>Ga0075362_10000457_pt1 | contig 11824 bp, 9 predicted proteins | sample EndMetdeltDD1762_FD_71397 | JGI IMG/M metagenome (GOLD analysis project Ga0075362, IMG submission 71397) | Populus endosphere microbial communities from Tennessee, USA - Endosphere MetaG P. deltoides DD176-2 | ecosystem: Host-associated > Plants > Roots > Endosphere | place: USA: Tennessee...
TGCCGCCTAGGCGGCACACCGGCATGGCAGTGTTGAGGCAAACAGCAGAATTCCACAGGGAGACAGACTGATGCGCGATACCCCCCGCCTTACGGCCAAACACAGCGGGTTATTGGCCGCCGCGCTGGCGCTGAGCATGCTGCTGGGTGCCTGCGCCGGCCGCAGCGGCGAAAGCGCCATGCCCAGCAATACCGGCGGACCGCGCAGCACCGAGCGCACGCCCAGCCTGAACGACGGGCGCACCGGCGGCGACCCGATCGAGAGCGCCAAGGTGCACACCGAACTGGCGTTCTCGTATTTCCAGCGCGGCCAGATGGCTGTCGCGCTGGAGGAAGTGCGCATCGCCCTGGCGGCCAACCCGAACCATTTCATGGCCTACAACGTGCTCGGCCTGATCAACATGGATCTGGGCGACAACGCCAAGGCCGAAGAAGCCTTTCGCCGCGCCCTGGCGATGTCGCCGAACGACTCGGACACCCTGAACAACTACGGCTGGTTCCTGTGCCAGACCCAGCGCGAGCGCCAGGCGATCCCGCAGTTCATGCAGGCGCTGAAAAACCCGCTCTACGGTACGCCCGCCAAGCCCTACATGAATGCCGGCCTGTGCTCGCAGAAAATCGGCGACGATGCGGCCGCCGAGGACTATTACCGCAAGGCCTTCGCCCTGGAACCGGGCAACGCCGGGGTGATGCTGCGCCTGTCCGAACTGTATTTCAAGCGCAGCGACATGGAGAAGGCGCGCTTCTATTCGGACCGCCTGAACCGGGCCTTCGAGCCGTCGGCCGAATCGCTGTGGCTGGCGCTGCGCATCGAACGCAAGACGGGCGACCGCGCTTCGGAGTCGAGCTATGCCTCGCAGCTGCGCCGCCGCTACCCGAATTCCCCCGAAAACCAGAAACTTCAACAAGGGCAGTTTGAGTGACCGATCCCCTTTCCCAGGACGTGGCGGCTGAAACGGCGGCGCCCGAGGCGCCCGTCGAAATTCCAGTCGGCGCGCGCCTGAAAGCCGAGCGCGAGCGCCAGTCCCTAAGCGTGGGCGACGTGGCGCAGCGCCTGAAATTCGCCCCGCGCCAGATCGAGGCGCTGGAGTCGGACCAGCAGGGTGCACTGCCGGGCCTGACCTTCGTGCGCGGCTTCGTGCGCAGCTACGCCAAGCTGCTGGGCCTGGACCCGGCCCCGCTGGTGGCGACCCTGGAACGCATGGCGGTGCGCGACGAAGGACCCAATACCCTGCAGTTGCAGACCGTGACCGCCACCGCGGCGCGTTTCCCGACCCATTCCTCTTCAACCAGCAGCGGCTGGCCCTGGCTGATTGCGATGCTGGTGGCGGTGATCGGCCTGGGCGGCTTTACGCTCTATCAGTGGCAGGCACCGGATGCGCTCACCCGCGGGCAGCCGGCCGCGCCGCCTTCCAGCGGCACGCCGGTGCCCCTGAGCCCGACTCCGCAGGCAGCCGACCCGGCGCCCGGCGCCGCGCCTGCCGCGCCCGGCGGTGGCACAACCTCAATTCCCGCTCCGGCCGCTCCTGCCGCTCCTGCCGCGGCCACGCCGGGCGCCGCGCCCGCTCCCGCCAGCCCCGCGCCCCCGGTGAAGGCCGGTGCCGGCAGCGGCCGCATCCACCTGGTGTTCGCCCAGGAATCCTGGACCGAAGTAAAACAGGCCGGCGGCAAGGTGGTGTTTTCGCGCCAGAGCCCGGCCGGCTCGGAAGCCTGGGTGGACGGCGAGCCGCCGTTTGATTTCGTGATCGGCAACGCCACCGGCGTCAAGCTGTTCTACCGCGGCAACCCGGTCGACCTGGCGATGTACACCAAGGAAACCGTGGCGCGCCTGCAACTGAAGTAGCCGTTCCGCGTCCAAGCAAACACCGCACACTGGTTTAAACACATCATGTCCTCATCGATCCGCCGGTCCAGCCGCCAGACCGCCATTCGCCACGGCGCGCGCACCGTGCTGGTGGGCGGCGGCGCACCGATCATGGTGCAGTCGATGACCAATACCGACACTGCCGACGCGATCGGCACGGCGATCCAGGTCAAGGACCTGGCGCGCGCCGGGTCTGAAGTAGTGCGCATCACCGTCAACACCGCCGAGGCCGCTGCCGCCGTGCCGGCGATCCGTGAGCAGCTCGACAAGATGGGCGTGGACGTGCCGCTGGTCGGCGACTTCCACTTCAACGGCCACAAGCTGCTCACTGCTTATCCGGGCTGCGCCGAGGCGCTGTCCAAGTACCGCATCAACCCGGGCAACGTCGGCAAGGGCGCGCGCCACGAGGACAACTTCGCGCAGATGATCGAGGTCGCCTGCAGGTACGACAAACCGGTGCGGATCGGCGTGAACTGGGGCAGCCTGGACCAGGACCTGTCCAAGCGCATGATGGACGAGAACGCCAGGCTGGCCGAGCCGAAGGACGCCGACGCCGTGCTGCGCGAGGCGCTGATCGTCTCGGCCATGGATAGCGCAAAGCGCGCCGAGGAACTTGGGCTGGCCGGCAACAAGATCATCCTCTCCTGCAAGGTCAGCGGCGTGCAGGACCTGATCGCCGTGTATAGCGAACTGGCGCGGCGCTGCGACTACCCGCTGCACCTGGGCCTGACCGAAGCGGGCATGGGTTCCAAAGGTATCGTCGCTTCCAGCGCGGCCCTCGCCGTGCTGCTGCAACAGGGCATCGGCGACACCATCCGCATTTCGCTGACGCCCGAGCCGAACGGCGACCGCACCAAAGAGGTGGTGGTAGCGCAGGAACTGCTGCAGACGATGGGCTTCAGGTCTTTTGCCCCCCTCGTTATCGCCTGCCCGGGTTGTGGCCGCACCACCAGCACGGTGTTCCAGACCCTGGCCTCCGACATCCAGGCTTACCTGCGCCAGCAGATGCCGATCTGGAAGCTGTCCTACCCCGGCGTCGAGGAGATGCACGTGGCCGTAATGGGCTGCGTGGTCAACGGGCCCGGCGAGTCCAAGCACGCCAATATCGGCATCAGCCTGCCGGGCACCGGCGAGAGCCCGGTCGCGCCGGTGTATGTCGATGGCGCCCATGCCGTGACCCTGAAGGGCGAGCGCATCGCCGAGGAGTTCCAGGGCATCGTCGACAACTATGTGAAGAGTCACTACGGCACCGCGGTGCCGGCGTAAGTACGGAACAAGATGAATCAGGAATCAAAAAAGCCAGCGAAGCTGCAAGCGGTCAAAGGCATGAACGACTTCCTGCCCGAGGAGGGCGGACTGCTGCAGGCGCTTGAAGAGCATTTGCACGACTGGCTGGCGGCGTACGGCTACCGCAATATCCGCACCCCGGTGCTGGAGCAGACCGCGCTGTTCCGCCGCGGCATCGGCGAAGTCACCGACATTGTCGAGAAGGAGATGTTCTCCTTCACCGACCGCCTGAACGGCGACGAGTTGACCATGCGTCCCGAGTTCACCGCCGGCATCGTGCGCGCCACCGTCGAGCACAGCCTGCTCTACAACGGCCCGCAGCGGGTGTTTTCGATGGGCCCGGTGTTCCGCCACGAGCGCCCGCAGCGTGGCCGCTATCGCCAGTTCCACCAGATCGACGTCGAGGCGCTCGGCTTTGCCGGCCCGGACGTGGATGCCGAGCTGATCGTCATGCTCAAGCGCCTATGGGACGACCTCAAGCTCACCGATGTGCGCCTCGAACTCAATACCCTGGGCAGCCCGGCCGAGCGCCTGGCGCACCGCGCGGCGCTGATCAAGTATTTCGAGGCGCACGCGGACCAGCTCGACGAGGACGCCAAGCGCCGCCTGCACAGCAATCCGCTGCGCATTCTCGACACCAAGAATCCCGCCATGCAGGCGCTGGTGAACGATGCGCCGCGCCTGGCTGAGCACCTGGGCAGCGAGTCGAAGCAGCACTTCGAAGACCTGCAGGACTACCTGCGCGACGCCGGCATCGCCTACACCATCAACCCACGCCTGGTGCGCGGGCTGGACTACTACAACCTGACGGTGTTCGAGTGGATCACCGACCAGCTGGGCGCGCAGGGTACCATCTGCGGCGGCGGGCGCTATGACGGCCTGATCGAGCTGTTCGGCGGCAAGAGCGAGCCAGCGGTGGGTTTCGCGATCGGTGTCGAGCGCCTGCTCGATCTGGTCAAGCAGACCGGCGCGCTGGACGGCGCCGGCAGCTGCGACGTCTACGTGGTGCACCAGGCGGGCGAGGCGAAAAAGGCCGCGCGCCGCGCCTTCACCCTCGCCGAGCAACTGCGTTCAACCGGGCTGGACGTGGTCCTGCACTGCGGCGGCGGCTCGTTCAAGTCGCAAATGAAAAAGGCCGACGCGAGCGGCGCCGAATTCGCCCTGATCATCGGCGACGACGAGCTGGCGGCCGGCGAAGTGACCCTCAAACCCCTGCGCGGCGATGCCGCGCAAGTGCGCTTGCCGATGGCCGAGGCGGCCGCGCGCATCATCGACAATCTCTCTGAAGAACTGGAAAGCTGAACATGGCGGCATTGGATCTGGAAGAACAGGAACAGGTAGCGGAACTGAAGGCCTGGTGGGGCCGCTACGGCAACCTGGTGCTGACCGCTGTCATCATCATCTGCCTGGTGATCGCCGGCTACTTCGGCTGGCGCGCCTATTCGCGCGGCCAGTCCACCGAGGCGGCGGCGATCTATGAGCAGCTGCAGGGCACCAGCGCCGCCAAGGACAAGGCCAAGAGCGCCGAGCTGACCGGCCAGTTGCTGGAACGCTTTCCGCGCACCGTGTTCGCGCCGCTGGCCGCGCTGGTGAACGCCAAGCTGCTGTTCGATGCCGGCGACCTGAAGGGCGCCAAGGCGCAGCTGCAATGGGTACTCGACAAGTCCAAGGATGACGACCTCAAGCACCTCGCGCGGGTGCGCCTGGCCGGCGTGCTGATCGACGAAAAGACCGAAGCTTCCTATACCGAGGCGCTCAAGCTGATGGCCACCGAGCACCCGGCGTTCTATGACGCGCTGTACGGCGACCGCAAGGGCGACATCCTGATGGCCCAAGGCAAGACCGCCGACGCGCGCGCCGCCTGGGAAGAGGCTTACCTGAAGGCCGACGAGCGCAACCCGATCCGCTCGATGCTGCAACTCAAGCTGGAACTGGCGGGTGGTACGGCGCCGGTCCGCGCCAAGTCATGAAAACGGGCATGAGCGACGCTTTCCCGGCGCGCTGGGCGCGCGCCAGGCCCTGGCTCGCGGCCGCGCCGCTGGTCTTGCTGGCCGGCTGCGGCAGCCTGGCCTCCAGCAGCATTAATCCGATGAACTGGTTCTCTTCGGGCTCGACCATCAAGCCTACCGAACTCACGCCCCTGACCAGCCCGACGCTGACCTTCGCGCGTGCCTGGGGCGCCTCGGTGGGCGAGGCCAAGGTGTTCGTCTTCACCCCGGCACTGTCGGGCGGCATGGTCTATGCCGCCGGCGCCGACGGTACCCTGGCCGCGTTCGACGCGCAGAGCGGGGCGCAGAAGTGGCGCGTGGTGGCTGACCGGGGCGGCCTGTCGGCCGGGGTCGGCGCCGACGATAACGTGGTGGTGGTCGGTACCCCGCGCGGCGAAGTGCTGGCTTTTGATGAGACCGGCCGCGAAAAGTGGCGTGCCCAGGTATCCAGCGAAATCCTCGCCGCGCCGCTGGTCAGCGAAGGCCGGGTGCTGGTGCGCAGCAGCGACAACCGCATCTTCGCCTTTGCCGCCGCCGACGGCAAGCGCCAGTGGATCTATCAGCGCAGCGCGCCGGCCCTGGTGCTGCGCAACGTGGGCGGCGTGGTGGCCAGCGCGGGTACCGCCTACGTGGGCTTTCCCGGCGGCAAGATGGTGGCCCTGGGCCTCTCCAACGGCGCGGTGCGCTGGGAATCCACGGTGGCCCTGCCCAAGGGCTCGACCGAGCTGGAGCGCATCGCCGACATTTCCAGCACGCCGGTGATCAGCGGCCGCGAAGTGTGCGCGGTGGCCTACCAGGGCCGCGCCGCCTGCCTGGACGCCTCCAGCGGCCAGCCCGCCTGGACCCGCGACGTGTCGAGCGCCGCAGGCATCGCCATCGACACACGCTATGCGTTCGTCACGGATGAAAAATCGGCCATGGTGGCGCTGGCGCGCGGCACCGGCACTTCGCTGTGGAAGCAGGAAAAGCTGCTATACCGCTCGCTGTCCGCGCCGCTGTCGATCGGCCAGGCGGTGATTGCCGGCGACTACCAGGGTTTCATACACGCGCTGTCGCGCGAGGACGGTTCCTTCATGGGCCGCCAGCCTACCGATGGCAGCGCCATCTACGCGCCGCCGCAACTATTCAGCGTGGCCGGCAAGGACGCCTTTATCGTGCAGACGCAAAAGGGCGGGTTGTTTGTATTTACGTTATAGGTCGACAAAAGTACACCCCTACTTTTGTCGAGGCTATCTTGTATGAAATCGCTGGCGGAGCCAGACGATTTCACTTTTCAACGACCACGAAAAAGCTAAACCACCTCAAACGTGGTTAGTCGCGTACGGGGTCGTTTAATAGCGCATGAGCGGCGGCTACGCCGCTGCGCACCGCGCCTTCAAGGGTGGCGGGGTAGCCGTTTTCGACAAAGTCTCCCGCCAGTGCCAGGCCCGGCAGCAGCAGGCCGGGGGGCGGGCGCTCGAGGTTGGGAGAGGCGCGGAAGGTGGCGCGTTTTTCGGTGATCACGCGGCTCCATTGCGCCGGCGGCAGGCCGGGCACCACGCCGCACAGTTCAGCGTGGATGGCGTCGGCCAGCGCGGCCTGGGAATGGCCGCGCAGCTTGCCCGAGGCGCTCACCACCACGGCGATCAGGCCCGCGGGGCCGTCGAGCTGGCCGCGGTCGAAGGCCCACTGGCTGATCTCGCGCGCCAGGCCGATCATCGGCCGTGGCAGCCGCACCTCCTGCGGGTATTGCAGGTAGCAGGTAAGGATGGGTTCGTAGGCAAGGGCTTCGAGCTGCGCCTTGCGCTGCGCCAGCGAGTCCGGCAGCAGCGCGGCGGCGCGCCAGGGCGGCAGGGCGCAGGCAACCCGTGCATAGATCTCGACCGTATCGGCGCTGCGTACGGTCCAGCCGTCGGCCGATTGCTCGAGCGCCTCGACCGCCAGCCCCAAGCGCACCCGGCCGCCGGCATTCTCGACCGTGCGCACCGCCAGGTCGGGGAACAGCGCGCCCAGGTCGGCGCGCGGGATCAAGAGGTCGCTGTCGCTGGCCGAGCCGGTGAAGGCATCGCGCAGCACGGTAAGGAAAATCCGCGCCGAAGCGTCGGCGGCGGTGGTGTTGAGGGCGGCGATACACAGCGGCTCCCACAGGTAGCGCACCACGGCCGGCGGCTGGCGCTCGGTGGCGAGCAGGGCGGTGACGCTGCAGTCCGCCTCGACGCGGAAGCGGCGCAGTTGCATGGTGACCATGAAGCGGATCGCGGCGAATTTGTCGGCGCGGCTCAGGCCTTGCGCGACCAGCAATCCGGCCAGCAGGTGCAGGGGCGCGGGCAGGAGCGGGGCGCGCAGGCGGAATTCACCCGGAAAATCCAGTTCCAGCGGCAGGCGCAGCAGCAATTGCTCCGGGTCGCCGCCGGCCTTGCGGATGATGCCCAGGGTGTCGCGGTAGGCGCCCAGCAGGATGTGCTGGCCGTTGTCCAGGGTGATGCCGTCGACCACCACGCGGCGCGCGCGGCCGCCGAGTTCGCGCGCGGCCTCGTAGACGTCGACCGCCACGCCGGCGCGCGCCAGCTCCACCGCCGCGGCCAGCCCGGCCCAGCCGCCGCCGAGCACCGCTGCGCGGCCGCTGGAGGTGGCGGTCAAGCTGTGCGTCGGGCTGTCCGTCAAGCTGTAACCCAGGTCTTCCATGCCAGCCACAGCTTGCGGATCGGCGTCAGGCTGACGCGCTGATGCAGCACCTGGAAATTGTCGCGGGCGATTTCCTCTAACAGAGTGCGGTAGATCGCCGCCATGATCAGCCCGGGGCGCTGGGCGCGCCGGTCTTCTTTGGGCAGGGCGGCAAAGGCGGCTTCGTAATAGCCCTGGGCGCGCTCGTACTGGAATTTCATCAGCGCGACGAACTCGTCCGAGTAGCGGCCGTTGAGGATACTGGCCACCGGCACGTTGAACTGCTGCAGTTCATTGACCGGCAGGTAGACCCGGCCGCGCCGCGCGTCTTCGCCGACGTCGCGGATGATGTTGGTGAGCTGGAAAGCCATGCCGAGGTTCTTGGCGTACACCAGCGTCTCGCCCTTGGTGCGGCCGAAGATGTCGGCGGCGCACAGGCCGACCACGCTGGCCACCAGGTAGCAGTAGCGTTCCAGGCCCTTGAAGTCCAGGTAGCGGGTCTGCAGCAGGTCCATTTCCATGCCGTCCAGCACTTCGTTCAGGCGCTCCTGGGTCAGGTGATAGGGCTCGATGAAGGGGGCCAGTGCACGGGTTACCGGATGCTGCGGGTTGCCCTGGTACATGCCGGCCAGTTCATTGCGCCACCAGGCCAGCTTGATGCGCGCCAGATTTTCGTCATTGGTCTCGTCGACCACGTCGTCGATCTCGCGGCAATAGGCGTAGAACGCGGTGATGGCGCGGCGCCGTTCCGGAGGCAGAAACAGGAAGCTGTAATAGAACGAGGAACCGCTTTGCGCTGCCTTGTCCTGACAGTACTCGTCGGGTGTCATGGGCAGAAAGCGCGCGGCGTTGCGCGAAAAAATTGTTTCATGGGCCGCATTGTACCGGGCCGCATTGCATCGCCGCCTTACATCACCAGCGCGCGCATCGCCATCACGCACCAGTCCCAGGCCCGAAGTACTGGGCGGTGGCGGAACACGTCGAAATTGGCCGCCTCGATTTTTTCCAGGATGCGCAAGCCGCCTTGCACCACCATGCGCAACTCGATGCCCATGCGCCCCGGCAGCGCCTTGGCGAGCGGACTGCCGGCGATGATCATGCCGCGCGCGCGCGCCACCTCGAAGCGCATCAGTTCGATGAATGGCGGGGTCAGCAGGCTTTGCGCGATGTCGCTCTCGGCCACGCCGAAACGCGCCAGGCTGTCCTGCGGCAGGTAGACGCGGTCCTTTTGCCAGTCGACGCCGACGTCCTGCCAGAAATTGATCAGTTGCAGGCTCGAGCAGATCGCGTCGGACTGTTCCAGGTTGAGCGGAGTCGCCTTGCCGTACAGATGCAGCAACAAACGCCCCACCGGATTGGCCGAGCGCCGGCAGTAGTCGAGCACGTCGGGAAAATCGGCATAGCGTTTTTTCACCACGTCCTGCGCGAACGCATCGAGCAGGTCGGCGAACAGGACCTCCGGCAGGCGGTGACTGGCGATCACCTCGCCGAGGCGGCGGAACATCGCCGCTTCGGGCTCGGGGGCCGGGGGCAGGCCGGCAGCGACCAGGCGCAACTGCGCGCCGTAGGCGGCCAGGCCGGCGAGGCGTTCCTGGTTGCTTGCGTCACCTTCGTCGGCGATGTCGTCGGCGCCGCGCGCGAAGTGGTAGATCGCCGCGATCGGCTCGCGCAAATGGCGCGGCAGGATGATGGATGCGACAGGAAAATTCTCGTAGTGGCCGACGCTCATGCAGGAACCGGTTTTCGCGGGACGGCTATTGTTGCATAGCATCACGGCGGCGCCCGCCGGAACAGCGCAGGACCGTGTCGGTAAACCCCACATTAAATTTAATTTAGCTTTGGCGTGGCAGTGCTTTTGGCCTCATTCTCGGCGGTTTTTCACATAGAATCGCTTGTTGAAGCCGCAGCAGGAATGCATCAGTTTCAAGGCAGCAGGGGGGACAATCTGGTCACGCACAAAGCAGAGCGCCGGCAAGGCGCCATCATGGAGCGCCGGCGCACCGGTGCCGGTATGCCGCATGCGCGGCACGCCCAGCGCGGCCCCTGGCGGCCGCATGCAACTCCGCACGTAACCCTTTCCCCACCGGCTGGCGCGAAGCTTGCGTCAATGCGCACGGCGTGTTTGTGTGGTGTCATGACCTTTCAGGGTCGCATCCAGGGTCGTATCGACAGAACCGGTTCTCCATGACTTCGTCCTCCGCTCCGAAAGAACCTTCCGCCCTCTCGATGGTGGCACTGGCGCTGCGCCGCCCCTACACCTTCATCGTGATGGCGATGCTGATCGTGCTGGCCACGCCGTTCGCGCTGCGCAACATGGCCACCGACATTTTTCCCGAGATCAACATCCCGGTGGTCAGCATCATCTGGAACTACGGCGGCCTGTCCGCGCAGGAGATGGGCCAGCGCATCGCCGGCCAGAGCGAGCGCGGCCTGACCACCACGGTCTCCGACATCGAGCACATCGAATCGACTTCGCTGGCCGGCATCAGCGTGCTCAAGGTGTTTTTCCAGCCCACCGCCAACATCCAGACTTCGCTGGCCCAGGTGGTGGCGGCGATGCAGACCCAGGTGCGCCAGCTGCCGCCCGGCATCACCCCGCCGCTGGTGATCAAGTATTCGGCCTCCAGCATCCCGGTGATCCAGCTGGCCCTGTCGAGCCCGACCTTGCCGGAAAACTCGGTGTTCGACGCGGCGGTCAATCAGCTGCGCCCGCAGCTGATCACCATTCCCGGCGTCGCCGTGCCCTTCCCCTACGGCGGCAAGGTGCGCGTGATCTCGGTGGACCTGGACATGCAGGCGCTGCAAGCGCGGGGCCTGTCGCCGGCCGACGCGGTCACCGCGGTCAACACCCAGAACCTGATCCTGCCTTCGGGCACCGCCAAGTTCGGCGACACCGAATACAGCGTCAAGATGAACGCCTCGCCGGACGCGATCGCGGGTCTGAACGACCTGCCGGTGCGCACCGCCGCCGGCGTCACCACCTACCTGCGCGACGTCGCCCAGGTGCGCGATGGCTTTTCGCCGCAGACCAATATCGTGCGCCAGAACGGCGAGCGCGGCGTGCTGCTCTCGGTGCTGAAAAACGGCGGCGCCTCGACCCTGGACATCGTCGACAACCTGCGCAACCTGCTGCCGCGCGCCGCGCAGATCCTGCCCCCCGATGTGAAGATCACGCCGCTGTTCGACCAGTCGGTGTTCGTCAAGGCGGCGGTGGAGGGTGTGGTGCTGGAAGCGCTGATCGCCGCCGGCCTGACCGCGGCGATGGTGCTGCTGTTCCTTGGCAACTGGCGCAGCACCCTGATCATCGCCCTGACGATTCCGCTTTCCATCCTGGCCTCGGTGCTGGTGCTGCAGGCGCTGGGCGAAACGCTCAACCTGATGACCCTGGGCGGCATGGCGCTCTCGGTGGGCATATTGGTGGACCAGGCGATCGTCACCATCGAGAACATCGAGCGCCACATGCACATGGGCAAGCCCTTGCGCGAGGCCATCTTGGTCGGCGCCGACGAAATCGGCGTCGCCGCCTTTGTGTCCACGCTGTGCATCTGTATCGTGTTCGTGCCGATGTTCTTCCTCTCCGGGGTCGCACGTTTTCTCTTCGTGCCGCTGGCCGAAGCGGTGGTGTTCGCGATGATCGCCTCCTACATCCTGTCGCGGACCCTGGTGCCGACCCTGGTGATGCTGCTGATGAGCGGCACCGCGCACGATCAAGCCTCGGGAGGTGCAGGCGGCAAGCCCAGCCTGCTGCAGCGCCTGTACCGCTCTTTCGACGCCCAGTTCGAACGGGTACGGCGCGCCTACACGCTGACCCTGTCGGCGGCGCTGGCGCGGCGCAAGGGCTTTGCCGGCATGTTCCTGGCGTTCTGCCTGCTTTCCTGCCTGCTGTATCCGGTGCTGGGACGCGATTTCTTCCCCACCGTGGACGCCGGGCAGATCCGCCTGCACATGCGCGCGCCCACCGGCACCCGCATCGAGGAAACCGCGCGCCTGGCCGACAACGTCGAGGCGGCGATCCGCGAGATGATCCCGCCCGACCAGCTCGA
>Ga0075362_10000458_pt1 | contig 11824 bp, 8 predicted proteins | sample EndMetdeltDD1762_FD_71397 | JGI IMG/M metagenome (GOLD analysis project Ga0075362, IMG submission 71397) | Populus endosphere microbial communities from Tennessee, USA - Endosphere MetaG P. deltoides DD176-2 | ecosystem: Host-associated > Plants > Roots > Endosphere | place: USA: Tennessee...
CCCAGCGTGTTGGTGAACGGCGGCGTCAGCTCGTAGCGCAGGCCGGCCAGCAGCGTCAGTTTGTTCGTCACCTTCCAGTTGTCGTCGACGAACGCGTGGAAGACGTTGCGGACGAATTTTCCCTCGGCGATGGCCAGCGCGACGCTGGTCCTGAACGGCTGGCCGAGCAGGAACTCGGCGAAGGCGTAGCCGCCGGTGTTGTCCGCCGGGTTCCTGGTGCGAAACGCCGAGAACTCGAAGCTGCCGCGGGAAAACTGGTTGCCGACCTCGTTGAAGTGCTGCCGGTCGTACTCGGCGCCCATGCCGATGGTGTGGCGTCCCTTCGTCCACGTCAGCTTGTCGACGAACTGCAGCGTGTCGTTGTCGACGGCGAACGGGCCGTCGGTGATGTCGCCGATGCCGTTGAACCCGGTGAACGCGACGCTCGGAATACCCCACGTCACCGGGTTGCCGGATTTCAGGTTGGGGATCTTCAGATCGCCAACCACATCGTTCGTGAAGGCCGAGAGGGTGCCGATCGAGTTGAAGAACTTGGTGTAGCCGAAGCGGGCGTCGTTGACGAGCGTGGAGCTGAGCGTCCGGGTATTCGAGCCGCCCCACTGCTTGAAGTTCGTGATGGTCTTCGAACCCGCCAGGCCGATGCCCTGGTTGGACTGATTGTCATCGCCCCAGGTGTAGCGCCCCATCCACTGCGACGCCGCCGATTCGTTGAAGTCGCCGCGAACGACGTAGCCCTTGCGATCGTACGGCTGTGAGTTGTCCTGGGTGTAGTTGTTGGTCAGCCCGGGAAGCGTCGCCGCGTGGTAGTACGACAGGAGGTTCTTCGAGATCGGATCGATCCGGCCTGCCGGAATGACGTTGCCGGGGAACGGCTGGCCCGTGGTCGGGTCGTAAATGACGGTGCCGGGAAGAACCTCGCTGAAGTCGCCGGCGAACATCTTCTCGGTCGGCACGGTGAACGTGGACTGGGTGGTCTGCCGGCGCCGCAGCCCTTCGAAGTTGCCCATGAAGAACAACTTGTCCCTGACCACCGGGCCGTCGACTTCGAAGCCGTAGTCGTTCCACTTGAATGGCGACTTGGCCGGGCGGTTGCTGGTGAACGTGTAGGGCTTGGCGTCGAACTTCTCGTCGCGGAGGAACTCGAAGAGCGTGCCGTGGTAGGCGTTACCGCCCGACTTGGTGACGACGTTCACCTGCGTGCTCTGGTGGCCGAACTCCGCCGGGTACACGCCGGTCTGGACCTTGAACTCCTGAATCGCGTCGATCGACGGCAGGGCGATGTAGTTGTTGAAGTTCGGGTCCGTGTTGTTGACGCCGTCGAGCGAGTAGTAATTGAAGAAGATGCGCTGGCCACCGGCGGAGATCGACTGCTGCGCGCGCTCGCCGCCCAGCCGGGCGCCGGCCTGTCCCGCCGCTGGCGAGAGCACGTTGACGTTCGGCGCCTGCGCGACGAGGTTCAGGTACTGCCGGCCATTGAGCGGCAGCTCGGTTACCACCTTGTTCTCGATGACGGCACCGACCGTCGTGCTCTCCGTGTTGAGCAGCACGGTCCGGCCCGCCACGGTCACGGTCTCATTGACCGCGCCGACCTGCAGCCCCACGTCCATGCGCACGGTCTGCTGAATGTCGACCTTGAATGCGGGGACCTCCGCCGTCTTGAAGCCTTGCAGTTCGACTTTGAGCCGATAGGACCCAGGCGGCAGGCCCGGGAAGGAGTACACGCCGTCCCCGTTGGTCACGGTGTTGCGGGTGCCGCTGGTGGCCGTGTTCGTCACGGTTACGTCCGCGCCCGGGACGGACGCGCCTGACGTGTCCGTCACCGTTCCGGTGACTGCGCCTTGCGTTTGTGCGAGCCCCGGCGAGCCCCAGCAGGCGAGCAGGATCAGTACGGCGAGGAGACGTGCGAGCGAAGGCGACCTGTGTCTCATGTTTTCTCCAGAATCACTGCCGAGCATGGGCTGCATGCGCCGTGAATCTGGGGCGTCGGCCACGCCCAAACAAGGTGGCCTACGGTACGCGACCGTGTCAGGCGCAGTTTGGCGTCGGTTTTTCGAACGATTGGTCGCAGGCGTGGTCCGCGCCGGAGCCGGTACGGTACCGTCGATCGTGATAGAGTCGCCCCCCATTCATCATGGCGCGAGCCTCAATTGCCGAGTCCCGGCACGCCGACGGCGTCTTGGGACTCGACCACGCGGCCGTGCATGCGCAGCTCGCCCGGCTGCTGGAGAGTCCTCATTTCCGCAACAGCAAGCGGAGCCAGGCGTTGCTGCGGTTCGTGGTTCAGGCAGCGCTCGCAGGCGACCAGAACTCGCTGAAAGAGAGATGCATCGGGGCTGCAGTCTTCGGCCGCGAGCCCGCATATGACACAGCCCAGGACCCGATCGTGCGCAATGCGGCGATCGAGGTGCGGAAGCGGCTCGCGCAGTACTATCTCGAGCCTGAGCATGCTGCCGAGCTGCGGGTCGAGCTCCCGAGCGGATCGTACATGCCGTCATTTCCGGCCGAGTCGGCCGCACCGGAACCGGCGGCGCCACGGCCGAAGGCCCACGGCGCTCCGCTGCGGTGGATCGCCGTCGCCGCGCTCGCGGTGATTGCGGCGGCAGCGGCATTTCTGTGGGGTGCGCGGCGCACGCCGGCGTCGGATCTCGAAGCGTTTTGGGAGCCGCTCTTCCGGGACGGGAGCGCGATCCAGGTGAGTATCGGCCAGCCCACGCGTCTGTATCGCTTTATCGGACCGCGAATGGAGGAATTGAACCGGCTGTTCGGCGGTGGGGAACCGGACGGCGCAAAAGGAACGAAACCGCCGATTGCTCCCGACGAAGTCGTATGGGTGGCGCCGGAGTATCTGTTCCTGCGGGACGCCCTGGCCGCGTTCAAGGTGGCGGCGTGGATTCAATCCAAAGGCCACGCGTCCCGGCTGGCCTCGGTCGCGCAGACCAACTACTCGCAGCTTCGGCATGCGCCGCTGGTCGCGATTGGGGCCTTCAACAACGCGTGGTCGATCCGGGTCACCGCCGAGCTGAGGTTCGTGTTCGAGTATCGAGTGATCGACGGGGTTCCACACCATTGCATCGTCGACCGGCGCAATCCGACGAGCGTCCTGTGGAAAGTGGCGCAGCCGGCGAGCGGCGGAATGAGCGAAGACTATGCGATCGTGACGCGGGTCTTCGAACCGACCACGGAGAAGACGGTGATTTCAGTGGCCGGTATCGAGACGTATGGCACGCTCGCGGCAAGCGAGTTCGTCACGGAACCGACCTATCTCGAGGCTGCGCTGGGCGCCGCGCCGCCGGACTGGCGGCGCAAGAACGTGCAATTCGTGTTGGGCACGAAAATCATCGACGGGACTCCCGGGCCGCCGCGGATACTGGCCGCTCAATTCTGGTAGGCAAGGACCTCCGCGCCTTCTTCGACCGCTTCCATTTTGGAGGCTGAACTTCTCTGTCCGAGTCGCAGCAACCCTCGGCCGTTCCCACGGTCCTTTTCCAGGGGAGTCTGATGCGCGCACGTTTCCTGACCGTTGCCATCTGGTTGTTGGGCGGCGCGGCGATGACCGCCGCTCAAGGAGTCGTGGCCGATGGCAACGCGCCAAAGGGCAAGTTGCCTGACCTGGCGACGCCAAACGCGTATCGGCTGGATTTCACGATCCTGCCGGAAGCGCCGCGCTTCACCGGCCACGATGAGATCGACATCACGCTCAAGGGGGCAACCACGTCCCTGTACATGCACGGGCGCGAGCTGACGATGAACCGGGCGATCGCCAGGGTCGGCGGCCAGGTCGTCGAGGGCACATGGACGCAGGTCGACCAGAGCGGCACCGCCCGGCTCGATTTCCCGCAGGCGCTTCCGGCGGGCCCGGTGACGCTGTCGTTCGACTACACCGCCCCGTTCGGGGACAACGCCTCCGGCATGTTCCACGTCAATGTCGGAGGGCGCTGGTACAGCTGGACCCAATTCGAGAGCATCGACGCCCGCGCGGCATTTCCCGGGTTCGACGAGCCCGGGTTCAAGACACCGTTCACCGTCTCTGTCACGACCCATCCCGGTCTGGTCGTCGTGGGCAACGCCCCTGAAGTGTCGGTGACGCGGACCGCGGCCGGAATGGAAAAACATCAGCTCGCGCCGACCATGCCGCTGCCGACATATCTCGTCGCCGTCGACACCGGCCCGTTCGTCCACCGAACCGGCACCATGCCACCCGGCGCCGAACGGCCGAAGCCGCTGCCGTTCGGCGCGGTCGCCACCCAGGCGCAGAAGGACAGGATGGACTACGTCATGGCGGAAACGCCGCGGATCGTCCAGCTGCTCGAACGGTACTTCGGAGAGCCGTTTCCGTTTCCCAAGCTCGATCAGATCGGCAGTCCGATCATGCCCGGCGCGATGGAGAACGCCGGCGCCGACACCTATGCGGACAACATCATCTTCCTTGCGCCGGGAGCGACCACCGGCGACAGGCAATCGTTCGGCATGATCGTGGCGCACGAACTGTCGCATCAGTGGTTCGGCGACCTCGTGACGCCCGCCTGGTGGAACGACATCTGGCTCAACGAATCCTTCGCCAACTGGATGGGCTACCGGATCGGCAACGAGTGGCGTCCGGAGCTGAAGATCGGGCTTGGCGCACTCAGCGAAGCGTTCGACGCCATGAACGTCGACGCGCTCACCGTGGGGCGCCCGATTCACCAGCAGATCGCCACCAACGGCCAAATCGATTCGGCGTTCGACGCCATCACCTACGGGAAGGGCGGTCAGGTCGTCGCGATGATTGCCGCGTATCTCGGCGACGAGACGTTTCGCGACGGCGTCCGCCTCCACGTGAATCGCCACCGTTACGGCAACGCGACCTCGGAGCAGTTCTTCCAGGCCATTGCCGACGCGGCGAAGGAACCGAAGGTGCTGGCGGCGTTCAAGAGCTTCGTCGACCAGCCGGGCGTCCCGGTGGTCAGCGTCCGCCGCGACGGACCACGGCTGGTGGCGACGCAATCACGGTATGCGCATGTCGGCAGCACGCCGGCCGCCGAGACGTGGACGATTCCGTTCTGCTTCCGCATCGACGCGGCCAAGCAGTGCACGCTCCTGGAAAACCCGGTGACCACGATCGATGCGCCAGGCACCGGCACGCTCATGCCGAACGTGTCGGGCATCGGGTATTACCGTTTCGACCTGGCACCGGCCGATTGGCGCGCCCTGATCGCCGTGTCAGCGGAACTGCCGCCGGGAGAAGCGATCGCCACGACCGACAGCCTGTGGGCATCCTTCCGGGCCGGCAAGACCGCGGCCTCGTTGCTCATCGACGAAGTACGCGCGATGGCCGGACATCCGGATTCGGAGGTGAGCCTCGCTCCCGGCTACCGCCTGGCGGAACTGTACCGCCGCGGCGTGATCGCGCCCGCATCGCAGTCCGACTACGCCGCTCTCATCGCGTCGGTGTACAAACCTCGCCTCACCCCCCTCGGTTTCGATCCCGCGTTCGGCGCGCACGCAGGTGATGCCCCGGATCGACAGCAGCTGCGGCAGCGGCTCGTCCGACTGGTGGCGCTGGAAGGGCACGATCCCGCTGTCCGCGCGACGCTGGCGGCAGCCGCCAGGAAGTATCTGGCCGGCGACGCCAAGGCGCTCGATCCCGCGTTTCTGAGAGGCGCCCTGCAGATCGCTGCCGAAGATGGCGATCTCGCCACAGGCCGGATGCTGGTGGAGAAGGGACTTTCGACGGAGGACCTGTCGGTCAGATATGCCGCACTCAGCGCCGCGGCGGCGAGCGGCCACAAGGACGTGGCCACCTACCTCCTGACGCTCGAGGACAAGCGGCTGCGCAACCTCGATCGGCAGAACCTGATCAACGTGCTGGCCGGAACCGCGGCGACGCGCGATGTGACAGTCGACTGGTTTTTCGACAACTATGACAAGCTGCTGGCCAGGTTCAGCGGCATTTTCGTCTCAGGCCTCGTGCCCGGCGCGCTGGGCGCTCAGTGCGGCGCCGAACAGGCGGACCGCATCGAGCGCACATTGGGTCCGACGATCGAGAAAGCCGACGTCGCCGTACTCGAATTCCAGCGGACGGTCGAGGCGGTCCGCGATTGCGGCGTGCTGAAGCAGTCGAAGGCCGGGGAACTGGCAGCGGCCTTGGCGGCCAGGTAAATGCGTCTGGCATCACTCTACGAGGGTTGATGTCACAGACTTTGGATCATTAAGTTATGTGAGTGGAGTCCCAGGAAGCGGCTTCAGCCATGACTAACGAAGAACGGCGACAGCTCGACGAGCAGGGCTTTGTCGTGCTCGAGAACTGCATGGGCGTCGAACTGCTCCGCGACCTGAGGCAGCAGATCAGCGATGTCTCCGAGAGGGAAGGCGATCGCGCCGGGCATGAGTTCCGGACCGAAGCTCATGCGCGCCGGCTGGCAAATCTCGTGGACAAGGGCGAGGTGTTCCGCCGCGCGATCATGCTGCCGACGGTGGTCGAGTGCGTCCGACATGTCCTCGGGCCCCAACTGAAGTTGAGCAGCCTGAACGCGCGTTCTGCCGACCCGAACGGTGACGTGCCCCAGTCGCTGCACGTCGACATGTCGGCGCTCCCCGACGAGCACGGCTACTGGGTCTGCAACACCATCTGGATGCTTGACGATTTCACGAGCGAGAACGGCGCGACGAGAGTCATTCCGGGCTCGCACAGGTCGGGACGCCGGCCGCAGGACGTCTTGGAGAATCCCCTCGCGCCGCATCCTGACGAGGTGCTGGTGCTTGGCAGCGCCGGCAGCATTGCGGTGATGAATGCGCATGTCTGGCACGGCGGAACGGCCAATCGAACGGCGGCGCCGCGTCTCGCTATGCACGCGTTTTATTGCCGGCGCGATAAGCCGCAGCAGCAATACCAGAAACAGCTGGTCCGGCCGGAGGTGCAGGACAGGCTCTCGCCCGAGCTGCGCGAGATGCTCGCGCTCGACGATCCGCTGAACGATGCCGTCAGCGCGAACGTCTCCACGCGAAGCGGATTCATGTAACCACGTTCTCCGTCCAGCTCAGAGGTCCCCGCGGACTGCTTGTGCGATCGCCCCCTGCTCGAGGCGCTGTACGCCGGCATCCGCCATTCCGACGTTCATCTTGGGCCCACCCAATGGCAGCGGGCGAAGCAGCTCATCGTGCGACTCGCCGCTCACGTGAGGGCCACCGGACGGCCTGTTTCTGCTGATGCATAGATCCCATCGATGATCTTCATCAGCGTGTGCGCCTCGCTCGGTAGGTTGAGCGGGGCTTCTTTGTCCTCCAGGACGAGGGCGAAGTTTTTCGCCGACCGGGTGCGTCCCATGGTTTCGTCCACCTCGACGATGATGGTGCGGTTCACCGGGAGTCCGTTCTCCTGTGAGTAGATTTCGCAGGTGTCGACGCTGGTGGCGTCGATGCCGTCGAGACGGAACAGACGCTGGATTTTGCCGCCGGCCTTCTGTCCCTGGAAGACCACCGATACGACTTCGCGCTCGTTCATCTCCGCCCAGGAGCTGCGAATGGACAACACCTGGCCGGACGTGAATGTCACGAACGCATGCGCCGTCGCTTCGACATCGGTGATGCCGTCCTGCACGTCAGGAATGCCCCAGGGCCCCTTGAACTCCTTGTTGTCGATGAAGTCGCTGAAGGTCTGCCCGAGAACGAATCGAGGTTCTGGATACTCCATGAAGTGGAGAGCGAGATCGACCATGTGCAGCAGATCGATGAGGGGACCACCTCCTGACAACCTCCTCGTCGTGAACCAGCCGCCGAACCCCGGAATGCCGTTCCTGCGAATCCAGGTCGCCTGCGCCGAATTGATGCGGCCGACCGCTCCGCTGGCGAAATACGCCCGCATCGCAAAGGACTCAGGACGCGCGCGGTTGTTGAAGTTGAACATCAGCGTCTTGCCCGCCTGGTCGGCGGCTTCGACCATCCGTCCGACGTCGACGGCGTTCAGCGCCGGGGGCTTCTCGCAGAAGACGTGCTTCCCGGCGGTCAGGGCCTCCATGACAAGCGGATAATGAAAGGCGTTCGGGGTGATGACGGACACGGCGTCGAGATCGTGCATCGCGGCGTAGAGGTCTTTCGTTCTGCCAAAGGTCCTGTCCACCCCGTACTTCCGCGAGGCCTCTTCAGCGGCCGCGGGGTTCTGGTCCACAACCGCGACGACGTCCGCTCCGGCGTCGCGGAACCCCGCCACGTGATAGCGCGCCATCCAACCCGCCCCGACGATGGCAATCTTCTTCGCCACGTCAAAAACCCATCTGGGCTCGCCCGAGATCGGTCAGATCCTTCTCCGTTGCTCGGCCCTCGAAATTTGTTTCGAAGTCCATCGCCGCGAAGTCAGGCGCCGAACGTCCATCGAGGAACGCCTGTTTTTGCTTTGGAAGATACGCGCGGTTCTTGGGACAGTCGGGCGCAGAACCGATGTAGAGGACGCTAGCGTAGTCCCGGCCGGCGTGCTCGTCGCCGACGGCGTGACAGACGTCCGTGTGCCAGAACACCGTGTCGCCTGGCATGACTTCGGGGATCGAGACGAGACCGGCCATGAGATCCGGGTGCCATTCCTGGCTGACACCGAGTGCGCGACCTGGCGCCGCTCCACAAAGATCATTCTCCGCCACGTCGTCCTGAAGCGCACGAAGGAGAACGTATGAGATGCCCTCCGCGATCGGAATGAGGCGCAGTGTTCCGTCTTTCGGCCCCTGCTGTGTGAGCGCCGTCCAGCCTTGGTACGTGCGGAACATGCTGCACACCGCTGGCGACGGAATCTCGCGGGTCTTCATCCGATGCGTTCCATCGAAGGGGTCGTAGCCGCGCCAGTTCCCAGCGAAGACCTGTTCGTAGACCTGCTGGTAACCCGGATCGATCCAGCGTTCGACGGTGCCCCCATCCATGTGCGGGGATATGCCAAGCGTTTTGTCCCCGGGCGCTCGCCGGCGCGCGCGGTCGGCATAGGTGCATTGCCGGTCCGGATCGAACACCCCTTCGTATTTCCAGAGGCGATCGAGAAAGGCGCGCGTCTCGGCGAGCTTCGCGTCCTGCCGCGCCATGACCTGCGGCTTCGACCAATAGATGTTGAAGATTTGCGGCTTCCCGGCTTTCAGCGCTGAGAAGTACTTGTCCAGGCTTCGCTTCTCCACCTCGCGCGCCTCGTAGTGGTTCGTCTCGAGGTAGCGGCCGACATCCTCGAACCAGTCGCGCGCGAGCGCGGCGGGGAACACGCCGCGCACCACAACACAGCCGGATCGACGGATCGCCTGGTGGGTCGCGTCCCGGACCGTACCGTCTTTGATATCGCGATACTCGAGTTCTGGAATGACGGCGCGCCCCGCCGCCACCTCCGTCTGCACGACTTCGGTGGCGCGACGGACGTGATCCGTAACGCTCGCGTACGCCCGCTTCAGGTCGTCGCGGCGAGGCGACATCTGGCGCTTGAACGCGACGATCTGGTCACTGACGTTGATCTCTTCGTTGGTCATAGCGTTCCTTCCGACTCCCATTGCTCATCGTGGGGCTCACTTGCGGTCGAAGAGCTGACCGCCGGCCCGGATCGCCGCGGGGTTTCTGGCAAGAGGGTCAACCGTCGGAGACTGCTGTGCGACGACGAGCACCGTGGTGCTGAACACCACGGACGCGACAAACAGTGCGGAGATGGACGGCTTGGACATAGGCCCCGTCCGGATAGACTGCGCGTCTTTGAACGGGCAATGTGGTCGCTGGATGGCGACTTTTGATACTATTCTGGCGTTTGAGATACCGCTGACGCAGAATGAAGCCGTTTCTAGAGAAGATCCACAAGTCCCCCGGCGCTTCATGGAGCATGTTGAACCGCCGCCTTGGCGACGGGATCCCCTTTCAATGGCACCACCATCCCGAGTTCGAGCTGACGTTGACGCTCAACTCCCGCGGCTTGCGATTCATCGGCGACCACGTCGGGGAGTACGACGATGGCGACCTCGTGCTGCTCGGGCCCAATCTGCCGCACACATGGGCGTCGCGCGAAGCGGTGCGTGCGGGTGAGCCGCACGTGGCGCTGGTGCTCTGGTTCGACTTGGAGTGGGCGCAGCGCGTGACGGCGGGCTTTGTCGAATTCCGCAAAGTGGACGACCTGCTGGTGCGCGCCAGGCACGGCGTGCAGTTCTCCGTAGATCTGTCGACCGCAGTCCGCGACGAGTACACGCGCCTGTTCGAGCAGCCCCCGGTCGAGCGGCTGTTGGGTCTGATGGGGCTTCTCAGTCGGATTGCGCACGCCGAGAGCGGTCTGCCGCTCGCGAGCGACGCCTTTCGTCGTCCGAGCGAGCAGACCGGCAACCGGGAACGGATCGACCGCGTTCTCGCGTACATCCACGAGCACTACACACGGGAACTCACACTGCACGAGCTCACGGATGTGGCGGCGCTCAGTGTGTCGGGACTTCACCGCATGTTCCGGAAACATGCGCGGACGAACGTGTCGGAATACGTCACGCGGATTCGTGTTGGAGACGCCTGCGCGCGGCTGGCGAGCACCGAGCAGCCCATCGCCCACATCGCGGACGCAGTGGGCTACGGCACGTTTGCCAACTTCAATCGGCAGTTCAAGCTGCTCACGTCGATGACACCGCGCGAGTACCGCGCGTACTTCCGACGATCCTCCCAGTAGACCTGGAACTTCGTGGAATCGCCTTTCAAGGGGACCTCGGTGTCTTCGACTCGCCTTCCGCCCCCTTTCAGCGGGCCGCGAAGCAGCATGTTCAAACGTGTGACGTTCGCCCAACGGCATCCACGCATTCAGGTCCGCCGCTGTGACGGGCGGTAGACTGCGAAGTGAGGTGCGCTGTGAATTCAAGAACAGTTCCGACTGCAGTGACCATCGCGATAGTGGCGGGGGCGCTCTGCGGTGCGGTGTCCCGAGTCGATCAATCCGCCGCACCTCGACGTTCAGATGCGAAGGCTCGGCCTCTCCTGATCACTCAGCGCGCAGCGCGTCGATTGGCTGGATTCGGAGTGCGCGTCGCACCGGCCCCAGGGTCGCCAGTGCAGCAATCGCGACGACGGCGCACCCATACACGGCGATGACGCGCACCATGTCTCCCTCCGAGATGCGGTCGGCGGCGATCAATCCGATCAGGATACCCAGCCCGATTTGCACGAGGGGGCCGCGAAACAGCACGGCGACCACGTGCCGCGGCCGCCCGCCCAGCGCGACGCGAATGCCCACCTCCCGCGTTCGTTGCGAGGCGGTGAAGGAGAGCACCGAGTAAATGCCGGTCAGCGACAGCAGCACGACGACGAACGCCAGGGCCAGGAAGGCCCAGAAGAGCAGCGTCATCGTACGGGCACCTGCGGCCGCGACTTGATCGAAGCGGGCGATCTCCGAGATCTGAAGCGTGGGCTCGACGTCTCTGGCGATGGATCGCAGGCGGGAGGCGAAGAGCAGGGGATCGCCCGTGGTATGGACCGCCATGCGGACGGGATAACTTCCGCCTGGAACCAGCGGCTGATAGATGCGGGCCCTCCTCGAGTCGCGCCTCGGGTCGCGGTCTTCCGGATCGAGGCCGAAATCCCGCACGACACCCACGACCTGATACCACGGGTCGTTCCCGTTCTGCTGCGTGACGTAGCGAAGGCGCCGGCCGATCGGGTTGTTGCCTCCGAGCACCACCTGCGCGAACGACTGGTTCACGATGACGGTCCGGGCGCCGGGCTGCAGATCCCCGGAGTGAAATGCACGGCCGGAGAGGATCGGCGCGTCCAGCACGTCGAAGAAGTCCGGAGCGACCGACGCCGAAGACACCCAACGGCGGCCGGCATTCCGGTTTGCGGGCGCGGCGCTTCCCTCGTCGACCTCGATTTG
>Ga0075362_10000459_pt1 | contig 11819 bp, 9 predicted proteins | sample EndMetdeltDD1762_FD_71397 | JGI IMG/M metagenome (GOLD analysis project Ga0075362, IMG submission 71397) | Populus endosphere microbial communities from Tennessee, USA - Endosphere MetaG P. deltoides DD176-2 | ecosystem: Host-associated > Plants > Roots > Endosphere | place: USA: Tennessee...
GAGTATAGGCGGCGTCCGGCGTCCAGCGCTCACCGGGCTTGCAGCAAGTCCTGCCGTGACCTGTCGTCGCGGCAGCGGATCGTGCCGCCACCGACACTCGGCAAACCGCAGTTGCTCGCAGTGAAGCTCGGGTCGGCGCTCCCGCCGCCCGACGGGTCGTCGTCGAAGCTGAACATCTGTACTCGCCCGTCCCGTCCGGTCATCAGTCCTCGCGCCACCCAGGAGTCGATGCCTCGTAACTGCTGGAGCATCCATGCCGGCGTCCCGCTCGCCGCATGGTTGGTGACGCACGAGACGGCTTTGCGCAATTCGGCTGCGGAGGCCGCGGGGCGGCCGGATTTGGTGATGAGGAAGCGCCCGCACTCCACGGGTCGAGTGCCGAGCGTGCGTTCGACGCGTGCCTGCACCTCCATCGCCGCGGGGATGAGCCGGGACTGCGGCGCCCTGCTCGATCGAACCCAGGAGATGGTGAAGTGTACCGTCTTTCGCCGATCCTCGAAGCTTCCGGTGAGTTTGAGCTCGTCGCCGTCGAGGACGTAGCCGCGCGTGAGTCGCTCGCCTTTGTACGCCGGCGCGAGGCTGACCTCGAGGAGGTGCGTGACGGAATGACGCGTGGCATCGATCTCGAATCGTCCTGCGTAGGCGCTGCCGCTGTCGACGGTGGCCCTGAGCTCGGCGGGTGCTGCGCGATCCGCCGACCACGTCCGGCCCTTGGGCAGGATCAGGACGGACATGAACCCGTCGGACGTGTAGACGAGAATCCCGTCGCACTCGATGGGTGGGCCGGGCACCGGCGTACCGTCGGCGTAGGTGTCCACCTCGCGATCGAAGCGCCAGACGCCGACGAGGGCGTCGCGGTCGCTCTGCGGAGCCGCCACGCCCGTCGAGAGCACCAGAAGCGCCGTGGCGAGGAGGGGCTGCACGGCCGCTAGCTCTTCGCTTCCTTCCAGTTCTCGCCCAGGCCCACATCCACCGTCAGCGGCACGTTCAGCTTCACCGCGCCTTCCATCAGCTCCCTGACGGCGGCTGCCGTCTCGTCGGCGGCTTCCTTCGGCGTCTCGAACAGCAGCTCGTCGTGCACGGTGAGGATCATGCGGGCGCGGCCGCCGGCGACCTTCGGCAGGCCGGCGTGGACGTCGATCATCGCCTTCTTGAGGATGTCGGCGGCCGATCCCTGGATCGGCATGTTGACCGCCATGCGCTCGGCGGCGGAGCGGACCTGGAAGTTGCGGCTCGTCAGCTCGGGCACCAGCCGGCGCCGTCCGAACATCGTCTTCACGACGCTCGTCGCGCGCCCGTCTTCGAGCGTGCGGTCGATGAACGCGCGCACGTTGGGGAAGCCGGCGAAGTAGGAGTCGATGAACTTCTGCGCCTCTTCCTGCGTGACGCCGATGTCCTTCGAGAGCGTGAAGGCGCCCTTGCCGTAGAGCAGCGCGTAATTGACCATCTTCGCGATGCTGCGCAGCTGATGCGGATCCCTGCCCGAGTCGGCTCCGAAGATCTTCAGGGCGGTGCGTTCGTGGAAGTCGGCTCCCTCGCGGAACGCGGTGACGAGCACCGGATCCTCGGACATGTGCGCGAGCACGCGGAACTCGATCTGCGAGTAGTCGGCCGAGACGAGCACGTGGCCGGGCTCGGCGATGAAGGCGCGCCGGATCTCCCGCCCGAGCTCCGTCTTGATCGGGATGTTCTGCAGGTTCGGATCGCTGCTGCTCAGGCGTCCCGTCGCGGCGACCGCCTGGTTGAAGCACGTGTGCACGCGGCCGGTCTGCGGGTTCACGAGCTGGGGCAGCGCGTCGATGTAGGTGCCCTTCAGCTTCATCAGGCTGCGCCATTCGAGGATCAACCGCGGGAGGTCGTGCGCGAGCGCGAGCTCCTCGAGCACCTCGACCGCCGTCGACGGCGCGCGCGACGTGCCGGTCCGCTTGAGCACCGGCAGCTGCATCTTGTCGAACAGCACCTCGGCGAGCTGCTTCGGCGAGTTGATGTTGAACTCGCCGCCGGACGCCTCGTAGATCTCCTTCGACCGCCGCGCGATGTCCTGCTCGAGCCGCTGCGACTGCGAGGCGAGCGAAGGACCGTCGATGCGGATGCCGGCGCGTTCGACGGCCACGAGCACCGGGATCAACGGCCGCTCCAGCTCCTCGTAGACCGCCGCGAGCTGGTCCTTCGCGAGCAGATCGCGGAACACCGGCACGAGCTGGCCGACCAGGTCGGCGCGCTCCGCCGCGTAGGTCAGGAGCACGTCGGCGGGCACGTCGGCGAACGAGTGCGCCTTGGCCCCGCGGCCGCAGACGTCCTCCTCCTTGAGCGCCTTGTAGCTGACGTGCTCGAGCGCGAGATCCTCCAGCAGATGTTCCGCCCGCGACGAGTCGATCAGGTAGCTCGTCAGCATCGTGTCGGTGTCGAGCCCCTGGAGGGTGACGCCGTGCCGCGCCAGCATGATCGTGTCGAACTTCAGATCGTGCCCCGACTTGCGGATCGCGGGATCCTCCAGCACCGGCCGCAGGATGCCCAGCGCCGTGTCGATCGCGATCGACGGGACGGTGACGGGCTCTTCGACCAGGCTCGGGGCAGGGCCGCGGTGGCCGGTCGGCACGTAGTCGGCGTCGCGCGCCGCCGTCGAGAACGCGAGACCGACGATGCCGGCGCGCATGGAGGAGGGCTGGTCGGGCAGGATGCGCATCGAGAAGGCGCCTGCGGCGCGCAGCCGATCACCCAGCGCGCGCAGGTCCGCCTCGGTGTTCGCGATCCGGTAGGTCTTGGCGATCGTGTCGGCCGTCGGCGCGTACTCGCCGACGAACGCCCGGAAGCCGAGCTCGTTGAAGATCTGGAAGCAGCGCTCGCGGGTGGCGCCGCGGTAGCGCACGGCGGCGGCATCGAACGCCACCGGCACGTCGGTGCGGATCCGCGCGAGCACCTGGCTCTGGCGCGCGTCGTCGGCGTGGCCGAGCAGCCCCTCGCGATAGCGCTTGTTCTTGATCTCTCCCCCGTGCGCCAGCAGATTCTCGAGCGTGCCGTACTGCGCGATCAGCTCGCGCGCCCCCTTGTCGCCGATGCCGGGCACGCCCTTGATGTTGTCGATGGTGTCGCCCATCAGCGCGAGCACGTCCACGACCTGTTCGGGCGCGACGCCGAACTTCTCCTTCACGCCGGCGGCGTCGTACCAGGTGCCTTCCTCCTTCGGGTTGTACACCTTGATGCCGTCGCGCACCAGCTGGAAGAAGTCCTTGTCGCCCGTGACGATCACCACCTCGAACCCGGCGGCGGCCGCCTGCTCCGCCAGCGTCCCGATCACGTCGTCGGCTTCGTAGCGCTCGGAGGTGAGGATCGGCACGCCGAGCGCCTCGCAGGCGGCGTGGACCATCGGAATCTGCTCGGCGAGCTCGTCGGGCATCGGCGCCCGGTTCGCCTTGTAGTCCGACACCAGGTCGTCGCGGAAGGTGCGCCCCGGCAGGTCGAACGACGCGGCGATGTACTCCGGATGCTGCTCGTTGAGCAGCTTGCGCAGCATCGTGACGAAGATGTAGACCGCGTTGGTCGGGCGCCCCTGCGCGTTGCGCAGGAAGCCGCCTTCAGCCGTGCGTACCGGCGCGTGATACGCGCGATACATCTGCGAGGAGCCGTCGATCAGGAAGAGACGCAACATTTAATTGTATCATTCGCGTGATGCACTCTCGCACGCGCGCGGCCCTCGTCGCCATCGTGCTGGCGGCGATTGCGGCCGCATGCGGCGGACGCAACCCTCTCGGGACGGAATACGAGTACGAGGAAGATCTGACGATCGCCATGGACGGCTCGGCCACGCTCGTGGTCAACTCGTCCATCGCGGCGCTCGACGCGCTCCGGGGCATGGCGCTGGATCCCGATCCCGCGGCCCGAACCGATCAGCTGCGCGATCAGGTGCGCGCGCTCTACGAGTCGCCGTACGCGACCGTCGGCCGCATCAGCACCTGGACGCGCCGCGGCCGCCGCTTCGTCGGCGTCCACCTGCGCGTGCCCGACATCCGCGCCCTCCCGAAGGCGGCGCCGTTCGCGTGGGCGAAGTACGAGCTGACGGCCGAAGGGGAACAGGTCACGTTCCGCCAGACGCTCTCGAAGCCGCCCGCGCCGGTCCGCGCGGTGCCGGCGTGGCGCGGCGACGAGATCGTCGCGTTCCGGCTGCACCTGCCCGCGCGGATCCGCTTCCAGAACTCGCGGTATCTCGACGGCGGCGAATCCCGTCCCGCGTCGCGCGGCAACATCCTCACCTGGGAGCAGCGCCTCCACCAGCGCCTCGAAGGCAAGCCGATCGCCTACGCCGAGGACAGGACCCCCGACGTGATGGAAGCGCGGATGGACCAGCAGTCCATCCTCTATCGCACGCTGTGGCTCTTCGGCATCGCCTTCACCGCCGCCCTGCTCGTGCTCGCCGCCCTCATCTGGCTGACGATGCGCCGCGGCCGCGACGAGCCGCCGGAACCCACTGCGGCGCACTGAGACGTACGGACGGTAGCGGCCACCAAGATCACGAAGGTCACGAAGATCACCGAGAAGACATTTCTTGTTTTCGTGATCTTTGTGGCCTTCGTGGTCTTCGTGGCCGCTACCGTCGGTACGCCTCAGTCGAGTTGAGCAGGACCTCGCAAGTCCTGCGTCTTCTTCTCGCCTTCGCCGAGCGTCACGCGCGTCGCCTTGTCCTTGACGGAATCGAGATACGCGGGATCGAACCACTCGCCCTGCTCCACGTCGTCGACGCCAAGGACGTAGTAGTCGCCGGCGGGGAGGCCGCGGAGGCGGTACTCGCCGGCGGCGCCGGTGCGGGCCGTGGAGATGCGGCGCGACTGCGCGCGCCAGTACTGCGGTTCGACGGCGAAGGCGATCACCGTCACGCCGCCGGTGCCCCTGTTGCCCGCGTCGCGCACGGTGCCGCTGATCTCCGTCGCGCGATCGGTGAGCACGATCGCGACGTTGTCGACGTTCGCGCCTGGCTTCAGCTCGAACGGCACGTCGGCCACCTCGGTCCCGCCGATGCTCACCGACTTGAGCGACCACTGTCCGCCGGCCTGCGTGCCGCCGCCCAGGACGCGCACGTAGTGCAACCCGGGCTGCAGGTTGGGGATCGCGAAGGAGCCGTTCTTCTGGACGCCGCTCTCGCCGCCGAAGCCACCCCGGCCCCCGCGTCCCAGGGCTGCGGCGCCCGGCAGCGGATCGACGTCGGGAACGTCGACGCGGAAGATGGAGTAGTCGGCGGGCGCCGCCGTGCCCGACGATTCCACCGTGATGTTGCCGGACAGCGTCACGCCCGGCTGGAGAACGAGGGTGACGCCGTCGACGTTCTGGCCGCTGACGGCGATCGGCTGGAGCGCCGTGCGCGTTTCGCCGGACCGGCCGCCGCTGCGTGCGACGGCGGTGTAGCGGCCTGGCGGCACGTTGGCGATCGCGAACGCGCCGTCGGCCATCACCCGTCCCGCGAGCGCCATGCCAATCCGGCCGAAACCACCCGAGGCGTCCTGCGGCACGAGCAGCACGTTGGCGCCGTCCTGCGATCCGGTGACGATGCCGGTCACTCTCGCGAGCGGGACGAGCTGGATCTGGAAGTCGACGCCCGGCACTTCCTGTCCGGGCGCCAGCGTCACTTTTCCGGCTTCGGCGGTGTTGACGACGCCCGGGTAGTACGTGGGCGCGTAGCCTGTCTGCGCGGTTGATTCCGGCGCGCCGGGCGCCTCGCCGCCGCGGCCGCCGCGCCCGGCGGCGATCGGCCCCAGGCCGGCGGCGAGCTGCTGCATGCCGCGTCCGAGGATCTCGCCGAGACCGGAGGCGCTGGCGCTCACGTAGTAGTCGCCGGGCGGCAGGCCGAAGACCCGGTACTGCCCGCGATCGTCGGTCTGATCGCCGCCGGCCGCCATGAGCTGCCGCTCGCCGCGCACGTACTGGTAGCGCTGCACCGAGACGATCGCGCGCGGCAGCGGCTCGCCGTCCTCGTCGCCGACGTGGCCGGTGATGACGCCGCCGCGCAGGACCCGCACGTCGACGTTGGCCGCCGTCTGCGCGTCGGCCAGCGCGAGCGGCGTGCCCGGCTGCAGCGGACGCCGCTGTCCGTAGACGCCGTCCACGAAGCCCGCCTTCGATGCGGAGATCGTGTAGTTCCCCGCGGCGAGCTCGCCGATGACGTACCGTCCCTGATCGTCGGTCAGGGCCGTCCTCGACCCGCGCCCGCCGCCCGACGCCGACACGCGCGCGCGCTTGACGGGCCGGCCCGTGTCGGCCGCCACGACGCGCCCGGAGATCGCGGCGGTGCCCTGCGGCGTCTGCGGGCGGTCGCGCACCTGCTGCTGATTACCGGCGCGTCCCTGCTGTCCCTGCCGCGGAGCGCCCTGTGCCTGGCCGGGCTGTGCCGGCGGCTGCTGCCACGCTCCGACGGAACCCACCGCCAGCGCGAACACCGCCGTGAAAAGAGTGAGGTTGCTGCGCATAGGCGTAGGTTACGACTTTAGACCCGCCCGGGGTCGAACGGTCACCGAAAGATCACAAACTGGCAACTGGCAACTGGCAACTGGCGACTGGCAGCTGTCAGAGCAGCGCGATCGTGATGACGCCCGCGGCGATCAGCAGGACCTGCCGTGCGCCGCCGGCGCCGTGGCCGCGGTGGAGGTCGGGGATGAGATCGGCCATCGCGACGTAGAGGAAGTTGCCCGCCGCGAACGCGAGCACGTAGGGCAGCGCCTGGGGCAGCGCGCGCCCGGCGGTGATCATCGCGGCGGCGCCGAGAATGCCCCCGGCGCCCGCGAGCACGTTCAGCGTGAAGGCGCGCGACCGCGAGTAGCCGGCGCGAAGCAGGATCGCCACGTCGCCGACTTCCTGCGGGATCTCGTGCGCCGCCACCGCGAGCGCCGTGGTCAGGCCGAGGGGCACCGAGGTGAGCACGGCCGCGGCGATCACCGCGCCGTCGACGAACGTGTGGAACGCGTCGCCGATGATGACGAGCGACGCGGCCGAATTGTGCACGTGGCACGCCTCGTCGTCATGGCAGTGCCGCCAGATGACGGCCTTCTCGAGCAGGAAGAACGCCAGGATGCCGAGCACCATCGTGAACATCGCGGGCCGCGCCGGCAGCTCGGCGAGCGCCTCCGGCACGAGCGCGATCAGCGCGACGCCGACCAGCGTGCCGACCGCATAGCTCACGAGCCACGGGACCAGCCGCGTGCGCAGCTTCTCCCCCAGCAGGAGAAACGACGAAGCGACGATCACGCCGCCGAGAGAACCGAGGATGGACAGGCCGATCGAGATTGCAGCGAGGCGCAAGCAGGAGCAAGTATGCCGCGATTCCGCCTGAAGGCGGAAGCTACAGGGCTCCCACGGGGCCCAGGCTCCAATAGAGACCGGGACTCCGAGGAGACTAGAACTCCGCGGAGACTAGAACTCCAAAGAGGCTGGAGCTCCGAAGAGACTGGAGAGGTCCCAACCAGACATGTAGTTTCCGCCTTCAGGCGGAATTCCGTCGCGCCTCACTTGCCGGCGACGTACCCCTTCCGTGCCCGGACGTGGTGCGAGGGATTGCGGACCTCGACGCGGATGGCGTGCCAGCGGCCGTCCTTGGATCCCTGCGCCGAGTAGCCCATGTAGTACTGCTTGCTCAACTCGTCGGCGATCCCCGCCGTGGCCGGATCCAGGTCGCGCGCGTAGCGGATGATCTCGGTCCGGCCGCCGCTGTCGTCGGTGATGTCGCGCAGGGCCGCGACGTTGACGCGGTCGTCGTTGCCGCCGCTGCGCCAGCGCGAACCGCCGCCGCCGCTGCCTCCGCCGGTCGGACCCGGCGGCGGTTGCGGGATGGGCACCGGCGGCGCCGGCTGCGTCGGCGGACGCCGGCCGCCCGGCACCGGGAACGGATACGGCCGCGGCGGCGGCCGCTGGAACAGCGCCTGCGCGAACCGCGACACGGTGAACGCGGGAGGATTGTCGAACCGCCCCTGTGTCACCGGCGCCGTGTCGACGCCGATGGCGTAGACGAGCACTTCGGTCTCGCGAATGAGCTGCTTCACCGCGAAGATGTCGGTGCGGCTGCTCGTGTCGTTCCCGTCCGAGATGATGATGACCGCTTTCTTGCGGTTGTGTCCCTGCTGTGCCATCTGGACGGCGTCGGCCACGGCGTCGTACAGCGCCGTGCCGCCGCGCGGCTGGATGCGCGCCACCGCGTCGCTGACGATCCGCTTGTCTTTCGTCCACCCCTGCACCAGCTCCGGGGCGTTGTCGAAGCGGTACAGGAACACTTCGTCGTCCACGTCGAGCAGCTGCCGCAGGAAGCGATCGAGCGCGTCGCGGGCGGCGCGGATCTTGTCGCCGTCCATGCTGCCGCTCGTGTCGAGGACGATCCCGAGGCTGACGGGGACGCGCTCGGCGTTGAAGTGCGTGACGGTCTGGAGCTGTTCGTCGTCGTAGACGCGGAAGTCGTCGCGCGTGAGCCCCGAGACGAAGCGGCCGCTCTGGTCCGTCACCGTGGCGTTGACGTTGATCAGCTCGACGCCCGTGCGGAACTTGAACGCCGACGGATCCTGCGCCGGAGGCGGCTGCTTGTCCTGAGCGGAGTCGACGGAGGCCTGCCGCGCCGAGAGCAGCGTGCCGGCGAGCAGCGTCGAGAGGAGAGCGGCGAAGAGCCGTGTGGCCATGGTCGGTTACCCGTTCGGCTGCCGGAGCGACGCCATCGGCGCCTGCTGCCGCTTGTCCACGTGGGCGATGACGCGGCCGTCCTCGCTCCGGAACCCGATCCGGTAGCGCGCGACCGTGCCGGTCACCGGCACGGTCACGAGGAACGGCGACTCGTCGCCGGGCGCGAGCGAGGTGACGTCGATCAGCGCGCGTCCGCTGGCCAGGAACGAGCCCTTGTCGTCGAACGCGTAGGCGGTGACGGCGACGTTCGAGAGCGGGGCGCCCGTACGGGCATTCTGCACCATCCCGGTGATCGTCAGCGTGTCGGCCTCCCGGCCGTCGCGCAACGAGAGCAGCTCGAGTCCAGGCGCCGACGGTTCCGCGGCGGCGGGCGCGGCCGCGGCCTGGACCGGCGCCGGCGCGGCGCTTCGCGACTTGGCCGCCGTCAGCGCGAACAGCACGATCGCCGCGCCGAACATCGCGATTCCGGCCATCACCGCCAGCCGGTTGCCCCACGGGGACGACTGCGCGGGCTCGGCGAACAAGGCGCTCGTCGCGACCGGCGCGTCCGAGCCGTGCAGCGGCAGATCGTCCGCGCCGTTCCGCCTGAAAGCGGGAGCCGCAGGTTCGTTTCCGGGAGACGTCTCTCTGTAGCTTCCGCCTTCAGGCGGAAGCACCTTTGTCCCAGGCGGAAGCACCTTTGTCTCAGGCGGAAGCGCCGTCGCCTCGGGCGGAAGCACCCTGCGCGGCGTCGCGTCCGCGGCCGCGCGCGGCCTGGCCACCGGCGCGCGCGACGCGGAGGGCGCCACGCGCGACGCTTCGGTCAGCGCGGTGATCCGCGCCTCGCTGCGGAGACGCTCGTCGCGCAGCAGCCGCCAGACGATCGCGCTCAACGCGGCCGCCATGCCCATCGACAGAATCGTGACGATCACCAACGTGGTATCCATAGGGAACTCTGAGGAGGGTGAAGGTTGGGTTCCGGAGGTTGGTCTCGGGACAGCTTGCGACGTTCCGAACGCTACAAGCCTTTCCGAGACCAACCTCCAGCGCCCAACCTCCACCCTCCGCGCTATCGCAGCTTGAACTCCACCGCCACTTCCACGATGACATCCACCGGCGTGCCGTAACGCCGCGCCGGGTTGAAGCGCCACTGACGCACGGCGTCGGCGGCGCGCTGATCCAGTCCGTAGCCAAGTCCCTGCAGCGTCTTGATCGATCCCACGGTGCCGTCGGCGCGGACGACGATCTCGAGCACGACGTCTCCCTGGACCGCGCGCCGGCGTCCCTCGTCCGTGTAGTCCGGCGTCACCTCGCGCAGGATCGACGGCGGCGTGATGCCCGAGCCGGGACGGTACGGTCCGCCTCCGGTCCCGCCGCCCGAACCCGGGCCGATGCCGCTGCCGTCCCCCGGTCCGATGCCCGTGCCCTGGCCCGAACCGGTGCCGCCGCCCGTGCCCGGACCGTGACTGTCCGCCGGCTGCTGCGCCGTCCGCCAGGGGGCACCGGTGCGATCCACCGGATCCGCGGCAGTCGGGACGACAGGCGCGAAGACGGCCTGGACCGGCTCCGTTTTCACCGGCGGCGGCGGCTCCTGCGGCCGGACGACCGGCGGCGGCTCGACGCGCGGCGGCGGGGTGGGCTGACGGGCGGTCACCTGCACCGGCTTCGGGTGGCGGCGCACCGGGGGCACCGGGCTCGCAACCGTGTCGGCTCCCTTGCGCGCGGCGGGCGGAGGAGGCGCCGGCTCCTTCAGGCCGCCTCCGCCGCCTCCGCCTCCTGGTCCCGGCGAGATGAGATACACCATCCGGAGATTCCTGAGATCCTCGGGAACGGTCCGCGCCTGCGTTGTCGCCATGCCCATCGACGTCACGAACACCAGGAGCGCGAGCATGGCGGCGTGAAGCGTGCCCGACAGCGCGAGCGGCATGCCGGGCCGGCGCCGGAGGCCGCCCCGTTCGCGGAACAGGGGCCGTTCGACGACGGGCGCATCGCCGGCCAGCGAACGGACGGCGATGACCGCCTCCGGCAACGAGAAGTAGCGCCCGCCCGGCAGGGGGCGAATCGCCCCGTTTTCGGCGAGGGCCCGCACGTCGCCCGCGCGGACACCCGCCACCCGGGCGATTTCGTCCGCGGAATACACGTGCGGGAGGGCTGGGCTGAAACTCACGGGTCGGTGGTCCTTTGGGGCAAAGGCCGTTCCATCGGTGTGTCGGCCGTTCGCGGCCAGATCTGTTGCGAACGCCCGGCCTTCCGTGTCGCTAACCACGGACAACTGTTCAAGTTGTGCTACAACCCACGCATGCAAACGGTTGTGGTGACCGGGGCGTCCAGCGGCATCGGCCGCGCGACGGCCCTTCAGTTTGGACGCGCGGGCGCCGCGGTGGTCGTTGTCGGACGTAAGGCGGCGGCGCTTGGCGAGGTGGCTCAGCAGATCGAGGCAGGGGGCGGCCGCTGTCTGCCTGTCGAGGCCGACGTGACCGCCACCGACGCACCCGGAGAGATCGTGGGCAGGGCCGTGGCGGCGTTCGGCGGGGTCGCGACGCTCGTCAACGCCGCCGGTATCATCGCCAGCGGCACGATCGAGAACACCCCGGACGCGGCGTGGGACGAGATGCTCGACATCAACCTGCGCGCGCCGTTCCGTCTGATGCGCGCGGCGGCGCCGCACCTGATCGCCGCGAAGGGATCCGTCGTCAACGTCTCGAGCGTGACGGGCCTGCGCGCCTTTCCCGGCGTGCTCGCCTACTGCGTCAGCAAGGCGGGCGTGGATCAGCTGACGCGGTGCGCCGCGCTCGAGATGGCGCCGCACGGCGTCCGCGTCAACGCCGTCAACCCCGGCGTGACGATCTCGAACCTGCACCGCCGCAGCGGCATGAACGAAGAGAGTTACGCGGCGTTCCTCGAACGCTCCAAGACGACGCACCCGCTCGGACGCGCCGGCACGGCCGAGGAGATCGCCGACCTGATTACCTTCCTCGCGTCCGACCGCGCGGGCTGGATCACCGGCGAGACGGTCTCCATCGACGGCGGCCGGCATCTGACGTGCGCGCGCTGACGCGCGCACGTCAGATACCGGACTGCAGACTGCAGACTGCAGACTGCAGGTTGCCGATTGGGATTGGCGGTTGCCGATTGACGACTGCCGATTGGGATTGACGAATGCCATTGGGGATTCAATCGTCATCGTCAATAGG
>Ga0075362_10000461_pt1 | contig 11807 bp, 6 predicted proteins | sample EndMetdeltDD1762_FD_71397 | JGI IMG/M metagenome (GOLD analysis project Ga0075362, IMG submission 71397) | Populus endosphere microbial communities from Tennessee, USA - Endosphere MetaG P. deltoides DD176-2 | ecosystem: Host-associated > Plants > Roots > Endosphere | place: USA: Tennessee...
GCCGAGCCGAAGCCCCGGTCGTGCGTGCCCGTGATCACGCCCGGGAACGGCCCCGTGCGGACGATTTGCGTGCCGCCCAGCCCGTTGCCGCGATACAGCGCCTCGAGGCGGACGTCGGGCAGGCGCTGATTGCCGAGGAACGCGACCTCCGTCTTGGCATTTTCGAGATCGTTGGCGGCGCGCGCGAGATCGTACCGCTCGCTCAACGCGGCGGCGACCGCCGCGTCGGCGTCGGGGACCGCGCCCGGTTCGGGCGGCGTGTCGGTCGGATCGAGCGACACGCGCCAGAACGCGGCGTCCGACGGATCCATGATCAGCCGGCGCAGCCGATCTTCGGCGTCTCCGGCGGTCGCGCGGGCCTGAATCAGGTTCTCGCGGCGCTGCGCCACTTCGGCCTCCGCCTGCACCAGATCGAGCGGCGGGATCTGTCCCGCGTCCACGCGGATCCGATTCTGCCGCGCGAGCTCGGCGGCCAGATCGAGCGATCGCTGCTGCACATCGACGTTGGCGATCGCCGCCTTCAGTGTCCAGTAGGCCTGCTTGACCGCGGCGACCGTCTGCACCACGGCCTCGCGGAGCTCGAGCTCGGAGCTCTCCCGGTTGCGCTTCGCCACGACGTACTGCCGGCGCGCGGCGTCGATCGGTCGATCCTTCAACAGCGGCTGCGAGAACGCCGCCTGGATGCCCGACTGGAGATTCGGATCGAAGTTCACGAACGGGCTCGTGCTCGTCGTTCGCGCGGTGTCCCACGAGACGCTCCACGCTCCTCCGCCCCACGGGACGCGCTGGCGCACGCCGGTCGACGAGAACCAGTCGTTCTCGTCGATGCCGTTGTCCCCGAGCAGCGCGCTGGATGGCGGCGTGGCGATGCGCGTCCGACCCGCGGCGGTCGAGAACACCGGCGCGTAGGCCCCGCGGCTCTCGCCGACCCTCGCCGCCTCGACCCCCGTGTCGAGCCGGACGATCGCGAGGTCAGTGTTGTGTTCGATCGCCCGCTGAACCGCGTCTTCCAGCGTCAGCGGCACCGTCTCGGCCGCGCGCGGCTGCTGCGCCCCTGCCGGGGCTGCCGTCAGCGCGACAACCGCGAGCGCGGCCGGGATGAAATCCACCCGTCTCATAGTGCCTCCACAAGTCCCGGCGTCGCCGGTTCAGATTCAGGAACGGCGGCCGGTTCGGCGACGCGCGCCCTGGCCACCAGCATGTAGATGGACGGCACGACGAACAGCGTGAAGGCCGTGCCGATGATCATCCCGCTGACGAGCATGATGCCGATGCTGTTGCGGGCGCCCGCCCCCGGCCCCGTCGCGAGCACGAGCGGGAAATGTCCGACGACCGTCGCGGCCGTCGTCATCAGAATCGGCCGGAGCCGTGTCGACGCCGCTTCGATCACCGCGTCGAGCTTGGCCATCCCGGTCTCGCGCAGGTGATTGGCGAACTGCACGATCAGGATGCCGTTCTTCGAGACCAGGCCGACGAGCGTGATCAGCCCGACCTGGCTGTAGATGTTCAGCGTCGTCAGCCCGAGGAACGAGAACAGCAGCGCGCCCGACACCGCCAGCGGCACCGATCCCGCCAGCACGATGAAGGGATCGCGGAAGCTCTCGAACTGCGCCGCGAGGACGAGGTAGATCAGCACCGCCGAGAGCAGCAGCGTGGCGAGGAAGGTGCCCCCTTCCGTCCGCAGCTGCCTGGACTCGCCGGCGTAGTCGATGTTGAAGCCTTGCGGCAGGAGCTTCGCCGCCTCGGTCTCGAGGAACGTCAGCGCCTGGTCGAGCGGCACCGGCGGCGGAATCACGCCCTGGATCCGCACGGCGTTGAGCTGCTGGAACTTCTTCAGGTCGCGCGGTTCCGTCGTCGTCTTCAGCGTGGCGAACGTCGAGAGCGGCACGAGCTTGTTGTTCGCGCCGGTCACGTAGATCTGCGCGAGCTGATCCGGCGTCAGGCGCTCGCTGCGCACCGCCTGCGGGATCACTTTGTAGCTGCGTCCCTGGATGCTGAAGCGGTTGACGTAGTTCGCGCCGAGCAGCGCCGACAGGTCGCGGCCCGCCTGGTCCAGATCGACGCCCTGCGAGCGCACCTTGTCGCGATCGAACACGACTTCGGCCTGCGGCCGGTCGAACTTCAGGTCGGCGTCGGCGTAGATGAACAGACCGCTGGCGAACGCCTTCTGCACCAGCTGCTCGGCGATCTCGCTCAACTGCCGCGGCTCACCCGCCGAGGCGATCACGAGGTCCACCGGGAAGTTGCCGCCTCCGGGCAGCGCCGGCGGCGCCTGCGGAATGACGCGCACGCCCGCGATCTTCGAGAGCGGGCCCATCGCCTCCATCATCAGCTGCTGCGTCGTCTTGGTGCGCTCGCTCCAGGGCTTCACCACCATGCCCCCGAACCCGCCGTTGGGCAGCGTGATCTGGAAGATGCTGGCGTGCTCGGGAATCGCCTTGTAGACGTCGTAGATCTGGTCCGTGAACAGCTTCGTCTGTTCGAGCGTCGCGTTGGGCGATCCCTGGACGAAGCCGAAGAAGAACCCCTGATCCTCGGCCGGCGCCAGCTCGCGCTGCGAGAACATGTAGAACGGCACGGTCAGCAGCGCCACGATGATCCACAGCGTGAGGACGACCGGGCGGTAGCGCAGCGTCGAGGCCAGGGCCCGCGCGTAGAAGTGGCGGACGGCGTCGAACCTGCGGCCGATCCAGCCCGCGAACCCGCGCTCCGGATCGCCGGCGCGGAGCAGCGTGGCGCCCATCATCGGCGACAGCGTCAGCGCGACGACGCCCGAGACGACGACCGCGCCGGCCAGCGTGAAGGCGAACTCGCGGAACAGCGCGCCCGTGAGGCCGCCCTGGATCCCGATCGGCGCGTAGACCGCGGCGAGCGTGATCGTCATCGCCACGATCGGCCCGACCAGCTCGCGCGCCGCGTCGATCGCCGCCTGCACCGGCCGCTTCCCTGCGTGGAGATGCCGCTCGATGTTCTCCACCATGACGATCGCGTCGTCCACGACCAGCCCGACGGAGAGCACGATGGCCAGCAGCGTCAGCAGGTTCACCGTGAAGCCCGCCAGCATCATCAGGAAGACGGCGCCGACGAGCGAGATCGGGATCGCGACGATCGGAATCAGCACCGAGCGCCACGAGCCCAGGAACAGGAAGATGACCACGATGACGATGAGGAGCGTCTCGGTCAGCGTCTGGAGCACTTCGCGCAGCGCGTCGTGGATGTAGGCCGTCGCGTCGTACGGCACGCCGAGCTGCATGCCCGCCGGCAGCTGCGCCCGGATCCCGGGCAGCGTCTTGCGCACCTCGTCGATCACGTCCAACGTGTTGGCGGTGGGCAGCACCCACACGCCCATGAACGTCGCCGCGTCGCCGTTGAAGCGGATGTCCTGCTCGTAGTTCTCCGCCCCGAGCTGGACGTCGGCGATGTCGCGCAGCCGCACGATGTCGTTGCCGTCCTGCTTGACGACGAGCTGGCGGAACTCCTCGGGCGTCCGCAGGTCGGTGTTGGCGACGAGGTTGACCGACACCATCGACCCTTTCGTCTGCCCCAGCGCCGACAGGTAGTTGTTGCGGGCCAGCGCCTCGCGGACCGCGGACGGCGCGATGCCGTGCGCGGCCATCCGATCCGGTTTCAGCCAGATGCGCATCGCGAACGTGCGCGCGCCCAGGATGTCGGCGCGCTGCACGCCGCTGATCGCGCTCAGCTTCGGCTGGACGACGCGCGTGAGGTAGTCGGTGATCTGGTTCGGGTCGAGATCGTTCGACGAGAATCCGAGGTAGATCGACGCGAACTGGTTGTCGGCGGTCGCGAGGTCGATGATCGGCGCCTCGGCCTCGGGCGGCAGATCGTTGCGGACCTGCGCGACCTTGGACTGGATCTGCGTCAGCGCCGCGTTGGTGTCGTAGTTGAGCTGCAGGTGCACGGTGATGGTGCTGAGCCCCTGCGCGCTGGTGGACTCCATGTAGTCGATGCCGTCGGCGCTCGCGATGACACGCTCGAGCGGCGTCGTGATGAACCCGCGGACCAGGTCGGCGTTCGCGCCGACGTACGCGGTCGTCACGTTGACGACCGCGATGTCGCTGCGCGGATACTGCCTGACGCTCAGCGTCCGGATCGACTGCAGCCCCGCGATCACGATCACGAGGTTGACCACGATCGCGAGCACCGGGCGCTTCACGAACAGATCGGTGAACTTCATCAGCTGTTCTCCGGCTTCGGCTTCGGATTGTTCGACGGCTTGACGGTGTTGTTGATCTGGACCGCCGCGCCGTTGCGCAGCTTGAAGACGCCGGACGTCACGACTTCATCGCCCGGCTTGACGCCAGAGACGACGGCGACCTGGTCGCCGCGCGCGCCGGCCAGCTTCACGAACTGCTGCTTGACGCCCTTGTAGACGCGGCCGTCCTCGCCCTTGATCTCGCTCACGACGAACACCGAGTTGCCGTAAGGGGCGTAGTTGATCGCCGAGGCGGGCAGCGAGACGACCGACTGGCTCGCGCCGATGGCGACGTCGGTCTGGACGAACATGCCCGGCCGCAGGCGCCGGTCGCGGTTGGCGACGGTCGCCTGCACCTGCACGTTGCGGGTGCTGGAGTCGACGACGGAGTCGAGAGCGGTGATGCGTCCGTTGAATTCGGTCCCGGCCGAATCGTCTGTCGTGACGCGCACCGCGCGCCCCGCCCGCATCTCCCCTGCCGACTGCTGCGGCACGCCGAAGTTCACGTAGATCGGATCGAGCGCCTCCAGCGAGACGAGGGCGTCGCCGGCCGAGAGGTACTGGCCGAGGTTGACCTGCCGGAGACCGAGGATCCCCGTGAACGGCGCGCGGATCGTCTTCCGCTCGATCGCCGTGCGGATCTCGCCGGTCCGCCCCTCCGCCTGCCGCTGATCGGCGGTCGCGCGATCGAATTCGGCGCGCGAGATCACCCGCTCGGCGAGCAGGCCGTTCATCCGGTCGTAGTTGAGGCGCGCGAGGTCGTGCTGCGCGTCGGCGGCGGCCAGCTGCGCGCGCTCCTGCCGCGTGTCGAGGATGGCCAGCACGTCCCCCTGGCGGACCGCCTGCCCGGACTCGAACGCGATGCGCTCCACGACCCCCGGCAGGTCGGCGCTGACGGTGACGCCGCGGACGGCCGCCACCGTGCCGATCGCCGAGAGCGTGGACGGCCAGTCCTCCTGGCGCGCCACGATCGTCGTGACCGCCTCGGGCGGCGGCTGGAACGCCTGGCCTTCGGCGATCGCGGTCTGAACCTGCTTGAACTTCACGAACCCGAGGGCCGCGACGATACTCATCGTCGCGGCCAGCATGATGATCATGCGTTTCACCATGAAATCCTCACTTCACCGTCCGGCGTTGATCAGCACCGCGCCGTAGACGCGATGGCCGTATCTGGTTTCACGCCCGAAGAACGCCGGAGCTTCGTCGTTCGAGCGCACCGCGATGAACCGGTAGTCGGCCCTGAGGCCCCACCGGCCGTTGAACCACTTGAGACCGCCGCCGACGTTGCCCGTGAAGAACGTCTGCGTGTCGGGAATCGCGAGACCCGCCTTGTCGAAGAGCGTGAGCCCGCCGACGCCGCCCGTCACGTACGGCACGAGCGTGCCGCCGGTGGCGGCCGACACCACCAGGTTCCCGTTGTAGCCGAGCAGGTCGGGCGACTTCAGGTGCGACGTGCCCGAGGTGAAGTCGATGTCCTGCGTGACGCCGAGCGCGCCCGTCACCTCGCCTTCGACGCCGACGTAGCGGTTGAGGCGCACTTCCACGGCGCCGCCCAGCCCGTAGTTGCCGAAGCTCGGCTCCCTGGTGTCCTTGCCCTGCGTGAAGAACGTCCCTCCGGCGGGAATGACGGTGACGACCACCGCACCCTGCGTCGAGGACTCCTGGGCGTGCGCGGGAACCGATCCCGCAACCGCCGCGACCACTGCCACTGCTGCAAACCAACGCGTCATGACTGACCTCCCACGTGAATCGTGATGACGTCACTGTGGCGCGCCGAACGGGGTCCGAACAATCAGGCAGGTGGGCGATATCGAAGTCAGGCTTGCGGACGATCCCGGCGCGGTCCCGCAGGACGAGATCGATCTCGTCCTTTTGGCCGATGTCACGGAGGCCGCGACCTGCCGGATAATCAGGATCGGGGGTGGACGTGGAAGACGGGGCATGCCGCAGCCAGGAGCCGATGCCGGCCGAGGTGGCGTCGACGGATCTCGAGACGGTGCGCGCCGCGCTGGTGCGCGAAGTCAACGAGCGCCGCCGCGTCGAATGCCGCGCCGACATGCAGAACGAGATCGTCAATCTCGCGCTCGATCTGCTCGTCCGCGAGCCCGACATCGAAGGCTTCTTCGGCGCGCTCGCCAAGACGATGGTCGAGGAGAGCGAGAGCCACAGCTGCGGGTTCTGGCTGATCGAGGAAGACGAGCGCTGCTGCGAGCTGTGGCTCGTCTACGTCAAGGATCGTCTCTACACGCCGCGCAAGGACGACTGGGGCAAGAAGCAGGATCCGGTCAAGAAACTCGCCTGCCAGTGTCTCGCCGAGCATCTCTTCGCCTATCGCGACGGCTGGAACCAGACCGTCGAGTATCGCAGCGACGATCCGCGCCTGCCCGAGCAGTGGAAGACCTTCGCGCAGAAAATGGAATCGGCCACCCTCATCGTCTCGCCGCTGGTGCTCGGCAGCCGCAATCTCGGATGGATGACGGTGTCGAGCCCGGGCGAGCCCGAGCCCGAGATGCAGTGGTGGCGCGTGGCGCTGACCGAAGCGGTCGCGCGCCAGGCCGCGCTCGCGCTGCACCACAGCCGCCTCGTCGACGCGCACCGGCGCGAAGAGCGCCGCAAGGCGATCCTCGAGGAGCGCAATCGTCTCGCGCGCGACATCCACGACAGCCTGGCACAGGGATTTGCCGCGATCCTCATGCAGCTGCAGGCCGCGCAGCGCGAGGCCGGCGGCGTGCTGCCGCCGTCCATCTCCGCCAGCATCGAAACGGCCGTCGATCTCGCCCGCACCCACCTGACCGAAGCGCGGCGCTCGGTCGGCGCGCTCCGCCCGAACGTCGGACAGGGAGAGGACATCGCCGCCGGGCTCAGGCGCCTCGTCGATCTGGGACAGCGGACCGCCGGCATGCCGATCGAGCTCGCGATCGACGAGCTGCCCCGCCTCGGCGACGCCGTCGAGCGCGAGATCATCGGCATCGCGCAGGAGGCGCTGACCAACGCCGTCCGCCACTCCCGCGCGCGCCGCATCGTCGTCCGCGCCTCCACCGTGCAGTCGGTCGGCGTCCGACTGTCGGTCGCTGACGATGGACGCGGCATGGTCCGCGACGAGCCGGCGTCGGGCTTCGGCATGACCAGCATGCAGGAGCGCGCCGAGCGCATCGGCGCCTCGCTCACCGTCGTCACCGGTCCGCGCAAGGGAACCGAGATCGTCCTCGCGTGGGATCCGGCGTCGCTGCCGATGCAGGTGCACGTTGCCGGCTGACGCGGTGGTCCGCGACTCGCCCCGCGCCCGCGTACTGCTGGTCGACGACCACGCCCTGCTCCGTACCGGCGTGGCCAACATCATCAACCAGGACCCCGGTCTCCAGGTCGTCGCCGAAGCGGGCGACGGCGCCGAAGCGATCGCGGCGTGGGAACGTCATCGTCCCGACGTCACGTTGCTCGATCTGCGCATGCCCGTCATGGAAGGCGTGGAGGTCGTCCGCCAGATCCGCGCGCGCGATCCGCACGCGCTGGTCATCGTGCTGACGACCTACGACACCGACGGCGAGATCTCGAGCGCGCTGAAGGCCGGCGCGAAGGCGTACGTCCTCAAGGACATCTCGGCCGACGCCCTCGTCGGCTGCATCCACGACGTGCTCGCCGGCAAGACCTATCTCGCGCCGGCGGCGGCCGCCAAGCTCGCCGAAGGCGTCACGCGGGTGCAGTTGACGCCGAGAGAGATGGCCGCGCTGAAACTGGTCGCCGACGGCAAGGCCAACAAGGAGATCGCCACGGCGCTGGAAATCAGCGAGCGCACCGTCAAGACGCATCTCGCGCATCTCTTCGAGAAGCTGGGCGCGACGAGCCGTACGGAAGCGGTCAAGGTCGCGACGCGGCGCGGCCTCGTGCGGCTCGACTGAGGCGCTCGCAAAGGCTTGGCGACGGTCACGTCACGGATGGACGGGAGCTCGCAGAGCCCGCAAAGAAAAACCCCTATAGATTTTCTCTGCGCCCTCTGCGGCCTCCCGTGTACTCGTGACGTGACAGGCGCGGCAAGCCTTTACTGGCGCGCCAGTTCGAAGGCAGCGAGCTCACGGATGTTGCGGATGAACAGCCGGCCGCCGGCCAGCGACGGTCCCGTCACCGACATCACCTCGGGCTTCAGTACGCTCATCCGCGAGACTTCGTCGTAGCGATCCGGCGAGACGCGCACGATTCGCAGCTCCCCTGACGTCTGGCCGAGGACGACCAGGTAGGCCCCCAGGCCCATCAGCGTGCCGGCGCCCATGCGCTCCTGCCACTTGACCGTCCCTGTCGCCGCGTCCACGCACAGCAACTGCGGTCCCGTGAAAGCATAGAGAAGGCCGTCGCGATGGAGCGTCGGACCGTTGTAGGCGCGCAAGCGCGTCGAGCGCCAGACCTCCGCCGCCGAGAAGGCCTCGCCCGTGCGCGTGACCTTCGCCAGCACCGAGTGGTTCCAGGTCCCATAGAGCACGCGATCCCCCGGCAGCACGATCGGGCTGTTGGAAACGACGTCCTTGGGATCGGGCCCCGCGAGACTCCACAGCACGCGGCCGTCCGCGGGTGCGACGCCGTAGACCCGGTCGCCGGCGACGCCGACGATCTGCCGGACGCCGCCGATCGTCGCCAGCACCGGAGACGAATACCCGCGCGTCGTCGAGTGCGGCGCGCTCCACACGAGCTTGCCGCCGGCCCGGTCGAACGCAAGCAAGCCGCGGCTCTTCGCGCCGCCGGATGGAATGACGACGAGGTTGCCGGTCACGAGCGGCGACGAGCCGAATCCCCAGTCGGGCACTTCGGCGCCGAACTCGCGGACGAGATCGTGACGCCATCGCTCGCGGCCGGTCGCGAGATCGAGCGCGACGAGCTGCCCGTGCGGTCCCACCGCGAACACGTCCGCGCCGTCGATCGCCGGCGTCGCGATCGGCCCGTCGTCCGATCCGTCGTGTCCTTTGTAGGTGGGTGCGACGCGCACGGCCCATCGCTCGCGGCCCGTGGCGGCGTCGCGCTTGACGACGACGTCGTCGCCGTTCCGCAGTTCCATCGTGACGGCGGCGTCCCCCGTCACGGCCACTTCGGAGTAGCCGCCCGCGACCGGCACACGCCACAGCTCCTTCAACGCGGGCGCGGCGGCCGGCGCGGCAGCCTCACCGCTTCGCGACGGGCCCCACAATCCCGGCCAGGCTGCGGCCCGATCCGGTGTCTGGGCGGATGTGGAGACGAGCGCGGCCGCCGCGAGCGTCAGGGTGCAGATCAGGAATGGTCGCCGCATGCGCGTACCGTAGCGCGTGGCCGGGCCGTGTTCAAGGCGTCTGTGACGAGCGGATCGCCGGACCTGAAGGTCCGGCAACGCGAACTACCTGAACACCCGCCCCACGCCGAACGTGATGCGCCACCCGCCGTCGAAGCCGAAGCTCGTACCGACCAGCACGGGCCCGACGAGCGTATCGCCGATGATGCCGAGACCGAGCTGCGTGTTCACGTCGGCCTTCTCGTGCGTGTCGAACACCGAACCGTTTTCGAGCCACGCCCCGGCGAAGACGGGACCGCCGAGAAAGTCCGGCAGGCGGCCGACGCGCCGCATCACGCCCAGCGTGAGCGCCGCGTAGTGATCGCCGCGCTCTTCGCCGACGCCAAACGCGTCGAGGATGAACGGATAACCGACGGTGAACTGCCGCGTCGGCAGCGGCGTGTCGTCGAACGACGTGCCGCCCGCGAACACCGCGAACACGCGGTTGCGGCCGCCGATCGAATGGAACGACGACATCCCCAGCTCCATCTGCGTCAGGTCGCGGTTCGATCGCTCGACACCGGCGGCTTCCGGACTGTCGAAGGTCTGCGAGATCCCGGCGGCGATCCGCAGCCCGCGCGAGGGCACGATCGGACTGTCCTGCTGATCGAGCGTATAGCGAAGCCGGAAGGTCCCTTCGCGGCCCGCGAGCTCCGGCAGCCCGGGATCGCCGGCCCGGACCTGATCGTCGACGTGGCCGAACCGGAAGCCACCGGCGACTTCGCTCTCACGCGAGAGGTTGACGCCGATCTGCCCTTCCATCCACGCCTGCTCTTCCCGGTACTGCGCGATGACCGCGTCGTCCTGCACGAAGTTGAACGTCTGGCGGCTCAGACGGCCGGTGCCGCGGGCGAACAGCGCGGACCCGCCGATCGACTTGTAGAGCGAGGCGCTGATATTGGGATCGGCGCCGATGCCGGCGTCGACGCGCAGCTCGGACCCCGATCCGACCGCGTCGTACGCCAGGTAGCGGCCGGCGAACTGCACCCGGAACGTCTCCGACGTCGTGTTCTCGATGTTGAGGCTGACCATCAGGAACGGCGGCGCGTAGGCTTTGTCCTGCGCGCGCACCAGCAGGCCCGTCCCCTCGGGTGTGTCGGCGATCTGCCAGTTGATCGCCTGATAGCGATCGAGGCCCGAGAGCCGCGTGAGGTCGCGCTCGAGCAGCGCGAGGTCGAGGGGCGCGTTCAGGTGCGCCGCCAGAAGGCGCGTGACGACCTCGGCGTCGCCGGCCTGGACCCCTTCGAGCTTCAGCAGCTTCGGGACCGGAATGTCCGAGCGGCGCCGCGATCGACGCGCCGCCGTCCACGCCTGCCACGCCGCGTCGTCCACCCGGTACTTCAGCAGCTCGGCACGCCTGCCTTCGGCGGCCTGGTAGCCGCGGGCGATCAGCTCGTCGGCGCGCCGCCAGTCGAGCGAGCCGAAGCCCTTCACGTCAACGGCGAGCGTGAGATCCGCCGCCTGCAGCGCGGCGCGCGTCGCCGACCGCATCATCGCGTCCACCGTCCGCCCCATCAGGCCGAACATCGAGTAGTCGACGCTGTCTTCGGGCGGAATGCCGACGTCCACCGCGATCACGACCGACGCTTTCATGTCGCGGACGACGTCGGCGGGGACGTTGTCGAGGGCGCCGCCGTCCACGAGCACGCGCCCGTCGCGCTCGACGGGTGGAAAGATCCCCGGCAGCGACATCGTCGCGCGCAGCGCGGTGGCGAGCGAACCCCGATCCATGACGACCTTCTCGCCGGCGCGCAGATCGACGGCGACCGCACGGAACGGCGTCGGCAGATCGTCGAACTGCTGCAGCGCGTAGTAGGACGCGGCGATGCGCGCGAGCAGGAAGTCGACCTGCTGTCCGTCGTTGAGCGCGGTGGGCGGCATGAGGCCGCGCTTGACGCCGAACTCGAGGCGCGACGGATAGCTGCGCGCGTCCTCCTTGCGCCGGATGTTCTTGAACGCGAACGACGAGCTGCCGAACATCACGTCCCAGTCGGTGTCGACGATGAGCGTGCGCAGCTCGGCGGCCGACATGCCGGTGGCGAAGGCCCCTCCGACGAGGCCGCCCATGCTGGTTCCGGCGGCAACGTCGATCGGGACGTGATGCTCCTCGAACCACTGGATCACGCCGATGTGGGCGATGCCGCGGGCGCTGCCGCCGCCGAACGCGACGCCGACGGTTGGCCGGGCGGGCTGCGCGTACGTCGGGCGTCCGCACAGGATGAGAGTCAAGCTCAGCAAGGCAATCGGAATTCGCATGCTTTGTCTGGCGCAGAGTCTATCGGCGCTGTACCGTAGCCGTAACTGTAC
>Ga0075362_10000462_pt1 | contig 11796 bp, 10 predicted proteins | sample EndMetdeltDD1762_FD_71397 | JGI IMG/M metagenome (GOLD analysis project Ga0075362, IMG submission 71397) | Populus endosphere microbial communities from Tennessee, USA - Endosphere MetaG P. deltoides DD176-2 | ecosystem: Host-associated > Plants > Roots > Endosphere | place: USA: Tennessee...
GGAAGAGGCCGTCGTCCATGCCCTCATGCGCAAAGGAAACATTGCTAAATGCGATACCGCCTCCTCGGACAGAAAATCCTTTGGGATTTTCCGGGTCTCGCACGTCTGGCTGTATGTCAAAAATTTCAGTCATTTCTTCGGCGTCAGTAAAGTTTTGTTCCAAGGTGCGGGTCACATTGCTGAGGTTCCAGAGCTCGCCGACAATTTGCATGATGTATACCTGAATGAGCAGGAGCGTTCCGATATCAATGGAGTGGTGTATGACGCCCAGAATCGACAAAATTAAAATGCCAAACTGCAACGTTGTCATGAGCAGCCCGAGCACGACATCACCTTGGAGGGCGATCATCCAGGCACGGAGCCGCTTGACGGCCCGGTCGTGGGTTTTTTCGGCGTGCAGTGCGTGCTCGTCCTCTTCCTTACCGAAGGCCTTAATGGCGGCAATATTCCCCATCGAATCCGCCAGGTGCGCCGTCACGACAGTTTCAGCGCGTGCCGCAATCTTTGAGTAAAGGATACGGCGTCTTACCAGAATGAGATTAAGCCAGACGAAAATACCCGTCCACACGGCCATAGCGCCGGCGATAACTGGGGAGAAAAAGGCGATAATCACCGTCGCCACGACAACAGTCACCGCCATCTTAATAACTGACGATACAAAAATGTCTGTCACCGAGTTATAGGCAGATGTAAACTTGCTAACTTGGTTTACAAGTGCACCGCTGAATGTATTTGAGTGAAAGGCCAAACTCTGACCGAGCAGCCAGTTGAAGGCGCGGTTTTGGAGCCGTGGGCGAACTTTGGCAGTTAGCTTGGCGAGCATAAACAGCCCGGCGTCTATCAAAATCTGCGCCACAATACCTACAACAGCAAAAGCTAGCAGATAGGGGCCAAAAATATGCCAGAAATCGATAGTGGTCTGGTTGTGGACCTCGACGAGTTTATTAAGCGCCCGTGCAGCAATGAGCGCCAGAACTAATCGCTGCAGGGTTATGCCGATTGTCCAGCTGATGCTGCAACCAAGCGCAAGAAACGGATGACGCATATTTTCACGCCAAAACATTCGCAATGTTTTTAGATGGGTATTCATACCATGTCCTTTGTGTATGATTTTGGTGATAGTTAGTTCTTTAGGTTGGTATTGTAGTGCGGAGTTGGCGTCGTGAGAAAATGCGATTGCTCCAGGTAATTTTGCGTGTGTGTGGCCAGTAAGGCCAAAGAGAAACGAAAGGGTGGCTTTAGGCCACGAGGGCAGCCACGCTACGTCGCTTGATAACTAAAAACATGAGTGCCCTTTCCTTAAAAATAAGTGTTCTTAGATATGATACCACAGGTTATTTTGGATGCCCAAAATACGTGTACTTATAGGCGTATTTATTGTATAATTATAGAGATATGCAGAAAATTATACTCTATTATAAATTCACTCCTATTCTAGACCCGGAAGCGGTGCGCCTGTGGCAAAAAACCTTATGCGAAAAGCTTAACCTCAAGGGTCGTATTCTCATCTCCAAACATGGTATCAACGGTACTGTTGGCGGCGAAATCGACGATGTAAAGGCTTACGTGAAGGCTACGAAAGAGTACGCCGGCTTTAAAGGAACTGCCTTTAAGTGGTCTGACGGTGCGCGCGATCATTTTCCAAAACTGAGCGTTAAGGTGCGCGATGAGATCGTAGCATTTGGCGCTGCCGATGAGCTTGAAGTTGATGAAAAGGGCGTCGTGGGCGGGGGTACACACCTCAAGCCTGAGCAAGTACACGAACTTGTTGAAAAATATGGCGACGATGTTGTTTTCTTTGACGGCCGTAACGCGTATGAGGCGAAAGTCGGTAAGTTCAAGAACGCCGTGGTGCCAGACACACGCACTAGCAAAGACTTCATAAAAGAGCTCGAAAGCGACAAATACGAGGATATAAAGGACAAGCCGGTGGTGACCTACTGTACTGGTGGTATCCGCTGTGAAATCCTCAGTTCCATGATGAAAAAACGTGGTTTTAAAGATGTCTACCAGATGGACGGCGGCATCGTGAAATACGGCGAAAAATATGGCGATGAAGGCTTGTGGGAGGGCTCGTTATACGTTTTTGATGATCGTATGGGCGTAAAATTCAGCGATAAAGCCAAGGATATCGGTGAATGCATTCACTGCAAATCTAAAACGAGTAATTACGAAAACTGTGCCAACTTGGCCTGCAACGATTTGGTCCTAATTTGCGAAAACTGCAAAACAAATAACGACACTTGCTCTGAGGCTTGTGCCGTTATCGTTCGTGACCAGCAAAAACAAGCAATCTGAATCAGTCTCTTTTTAAGCTCAAGACAGGATATAATACCTAGTAATGACTGATGCGTTACAAGAGAAATTAAAGAATTTGCCCAACCAAGCCGGTGTGTATTTCCACAAGGATAAAACCGGGCAGATTATTTATGTGGGTAAAGCTGCAATTCTGAAAAACCGTGTCCGACAGTACTTTCAGAAGTCTCGACGGCGTGATCCTAAGACCGAAGCGCTTGTCGCTGAAATTTATGACACTGACTGGGTTACGGTCGAGAGTGAACTCGATGCGTTGTTCGTAGAGGCAGAAATGGTTCGGCGCTACATGCCGCGCTACAATATTTTGCTGCGTGACGATAAGAGTAGCCTATACGTCCGTATTAATTACAATGATCCGTATCCGAGCGTGACCGTTACGCATCGGCCACTTGATGATAGGGCCGAATATTTCGGACCATTTTTTAATGGCGGAGAAGTCAAGCGAGCACTGCGGTATTTGCGTAAGCCTTTTCCGTATTCCACGCACGCTAACGTAATCCCAAAACGGGCTTGCTTGCAATATCACCTAGGTCTATGTCCAGGACTCGAAGAAAATAAGACTTCCTTAAGTGACTACCGTGCAAACCTGCGTAAATTGATGCAATTTTTACGAGGCGAACGTGAAAAAGTCATTCAGAAAATGGAAGAAGACATGCAAAAAGCAGCCAAGAAACAAGATTTTGAGACAGCTGCTAAAATTCGCAACCAATACTACGCCCTCAAGGCACTTAGCAAGCAGATTGTATTCTCCGACCATGAATTTCTGGATATTAGTAAGGACCGTGGGCTGCAGGGCTTGGCTGACTTGCTTGGTCTAAAAGACGTGCCGCGCCGCATCGAGGGCTACGACATCAGCCACATGCAAGGTACTGATAACGTTGCAAGTATGGTGGTGTTCACCAACGGCTTGCCAGATAAAGCCAACTACCGCAAGTTCAAAATGCGTATCCCCGGTAACAATGACTTCGCCCACATGCACGAGGCGATCACTCGCCGTTTAAGTGAAAAGAATGTGAAAGCGTGGGGTATACCGGATCTCTTCCTGATAGACGGTGGTAAGGGTCAGGTCGCAGCGGCGATTCGTGCCCGCGATGAAATGGGCGTTAGCCGGCCGATGGTTGGGCTTGCTAAGCGAGAGGAAGAAATTGTCGTGCATCTCGAAAAATCGCAGGTAAACGTCTCAAAAATCGAGCTGCATAACCAACGGGCTATTGTCAGTGAAAGTGACGATTTTATTATGATTTTGCTGCCAAAAAGCTCGGACATTGTGAAGCTTCTGCAGCGTATCCGCGATGAATCACATCGTTTTGCGGTGAGCTATCACTCAATACTGAAAGGCAAACGTCAGACCGCCAGCGCACTTGATGATATTCCCGGTATTGGTCCGGTTACGCGCAAAAAATTGCTCAGGACTTTTGGCAGTTTTCGCGGCGTGAGGGAGGCGAACGAGGGCGAGATTGCTCAAGTGGTGGGCGAAGCCCGCGCCAAACAAATTTTGGCGGCACTGCCCAAGCCGCCCAAGTCTAATCCTTAGTTGGTCTATGTGCGGCTAAAAAGTCGTGCTACTGTAACTGTATGTTAGACAGCGATTTCTTTTCTGCAAACCGTGAGCGCTTGCGCGAACTTTTTACTGGCACAGCGCCGATTGTCGTGACCGCCAATGGCATGGTCCAAAAGGGGGCAGACGAAGCATATCCCTTTCACCAGGACGCAAATTTTTGGTACCTAACAGGCATTAGTGAGCCTGATATCGTGCTGGTAATGGACAAAAATAAGGAATATCTCATCGTGCCCGGGCGAAGCGATTCACGCGAGGTATTCGACGGTGCAATCGACAGTGCTGAACTTACACGCCTATCTGGTGTCACGACCGTACTATCCGAAAAAGAGGGTTGGAAACAGCTTGAGGGACGACTGCAAAAGGTGAACCACGTAGCGACACTGGCTGCTCCACCTGCTCACATTGAATCGTGGGGGATGTATACTAATCCGGCTCGCGAAGCGCTCATTACGCGTTTGCGTGCCTATAACGGTGAGCTTGAGATACTTGACCTGCGCTCGCACCTTGCGCGTATGCGTATGATAAAACAGCCGCAAGAACTCGACATGATTCGCCGGGCAATTGACGCAACTATCGATACACTCAAAGATGTTACAAAGCCAAAACAGCTGGCAAAATATGCCCATGAGTATGAACTGGAAGCTGATATAACACGCGGTTTTCGTATGCGTGGTACGACGGGGCATGCCTTTTCGCCGATTGTTGCATCTGGCAAGCATGCTTGTACGCTCCATCACGTTCATAACGACGGCTTACTCGCCAGTAACGAACTTATTGTTCTCGATGTCGGCGCCGAAGTCAGTCACTATGCGGCTGATATCACACGCACGGTTATCTCGGGCACGCCATCCGCACGTCAACAGGCCGTATACGACGCTGTCTTGAGCGTGCAGAACTATGCCTTTGGCTTGCTAAAGCCAGGTGTTACCTTCCAGGATTACGAAGAGAAAATTATGGCGTACATGGGTGAAAAGCTTCGCGAACTAGGGCTTATTAAGACTATTAATGAAGAGTCGGTGCGGCATTATTTCCCCCATGCTACATCACATTTCTTAGGTCTTAACACGCATGACGTTGGTGACTATGAACGCCCGCTTGAACCGGGGGTCGTCATGACTGTCGAGCCCGGTATCTATATTCCCGAAGAAGGAATCGGCGTACGCATTGAAGACGACGTGCTCATTCTAGAGAACGGCATTGAGATTTTGAGTGAAAAACTTCCTCGCACGCTTGTTAGCTTATAGCACGGAAAACATGGTATACTACAGGTAATCAAATGAAAAACCAAAGTTTCGTGTATCGTTTTATCGTGCGTTGGCTCGTGTGTAGCCTGGGCCTCTGGATAGCAGCAGGCTTTCTTGGTTCGCATCTTACCTATAACAATAGCGGATGGGTAATTGTTTGGGCTGGTTTCTTCCTGGCGATCATCAACGCTATTTTGCGGCCAATTCTGGTTATCTTTTCGTTGCCGGCAATTTTGCTGACGCTCGGCTTATTTATGGTGGTTATCAACGGTACCACTGTATTTTTGGTCAGTAAGCTGTATACTTCCTTAGAGGTCACGAACTTTTGGGCCGCAATACTTGCCGGTATGATCATTGGCTTGGTAAACTACTTAGTAACCGCTATTTTGGAGAACCGCGAACGATGAACATCTACAACTACATCACAATTGCCTCGGCTATTTTTATGATTTTCTTAATTCTTATCCAGACGCGAGGCGCAAGCCTTGGCGCTGGTCTTGGCGGTGGCGGTGAAGTGAACACTGTTCGCCGCGGTACCGACAAGACGATCTTCCAAATCACTATTATTACTGCAATTGTTTTTGCCGGCTCATTGATTTTAGGTATCATAGCAGTCTAAGACGAAAGGATAGGCCGTATGGTTAGTCGCGCTCTGAAACTCCGTGTTCGTCGACGGTTACGCCTTAAGAAGCGCCAGGTAGAAGCTATCGGCTCTCAAGCCGAAGAGCAGCTTGAGCGAAATCTCTTTCGACGTTTGGAGCGTTTGCATGCTATTCGACGATTTATGGCCGGGTGGATTGTCTTGGCTGTATTATTGTTTGCCTGTACCGTCGTTCAGATCCGTGCTTTGGGCGGCTATTACCAGACGCTGCAGCCAGTTGCTGGCGGTACGATCAACGAAGGCGTTGTCGGCTCGTTTACGAACGCTAACCCGGTATATGCCACATCTTCGGTAGATTTGGCCGTTTCGCGACTGCTTTTTGCTAGCCTTTACAGCTATAACGATAAGAATCAACTTGTCCCCGACTTGGCTGCCGCACCATTCGTGGTGAGCCCAGACGGCACGCAATACACCGTAAAACTCCGCGAAGGCGTAAAATGGCACGACGGTAAGTCCCTAACCGCTCAAGACGTTGCGTTTACCTTTGCCGTTATCCAAAATCCTGATGCCCGGTCACCGCTCAACGCCAGCTGGCAGGATATTACCATAGCTACCCCGGATGCACATACTATCACTTTTACGCTGCCTGATCCGCTTGCTGCCTTTCCGTCATCTCTGACGACAGGTATTATTCCGAAACACATCCTAGAAACGACTCCTATGTCGGCGATGCGATCGTCTGACTTTAACACAAGTAATACGGTTGGGTCCGGGCCATTCCGCTGGCAGGCTATTGAGGTGACCGGCGGCTCACCACAAGATCGCCAAGAGCGTGTCGCTTTGCAGCGCTTTGAGAATTATCACCGTGGACCGGCGAAGCTTGCTAACTTTGTCATCCATTCGTACCGCAGTCAAACAGATATGATTCAGAGCTTCGAGCATCAGGAAATAAACGCTATGGCTGGCCTTAGTGAGGTGCCGAACCAGTTTAAGGACGATGACTCGGTGTATTCGTATAACCTACCGCTCACCGCTGCAGTGATGACGTTCTTTAAGACATCGGAAGGTGTGCTGGCTGAAACAGAGGTGCGCAAGGCGCTTGTACTTGGTGCCGATCAGCAGAAGATTATTGACTCGCTAGGATACGCTACTAAACCTGTGCGTGAACCGCTCCTGCAAGGACAGTTAGGCTATGACCCTTCGCTGGCTCAGCCCGTCTTTGATGTAAGTGCTGCGCGCAAAACACTGGATGACGCTGGCTGGCTTGTTGGCAAGGACGGCATACGGTACAAAAACAAACAGCCTCTGACCTTTAAGCTGTATGCTGAGGAAACCAGTGAATATTCGAGGGTGGCAAAACTGCTGCAGGAACAGTGGCGCGCGATTGGCGTGAATGTTACGCTGGAAATGCAAAAAGCCGCTGACTTCCAGAGTACGTTAGCTTTCCATAGTTACGACGCCCTCTTGTACGGCATTTCAATAGGTAATGACCCCGATGTGTATGCCTATTGGTCGAGTGCCCAGGCAGACTTGCGTGCAACGAGCCGGCTCAACTTCTCAGAATTTAAATCAGCCACCGCGGATGCTGCGTTAGAATCAGGCAGAACTCGCACCGATGCAGCACTGCGAGCGGTGAAGTATCGGCCATTTTTGCAGGCATGGCAAAAAGATGCCCCTGCTCTGGGGATGTATCAACCAAGATTTCTTTACATTACTCGCGGCCAGCTCTTCGGTCTTAAGGAACATTACATAAATACGCCCGCTGACCGTATGAACAGCGTTAGTCAATGGATGATCCGCCAAGCGGCGGTGTCGCAGGCAAAGTCCGAGTAAGCCTTGCGTAAAACCGTGAATAGCGGTACAATTACCTCTGTTGATCTGCGCGGACGTGGCGGAATTGGTAGACGCGCTAGTTTCAGGTACTAGTGAGGTTACACTCGTGGAGGTTCAAGTCCTCTCGTCCGCACCATACAAAAAAGACCAGATTCTTCTGGTCTTTTTTGTATCTTGTTGAAGTGCAGGACTTGACGAAGAATGAGTAAAAGCGCCAGTGACGCTTTTACCTCCTCAAGAAAACAAGTCCTCTCGTCCGCACCAAGTTGAATATCAGATATAAAAGTGTTCCACAGCTCAAGCCATTGGGTATCAATGTGGAACACTTTTTGTTTCTAACTTAACATCTACTTTTTGCAGTAATTCGGTTACTATGGCGAAAAGGTTCCTGATTTGAGCTATAATAATGATCTATGAATGGTACACCAGCGATTAAATGGAACCCAAATGTCCGACTGGTTATTGCCGATGTCGACGAGACGATTGCCGAGGTCTATACGCCTGCCACGCCTGAAATGATAGAGGAGCTATCTTCCTTTCTGAGCGGTGAAGGTAAGCTCTTCATGGTTACGGGAGGCAGCCTTAAACGTGTACGTGAAGGTATTACAAACTTGATCGACTCCGCACTGCGCCATAACATCCTCATTAGCCACTGTAGTGGTGCTGAGGTTTGGGGGTTCAATGATGATGGCGAATTACGTACCACCCCATTCTACAGTGTGTACGAAGAGCACTTTGATAATGACATGAAGAAGCGCTGGCGCGAGGCGGTAGACCAACTGATCTCAGAGTTTAACCTTCGTCCTCACTCAGTACGCCCTAAGGCAATCTTCTGGGATGATATTGGACGGGACTCACGCGACATTATGCTTGATGATCGTGGGCCTCAGATTACCCTGGAGGTCGTTAACGGTATTGATCTAACCGACGAACAGCGTTCCTTATTTGAGCAAGATATTCCGCTCACTCACGATGGACGCCACGATCTTCGACTGGCACTTATGCAACGAGCTGGTGAGCTCCTCGCTGAAAAGAATATACCGATCACTCCCCATCTTGGCGGTGTGTTCGCTCTTGATCTTGCTGTCGAGGGTTCATCGAAGACGACATCGATTAAATATGTGCTGGAAAATACAGAAGCCCTGGCTACTATTGGTTTGACATCCGACGATCTTACAAACCCAACTCATTTTGAAGTATGGGGTGATAAATATTCTGTACCTCACAGCGGTACAGATAGGTACATGAGTTTGGCATTATCTCCGACAGTACGATCGATTGACTTCAGAAAGGAAGACCCATCGGAATTTCCGGAAGGCTATAACATCGTCGTTTGGGATGGTCATGAGCATCTTCATGATGGACTCTTGGAGTATCTAAAATTACGTCACGAGAAAGTACGCAGCTAGCCTCGTGCCCGAACAAATAATTCAACACTGCTTAGAGAGGATACTGTCACAGGCGCATAATCCGTGTCTCGTTGCTATCACTGGAGAATCTGGCAGTGGCAAAAGTCATTTTATCAAAGCACTTCGCCATGAACTTGAGGAAAAGGGGGCTAGGTGTACGTTCCTAAATCATGACGACTTTTTGATTCCACGTAAGGAACGTGAAGCACTCCGCGAGCATGTATATGGCGAAGGAGAATTTCAAGGAAAAACCCATTGGGAGATTCTTGAAAACTGGTATTACTACGATGCATTTGAGTCAGCACTTAAAAAACTCAGGGATAATCAACCCGCAGTGTATCACCCGTATGTTCATAGTACGGGCGAGTTGAGCACTGAGACTAAAACAGTCAAGCCCAACCGGATCGTACTCATCGAGGACAAAATTTTATTACATAAAATGGACTATGTAATTGAACTCATGGTCGACCGCAGGGGAATTATCGACCGTAAGATCGATCGCGACAGTGATGTTCGCACGCCAGAGCAGACTATAGAGATGCATGAGAAAGTTCAGGGATATTTCTGGGATCGACAACAGCCTATTAAGTCTAACTTAAAAATAGACAACAATGATTACCACCATCCAGTGATTGTTCAGGATAAGTAATTTTTGTGCTGCTTCTATTTCCAAGTCCTCTCGTCCGCACCAAGTCGGCTAATCTAAGTTCGACAAAAAGACTGCCGTATTTTACACTAAGGTAAACATGACAAGCATAATCAATAACAACGAAATAATGCGGAGGAAAGCATAATGGCGCGTTTGCCTGCACCTGGTAGTGATAACGGTACATGGGGCAATCTACTTAACGACTTTCTTCAGGTTGAGCATAATGCTGATGGCACGCTCAAAATTCGGTCTGATGGCATAACAGGCATTGATTTAACAGATTCAGTTGCAAATACGCTAAGAGGCGCATTGGTAACTATCAGCGGTGATATTTGGCTGCTCACCAATGCGGAGTGGGATGCTACAGCACAGGAATTCTATCGTATCGATCAGACTAAAGCAGCTTACGGCATGCAGCTTCAGGGGCAGGGTTATATACCTGGTGAACCAGACCTTGGTTATTTTGTCTCTGGTGTTACAGTTTGGGTCGCACAACCTGAAAGCTATACCTTAATCCGTGGTGGAGGTGTCACCGGCGGTGCGCGCTTTGGTGCGGTCGGAGGCTGGGAGCTCGGCTATACACTAACACAAGAGCGCCAGATGACAATTGGCGGTGGTGGTATTGAAATCGATGGATACGGAACGCTCCCGTATGGGCGCGTTGTTAATAACACTACAGGCACAGTACTCGCGCGGCGACTTGTTGGTATGATGCGTAATGCGTATACCGCACTCGACGGGTATGATGATGCCACGAAGGAATCGTGGTACTGGGGATTCGCCGAACAGTATGATCCAAATAATGGCAATGCCACAATTGCCGGCACACCTCGTTTTACGGTTGCCTATATTCCGCCGAACACCAGCCCCACAAGTGGTGTGTTTAACGAGTATCTTAAAATCGCTGCCGATGGTAAGGTTGAGGTGTCAATCGACCCAACAACCAGCCTTGGTGTTGCCACCAAACAGTATGTTGATAATCGCCAAAAGGGCGGTGAGGCATTTTTCACGGGCGATGGTGTAACTACTACATTCTTCGTTGCTCATGGTCTGGGCAGCACGCCGAGCCGGGCACACTTAACTGCGCTTAATCAAGCTTCGCTTAACTGCTGGTATACAAAAGATGCAGCTAATCTGGGAATTAACTTTGCAACACCGCCAAGTAACGGCGCGACGATTGCTGTTGCCTGGACCGCATACCCATAGACACATGCTTTTGCCGTTAGGCAATTTCTGGTCTCTTCTAATTTAATTTTGCAGGTGTTGGACCGCCCAGACAACGCCAGGGGTGAAATCATGTGGACTTTGTGCCAATTCATCCAATAGTCGATCATGTGTAAACCACTTTACTGCGGACACCTCAGTATGATCAGGGGCGAGTTGTTGGCCGGAAGCTAAGACAGTCGTAAATGTCTGGCAAAAGTAGGACGGTTTATCTTGAACGTATAATTTTGCACGCTCAGTTAGCTGAAGATCGGTGAGTCCAAGCTCTTCGCGGGTTTCGCGCTGCATGGCCTGCTCGTAAGATTCTCCGTCCAATACCGTACCAGCTGCTGCTGTGTCCCATCTGCCGCTCTGCTGCTGCTTATGCTCTTGTCGCCGCGCAAGCAAAATATCGCCGACTTGATTTACGACCCAAAGGCCTACAACTCGGTATGTATCTTCGGGCAACAACTCATTACGTGCCTTGGCACCGACGATAACATCACCGTTATTCACAATTGGAACAATTTCACTCATATAACGAGCATACCATAGGTGGCACAACTGGCTAATGCCATAAACTACCGTGAAACCAAGAACTTCTATAAAACATAACCAACCAGTACAAGCGCTGTAAATTGTGCTATGATTGATGGTAGTGATTGCAAAAAACAGGGGTAACGACTGATATGAACAAAGTAGCACATTATCTGCAAGAGCATTTGCTCGGCGAAGTTATGACTTCACCTGACGCTCGGCGATTCTTTGCGACAGATACGAGCGTACTGACGCTCACACCAGCGATGATTGTATATCCTCGCAATGAAGCAGACGTGCGTAAGACTACACGTTTTGCCTGGCAATTAGCCGAACGAGGCCGAGTCATTCCGATTACGGCCAGGGGCGCAGGAACCGATCAGGGCGGCGCAGCGCTGGGTGCTGGCATTATTATGGCTTTTCCGGCGCACATGAACCGGATT
>Ga0075362_10000466_pt1 | contig 11753 bp, 13 predicted proteins | sample EndMetdeltDD1762_FD_71397 | JGI IMG/M metagenome (GOLD analysis project Ga0075362, IMG submission 71397) | Populus endosphere microbial communities from Tennessee, USA - Endosphere MetaG P. deltoides DD176-2 | ecosystem: Host-associated > Plants > Roots > Endosphere | place: USA: Tennessee...
CGATGCCTGGAGCCGTGCCGCCTCGATCGCCTACTTCACGCTCTTCTCCGTCGCGCCGACTTTGCTGGTGGTGATCGAGGCGGCACGGCTCCAGGCATCGTCTTCGACGAAGCCTTCACCGGTCGTACGCAGCAGCAGCCAGACCTTGCCGGACAACGTGCGTCCCTCTGCGCGCTCTGCGGCCGACGGATCGACCGTCGCCATGGCCGCCTCAGGCGCGCCAGGCGCGGTTGCGGCGGGCCGACCGCGCCTTGGCGCGCCGGCTGCCAGCGGCCTGGCGTCGCCGCGCCGGCGCGGGCTTGCGCCACTGCTCGATCAACGGCCCGCCGGCGCCGTAGACCGGATCCTGGCGCGGCAGCTTGACCTTGGCGATCGAGGCCAGCGCAGCGGTGTAGTCGATCTCGTCGGGTTTGGGCTCATCGTAGCGGCCGCCTGCGGGATAGGCGCCGACCACCAGCAGATCGACGCTGGCCGTGATGCAACGATGACCGATGCCGGCCGGCAGCACGGCGACGTCGCCGGCATGCAGGGTGAGCGTGCGGCCGCGGCGGCCGCCGAACTCGATCGTCACCTTGCCGCGGGCGAAACCCAGCACCTCGTGGGTCGCCGAATGGAAGTGCAGGAAGTCGTAAATGCCGTCGCGCCACGCCTCGCGCCAGCCGTGGCAGGCGAAGGTCTCCTCGAACACAGCGGCCGGGTCGTCCGCCTCGTCGAGCTTGAGCGCACCGCGATAGACGACCAGCGGCAGGCGATTGTTGGGAGTCTCGCCGTCGTCGCGAAAGCGAAAGAGCTGGGGCATGCGCGGCTGCGCCAGCCGGGCAAGCGCGCGGGCGCGGGTCCGGCCGAAGCCGGTCAGCTTCTCGACGATGCGCTTCAGCTCCTGCACGACGGCCATGCCGGAGCAACGCACCCAGGGTCGGAAGGCTGCCTATTTTGCGCCGGGCGGCACGATCTTCATGACGAAGGAGGTCGGTGGCTCGGTCGGGCCGAACGGGCCCGGCACCTTGTGGGCGACCGGCGGCAGGCTGCGCAGATAGGCCACGATCGCATCGACATCCTGCTTGGTGAGGTTGGCGAAGGCGTGCCACGGCATGATCGGCGCCAGCATGCGACCGTCGGGCCGTTGGCCCTTCTGGAGGGCCGCGACGATCTGGGCATCGGTCCAGTTGCCGAGCCCGGTCGCCTTGTCGGGCGTCAGGTTGGGACCATGGAAGACGCCGAGCCCGGGGATCTCGAAGCCGACCTCCGAGCCGCCGAGGAAGCGGGCCATGTCGGGCTTGCCGAGAAAGTAGCCCGGCGTGTGGCAGTCGTTGCAGCCGGCAATGGCGACCAGATACTTGCCGCGGGCGATGGCGGCTGGATCGGCGGCAGCCGCTGGCATCAGGGGCACCGTCGCCAGCGCGGTGACGACGGCAAGCAGGATCGGTTTTGTCATGAAGCCCCCCGATGAGTAGCCGCACCATAGTGTGGCCAGCGTCCGCCCTGCTAGGGTTGGGTCATGAAAGACCTGGTGATACGCAGTGCCGGCCCCGATGACACAGCCGCGATCAGCGCGCTCGTGCAGCGCACGGTCCGGATATCCAACGGCAAGGACTACCCCGCGCAGGCGATCGAGCTGATCGTCGCCAATTTCGCCGCCGACAAAGTCGGCCAGCGCATGGCCGAGCGCGCCGTCTTCGTCTGCCAGCAGGGCGATCGCGTCGTCGGCACGATCGCCCTGGGCGGCGACAGGTTGCGTTCGCTGTTCGTCGATCCCGAGCTGCAGCAGGCCGGCATCGGCGCGCGGCTGGTCGCCCATCTCGAGGCGCACGCGCGCAAGGTCGGCGTGCGCGAGCTCAGCCTCTCTTCCTCGCTCACCGCGCGCGGCTTCTACGAACGCCTGGGCTATCGGCTCATCGAATTGCAGGAGCACGACGGCGTGTCGACCTTCCTGATGGCCAAGGTGATTGGCTAGCCTTTCCGTCGCCGCGACACCTCCCTTCGCGGAATCCGCGAAGGGAGGAAGAACGCATTACATCCCGCCGCTGCGCTGGTTGGCGCCCTGGGTGTGCTCGCCGCCGGGCTGGGCGATCTGGCGCAGCGCATTGCCGATCCGCTGGCCGCGCTCGGCCTGTGCCAGATCGGCCAGGGACAGAATGCCGACCAGCCGCTTGTCGCGGTTCAGCACGGGCAGGCGGCGGACCTGCAGTTCGCCCATGTTCTGGGCGACGTGGGCACTGTCCTCGTCCTCGAAGCAGTACTTCACCTCCTGGCTCATCACCTCGCTGACGGGCGTCTTGGGCCCCTTGCCCTCGGCGATGGCGCGCACGGCAATGTCGCGGTCGGTGATGGTGCCGAGCAGCCGGTCGTCGTCGCCGACCGGCAGCAGGCCGGCGTCGATCGCCAGCATCATGCGGGCGACATCCTCGATGGTGTGGTCGGGTCGGGCGACGCAGACGTCGCGCGTCATGATCTCGCTCACTTTCATGGCGTTCTCCTCTATTGGGGGCAGCGTCCGAACGGCCGAGCCTCATGATGAGGCCGACGCGAGTTGCCGGTGCGCTGTGACCTATTTGGGACGACTCGGGTTCTTCTCCCACATCTTGGGGTCACCCGCGCGACCCTTGGCTTCCGCCGCCTTCAGCTCGGCGGCTTCCTTGGAATCGAGCGCGCGTCTTGCCTCGCGCGCGGCCTCGTCGACCTTGCCCTTCTTCAGGAACTTGGCCGTCGCCTCGTTATAGGACTTGGTGCCGCTGTAGCTGCCCTCGCCTTCCAGGCGGTCGTCCTTCTTCGATTTGTCGTCCATGCAACGCTCCTTTGGCTTGTGCAGCCCAGGAAACGTGTGTGGTGGAGCAAGGTTACGAGCGGCTGAGGCCAGTTTCCTTGAAATACCGCGCAACCCCGGGATGGAGTCGATCGGCTGGCGCTGTGGCCACGGTGTTCTTCGCCGTGGTGTCGACGAGTTGCTGTGGTGCGCCACCCTGACGCTCCAGCTCGTGCAACGCCTTGGCCAGACGATACGCCACGGCATCGTCGAGGTCGGGCCGCGCCAACACGAAGCTCCAGGAGCCGACCGACGGGATGGCCTCGTTCTGGCCGGGGAAGCTGCCGGCCGCCTGGGTGACCGGCTTCAGGAACGCGTGCTTGGCGAGGATGCGCTTGATCTCGTCGGCGTCGGGGGCGACGAAGCGCGCGCCCTTCTCACTCTTGGCGACCGTCGTGAATCCCGGCCAGCCGGCGCCGCCGCCCCACAGGGCCGCGACGCGGCCGTCGAGCACCATGGCCGGGCCGTCGCCCGCACGCTCGAGATAGACCGGCTGGAAATCCTTGGCGGCATCGAGGCCGAGTCCATCCATGGCATAGCGGCCGAGGATCACCAGGCCAGAGCCCTGCGCGCCCCAGGCGATCGGCTTGCCCTTGAGATCGGCGATCGAACGGTAGGGTGAATCGGCCCGCACCACGAACATGCCAGCGGTGGGATACATCGCCGTGATGACCTTCAAGTTGGCCGGCGGTCGGCCGACGCCCGACATTACCTCGTGCACGACCTCGCCCTGCACCAGGGCGATGTCGAGCGTGCCGGCTTCCAAGCGCGGCACGTTCTCGGTGCTGCCCTTGGTGTTGATCGCCTCGATCTCCAACCCGGGATCGGTGCGGCGCACGCCTTCGATGAAGGCCGCGCCATAGACCGGGAAGCCGCCGCCCGGCGTCGCGGTGCCGAGGGTGATCTTCACGGCCTGCGCCTGTGCCGGCGCGGCTGCCAGGGCGGCAGCGCCGAGGAGGAAATGTCTGCGATGGGGCATGGCATGTCAGTGGCTGTGGTTGCAGCGGTGGACTTCGACCGTGACGTGGCTCAGCCGCCCAAGGTCGGCCAGGCGCATCTTATAGTCCTCGACCGGCAGCGGCGAATCCGACACCAACGAAACGATGGCAGCGTGATGGCCCGGGCCGACGCGCCACACATGCAGGTCGGCGATGCGATCGTCGCCTTGTTCGAGACGCGCGCGGATCGCGGTTGCCAGCTCGGCATCGGGCGCGGCGTCGAGCAGCACGGCGCCGGAGTCGCGGATCAGGCGCCACGACCAGTGGGCGATCACCAGTGCACCGACGATGCCGATCGCGGGATCGAGCCAGGTCCAGCCATAGCCCCAGGCTGCGAGCAGGCCGACGATCGCCAGCACTGACGTCAGCGCGTCGGCCATGACGTGGAAGAACGCGGCGCGCAGGTTGTGGTCGTGGTCGTGATGATGATGGTGATCCAGATCATGGTCGTGGCCATGATCGTGCACGGCGCCGAGGATCCAGGCGCTCAGCAGATTGACCCCCAGGCCGACTGCGGCGATCACAGTCGCCTCGGCATAGTGGATGGGCACGGGCTGGAAGACCCGCACCAGCGATTCGTAGCCGATCAGCAGGGCGATCAGCGCCAGCAGGACGGCGCTGGCGAAGCCCGCCAGATCGCCGAGCTTGCCGGTGCCGAAGGCGAAACGCGGATCGCGGGCATGCCGCCGGGCGAAGCGATAGGCGAAGGCGGCAATGGCAAGCGCGCCGGCGTGGGTCGACATGTGCCAGCCGTCGGCCAGCAGCGCCATCGAGCCGAACAGCGTGCCGCCGGCGATCTCGGCCACCATCATCGTGGCGGTCAGGCCGACCACGAGCCAGGTGCGCCGTTCGTTGCGGTCGTGGGCGGCGCCCAGGAAGACGTGGTCGTGGCGCCAGTCGTCGAGCGTGTGGCTGTGCATGGGCCTTACTTCTCGAGATAAGGCTCGACCTTGCCGGTGAGCTTGATGGTCAACGGATTGCCCTTGCGGTCGACCGTCTTGCCGACGGCGACGCGAATCCAGCCCTCGCTGACGCAGTACTCCTCGACGTTGGTCTTCTCCTGGCCGTCGAACTTGATGCCAACGCCACGCGTCAGCAGCGCTTCGTCGTAGTACGGGCTCTTGGGGTTGGTGGAGAGGCGATCGGGCAGCTGGGTGGGAGGTGATGATGCATCGGTCATGGTAATCAAAACATTAGAGGAAAAAACGTTGGGCGCCGAACTCGCTTGTACAGAGTTTCCCCCGTATGGTCTTGCAGCACGGCCGGCTCAACGTGAGGCCGTGGCGTTTCCGGTATTTCCGGTATTTCCGGCAGAGGCTCTAGTGGCCAGCCGCGGATTGACCAACCATTTGTTGGGGGGCCTTCCCTGCGCCGGCGTCGAATAGTGGACTTGGCTGACGATGCCGGCGGCCTGCAGGCGATAGAGCACACTGTCGGCACCGGCTGCATTGACCGTGCGCCCAAGGGCCTCACATCGCACCTGCTCGCGCGACACTTCGCTCAGCCGACGATCGCGCAGCCAGCGCACGACACGCCGGACCTGGCGCTCGCCCTCGCTCGGCGCGGCGCGGTGCATCAGCGCCATGGCGTGTGGGCGGAAGTAGTCCGACCACAGCTGCACCGCGCGCCCGATCTCCTCGGCGCCGAGATGGCCCGGCGAGCCGGTCGCGCCGCTTTCCGACCACTTCAGCAGTTCCAGTACGCCGGCCAGACGCGCCACCGTGCCTCGTCCCTTGCCGAGCCACGCCATATCCAAACCGTCCGCTTCGCGCATCTCGATCTGCAATTTCGTCAGGAAGGCATCGAGTGCCTTCAGCCCTCGCTCATCGACGATGAGGTCCAGAGGAACGCCGGGAGGACGCACCTTACGCGCGATGCGTCTGAGCGCCGCAAGCGCCGCGTCGTCGCCCGCGGGTTTGCGCCCCGCGAGAGGGGAATGCTCCGGCAGGTGCGGCCAGGTGAACAGAAAGCGGCTCGCCAGTTCCTCGCCTGAGGCGAAAAGGCCCGACAAGCGTTCCGGCGAAACGGCGAGCAGCAGGCTCACCGCGAACCGGTCGATGCGACGCTGAGCGGTTCCCTGACCCAACGACAGAAAACCGGCGGCCCAAGCCTGCAGCCACTGAGTGCGCACCGCATCGACAGGACGCAGTAGCCACTCCGGCAGGTCGTCGCGCCAAAGCACGACGCCGCGCGGGTTGGCAGTGATGGCATCAGCAACGGCAGTCAACGACGACTCCGCCAGCAGGATCGTGCGCGGCTGCTCCTCGTCCTCCGTCTTCTCTGCCTCCAGCCGGGTGATCAGCTCTCGTGCCGGCGCCATGGCCGGCGACTTCGCGCTGGAGGACCCTCCCACCAGGACCTGCCACAACACCAGTGGCTCGGACCATCGTGGACCGATGCGAACGGTGGTCCCGCCGCCGCACGAACCGACGACGGCCGCGAACAGTGACTGCACGACATAGTCGGCCGGTGCACTGGTGGAGTGCGCGGTACAGTCCACCCACTCCCGCCAGAACTCCGGCAGAACATCGAGCGGGAATGCGGGAACAGACGCGCGCGCCTCATCGAGCACCGCCGGGTCGACCTCGCCCCAGCCGGGCGCCGGCGGCGAAATCGGCCTGGCATAGCGCGGATCGTAGGACGACGAGCGTGGGTCGGAGCGCACAAGGCGCACGCGCCAGTCCTTGTCGAGATCGTCACCATCGTCGTCGTCGGGAATGTCGCCCGTGATGGTACGCACCATTGCGGCCTCCATAACTGGTGTGATTTCCATTACTATAGTATCGAGAACATAACAAGAACACAATACACTATTAGTAGGCATGCCTCCGCGGCGCGCCACTGCGGATGGTCCGGAGTACGATGCCCGGCACGACGGTCGAACAAGCGCCCCCCGCCGGCATTGCAAGCCTGCGCCCCGCGATCTGCGCACGCGAAATCAGCTCGCCATTGTCCGTCAGGTCAGCGTAATAGCGCCGGGTTCACCGTGCCGGGCGATGCCGCGCCGCCTCTGCCTGCTACTGGTGCTCGCGATCGGGGGATGCACCGATAACCCCTACCGGCTGTCCAACCGGCAGGAGGCCAAGGGCGAGGGCATGTCCGTCGTGGTCACACACGCCAGGAACGAGGCGGAAGGCCGGCCGCTTGCCGACGAATACTGCCGCGCGCTCGGTGGCAGTGCGCACTACAAGGGCATGATGCGCTACCGCACCAAGCGGGAGCTCTCGAACGTCGCCTCCTTCGAATGCCTTGCCGGGACGGCTCTCGGTGTAGACCTGAACACCCAGATGGCCGCCGGCTCCGTCGCAGCAGCCCGCACTGCCAGGTAAAGGCGGTCGTTCTCCGGCACGAATAGCGCCGTTCGTGCGCCGGAAACCGTCGGAATGCGAGCGATCCGCTGGTAGCCGCCACCGGCCCCCTTGCGCGATGACGTCGATCAGGCCCTCGCCGCAGCTGACATAGACGCGATGTCGACGCGCATCGACGAACACATCATCGGCATCGCGGCATGTTTCGAGGATCGCCAGCCGCTTGCCGGTCGAGGTGTCGAAGTTCGCAAGGCACGCAGGGGTACGAAATGCGACCACCAGACGGTGTGCATCGACATCCAACGCCATCGCGTAGTTAGCGTTCGCGCCGGAGAGCGTGGTGCGGCCGAAGCGGTCGGCCATTGATCAGAGAGCGGCACCGACATGGTGAGGCTCTCGTCTCACCATTGGGAAGTGACCTCTAGGATAACCGGGCAATCTGATCTTCATCGGGGTTTCGGACGCATCGGTACACATCTCGGCGTAGACGGAGCACATCCGCCGCACGACTTTTGAGTACAGCCACGTTTGCCGCACCTCGCGGGCCGCCTCTAGACGCAAGCGCTGACGCAAACCTGGTTCTTCAATCAGTCGCGTAAGCGCTGCTGCGAGCGCAATTCCATCGCGCGGCGGATGCAGCAGGCCGGTGCGTTCGTGCTCGAGAATCTCCGCCGGGCCGCCGACTGACGAAGCGACGATGGGCAATCCGTAAAGCATGCCCTCGAGCACCACCATGCCAAACGGCTCATACCAGCTTGGGACCACCAGGACATCCGCCTGGCAATACAGTCGCGCGAGGTCTTGCGATGAAAGCCAGCCGGTAAATCTCACCCGCTCCCGATAGCGCTCGAAGCCCACCGGCAGCCAATAACGGGCCATGTCGTCGCCGCTGCAATGCCGGTGGCCGCCAGCCAGGACGAAGCTTGTCTTCGGTGCCCGCTCCAGCACGAGCGGCACGGCCGCAAGAAGGTCCCGCACGCCCTTGCGTTCGACGAAGCGCCCTGAATAGAGGACCGTGAGAGGTCCGGTTGTCGGAACCCGGCTCGCTGTCGCAAGGGCCTCGGGACAATCTTCGATGCCGTTGCCGACCACCCTGACACGGCCGCAGGCGGCGGGGACGTAAGCGGCGATCAAGGCGCATTCGCTTTGCGTCAGCGCCACGATCCGATCGGCGGACGCAATCAGACTCTCCTGCAGGTCGGATTGCGTCAGACATTCCGGCGGTCCTTGACCGAGTTCGTACTCGGCGCGATCCAGCGAGTGCACCGTATAGACAATGGGGATTCCGGTATGCTCTCGCAGGCTACGCGCCAGCGGCCATAGCCAAAAGACGTGCAGATGCAGCACGTCCGCCGGACAGGCCCGCAACCAATCGACAGCGACCGCTTCCGCATTGTCATGCGAGGCATGGAGAAGATGGATACCGGCGTCCCCATAGTCGACAGCGTCGGCGGCATCGACCTGCCATGTCTTCGCTGGCCACTGATACGAAGCTTTGCCATTACCAGCGACCAGCAATACCGTGACTTCGATGCCAGCACGCGCCGAAGCGGCGACAAGCCCCCCGATGGCCGTGCCTAGCCCGCCATAGACGAGCGGAGGAAATTCAGTCGTGAGGTGGAAGACTCGCATTTGCTGAATGCCCCCACCAGGCGCACCTCGCCTTCTACAGCGGCCTCAACTGGATATTGCGGAAGGCGACGCGGCGCGTGTGTGTCTGAAGTCCGATGAAGCGCGGGACGGCGTTGGTGCTCGGCAAACCCCGATCAGGATGTGCGGCGTCGGAGCCCGGCACGAAGGCGAATGCGGTAACCGGCACGCCGTTCAGGGTTACGGTGTAGTTCTGGCCCTGGACCTGGATCTCGAACGCATTCCACTCGCCGATGGCGTTCACGGGGAGCGCATTCGGATTATTGGGTCCTTGCAAGCCGTAGATTGCCGCCGTCTTGTGGATCGGCAAGCCATCCGGGGAAGCGAGCTGGTCGATCTGCACCTCGAAGCCAAAGTCGACGGCCACGAACGCGGAATTGTCGTAGTTGCGACTTTCGGGATCGGGAAAGCGCAGGAACACGCCGGAGTTCGCATCTTCCTGCCAGCGTCGCCATTCGAGCTTGAGCAGATAGTCCGGCGGGGTGGGCTGGGCATGCCACAACAGCCCGATGTCCGAACCGGGCACGGAGACCAGGGCCCCGTTGGTCACGACAAAGTGGCCCGGGTCGTTGCGGCCGGGCTGGTTGCGGATGGTGGACATCCGCCAGCCCTGCAGCGAGGCGCCGTCGAACAGGGAGGTGAAGCCTGCCTGCGCGATGAACGGCGACGCAAGATTGTCCGCGAGCCGGCGCGCCAGCGCGGTGCCGGTAAGCATTGGGTTCGGCGAGCCGACCGTCGGGAACAGCGACGGGCCGGCAGCGTAGAGATTGGGCACCTTGTGGAAGCGCGCATTGGCGTTCGTGACTGACGTATTGGGATCGTCACCCATGGCCAGCGTGCCAGCCTCATGGTGCGTGGTGCCAAGACCATCGCGCCGGTTCGGGAACGCCAGCACCGCCGACGCCGACTGATTGGCCGCCACCGGCTGGAAAGCGGAGCCAGAAAGCACTTCGTAAGGTAGACCGTTGGCGAAGATGAGAGCCACCTGGTCGGCGGCCGTATCCATGGCATTCCACAAAGTCCCGTCCTCCACCCCGGGATTGATCGATACGAACGCACGGGGAATTCCGAACTCGTCGGTCTCGCCGGCAAGCTTCACCAGGGTTGCCGGGTTGTTCGGCCTCATCTCGCCGATGCCACGAATGGTCAGGACGATCTTGTCATCGTTGGCGTGACGGAAGGCGGCGATCGTGTCCACGTCGGGAATCTTCTTGAAGAGCTCCGCCTCCGAGTCGGTGCTCGGCTTGTTCAGGCCGGCAGCGGTGATCTGCAGGTGAAAATGACCGAAAAGCCCATCGGCATGGGCGTGGCGGCCCTTGACGAACAGGGCAGATGCTTGCAGTTCGTTCACGCCCGGGTCGAGCCCGGCTATGGCCGCGCGCGGCAGCCGAATCGTGAGGTTGGAACGCAGGTGCGCCATCAGATTGGCGCCGATCCGCTCGACGCCAGGCAGGCCGGGCAGCGAGACCAGAGCGATCCGCCCGTTTTCGATCGTGCCGAGGGCGAGCACGACAACCGCCTCTTCGGGCACTTGAACGACGCCGCGATTGGTTTCCACGGCAATGACGCGGCGGATCGGACCACTCCCATCGGTGATCAGGCGGGTCACGTGGCAATCCGGCACGATCATCAGGCGTTTGCGCGTGTCGTCGCCGCCGGTTTCGAATTGCGCGGCACGGCTGGATTCGATCAGTAACGGCAGGCTGGAAAACTTGTTGAAGGGGAAGAAGCCAGCGTGCGGTGGCCGCGCCTGCACGGCAAGCGGCGCCTCCAGCTTGAACTCGTCTTGCTGCAAATCGGGCACGTCATCGAGGTGCAGGGGCAGCTGGGCAAGCGGGATTGCATCCGTGACGATGTTGGCATCGATGCCTTGGCGGAGCTGCGCGCGCAATGCGGTGTGCAGCTCTCCGAAGATGAAGTCGTTCGTGGTGGTGGTGCCGATCTGCTCGGAGGCCTGGCGGAAATAGCCGTCATCGCCTCCCGGCAATGGCCCGTTGAGGTCGGCCAGGAGGCCCGCCGGCCACACCGCCGGCGTCTCGGACGGCAACAACTGCGGCGACCAGCCGCCGAAATACACGGAGCGGCCACCGAGGCAGTAGGCCAGGCCGGGGAAGCCGCGCGGCACATCGGTCCGCCACGGCATGCCCCAGACCTCGGCGCGGGCAATGCCAGGGTCGACTGAAATTGGCCCAGGTACATTCAAGCCAAGTATCGGTAGGTTCTGGACGTGTTCCGTGAGCACGAGCCGGCCCGCGTCGAGCACGAGCGTGCGGCGCGACCGCGCCTGGTCGACGTACAGAAGGTGCTGCGCAAGGATCGGCCCGAAGGAACCACCGCCAACAACGATCACATCGAACGGACGCGCGCTGGGGTTGAGTCCCGGATCGCTGCTGGCGAGTGCCTCATCGAGGCCGTTGCAGACGTAGCGTCCGAGGACGTCGCGAGTGAAATCGGTGTTTTGGGGTATGGAACTTGTGGGCATGGTAGCACCTCGAATGACGGTGATGAGGGCAAGCGAATTGGTCCTGTAGTCGCGCGCGAGCAGACAGGCTCCACACACTGAACCAAATCATTCCTTCTTCACTGGACTCTACGGCGCGCTGAGGTCGGGGCTCATATCGGCGCCTGACGCGGTAGTTCTTCGTTTCTTCTTGTGATTACCGGTGCGCTGACCTTTGCAACTCTACATTGCCATCGTTGGCGTCTGAACATCTGTGAGTTTGCTCACACCCGCGGGGCTCATCCTGAAACCAGATGCGCAGTGGCTTCCTTTTTGAAGGTCGAACTACCCGCCAGACGTAGCCGCTTTGGCCCGCGCTGCCTCACGCTCCTCCGGCGGCCGCACATGCCTGAACAAGGCGAGTAGCGCGAGGTCGTAGCCCGACTTCAGTATGCCGGCGAGCAACAGCGGCCAGCGTCACCTCGGTGCCGCGCAGTCTCGCATCGGCGATCGGACCGGTGATTGCCGGATATCTGTTCCTGCTTTCGGGTTTC
>Ga0075362_10000467_pt1 | contig 11748 bp, 12 predicted proteins | sample EndMetdeltDD1762_FD_71397 | JGI IMG/M metagenome (GOLD analysis project Ga0075362, IMG submission 71397) | Populus endosphere microbial communities from Tennessee, USA - Endosphere MetaG P. deltoides DD176-2 | ecosystem: Host-associated > Plants > Roots > Endosphere | place: USA: Tennessee...
AACAAGACGGCGGCAGAGTTCGTGCGCGCCAAGATCCGCGAGGTGGTGAAGGACCCCGAACTCGCCGACAGGCTCTCGCCGCGCAACGTCATCGGCTGCAAGCGCCTGTGCGTCGACACCGGCTACTGGGCGACCTTCAACCAGCCTCATGTCAGCCTGGTCGATGTCAGCGACTCGCCGATCGAGCGCATCACCGCCAATGGCCTCAGCGCCAACGGCAAGGACTACGCCTTCGACTGCCTTGTGCTGGCGACCGGCTTCGACGCCATGACCGGCGCGCTGCTCAGGATCGACATCCGCGGCCGCGGCGGGCGCAGCCTGCAAGAGAAGTGGACTGATGGGCCCAAGACCTATCTCGGCCTCACCATGGCGGGCTTCCCCAACCTCTTCACCATCACCGGGCCCGGCAGCCCGTCGGTGCTGACCAACATGCTGCCGTCGATCGAGCAGCACGTCGAATGGATCGCCGACTGTATCGAACATGTGCGCTCGCGTGGCGCCACCCTGATCGAGGCGAGCCGCGACGCCGAAGAAGCCTGGGTCGGCCACGTCGGCGAGGCGGCCGGCACCACGCTGCGCTCGTCCTGCAGCTCGTGGTACGTCGGTGCCAACATCCCCGGCAAACCGCGGGTGTTCATGCCTTACATCGGTGGTCTTCCGGCTTACATCGAGCGCTGCGAGGCGGTGGTGAAGGCCGGCTACGAGGGCTTCGCCGTCATTTAGTCGGCGGCTATAGCCTCGCCATCGCTGCGCGGGTCGGCGCCGCCGAGTCGCTCGCCGGTGGCGGGATCGATCGTGATGCCTTGGGCATGGCCCGCCGTCTCGTCCCAGTCGCCCCAGCGATCGAGCAGGTGGCCGCGCCGGTCCAGCTCGGCGATGGTCTCGCTGGGAAAGCGCGCCTCTATGTGCAGGGTGTCGCGCGGCTCGAGGAGTCCGAAGCGGCCGGAGAGAAAACGCGGCATGTCGAGCGCCTGCTGGATGTCCAGCCCACGATCGATCAGGGCGCTGTAGACCTGCATGTGGATCTGCGGCTGGCCATCGGCGCCCATGCAGCCCACCGCGGCCCAGAGCTTGTCGTTCCTGAAGGCAAGTGACGCAATCAGCGTATGCAACGGCGTCTTGCCCGGCTCGACGCGATTGGGGCTTTTAGGATCGAGCGAGAAATAGGCCGATCGGTTCTGCAGTACCACGCCGGTACGGCCCGCCACCACGGCTGCGCCGAAGCTGCCATAGATCGAATGGATCAGGGAGACGGCGTTGCCCGCCTTGTCGACGACGGCGATGTACACCGTGTCGCCGGACAGGCTGCCGTAGGAGGGGATGCGGTCCCACGGCAGGGCGCGATCGGGATCCATCAATGCCCGCCGTTCGTCGGCATAGTCCTTGGAGATCAGCCGATCCATCGGCACGTCGGCAAAGCGTGGATCGGCGAGATGCCGGTCGCGGTCGTGATAGGCGATCTGCTTGGCCTGCACCATCAGATGCACCGCGTCGGGCCCGAGGAACGGCTTTTTGTGCAGCTCGAAGGGCTCCAGCAGGTTCAGCATTTTCAGCACGGCGAAACCTTGCGTCGGCGCCGGCGTCTCATAGATCGTGACATCGCGATAGCGGCCCTTGAGCGGCTCACCCCAGCGCGCCGACTGCGCCAGAAGGTCGGCGGCGGTGAAGAAGCCGTCGTTGGCATCAGAGTAACGCACCAGTTCGCGCGCCACCTCGCCGTCATAGAAGCCGTACCAACCGTCGCTGGCGATGGCTTCCAAGGTGCGCGCAAGATCGGTGTTGGTGAGCACCGGACCTTCCTTCAGGAAGATCGCCGCCGCTTCGGGACTTTTGGCCAGGTCCTGCCGCGTCGCGTCGCGCCAACGGGCGAGCCGGGCCGTCACCGGAAAGCCGTCGCGTGCATAGCCGATGGCGCTCTCCAGGCAGCGCTTGAGCGGCAGTCGGCCATGGGCGGCATGCGCCATGCTCCAGCTCGCGACGGAGCCGGGCACGGTGAGCGTGCCGGGCAGCGGGCCGCGATAGGGCACCTCGTCGAGACCGCGACGCTGGAACGCCTCGATCGTGCCGCGCGACGTGGCGCGGCCGCCGCCGTCGATGTAGCGCACGGCGTCGGCCGCGGCGTCGTAGATCAACCAGAAGGCATCGCCGCCCACACCGGTCATGTGGGGATAGAGCACGGAGAGCACGGCGCTCGTTGCGACCGCCGCATCGACGGCGGTGCCGCCGTCGCGCAGGACATCAGCGCCGGCTTGAGAGGCAAGCGCGTGCGGACTGGTCACCATGCCGCTCGACGAACGTGTTGCCGGACGGCCGGCGCTGAATTCGATCATGATGATTTGGTGACTAACACATCCTCGTCAGGGCGAGGAGGGTTTGTGGCGGGACCGAATTTCTCTCATACAATTGACAGCATCGCGTCCGCTTTCTAATGCTTAACCCCAAGGTTAAGTGAAGGCTGCATCGATGCTGAAGACGTTTGCCATCATCGGCGCGATTGCTGTTGTCGTCATTGCCGGCATCCTGATCTACGCCGCAACCAAGTCCGATTCCTTCCGCGTCCAGCGCGTCGTCCTCATCAATGCGCCACCGGACAAGGTTTTTCCGCTGATCAACGATCTCAAGGCGTGGGTCGCCTGGTCGCCCTACGAGAAGAAGGATCCGGCGATGAAGCGCACCTTCGGTGCTGTCACTGCTAGCAAAGGCGCCACCTACGCCTGGGAAGGCAACAAGGAGGTCGGCCAGGGCAGCATGGAGATCCTCGAAAGCGGCCCGCGCAAGATCCTGATCAAGCTCGATTTCCTGAAACCGTTCGAGGCCCACAATATGGCCGAGTTCCTGATCGATCCGAAGGGCGACGGAACGTCGGTCACCTGGGCGATCTATGGACCCAGTCCCTATATGTCCAAGGTAATTGGCACGTTCATGAACTTGGACGACATGATCGGTCGGGATTTCGAGAAGGGCCTGACCGATCTCAAGGCGGCCGCCGAGAAGAAGTAATCAGTTAAAATCAGGAGTAGGCGATGTCTCGTGCACTGTGCGCGCTCGTTCTTTCGTTTACGTTGTCTTCGTCGTTGGTTTCCGCCGCCCAGGCGCAAGGCACACAGCCCAACGGCCTGCCGCCCGGCGTCTACATGGGTGACGCCGACTACAAGCAGGCGCCGGCCGGCACCTATGCGATCGATCCCGACCACGCCTCGGTGATCGCCCGCGTCTCGCACCTGCGCTACTCCTGGAGCATCTTCCGCTTCGATCGCATCAGCGGCACCTTGAAGTGGGATCCAGCCGACACCGCCAATTCCTCGCTGACCGCCAAGGTCGAGACGGCGTCGATTACCTCCAACGTCAAGGATTTTGCCAAGGAGCTGTCGGGCAACAACTTCCTGAAGTCGGCAACCTTCCCCGATGCGACCTTCGTGTCGACCGCCTTCCGCCAGATGAGCACGCGCCGCGGCAAGGTCGACGGTCAGCTCACCCTGATGGGCAAGACCAAATCGGTGACGTTCGACGTCGAGCTGATCGGCGCCGGCAAGGGCTTTGCCGACCGCCCACGCATCGGCGCCAATGCCAAGGGCAGCATCAACCCGGTCGATTTCGGCCTGCCGCCCCTGTTCGGCGATTCGATCGAGATCGTGATCGACGTCGAGTTCCAGAGGGAGCCATGAACGTCATCGCGAGACCCATGACCGAGCTCGTCATGAAGCGCGAGATCGCGGCCCCGCGCGAGCAGGTGTTCGCCGCCTGGACCGATGTCGCCAAGGCCGCCCGTTGGTGGGCGCCGCGCGGCTTCACGACGCTGTCCTGCGAGATGGATGTGCGTCCGGGCGGTACCTGGCGGCGGCGCATGCGCGCGCCCGACGGTGCGTTGGTCACCAAGTACGGCGTCTATCGCGAAGTCGCGGCGCCGGAACGGCTGGTCTTCACCTACAACACCGAAGGCCACGCTATCGACGATCGGGAAACCCTGGTGACCGTGACCTTCGCCGATCTGGGCGATCGTACGCGGCTCACCTTGCACCACACCCTCTTCGAGACCGACGCCCAGGCCAGCGACCATGAGGGCGGCTGGACCGGCAGCCTGGAGCGCCTCGTGACCTTCGTCGAACAGGTCGGGCCATGAGGGTCACGACGAGATCGGCGGGCTTCGAGCTCATCATGCGTGCCGAGTTCGCGGCGCCGCGCGAAGCGGTGTTCGCAGCATGGACGGACAGGCGCCTGATCGCGCGCTGGTGGGCCGGGAAGACCTACACGACGCTGTCCTGCGAGATGGACGTTCGTCCCGGCGGCGCCTGGCGCCGCCTGCTGCGTCGGCCGGATGGAACGGTCCTCATCGAATACGGCACCTATCGCGAGGTCGTGGCGCCGGAGCGGCTGGTCTTCACCTACAACAGCGAAGGCGCCGATCCCGTTGAGCCCGAGACCGTGGTGACGGTGACGCTGGCCAAGCTGAGCAACGGCCGCACGCGATTGACCTTGCGCCATAGCGGCATCGACAGCGATGCGGCGCACGCCATCCACGAAGCGGGCTGGGCGCGCTGCTTCGATCGCTTCACGAAGACCTTGCCGGAGAACTGACGACGATGGCGGCTCTGTCCACGACGAGATTGGTGCGCCTGCACGATGCATTGGCGGCACACGTGTCATCGACCGACGTGCCCGGCATTGTCGCCTTGGTAAGCCGCCGCGGCGAGACGCATGTCGTGACCCTCGGCCGCCGGTCGTTGGAAAGCGATGCGCCGATGACGCGCGACACGATCTTTCGCATCGCCTCCATGACCAAGCCGGTGACGGCGGCTGCCGCCATGATCCTGGTCGAGCAGTGCAAGCTCAGGCTGGACGAGCCGGTCGACACTCTGCTGCCGGAGTTCGCCAACCGGCGCGTGCTGAAGAGCCTCGAAAGCCCGCTCGACGACACCGTCCCGGCAAGACGGTCGATCACGCTGCGCGACCTTCTCACCTTCACCTTCGGCCTGGGCGCGATCATGGTCTGGCCATCCAAGCACCCGATCCAGAAGGCGATGCAGGAGGCCGGAGTCGGGCCCAACCCCTATCTCGCGACCTTATCGCCGGATGAGTACATGAAGCGGATGGGCAGCCTGCCGCTCGCCTATCAGCCCGGCGAGCGCTGGCTCTATCACACCGGCTCGGAGGTCCTGGGCGTGCTGATCGCGCGCGCCTCGGGCCAGTCGCTGGGCGCCTTCATGCACGATCACCTGTTCGGGCCGCTCGGCATGCATGACACCGCCTTCCAGGTGCTGGCCGACAGGGTCGGGCGGCTCGCCAGCAACTACATGACCGACCCGAAGGACAACACGAAGCTCGGTTTCTTCGACGACGCCCGCGACAGCCGCTGGAGCCGGCCGCCGGCCTTCGAATCGGGCGGCGGTGGCCTGGTCTCGACGGTCGACGACTATCTCGCCTTCCAGCACATGCTGCTGAACAAGGGGCGGCACCGCGGCGAGCGCATTCTGTCGCGCCCCTCGGTCGAGCTGATGATGACCGACCAGCTCACGCCGGCGCAGAAGGAGGGCACGGAGCTTTTCTTCGGCACGAGCGCGAGTTGGGGCCTGGGCGGTGCTGTGATCACGCGCCGCACCGATCTCTGGACGACGCCGGGACGTTACGGCTGGGACGGCGGCTACGGCAGCTCCGCCCATCTCGATCCAGCCGAGGACATGGCCGGCATCCTGATGACGACACGCATGATGGAATCGCCCCAACTGCCGCGCGTCTTCGCCGATTTCTGGACGTCCGCCTACCAATCCATCGACGACTGACCAAAGGAGAACGACATGACCGTGCAACAGACCGCTACCGTGCAGCCCTACCTCTTCTTCGACGGCAAGTGCGAGGAGGCGCTCGACTTCTACAAGGGCGCGATCGGCGCCAAGGTCGACATGATGATGCGCTTCAAGGAGGCGCCCGACCAAAGCCAGATGCAGCCCAACACGGGCGAGAAGGTCATGCACGCGGCCTTCCATGTCGGCACCACCCAGGTTCTGGCCTCGGACGGCCACTGTGCCGGCAAGCCATCCTTCCAGGGTTTTGGACTAGCACTCAACGCCAAGAACGACGCCGAGGCCGAGAAGCTGTTCGCCGCAGTCGGCAACGGCGGTCAGGTGCTGCAGCCGCTGACCAAGACCTTCTTCGCCTCCAAGTTCGGCATGGTGGCCGACAAGTTCGGCATCATGTGGATGGTGATCGCCGAGGCGAACTAGGAGTCATGCCGGAGCGCGGACCTCCAGGTCCGCTCATGGTCTTCCGGACCGCGAGCCTCCGGCTCGCTCGTGATCATGAGCGAGCCGGAGGATCGCGGTCCAGGAGAGCATGATCATGATGCGGACCTGGAGGTCCGCGCTCCGGCAAGACCCTAAAGCTTGTCGATATTGGCGCTGCGCAAGGGCACGCCGAACTCGCGGCGGCAGACCTCGGCCAGCACGGCGACGCCCTGCTTGATCGCCTCGGGCTCGGGATTGGCGAAGCAGAGCCGCAGCCGGTTCCGCGAATGGACGGGGTTTACCGACCATTCCGGCCCGGGATTGATCGATACCCCGGCGGCCAGCGCCGCCTGGGCGAGCTTCATCGTGTCGACGTTCTCGGGCAGCTTGATCCAGAGATAGATGCCGCCCGGCGGGTCGCCGAACTCGGCGGCGGTGCCGAACTGCTCGGCCAGCGCCTCGCGCAGGACCTGCATCTTGCTGGACAGCAGCTTGTTGCTGCGCACCACATGGTCGGCGAAATGCTTGCTGCAGTACTCGGCCAGGACCATCTGTTCGATCGCGCCCGTGCCGGCGTCCTGCTTGAGCGCCTGCAGGCGCGACAGCACGGGCCATTTGGCGACGATGTAGCCGACGCGCAGCGCCGGCCCGAGCGACTTGGAGAACGAGCCGATGAAGATCACGCCCTCGCCCTTGGCCATGGCGTAGAGCGACGGTGGCCGCTTGTTGGTCCAGATCAGGTCCGAATAGCACTCATCCTCGAAGATCATCACGCCGTACTCGGCGGCGAGCTTCAGCAGCGCGGCCCGGCGCGCCTCGCCCATGATGGCGCCCGTGGGATTCTGGATCGTCGGGATGGTGTAGATGTACTTGGGCTTGATGCCCTTCTGCTTCAGCTCGTCGAGCTTCTGCTTCAGCAGGTCGAGCCGCAGTCCCTCGTCATCGAGCGGGATGCCGATGGCGTTGACGCCGATCTTGACCAGCCGGGAGATGGCGCTCCCGTAGGTCTCCTGCTCGACCAGGATGGTGTCGCCCTTGCCAACCAGCAGGCTGTTGACCAAGGACAGGCCCTGGGTCGAGCCGGAGGTGATCAGGATCTCGTCCGCCGTGCAGCCGATGTCGGCATGGCTCTTGAGCTTGGCGACCAGGAACTCGCGCAGCGGCCGGTAGCCCAGCGGGCCGGTGTGGTTGTACTTCGCGAGCATGGCGCCTTCGCGCTTCAGCACCGCCGCCGCCGCCGCGACCAGGTCGTCGACGGGGACCTGCTCGGCGGCGATGTGGCCGCCGATGAAATTGTACTTGGGGAAGCCGTTCCACTTGACGGCAGGGGCCGGCGTGTCGGGCGCCAGCAGAGGCGCGACGTCGAAGGGCGCAGTCATGGGCGATTCCTCTGTTGCTTGCCCCAATTGCTGGGCCAAGCCCGACCGATTCGCAACTGCTTTGGCTGCATCAGGCCACGGCGCGGAACGAATGGGCGTCGGCCATGTTCCAGGGCTGGGTCCAGCGTGGCGGGGCCGTGCCGTTGGTGAGTGCCTTGTTGGCCAGGGCGGGATAGACGTCGTCGAAGGTCACGACCTCCTTCGGCGAGACGCGCCGGGAGATATGGATCGGCTTGAAGTCGTTGGGATGCTCCAGGCCAGCCGCCGCCGTCAGCTCGGCGAGCTCGTGCACGGTGGCGCGGTGGAAGTTGACCACGCGCTGGATCTTGTCGGGCACGAACAGCGCGCGCTGACGCGTCGGGTCCTGGGTGGCGACGCCGGTGGGGCAGCGGTCGGTGTGGCAGTGCTGCGACTGGATGCAGCCCACCGCGAACATGAAGCCGCGCGCGGCATTGCACCAGTCGGCGCCCAGCGCCATGGCGCGCACGATATCGAAGGCGGTGATGATCTTGCCGGCCGCCCCGAGCTTGATGCGATCGCGCACGCCGATGCCGATCAGCGCGTTGTGCACGAAGTAGAGGCCCTGCCGCATCGGCTTGCCGATATGGTCGACGAACTCCATGGGGGCCGCGCCGGTGCCGCCTTCCTTGCCGTCGACGACGATGAAGTCGGGATAGATGCTGGTCTCCAGCATCGCCTTGCAGATCGCGAGAAACTCCCATTCGTGGCCGATGCAGAGCTTGAAGCCGGCCGGCTTGCCGCCCGACAGCCGGCGCATCTCGGCGATGAAGCGCATCATCTCGACCGGCGTGGAGAAGGCCGAATGGCGCGACGGCGAAACGCAGTCCTGGCCCATCGGCACGCCGCGGGTCAGCGAGATCTCCCGGCTGACCTTTGGCGCGGGCAGCACGCCGCCATGGCCGGGCTTGGCGCCCTGGCTCAGCTTCAGCTCGACCATCTTGACCTGCGGATTCTTCGCACCCTCGGCGAAGCGCTCGGGCGAGAAGGTGCCGTCGTCGTTGCGCGCGCCGAAGTAGCCCGAGCCGATCTCCCAGACGATGTCGCCGCCGCCCTCGCGATGATAGGGGCTGTAACCACCCTCGCCGGTGTCGTGATAGAAGCCGCCGATCTTGGCGCCGCCGTTCAGGGCGCGGATGGCGTTGGGACTGAGCGCGCCGAAGCTCATGGCGGAGATGTTGAAGATCGAGGCCGAGTAGGGCTGCGTGCACTCCGGCCCGCCGATCAGCACGCGATGCGGCTCGCGGCTCACCGGCGTCGGCGCGATCGAATGGGCCATCCATTCGTAGCCCAAGGCATAGACGTCGTACTCGGTGCCGAACGGCCGCACGTCCAATGCGTTCTTGGCGCGCTGGTAGACGATGGCGCGCCGGTCGCGGCTGAAGGGCATGCCGTCCTTCTCGCCTTCGAAGAAGTACTGACGCATCTCCGGACGGATCGCTTCGAAGATGAAGCGCATGTGCCCCGCGATCGGGTAGTTGCGCAGGATGGCGTGCGATTTCTGGATGAGGTCGCTGATGCCGACGAGGACCAGGAAGATCGAGACGCCGACAAGGACCGCGAGGATCAGCGAGCGTTGATCGAAGGCGAGTGCCGTGCCGAAGATCAACATCGCCAGCACGGCGAGCGTCAGCGTGATGAAGCGCGGCGAGAAGGGCAGTTGAAGCGGCGACATCGGTTCCTCGTTTCGTCCCTTACTTCGGTCGTACGTACCAGTTCACCGGTGTCACGATCATGACGCGGTGGGCACGAGCCGGCGCCACGCAAGGATAGCGCGTTATTTCCGGCGACTGTTGCGGGAAATCGCCTGCAGGGCCTTGAGATGCGTAGCGGTGGCCGACAGGGCCTTGCGCTCGATGGCGCGGTAATGGCGGACCAGCTCCTCGCCCCGCGGCGTCAGTACGGCGCCGCCGCCTGACTTGCCGCCGGTCTGCGCCGCGACCAGGGGTTCGCTGAAGCTCTTGTTGATTTCCGACACCAGCTCCCAGGCACGCTTGTAGGACATGCTCATCGACCGGCCGGCCGCCGAGATCGAGCCTTCCTGGGCGATGCGCTCGAGCAGCGCCACCTTGCCCGGTCCCAGGCGGCCTTCGTCGTCAAAATCGATGCGGATGCTGAGGTGAGGCATCGCGGCTCCTAGCTGCGCTCGAACGAGACGCTCTTGATCACGGCATAGACCGGCAGGCCCGGCACCAGCCCAAGCCGCTGTACCGACTTTGCCGTCAGCCGCGCGGTGAGTCCGTCGCCGTTGCAGTCGAGCCGAACTTCGGCCTGCCCGCCGCTGTTGGCGGGAACGACCGTGACGACGCGGCCGGCCAGCACATTGAGCGCGCTGATCTCCTCGGGCGGCTTGAGCGACAGCATGACATCGCGGCCGCGGATATAGGCGCGCACGGCGCCGCCGACCGGGGCATTGAGTCGTGGCACCTGCAGCTCGCCGGCGCGCGAGGTCAGAACCGTGAGCTCGAAGGCCTCGTCATGGCGCGACACGATGGCATCGAGCACGCTGCCGCCGTCGCCCGAATCGGCCTGCGACAGGATATCGGCGACGGGACCGACCGCGGTGACCTTGCCTTCGGTCAGGATCACCACGGTCGTGGCGAGCCGCGCCACCTCCGCGACGGAGTGGCTGACATAGAGGATCGGCAGGCCCGCCTCGTCACGCAGGCGTTCGATGTAGGGCAGGATCTCGGCACGCCGCGCCTCGTCGAGCGAGGCGAGCGGCTCGTCCATCAGCAGCACCTGCGGATGGGCGAGCAGGGCGCGGCCGATGGCGACGCGCTGCCTCTCGCCGCCCGACAGCGAAGCCGGTCGCCGCTCCAGCAGATGGCCAATACCCAGAAGGTCGACGACCGACGCGAGGTCCGCCGATGTGGCAGCGGCTTGCCGGTTGAACCAGCGCCCGTAGAGCAGGTTGCGGCGCACGCTGAGGTGGGGAAACAGCCGGCTGTCCTGGAAGACGTAGCCGATGCGCCGAAGGTGCTTGGGCACGAAGACGTTGCGCTCGGTGTCGACCAGCACCTGGCCATCGACGGCGACGCGGCCGCGGTCGGGCTTCACCAGGCCGCCGACGATGTCGACCAGCGTGCTCTTGCCCGAGCCCGAGCGGCCGAACAGCGCCGTCAACCCGGGAGCCGCCGAGAAGCGCGCGCTGATGCGGAAGCTGCCGCGCGTATGGTCGACGTCGATCTCGAGGCTCATGCCGCCATTTGCCGGACGCCGATGCGTCGCGCCAGCAATTCCGAGCCCAGCAGCGCCAGCATGGAGATCGCGATCGATACCAGGGTCAGTCGGAAGGCGCCGGCATCGCCGCCGGGAATCTGGGTGAAGGTGTAGATCAGCGACGGCAGTGTCTGGGTCTCGCCGGGAATGTTGGAGACGAAGGTGATGGTGGCGCCGAACTCGCCCATCGATTTGGCGAAGCAAAGGATGGCGCCGGCGATCACGCCCGGCAGGCAGAGCGGCAGGGTGACGGTGGCGAACACCCAGAGCGGATTGGCGCCCAATGTGCCGGCCGCCGACTCGAGTCGCGTGTCGACGGCCTCGATCGACAAGCGGATGGCGCGCACCAGCAGGGGAAAGCCCATGATGCCGCAGGCCAGGGCCGCACCGGTCCAGCGGAAGGAGAAGACGATGCCGAAATTGTCGGCCAGGAAGGCGCCGACCGGCGCGCGCCGTCCGAAGGTGATCAGCAGCAGGTAGCCAGTGACGACGGGAGGAAGGATCAGCGGCAGGTGGACCAGCGTATCGAGCAGGCCCTTGCCCCAGAAATCCTTGCGCGCCAGCAGCCAGGCGATGGCGAGGCCGAAGGGCAGGCTGGCCAGGGTCGCTGTCGTGGCGACCAGCAGGCTCAGCCTGACCGCCGTCCATTCCTCCGGTGTCATGTCGAGGAGTTGGACTTCACCAGGACCGTGAAGCCCTGCTTCTCGAAGGCGGTGCGTGCCTTGGCGCTGCGCAGGAAGTCGAGGAAGGCTTTCGCGTCGGCGTTGTTGGAATCCTTCGTCAGCCCCGCCGGGTAGATGATTGGTGGGTGCGAGCCTTCAGGAAAGGTGGCAACGATCTTCACGTTCGGCTCGGCGGCCGCGTCGGTACTGTAGACGATGCCGAGCGGCGCCTCGCCGCGGGCGACCAGC
>Ga0075362_10000468_pt1 | contig 11730 bp, 8 predicted proteins | sample EndMetdeltDD1762_FD_71397 | JGI IMG/M metagenome (GOLD analysis project Ga0075362, IMG submission 71397) | Populus endosphere microbial communities from Tennessee, USA - Endosphere MetaG P. deltoides DD176-2 | ecosystem: Host-associated > Plants > Roots > Endosphere | place: USA: Tennessee...
CTGCTATACTGCGAGGCTACGCGGCTGTAGCTCAGCTGGATAGAGTACTTGGCTACGAACCAAGGGGTCGTGGGTTCGATTCCTGCCAGCCGCACCAGAACTACGTTCTAGAACGACGGGTTAGCTCCAAAAGGGCTAGCCCGTCTTTCTTTGCCCGGGACTTTGGGAGACTCGAACCGGGAACGGATACTGTCCAAGCACCTGCGTGAGGCGATCCACGTCGCTATCGCTCGAAGGCGAGACATCGATGCAGGTGCCCTGCTGCGGGTCGTCGAAGACCGCCAGATCGACCGCGCCCACACCGGCGTCGTTCAGTGCGCAGCGCAAGGCGTCAGCGATCTCGCGGTGCTTGAGTGCCGGCTTGAAGATCTTGCCGACGCTCGTGAGCGGCATGACATCGATGATGTGGATCGCCTTGGGTAGTGCGGCACGTTCTGGAATCGACGCTTTCGCGAAAGCGAGCAATTCGGCCTCGGTGGTCATCGCTCCCGGCTTGAGTTGGACGTAAGCCACCGGAAGTTCGCCGGCATGAACGTCGGGGCGCCCCACCGCCGCGGCGATCTGCACAGCCGGATGCGCATGCAGCGGTTCCTCGATGCTGGCCGGATCGATGTTGTGGCCACCGCGGATGATGAGCTCCTTCTTTCGCCCCGTGAGGTAGAAGTAGCCTTCTGAATCCTGGCGGCCGAGGTCGCCGGTATTCAGCCAGCGCCGGCCATCGCCCAGCTCCAGCCAGAGGCCCTCGTTGTGCTTGGCGACGCGGTAGCCCAGGAAGACATTGGGGCCGCTGATCACCAGCACGCCTGCTTCGTCGACATGGCAGTCGCGGACGTAGGCGCCTTGGCCGTCCAGCACGACCGCCTTCATGAGCTGAAGCGGAACGCGCAGGCCGATCGAGCCGATGCGCTGCTCGCCGCGCGGCGGGTTGATCGTGCTGACGCAGGTTCCTTCGGTGAGCCCGTAGCCCTCGAGGATCGTCAGGCCCGTCTCCTCCTGGAATCTGCGCATCAGCTCCACCGGCATCGGAGCCGCGCCGCACACCCCGAACTCCAGCGAGCTGATGTCGCGGCCGGCGACCGGCTGCTGGAGCAGCGCGGCGTACAGCGTGGGCACGCCGCTGAAGGCGGTGATGCGATGGTGCTCGACGATGCCCCAGAAGCGCGCGATCACGCCGTCGCCGCGATAGCCCTGCGGCGTGCCGAGAATCACGTGGTCGCCACGCGAGAACGGCTCCAGCCCGGTGACGAGCACGGCGTTGACATGAAAGAGCGGAAGGCCGCAGAAGATCGTCCGGGGGCCGTCCTTGCGTTCGCCGAGGACCTGGCGGGTACTCCAGGCGTTGGCCACTTCGTTGCCATGCGTACGCATCGCGATCTTCGGCGTGCCGGTTGTCCCGCCGGTGCAGAAGTAGGACGAGACATCGCCCGATCGGATCATTCGCCCGCTGAGCAGGCGATCCTGCGGCTGCCGGCGCACGCCCTCGGCGAAGCGGTGCACGTTGACACCCGAAGGCACTGCCCCCAGCGCCGTGGAGGCGTGGACTCCACCAACATGATGTGCAAGGTCGACCAGCACCACGTCGCGAAGCCCCGGTACGTTCGCAAGCACGGGGTGCAGGCGTTGCCAGAGGTCGATGCTGGGGAACGGCGCCAGCGTCACCAGCACCTTGGCGCCGCCCGCGCAGAGCAGCTCGGCAATGGCAGCCGGCTCCAGCAACGGGTTGATCGCCAGGACGATGCCGGCCGCCTGAGCTCCCCAGATCGTCAGGTGCGTCTCGGGCAGGTTGGGCAGTGCGAATGCGACGACGTCGTCCTTGCGGACGCCGAGCTCGTGGAAGAAGTTCGCGGTGGCCGTGATCTGGCCGAACAAGGTTTCGTAGTCGAGCACCTCTGGCCGGGCGTAGTCCTCGGAACGCAGGAAGAAGCTCAGGGCCGGCGCCTTGGGGCGGGCTCGCGCGGTGGCCCCGATCACCTCATAGGTGCTCTGCGCAAGCCTGGGGAATGGGTTCTCGATGTTCTGGACGTCGGCCAGGCGGGCGATACCGTTCATGGGTGGGGCAGTGGAAGAAGGCGGACTCATTGCGGCAGCAGGACCCCTCGGCCCGGCTTGCCCTGAGCGACATGGTCGAAGACGGCGGCGGCGGCTTCGAACGGCCTGGCAATGCCGACCGGCAGGCTGTAGATGCCGCGACGTACACCTGCCTCCAAGGCTTCGAGTGCGCAGCGGTCCGGCTTGAACAGCGTCCAGGCATAGGTGGCTGCGCCGCTGCGCGCCCTTGCCGCCGCCTTCATCGTCTTGAAGTCGCGCAAGCTTGCGGCGGCGCCACGCAGCCATCCATGGCGATCGACGTTGGCCATCAGCGGATGCACCGTGGTCGCGTAGCCCAGGGCCCTGGGGCCGAGCTTGGCGACGAGCATCGGATCGGACTCCCAGGCACCGAAGTTCAGCACCGCGTCGAAGTCAGGTCCCAGCGCCGTGACCGCCGGCGTGCCGCGCTCGACTGCATTGCGCGCTCCCAGCGCGAGCGCGTCGTCACACCGGCCGGGGTCGCAGATCGCCGTGATGTTGCTGTGCCAACCGTTCAGCAGCGCCAGCGCCAGCCGCCCCAGCGCGCCGGATGCCCCGCTGATCAGCACCCGTTTGGATGCGGCGTTGTCCGCACTCAGTCCTGTCGAACGCACCGCGAGCCACATCGTCGTGAACGAGTAGGGCAGCGTCGCCAGCATCTGAAGGTCCGACCCCGCAGGCGCAGCGACCAGGTTGCTCTCGCTGGCCAAGACGTGTGATGCGTGGGCCCCGCCGCTCTTGCCGGTTGCCATCAGGCCGAAGACCTGTTGCCCCTTCTCGAAGCGGGCAACACCGGTCCCCACCTCCTCCACGACGCCTGCCAGGTCGTTTCCGACCACCAAGGGAAATCGTCCGGCACCTTTCAGGCCCAACAGGCGCTTGCCGTAGCCGCCGGCGCGCTTGGCGTCGATCGGATTGACCGAAGTCGCCTGGACTCGGACCAGCACCTGGCCGGCGCCGGGCTGTGGCAACTCTCGGGTACGCAACGACAGGCGAGCCGGCGTCCCCGGCTCGATGCAGATCAGCTCACGCAGCATGTTTCAACCTTTCTGTTCGAGCCTTCAGGCGGCAGTGATGGCGGTGGTCTGCTCGCCCAGATCGATCTTTCCGTCATCGGTGCCGATCGAGGCGCGAATGCGATCGCCAGGCCGCAGGTAGGCTGGGTTCTTGCGCCCCTTCGCGGCGAAGAGACGCCACTTGGTGGCGTCGCTCATGAAGTGCTTGAAGACGAACATCGTCGCCTTCGATGGCGCGCGGGCGGCGCAGCCCGCAGGTGTGCCTGTGGCGATGAGGTCGCCGGCATTCACCTCGTGCATCGCGGCCAGCTCGCTCAGCGTTGCGGCCGGGCCGTGGATCATCTCGGCGCAATGCGCATCCTGGCGCGTCTGCCCGTTGACGCTCAGTCGCATATGGAGCTCCGGCCAGCGCGACCACTCGTCGCCTCTGAGCAGGACCAGCACGGGCCCGACGGGTCCGAACCCACGGTAGCTCTTTCCCTTGTAGAACTGACCCTGCGGAAGCTGGACGTCTCGCGCGGACAAGTCGTTGACGATCGTCACGCCGGCGAGCCAGTCACCGAGCGCATCGGGCCGCACCGTCGTGCCCGCCGGCAGGTCGCGGCGCAGCACCAGGCCGAGTTCGATTTCGTAGTCGAGCAAGTGCACATGTGGCGGGCACACGACCGGCGCATCCGCTGGTGTGATGCACGAGGATGCCTTGGTGAAGATCGTGTTGAACGGAAAGTCCGCCACGCGCATGCCGGACTCTTCGACGTGGCTGCGGTAGTTGATGCCCTGGCAGATGAACTGCTGGTTGGTCGTCACCGGGGACAGCAGCTTCACCTCGCTGCGGCGAACCGTCGCCTGCTCGGAGTTCGTGGACCAGAGCTTGTCCCAATGGCGTGACAGCAACTCCCCGGTGGTTGCTGCCTCCACGTCGAGCGGTGCGATGTGCTGGCCGAAGGCGACGCCCCACCGAGGCGCGTTCTTGTCGACATAGCGGATGACTGAAATGGGCATGGTGTTGCTGTGAAGTGAAAGGATTCAGTACCAGGGCCGCGCTGGCGCGTCGAGGGCAGCACCGAGCAGCTTCAGGCGTTGTGGCGTGATCGCCTTGCGGCGCAGCAGTCGAAGGACCTTCAGGAGCGTGGAGAGGCTCTTGCTCGGTTTCATCGAGTCCGGTGCATCTGCGCCCCAGGCCCAGATGCCGCCGAACTCCAGCGGCGAGTACTCGGTCTCATGGTCTGCCGTGAACAGATCGCCATCGGTGTAGTGCTCGTGTTCGAAACCATCGGGATCGAACCAGTAGTCGAACAACTGGCTGCCGAGCAGGTGCCGCCCGATGCCCCACATGTGACGATGGCCCTGGGCGCGCAGCACCTGCTGCCCCTGGCCCAGCGCATCGAGATCGATGACTTCGTAGGCGCTGTGCTCGTACTTGTCTTCGATGCCGCCCACCAGCACGAGGCTGTGATGGTCGGCAGGTTCCGGGCCGAGGTCGAGGCGGCAGAAGGCGAGGCTGGGGCTGCCGTCGGCAAGGTACTGGACGTCGGTCGGAATCACGCCCAGCACGCGCAGGTACCACTGCGCCATCGCTGCAAAGTCGACGGTTTGAAGAACCACGTGCCCCAGACGGACCACCTGCGCCGGCTCGATCGGCGTGCGCACCGTGCGGTTGACCCGCGGCGACGCGTGAACCGAGTTGGTGGTAGCGACGAGGCCGTCGCGCATCGGAAGCGGTTGGACGCGCTCTTGACCTTGCAGCAGCCACACGCTGCGGCCGGACGGGTCGACAAGCTCGATGCCGCGACCGCCACCCGGGATGTCGCCGCAACGCAGCCAACGCGCACCGGGCTCCTTCGCATAGCGCATCAGATCGGTGTCGTCGGACATCCGGAACGCCGCGCCAACGAAGCGATTGCGCTTCCCCTTGTCGGCGATGGCGATGCAGGGCGCCGATCCGGCTCCCCTGGCGACGACACGACCCGCCGTCGCACTGACGACCCTGAAGCCGAAGTCGCGCCAGAAGCGCTCCGTGGCTCGAAGATCACGTTTCTCCCATCGCAGGAACGAGAGTTCGACCGCGCGCCCCATGGCCTCGGGCCTTTGCAGGCGTTGGATGTTCTGCGGAAGGCGGCTTTGCGGAGTCGACTGCGGCTGGCGCAACACGGCGCGACGGGGCGTTGGGTGCATGAGTGAGACCCATAATGACACGAACGTCATCATGACACAGTTGTCGTTTCTGCTGAGTCAATGGGGTCTTTCAAGCTTCATAGTGACATATATGTCATAATGACAAACGTCGCATTCAACTGACCAAACCAGAACGAGATCCGTCGCATGCCAATCCAAGATCATCGTCAGCGAGTAGCCGCCGAGCGACGCGAACGCATGCGATCCCGCTTGCTCGCAAGTGCAATGAAGCTGATCGCGGAGAAGGGCCCTGCGGCGACCTCGATCGACGACGTGATCTCGGCCGCCGAGGTGTCGCGGGGCACGTTCTACAAATACTTCCCGTCGCCCGATGCGCTGGTGCGCGCGCTGGCCATCGACATCGCCAATGAGCTGATCACCATGGCGGAGCCTGTCGTGTTGAGCTACGAGGACCCTGCCGAGCGCGTGTCGAGCGGCATGCGCCTGGTGGCCAGGCTTGCGATCGACCACCCGCTGGCCGCCACCTTCCTGGTTCGACTTGGATGGCCGGACGCGCGGGGCCAGAACATGATGCTGGACTTCGTGAAGCGGGACCTGACCGAGGGCATCCGGCAGGGTCGGTTCACGCGCATGCCGATTGAGTTGGCATTGAACATCGTGACGGGAACCGTGCTCGGTGCGACGCATTGCATGCTCGCGCCGGGCTGCGACAGCGACTTCGCCGAGCAGAGTGCTGCCGCTGCGTTGCGCGCGCTCGGCGTCGACGCGAAGAGCGCCGCACGCATCGCCAGCAGCCCGTTGAAGCCGGTGGAAATTCTCTCCGATGGCTTGCTGACAGAGACCTCGAAGACTTCGACGACGCCTGGTGCGAAAGCGTCGCAGCCCACAGCCGGGCGTCGAAGGGTCACGTGACGACCGTTCAGCTCCTCGCCAGGACGCAACGCGTGGCCCGCTCGCTCTCCATTGCGAATCCCGTTCGCCTCAGCTTCGACCAGTTCGAACTCGACGAGGCGAATGCCTGGCTGCAGCGCGATGGAAAGGCCGTCGCGCTCGCACCCACGCCCTTCAGCCTGCTGTGCGCGCTGGCGCGCCAGCCGGGCGCGCTGCTGACCAAGGACGCGCTGCTCGACAGCGTGTGGGGCCACCAGTTCGTCAGCGAGTCGGTCCTCAAGACCGCCATCAGCGACCTGCGCACAGTGCTCGGCGACAACCCGCGCGAACCGCGTTTCATCGAGACGGTGTCGCGGCGCGGATATCGATTCATCGCAGTGCCGGCCGCCGCGTCGGCACCACCTCTGCCCGCCACGCCCGCGGTGACGAACTCCCCGTTGTCCCCGTCGTTCATCGGCCGCACAGATGCAGTCTCCCAACTGCGGCAGGCATGGGACCAGGCCTGCAGCGGGCAGCGCGCGGTGGTCTGGGTCGCGGGCGAACCGGGCATCGGCAAGACCACCCTGATTGAGCATTTCGTGGCGGGTCTCGGCGGCGTCGTCTGCGCGCGCGGGCAGTGCGTGGAGCACTACGGCACTGGCGAGCCGTATCTGCCGGTGCTGGAAGCACTGTCCGAGTTGTGCCGCGGCGACCCCACGTTGCCGGCGCTGCTGCGCAGCGTGGCGCCGACCTGGCTGCTCCAATTGCCGTGGCTGAGCACCGCAGAGGAACGCGACGCGCTGCGGCGCGAGCTGACCGGCGTCGGGCCGGATCGCATGTTGCGCGAGATGGCCGAACTGCTCGACCGCTACACCGAACAGAATCCGCTGCTGCTGGTGACGGAAGATTTGCATTGGAGCGATCGGGCGACGATCCAACTGATCGACTACGTCGCGCGGCGGCGTGGGCGCGCGCGCCTGATGTGGCTCTCGAGCTTCAGGCTGGCCGAGGTGATCGCGCTGGACCATCCGCTCAACCCGCTGCGGCACGAGTTGCGCCTGCAGCGCCTGTGCCGGGAGGTCGTGCTCGATCCGTTCTCCGAGACCGAGGTCGCCGACTACATGGCGCAACGCTCGGCTTCGCTCGCGCGCGACGAGGCATTCGTGCGCGCGCTGCACGAGCGCACGGACGGCGTGCCGCTGTTCGTCTCGTCGGTCGTCACCGAGGTGATGCAACGCACGGCGGACGATGCTGCGGTGGAGGCGCGGCTCGAGGCGGTGGCGGTGCCGGAGAACCTGGCCGCCATCATCGACCACTACATCGCCAAGCTGGCCAGCGAGTCGCGCGGCCCGCTGGCGGCGGCGGCCGTCTGCGGAGTGGAGTTCCGGGTCGACACGGTGGCGCTGGCGTTGGACCGCGACGTCGCATCGGTAGCCCTTCACTGCGAGGAATTGGCACGCGAGCAGGTGTGGCTGTCCGCGCCACGCGCACGTGGGGAAGACCAGGCGGCCGAACTGCCTTACGCATTCCGGCACGCACTGTTCCGCCAGGTGCTCTACGACCGCACGGCGCCCTCGGCCCGCGCGCAGTTGCATCACAAGGTCGGCGCGGCACTCGAGCGGGAGCGGTCGGCCGGTGTGCCGGTGGCTGCCGCCGAGTTGGCGATGCACTTCGACCGTGCGCGGCAGCCGATGACCGCGCTGCGCTACTACGTCGAGGCGGCGGAGGCCGCGCTGCTGCACTTCAGCCCGGCCTCGTGCACGAGCCTCACCGAGCGCGCATCCAACCTTCTCCAGCAGGCGCCGCAGGGCATCGAACGCGACGCGCTGGAGATCACGCTGGCGACGCTGCAGGGCTTGTCGGCCTTCCACTTGCTCGGCGTCGGGAGCGAAGCGAAGAACGCCTTCGAGCGCGCGTACGCGCTGCTGCCGCGTGTTCCCGAGCATGCGATGCGCGGGCGCCTGCTGCACGCGTTCGGGTATGTGTTGAGCCTGCGCGGCGAACATGCGCAGGCGCTTGCGGTGGCGGAACGCGCCGAAGCGCTCTCGTCCGCGCAGAACGATCCGGTGCTGATGCTGGCCGCCTGTTTCCTGCAGGGCGAATCGCATCACATCCAAGGCCGATCCCAGGCGGCCCGTTCATGGTTCGAGCGCGGGCTCGCGATCACGGAGGCGCTGGACATTGCGGCCGACGAGGTCTTCGCGGCGGACCCGCAAGTCGCTTTGCTCGGGTTGCTGGCGATCGAGCTCCTTCGTGGCGGCTCGATCGAGCAGGGTCGCGCACACGTGCGGCGAGCGCATGACCGTGCGCGCGAACTGCGCCAACCCATGACACGTCTCGTCGCGACCTGGCATGAAGCGCTTTTCGAGGTGCGCCTTGGCAACACGGGTCGCGTCGCGACGCTTGCCGACGAGATGCGTGCGCTCGTCGACGAATTCTCGCTCGGTCAGGGTCGAACGGCATGCCAGTGGTTCCGCGGCTGGGCCGACGCGCGCGCGGGCCAGCCGGTGGAGGGCTATCGACTCGTCCGGGAGGCCTACGAACAGAACGTCCGCCTCGGCATGCGTGCGGGGGCCAGCGAGGTGCTCGGGTACGCGGCGGAGGCGCTGCTGCTGGCAGGCAATTGCGATGGCGTCCAGGCCTGCCTGCAGGAGGCGCTGCAGGTTGCGGACGAGCTGGGCGAGCGCGTGTACCTGCCGCAACTGCTGCTCCTCGAAGCCGCAATCGCGCGGCAGCAGGGGCGGGCCGATGCCGCCGCAGTGTCGGCACTGCGCGCCGTGGAGGAGGCGAGGGCACAGGAGGCGCCCTGGGTCGAATTGCGTGCGCTCGTCGACTTGTGCGAGCACCACGGTGCGACCACCGAAGACAGGCTCGCCCTCGCGGCCCTTGCCGACCGGCTGCCGGAAGCGGCCGACACGGACGCCGCGCGAAAGGCGCGGTCGCTGACTGCGGCGTGACACGGGCCTGAAGACGGGGATCGCGCTTTCGCGACCGAATGTCGACCTTTCGCTGACGACTCGGCCTCGGCATCGCCCTAGGCTGACGCCGACCTTCTCCGATTGCACGTTGCCATGACGTTGAACCCTGAATCCAAATACCCGAACCGCCGCGCCTACGTGCTGAAGCTGCGAGGTGATGCCACGCGCGAAACGCTCGCGGGCCGTCTCGAAAACCTGGTCACCGGACGCCAGCGCGAATTCGCGTCCGGCGACGAGTTGCTGCAATCCATCGCCGGCGACCTTGAGCTTGCGGCTGCCGAGCGCGCGGCGGACGACTCGGCTGCATGAGAGCCGTCCCGTGAACGCACGCATCGCGACCAAACGCCGACCCAACGCTGACGACTTCGTGCGCAGCGCGCCCTACGCTGACAACCCATCGAATCCAGACGAACTCACCCCGATGTCACCTCCATCCGCATCCCCGCTGTCACGCCCCACCGGGCAGAAGACCTGTCAACGTGCCGATCACCTGACTGGTCTCGTCGTCGCGGCGGCGCTGGCCGCATCGATCGCCTTGATGTTCACCGGTTGCTCGACGCCGGCCGCGCATCCGTCGGTCGATGTTCCGGCCCAGTTCGCTGCGGGCAGCGCAGCCGAGATGGAGCCCGAGACCGCGTGGTGGGAAACCTTCCAGGATCCGGTGCTGAGCGAGCTCGTCCGCCGCGCAGCGAGCGAAAACCGCGATGTCAAGGTCGCCGCTGAGCGCCTGCGCGCGGCGCGTTCCGGCGTGACGGTGAGCCGTTCCTTTCTGGCGCCCAGCGTCAGCGCCGTCGGCTCGGCCAGTGACCGCAGCACCGGCTATAGCGGCGCGGTGAAGCAGCTGACACCGGACACCCGCACTGGCAGTGCCGGCCTCGACGTTTCGTGGGAGGTCGACCTCAGCGGCCGCCTGCGCGCCGGTGCGGCCGCAGCGAGTGCCGACGCGCTCGCCGCGGAGCACGGTGTGCGCGGCGTGCGCCTGCTGGTGATGACCGATGTCGCGACCAACTACTTCACGCTGGTCGGCGCGCTGCGCCAGCTCGACACGCTGCGAGCGATTTCCGCCGCGCATGACGAGACCCTGCGCCAGGTGCAGGCGCGCCATCGCGCGGGCCTGGCGACGGCGTTCGACGCGGAGCGCGCACACACCGATGCCGAGTCGGCGCGCGCGCAGATCCCGCCGCTGGAGACGGTTGCCGCGGTCTCGCGGCACCGCATCGCCGTGCTGATCGGCGACCAGGCCTTCCATGCCGCACGCATCGAGCCCTGGCGCGGCGACGTCGTCGTACCCGTGGCACGCCCGGGCCAGCCCGCCGCGCTGCTGCAGAGGCGCCCCGATGTCCTTGCCCTGGTGGCGCAGCTGGATGCGGCCAATGCGCGCCGTCAGCAGGCCGCTGCCGAATGGTTCCCGCGCCTGTTTCTCGACGCGTCGTTCGGCCGCCAGAACGTGGAGCTGAACAGCGTGGGGCTGGGCTCCGCGCGCTTCACCAACGTGGCGGGCCTGCTCGCGATGCCGATCTTCAACGCCGGTCGCACACGCGCCGTCAACGACATCGCCGAAAGCAGCCAGCGCGAAGCGCTGCTGCGCGCTGAGGACGGCATGGTTCGCGCGCTCGAGGACGTGGAGAACGCGCTGGTCTCGCTCTCGTCGGAACGCCAGCGCTCGCAATCGCTGCAGGCCGCCGCCACCTCCGCCAACGCGGCGCTGGGCCGTGCGCAGTCGCTCTATGACCGCGGGCAGATCAACCTGCTGCCGCTGCTCGATGCGCAGCGCGCGCGCCTGGCGGTCCGTTTGAGCGCCAACGCGAGCAGCACCCAGCTGCTGCTCGACAGCGTGCAGCTCTACAAGGCGCTGGGCGGCGGCTGGCAGATGTTCGAGCCGTCCGCGCAATCCCACGCGCAACCCACCGCCGCCGACGCCAGCGCCAACGCCGCGTCGCATTCCTGAATCACGCAGCAAACAACGAGGAACTGCCTTGAAGAACTCCCATGTCACGGCCGTCACGCTGGCCGTCGCCGCCATGCTCGGCGCGTGCAGCCCGGACAAGCCGTCTGCCGAGGCGCCCCGGCCGGTGCGCACGACCGAGATCCGTTACGACGTCGCCCGCGACGTCAATCGCTACGTAGGCACCGTGCAGTCGCGCTTCGAGGTCGACCAGGCCTTCCGCGTCGGCGGCAAGGTGGCGCAGCGCAAGGTCGACGTCGGCCAGTTCGTGCACGAGGGCGATGTGCTGGCCGTGCTCGACGATGCCGACTACCGGCTGGCCGAGGAGGCCGCGCGGCAGCAATGGGCTGCCGCCGTCGCGCAGGCCCGCCAGGCCGAATCGGATCGCCAGCGACTGGGCTCGCTGAAGGCCGACGGATCGGTCAGCGTGGCCGACGACGAGCACGCGCACAGCGGCGCGCAGACGGCGCAGGCGAGCGAAGGGGCGCAGGCGCGCCAGCTCGAGCTCGCGCGCAACCGTGTGAGGTACACCGTGCTGCGCGCTTCGCGCAGCGGCGTGGTCACTGCCGTGCGCTTCGAGGTGGGCCAGGTGGTCGCCGAAGGCGTGCCGGTGGTCGCCATCGCCGACCCCGGCACGCCGGAGATCGTGGTCGACGTGCCGGAAGACCAGCTGAGCTCGTTCAAGAAGGCCCACTTCATGGCCGCGCTCGCGAGCGCG
>Ga0075362_10000469_pt1 | contig 11720 bp, 11 predicted proteins | sample EndMetdeltDD1762_FD_71397 | JGI IMG/M metagenome (GOLD analysis project Ga0075362, IMG submission 71397) | Populus endosphere microbial communities from Tennessee, USA - Endosphere MetaG P. deltoides DD176-2 | ecosystem: Host-associated > Plants > Roots > Endosphere | place: USA: Tennessee...
CGGCGAGGATCGGACCACACACCCGACCCAGGCTCCCAGCAGATTGGACCACGCCGAGCACACGTCCCTGGAGCGAGGCGCTCGCACCGCGTGAGGCAAGAGCGTTGATCGTTGGCTGGGACAAGCTGTTCCCGATCGCCAGCCCAACGCTGAACAGGATAAAGAGGGGCACAGACTTCGCTAGCGGCATCGCAATCATGCTTGCGGCCATAATGGCAAATCCAGCGACAGCGAGGTTCACGTCACCAAATCGTTTGGCCAAATGTCCAATTCCGCCCCCTTGAATCAATACACCAATCCCCCCCATTAGGACAAAAATCAGACTGATCTGGCTCTGATTCATACTGAAACGACGGTTGCTAACCTGGGGATAGATCATCGTCACAATCGCAAATCCGGCGATTGCGATGAAGTAGGTACTCATAATGATTCCAAGCCGCCAGCTTCCGGCATCCTCAAACAGCTCTTTGACGTTCAACCGACCTTTCTTCTGTGGGATATGGCGTTCAGGCTCAGGTAACATAGCCATCATGGCAATGGCACCGCTGGCCGATAGAAGTGCAGCGAACCAAAATGGGGCCACTGGCGAAAGCAGGCTCAACAGCGCACCGATGCCAGGTCCGACCACAAACCCAACTCCAAAAGCGGCACCAATCAAGCCGATCCTCTTGGACCGATTTTCCGGCGGCGTGATATCAGCAATATAAGCAGATGCAGTACCGATGCTTGCGCCGGAGATCCCATCGAGAATTCGCGCGATGAACAACATCGCCAACGACGCCGCATTTGCCATAAGCGCATATCCAAGTGCGGATCCTAGAAGACTGCAGAAAAGAATCGGTCTACGACCGTATCGGTCTGAGAGCCACCCTAAAACCGGCGATGCCAAGAACTGCATGAAAGAGTAAGAGGCTAATAGAAGTCCAATCTGCCATTCGTTAGCCTGAAATTTTTGAGCGTACAACGGGAGGATTGGGATGATCATCCCAAAGCCAAGCAGATCAATAAAAACAATCGTAAGAACGATGGCAAGAGGTGACTTCTTCATTCGGTCAAATAGGTATGGGGAAACACTGGATAAACACGGGTTAAATCCCATCCGTCTTTTATTTGAGACTTCCTTTGGTAACTCCTGATTGGAATTGAACCTTTAAGCCATACCAAAATTTAAATCATGCCAAAGCTCTTCGCCAGAAATCTTAAGCCTGGCTCCAGGAGCATTTTAAGGTATTCATGGTAGCCTACGATTTTGCCAAGCGCCTCAAGCGACCGTAACCAAACATCTGCTTTCAAGAACATGGCAAGGAAATGGAAGGAATCTCTCCCTATAAAACATATAGAATCGCGAATAGAAAGACCCAGACAATATCTACGAAATGCCAGTAGAGCCCGGCACACTCAAAGAAGCTATGTCTGGTCGGCGTGACCTTCCCCTGCAACGATTGAATCAGGGAAATGGCCAGAAGAATAACACCAATAAAAACATGAAGTCCGTGAAAACCAGTCAGCACAAAGAAGCAGGAACTCATGATCCCACCTGTATTAAACCAAAAGCCCTCTTCATGGAGTGATGCCCACTCAATCGCTTGGTTCGTTAGAAATAATCCGCCCAACACGATCGTCAGAAGCAAAAGCAATTTTCCACCCTTACCCCGCTTGATTAGGCTGTTCTCAGAGAAATAAAGCGTAAAACTGCTCAAGATAAGAAGAAGCGTTGCAATACCCGTTTTCACCATGGCCGCGCTATTCTTGAGCGCTTCGGGCATCTCCCATCCAGCCCCAGCACCCCCTCTTAAAACCATGTACCCGCAGATCAACCCGGCAAACAACATTGCTTCGGAAGCAAGAAATGTGAGCATCCCAAACCGAACAATGTTCGGCCCCGGGTTAGGTAATTCACCGACTGTCATGGTTGTGGCTTGCATGATTAAATTTTTTGATAAATCGATAATTTCCAGAGGATAACAATCAATGTCAGGAGCAGTGCGAAAATAATCATGCCAATCAATAGGCAGCGATTCTTTTTGCGCAGCTTTTCGTCCATTACGTCCGAGTAAAAACTAGTGCTGCAAGTGTCACCGGGAGATAGATGATCGAAGCGATAAACAACGCCCGCGCCGCTTGTTGCGTCCCTCTGAGGGCAAATTGGAGCGACTTCCAAAAAAAGTAGCCACCCATGATCGTTGCAATTGGTAGATACCAAATATTCGTCAGCTCGAGCATCGCAGGAATTAGACTGACCGAAATCAACCCCATCGTGTAAAGTAGACCTTGACGCCCAGTGACGCGGCATTCAGGGTCATTGCCACTCAACATCACGAACCCTGCCTCCTTGTACTCATTTCGATACAGCCAAGAGATCGCCAGGAAATGCGGCATTTGCCACATGAACAAGATCGCAAAAAGAATCCAGCACTCGAAATCGATGTGACCCCGGGCAGCAACCCAACCGATCATCGGGGGAAGTGCCCCAGGCACCGCTCCGACAATCGTGTTCAGCGTTGTGATTTGCTTCAGCGGGGTGTACACAAACAGATAGATCCCAACAGTCAAGGCACTTAGCACCCCGGCATAAAGGTTGGTTGCAAAGCTAAGCCAAAGAATTCCGGCCACCGAGCAGACAACACCGATAATTAACCCTTCTTCGAGCGTCATCCGACCTCCAGGCAACGGTCGGTTTCGCGTACGCTGCATCCGCGCGTCGAGTTCCACTTCAAAGACCTCATTCAGAGCAGCGGCCCCCGCAGCAGCCAGCGCAGTGCCGCAAAGCGTATGAAACAAGTAGAGTAGATTCAGGTCACCTCTCCAACCAAACAAGAATCCGACCAGCGTCGTAATCAATACCAGGAGGCTGAGACGTGCTTTGACAAGCTCGGACAAGTCCGCCAGCCAATGTTGGCTCCTTGGACCAGAACTTTCTGGTAACTTGGATATCTGTGATTTGTCGGTAATAACACTCACGCTCGCATGAACTCCAACGGATCAGTTGATTGGGGGGATCCAGGTGAAAACACACGGCCGAGCAGCGTTGAAAGGATCAGGCTGAGCAGCACTCCTGTGGTCAACGTCAATGCGCCACAAACCTGGTGAGCAGTCGCAACGTCAGCTGCCTTATTGCTCCAGATTGTCCAGATGCCCAAGCCGAATTGCACGACCACAAGGAAAACCCAGAAGCCAGCCCCGAATCGTAGCTGTGCCGGCAATTGGCGCCGACGAATCAGGCTAACAGCAACCCAGATGAGCCCGACCACGATGACTACGGCCCATACCCGGTGTACGTATTGCAGCCCGATCAGGTGCGCCGTTGTCGGTGTCAATGGAGGTATCAGTGCTGCCCGCGCCTCATTGATCTCGGCGATGGAAGCAGCATCCATCGGAGGAAGAAATCCGCCGTAAACCGTCGGAAAATCCGGAATCGACAATCCGGCATGCGCGTGGCGCATGGAGGTCCCGAGCACGAGTTGGAAAAAAATCATTCCGGTCACGAATACGGTCCAGAAACGTAAGCGGCTTAACTCACGCCAGTTGGAAACAGGCTCAAGGCGCCGCCAAAACCGTGTTGTGACCAAGGCAATTGTCGCGACGAGCGCCAGGTATCCTTGCGCAAGGCAGCCATGGAAAAGCCCTAGCACAGGACTGGCTTGAGTGATACGTAATCCGCCTAGAACCCCCTGGATGATCACCGCAACCAGTGCAATCCCGGAAAGCCACTTCACCCATTTCCGATCTTCGATGAAGAGGGTAAAGACAAAAAGTACAATCGTCAGCAACCCAACGACGCTGGCAACCAGGCGATGGGTATGCTCGAAAAACACGCCTCCCACCCAACGGGAGACAGGGAAAAGAAACATGTTATAGCCGAAGCTATTCGGCCAGTCCGGCACCGCCATCCCGGCTTCGTGGCTCGTGACGAGTCCACCTAATCCGATCAGAACCACGACGCCGCAAGCGACTAGCAGAGCAAATCCATTCAGGAATCTTTTCGGTAAATCGTGATTAGACATTGCAGCTAATGCGCGGAAATCCGTGCCGTCTCAGGCGCCGGTTGGTTTTGAGGCAGATAATCCTGTTCCATTCCAGGCACACTATATTCGTATGGACCATTGTAAACCGTCGGCGTTGTTTCGAAATTACCGTGGCCCGGAGGCGACGGAACCGTCCATTCCAATGTCGTCGATTCCCAAGGGTTAGCGGGAGCTTTCGGCCCCTTGAACATGCTGTAGAAAAAATTGATCAGGAACGGGATGGTCGACAGACCCAAAGCAAAGGCGCTCAGTGTAATCAGGATATTGACCGGCTGCTGATTCCGAAGGTGATCGTACTGCATCGGATCCGCGATTCGGCGCATCATGCCATTCAATCCGAGGTTGTGCATCGGGAAAAAGGTCAGATTAAAGAAGATAAAGGCCAAAGCGAAGTGAATCTTACCCCAGGTCTCGTTCATCATCCGCCCGAACATCTTCGGGAACCAGAAGTAGATCGCACCAAAAATGCCGAATAAACTGCCACCGAAGAGGACGTAATGGATGTGCGCAACAATGAAATAAGTGTGGTGAATGAACAGATCCACCGGTGTGGAAGCCATATAGATCCCGCTCAGTCCGCCGATCACAAACATCGACACAAACGCGAGTGCGAAACACATCGCCGTGGTGAAACGGATTGATCCACCCCACACAGTCCCCATCCAGTTGAAAGTCTTGATCGCAGACGGCACAGCGATAAGCATCGTTGAAAACGAGAACGTGGCGGAGAGCAGCAGGTTCATGCCACTGACGAACATGTGGTGACCCCATACGATAAAGCCGAGAATCCCGATGGCGCACATCGCCCAGACCATGGCCTTGTACCCGAAGATCGGCTTGCGTGAGAAGACAACAAGAATTTCTGAGACTAACCCCATCGCCGGCAAAATCATGATGTAGACCTCAGGATGCCCGAAAAACCAGAACAGATGCTGCCAGAGCAATGGCTGACCGTAATGACTCGCCGAGAAAAAGCTGGTGCCAAAATTTAGATCGAAAAAGAGCATTGCAGCGGCTGCAGAAAGAACCGGCACCGCCAGAAGGAGCAGAAATGCGGTGATCAGAAGCGACCAGACCGGAAGCGGGAGCCGAAACATCTTCATCCCAGGTGCCCGCATATTGATAATGGTTGTGATGTAGTTCGCGGCACCAGCAATCGACGATAAGCCGTTGATGAAAATACCGACGCACCAGAAACTCTGCCCCAATTGGGCGCCACTGTAAGCACCGTGGGAGGAGAGCGGCGCGTAAGAGGTCCATCCAGAAGCCGCAGGCGACGCATTTGGAATGAAGAAGCTCGTCAAGAAAACAAGCCCAGAAAGTAGAAAGAGCCAGAATGAAAGAGCGTTAAAAAATGGAAACGCCATATCTGGAGCCCCAATCTTGAGTGGAATCAGAAAGTTGCCAAAGACGCCGACCAGGAGTGGCATGACCACCAGGAAGACCATGACAGTGGCATGCATCGTGAACAGCGCATTGTAGCCTCCAGGCTGGATCGCGCCGCTTGATGTCACTAGCCAGCTTGGCAACAAGCTCCCAATCATCGGTACCGGCACACCGGGAAACGCCAACTGGTACCGAACACCCATTGCGAGAAGACCGCCAACCAAGAGAAAAAATAAACTCGCAAATAGGTATTGGATCCCGATCGTCTTGTGATCTTCGGACCAAATGTACTTCCGAAAGAAACTTAGCTGATGCGCGTCGTGCGCGTACAGCTCAGATGGAGAGGTGTGAGCAATCGTCTGTGCCATATAGATCTCCTGAAACTATTCTGCCTGCGCTTGTAAATTGGGTGAAGAGGAACTCGGTTGGGGGACACTCTTTTCCTTGTACCATTTATCGAAGTCTTCCTGAGAAACGACCTGGACCTGGGCCTTCATGTTGTAGTGCCCCGGGCCGCAGAGTTGATTACAAACCAACTGGTAGCTCCCGACCTTGGTCGGGACAAACCAGACCCAGTCGATTGTTCGTCCCGGAACGATGTCCTGGTAGATACGGAATTCCGGTATATAGAATGAGTGGATTACATCCTTCGAATTCAGACGGAGCCGAACCGGCTTATCAACAGGCAGCTCAAGAACACCGGACTGAAAGTTGTCCTTTGTCCGCGGATCATTCAGGTCATTTGCGAAAGTGTTATCATTTCCAAGCAGCTTGACGTCGCTCCGACCAAGCTTTCCATCCGCACCCGGGTATTGAAAACTGAACCCGAATTGATAAGCGGTGACGTTTAGCTCAAGCGCATCCTGCGGTGGTTCGGAGTGAATGACGTTCCACCAGAGGTGATTGCTGTATCCCCAGAGACCGATGAAAATCGCCGTAGGGATAATCGTCCAAATCACTTCCAGACGGTTGTTCCCATGGGTATAGGTCGCCCGTACATTTTTCTTCGCGCGATACTTTACAAGGAAATAAACGTAAACGATCTGGGTCAGGACGAAGACACCTGCCGTCAGGTAATAGATAAAGTAGATTACCTGATCAATATCGTGCCCACTCTTACTTGCCACATCGGGCATCCACCAGAGATTTGAAGTCCGGGGAGCAGCTTCAACGGGAGCGCCAAGTGTAATCAACAAAGCAAAAGCTAACGCACCAAGGACACTAGATTTTTGGAATGGCAGCTTCCTCATAACTTGGTATTTAAACGGTTCGTCGTGTTTTGTGAACGCCCCAACCTCGAATGCCTTCCGGCGCAGACTCTCCCCTGGAAACCGGTTTCGGTAACCAGCATCAAATATACTGAGAAGACAGCCTTTTGCCATGCACTTTACTTTGAGCCACTGGTCGGACTTTGAGCCGACGCAGGGGGTGGTTGGGCACCGGGCGCAGGCGCTGCAGCTGGTTGCTGATCCTGTGGAGGATTTCCTCCACTTCCAGTCGTCAAATTCTTCGGCGGAATTTTTTTGATCTCTGCCCAAGTCCATTGATCCTTACGGTCTTTTACTTCATCCCGGACCTGCTTAACCATATCCGCAGTGATCGGTGGACCGCTGTTTCCCCAATCAGAACGGATGTAGGTCAAAATAGCCGCCAGCTGTTGGTCGGTGTACTGAGCCTCCCACGCCTGCATCGCGTTGTTAAAGGTTTGTCCCTTCACTGTAACCGGACCTTGTAACCCTTTTAATACGATGGCAATCAAGTGGTTTGTCGCTTCGCCGAGCACCACCTCAGACCCGACTAGCGGCGGGTATTGGCCTGGCATCCCCTGACCGGTCGCCTGGTGGCATGTAATGCAATTCGAGGAGAACAGCGCTTTGCCGACCACCTTCGGGTCGGGCGCGGATTTACTCCCGCCAGTCTGAACTCCGAATTTTGGCTCGTGATCGAAGACATCCGCTTTGAATCCACCGCTGAACGAAAATAAATAGGCGCCGGCCCAGAAAATACCGAGACCAATCACACCGAGTAGCCAGAATGGAATTGGAGCGTTACCGACTTCCGGTTCAGGCAACTCCTTCCTGGATGCTGAACCCTCATCACCAAAATTCCGGAGATGATCCTTGGAATGAGGTTCAACCCCTTCAACTTGGTGATCGTGCGGTGAGCTCATTCTGTGGGTTCCGGGGCTTCCGGCAACGCATAATTTTTCTTCAACGAGAGCAGATAATTGACCAGCGCTTTGCCCTCGGCTGTGGGGACCATTTTGTACCCAGCTGGCGGCGCATCCGCACCATCCAGCTTCACAGCATCAGAAGAGGGTTCTTCGTTGATCTTGACGGTTCTGAACAACCACCTGTGAGCTGGCATCACCGATTCCGAGCTGAAAGCTTGCGGGTTGTACAAATAACGATAAAACCATTGCGGATCTGTCTGACGGGCTCCGATATTCGTTAGGTCCGTCCCAAGGCGAGAAGCACCTAGGAAAATATATCGATCGAAAAGATAATCGCGGGCCACAGTGCGGCGCTTCCCCCACTCGCGATCAATATCGCTCCCATCACTTTTGTCGCGCACAACCTGGCTATGACAGTAGACACATCCATTCGCTGCGTATACGTGGTATCCTTGCTCTGCTGTCCCAGGTTTCCCTGTTGGAACCACTTCACCTGTCGCATCATCCTTGTTCGGTTGCAGCCCAGCAAACGTAAGATAAGGATAAGCTACCATCCCGAGCCACGAAGCCCCGAATAGTACAAGCACTCCAAAAAAGAGTCTGTTAAGCTTGTTCAATTGACAGTTACCTCAAGCGTTGTTTCAGATGCAATTTTACCACTCTTACGCACTCGACTCGGGGCGAGAAAAATCAAAGCAACTGCTGCCGCAAACCCGAGGTTCGCAATCACAATCAGGAACACAGCAATGCTTTGACCGAGAAGGAACGGACTCAAAATATCGTTCACAGCATTCATCGGAATTTTCGCATCTTGGAGGGAAAACCCCTGCAAGATCCCACCGACTGTGAGATCGGCCAGCAACAGACCAAACCCAATAAGACTCAGCCAGAAATGGCTCTTGATTAGCTGGGTGAACAGCCATTTTCGATCCAGTAACCGTGGGATGATGAAATACAACCCGCCGAAAAGCACCATGCTGATAAATCCAAACAACCCCAGGTGTGTGTGCCCAACTGTTACAAGAGTAAACTCGACGATACGACCCAGCGTTCGGGTCGAGATCATCGCACCCTCGACCGAGTAAAACGTGTAGGCCATTGTCCCGATCACGATAAATCGAAGTGCTAGGTCCCAGCTTAACACCTCAAATTTTCCATTAATTGTACGGTGAAAATTGAGCGCGACGGCAATGGCTGGAACCAGCATCAGCACATTAGCGACGATACTGATCGTGACCATCCATGCCGGCAACGGCCCGCCGATGAGATGGCTCATCCCAGTCCATCCCGCCAGAAGGAGCAAAGCCCAGAATCCAAGCAGGGCCAGGTTGTAGCTGTAGATTGGGCAACCGACGCTTTTCGGGACCAGGTAGAATGCCAGACCAAGGCAGATCGGCGTGAACCAAAGGCCAATTAAGCTACCAATGTACCACCATTGGATGGCTGCCTGCGATACGCCGGACGCCGCAGCCCCCGCGCTCAACAGAAGATTCGCCGTGGCGTACGCCCAGGGAAATGAGAGAAATGCGGTCACAAGGTACCATTGAGAAATAAAGAGTGGTCCGGGCCGTCGACTCTGGAGCGTCAGGATCACCCAGAAACTGACCAGGGCAAGCGCCAGGAACAGGATAAATCCAACATAAGAAGGATATTCTAGCAATTCTTTCCCGTTTGAAAACCCAGCTAATAGCGACAGGAGACCCAAGCCAAGCCCGATGTTCCAGAGCACCGCTGCAGAGATCAAAAGTGACAAGCCGCGCGCCGCCACACCACAGAGTCTAGACACCAACCAGATCCCCACTCCGATCCCAGCCGATGAAGCCCATCCGTAAACAAAGCTGTTCAGAAAAACTGAGTAACTCCGACCGAAAGTAAGCCAGGAAACCCCTGGGAACGTCCACCAGGCATTCGGAGCACACATCTGAACCGACGTCAGTAACCAAAATACAGATGCTATAACCAACCACAGCGTTGCTGACGCAAAAAAAATCAACACCGGTATTCGAACTGATCGATCAATCGTCGACAGGTCCCCGTATTCGCTCGCATGGGGTTCAGGTGAATCCTGTACGCCTAATGGGTTCATCGGTCTGTGGTCGTTCTAAAGATCACTGATTCGTCGGGGTTACCGGTTGGGATCCGCCTGCTGGGGTGACTGACGAGCTTTGCCCTTCTGGTTTCGCTGCTGGTCGGTCTTCAGAAGCAGGTTTCGCCGGTGCCGCATTCGTTGTAATCGGTCCAGCAGGATGCGGTTTATTCGTTTGGAGATCGGCAAGCACAAGATCCATCGCCCTATCGATCGGGAGCCCAACGATCCCTTTGGCTTTGTCAATCCAGCGGTATCCGGTTAATGCCTTCTCGTTTGCCGCATTTAATTCCGCGAGATTCTTGAGGCGCGCTTCCTTCCTGACGTCATCATAGGTCGGGATCGTCTGGCGTTGCAGAATCAGAAAGATCCCCAGACCGCAAAACAGCAGCACAATCATGACTCCGATTGCGACCGCCGAAAATGAAATTTTGGAGCTTCGAATGTTTTCAGCCATCGTTTTAGTTGCTTAACTTTAGCGATTCAAGCAGCCGGGGATCGCGCGACGGAAACAGGGAGGCGCTGCGGAGTGTCTGCAAGAAGAGAAATGCGAGTGGACACCCAATCGCTAGCAGCGACAGCACATCCAGCACACTCCCCTGAAATCCTGTCGGGTGAATGAATGGTAGGACAGTAATGTACGTATCCAGAATGTGCATCGCCAGAGCCCAGAAGGCGATGAATGCGAGTAGTTTCGGCTTTTTTTTCGTAAACTGAAACAAGAGATATAGGAACGGCACAAAGAACCGGCCGATCACGAGGAAGGTGCTCAGAATGTTCCAGGATTCCACGTTGCGACGGATAAACCATTCCGTTTCTTCCGGAATGTTACCGTACCAGATCAACATGTACTGACTAAAGCCGATGTACCCCCAGAACACCGAGAAAGCGAAGAGCAGCTTACCCATGATATAGTAATGTTCCTCGTTCACAAACTGTAGGTACCCGGCATTCTTCAGACCGATGACAACGAGGATAATCAGCGACATGGAAGCGCCACCGGCTCCCGCAAAAATATAGACGCCCCATATCGTCGACGACCAGTGGTAATCCAGCGCCGCCAGCCAATCCCAAGCTGAAAAAGTTGCACACAGACCAAACAGGAGCAGAGACGGAAACGACGCTCCCCGCATCTGGAGAGACCACTTCGGATCACCATCACTATCCTGCTTGACTGACGTCCGATGGAAATAGCGTGCTGCGAGCCCGAAAAAGAGAAAATAGATCACAGCACGCACCCAGAAAAAAGGAATGATGAATGTTCCGAAATGGAGTTCAAAATAGCCGAACTTCGCTTGCAGAGGAAGATCAGCAGCCAGATTCTCCTTGGCTGTGATCCAATCCCAGATATCGCGCCGAAAAATGAATAGCGGCAGGAAAAAAAGCGCCATCCAAGGTAATAGACTGGCCAGATTCTCCATTTGCCGGCGTACTACGATCCCCCACCCCGAATCGGTTGCGTGATGAACAAGAATCCAGAAAAAACAGCCGAACAGGATCGTGAAAAAACACATGAACGCAAATAGCCAGGAAAATGCGCACTGCTTCCGCAATTCGGTTCCTGGTTGAGCGACAAAGCCGACGACCAGAGTGATCATCAGTGAAGCTAGACCGACCCCAAGAAGGCCAAGCAGCATTTTGCTGATGTCGCGGCCCCGAAATATTTCCGGCTTCGGGATGCTAAAATGATCGTGGCTCATCGCTCTTATCGGGTTGGGGGCGGCGGTTGTTGTCCCGGTTGGGTCTGCCCAGGATGATCACCCGACTTGTTCTCAGCTTCGAGTGCGAACCGCTTTTCTTCCGGCACATCCCCTAGAGTCGCGTTCTCGCTCTTCTGCAATGCTCGAATGTATGAGATCACTGCCCATCGATCCTTTACAGTGATCTTGTCACTGTACGACATCATCGTATTGTAACCGTGTGTGATCGTGTTAAAGATCTGGCCGTCGGCCATGGTGCGATATTTATCCTGATGATAGTTTGCAATCCCGTTCAGACCATATTTTGAAGTGATCCCATTTCCCTGACCGGTTGCCCCATGACATATGGC
>Ga0075362_10000470_pt1 | contig 11711 bp, 7 predicted proteins | sample EndMetdeltDD1762_FD_71397 | JGI IMG/M metagenome (GOLD analysis project Ga0075362, IMG submission 71397) | Populus endosphere microbial communities from Tennessee, USA - Endosphere MetaG P. deltoides DD176-2 | ecosystem: Host-associated > Plants > Roots > Endosphere | place: USA: Tennessee...
CTGCCGCCGCTGTCGAACATCGTGACGACGGCGTGCACCGTCAGCCACGGATTCGACTTGAGTCCGCCGAGCAGGCTCGGCAGTCCGGTGCCGCCGCCGAAGCATCCGATGTCAAACGTCCTCAGCTGCATCCGAATCGGCTATTTTGTCACGGAACACACGCGCCCCGCCGATACGGGCAAGGCCGCTGACTATAATCGAGCGATGCCCGCCCTTTCTCCTTCCCAGCACGGTGCCATCGAAGCGCTCGCCCGCGATCTCGACGAGGTGTTCGGGCCTCGCCTGCAGGCGCTGGTCGCCTATCACGGCAACGACGGCGACGGATCGGTCCACTCGTGCGCGCTCGTCGACGGGCTCGCGTTCCAGGATCTCGTCAAGTGCCTGCCGTTCACCGGCCGGTGGCAGCAGCGGCGCACCGCCGTGCCGCTCATGCTGTCGGGTGACGAGCTGCAGCGGACGCTCGACATCTTTCCGCTCGAGTACGCCGCCATCGCCGCCGACCACGTCGTCGTGCGCGGGCGCGATCCGTTCGCGAACGTGACGGTCGCGGCCGAGGATCTGCGGCGCGGCATCGAGGCGCAGGCGAAGAGCCACCTGATTCACCTGCGCGAGGCCTACCTCGAGTCGCACGGCGAGGCCACGCGCATCGGCAGCGTCATCGCGGCGTCGGCTGGACCGCTGCGCAACCTGCTCGCCAACATCGCGCGGCTCCATGGCGAGCGGACGGCCCCGGACGTCGTGACGCTGTCCGACGACGGCCTCGCGCGGATGGCGGAAGCACGCATGCGCGTGCCGGCCGCCGTCGTTCGCGACGTGCTGGCGTCGTCGGCGGGCGGCCAGTCCACGATCACCGATCCCGGCCATCTCTTCTCGCGCTACCTGGACGCGGCGCAGAAGATCTGGGCGTTCGTGGACGGGTGGCGTTCGTGACGCGATTCGCGGCCCTGCTCACGCTCGGCCTCTTGATCTTCACGGTCCGGCCGGCGGCGCAGCCGGCGACGCCCGAGCTGACCGGCCCCGTCAACGACTTCGCCCACGTGATCGACGCCACGAGCCGCGCCGAACTCGACCGGCGCATCCGCGCCCTGCGCGAGGCCACGGGCGACACGATCGTGATTGCGACCGTACCGACGTTCAAGCCGTACGGGAGCATCAACGAGTACGCCGTCAAGCTGTTCGAGAACGGCGGCCGCGGCATCGGCGACAAGGGGAAGGACAACGGCCTCCTCATCGTCGTCGCCGTCGAGGACCGGGCGCTGCGCCTCGAAGTGGGCTACGGCCTCGAGTCCGTCGTCCCCGACGGCTTTGCCGGCGAAGTGCGCGACATCATCCGGCCGAGATTCCGCGAAGGCCGCTACGGCGAAGGCCTTCTCTCGGGGACGACCGCGCTCATCAACCGGATCTCGCAGCAGCGGGGCGTCGCGGTGCCCGACGTGCCGGTCGAGCCGACCAGGCGGGTCCGCCAATCCGGCCGTCCGTTTCGCGTCAGCACGGCGTTCTGGATCATTCTCATCTTCATCCTGCTGAGCCGCGGCCGCCGTCGGCGCCGGCACCGCCACTGGGGCGGCGGGCCCTGGAGCAACTGGACCGGCGGCGTCGGCGGATTTGGCGGCGGCGGCTTCGGCGGAGGCGGCTTCGGCGGCGGAGGCGGCGGCGGCTTCGGCGGATTCGGCGGCGGCCGATCCGGGGGCGGCGGCGCCTCCGGCGGGTGGTAGGGAGAAATCAGGTAATCTTCAGGCGGAGAGATCGATGACAAGAGCGATGCGTACGGCCCGAATCGCGGTGGTGATCGTGCTCGCGGCGACCCTGTCGGGCTGCGCCTACAACAAGTTCACCACGCAGGAAGAAGCGATCAAGGCGGCCTGGGCCGAGGTGCAGAACCAGCTCCAGCGCCGCAGCGATCTGATCCCGAACCTGGTCGAGACCGTGAAGGGATTCGCGGCGCACGAGGAAGGCATCTTCAAGGACATCGCCGACGCGCGATCGAAACTGCTCGCGGCGAAGACGCCCGAAGAGACGATCCAGGCGGCGAACCAGCAGACGAGCGCGCTCGGCCGGCTCCTCGCGGTCGTGGAGAACTACCCGAACCTCAAGGCCAACGAGCAGTTCAACCGGCTGATGGACGAGCTCGCCGGCACGGAGAACCGCCTGTCGGTGGCGCGCATGCGCTACAACGAGCGCATCCAGGACTACAACGCCGCCACACGGCGCTTCCCCGGCAACGTGACGGCGAAGATGTTCGGCTTCAAGCAGTATCCGTACTTCGAAGTACCACCCTCGGCGACGGCCGTTCCCAAGGTCGACTTCAAGAAATAGCCCGATCGATTCACGCTGAACCTGGTCGGCCGGATCTGCGAGACCGGCTGTAACCATGGGTCATAGATAGGACTTCTCCATGTCCGGCAAGGAGATTCGATGAAGCGTCTGTTCGCGGCGCTCGCCTCACTCATGCTCTGCGCCTACGGCGTGCGCGCGCTCACGGCCCAGGGAGCCCCGCAGGGGGCCGCGCCTCCGCCCGATCCCGTCCACAAGTCCTCCGATTCGATCCTCCGCACCTTCACGTGGCGATCGATCGGACCGGCGAACATGGGCGGCCGCATCGACGACATCGCCGTCGTCGAGAGCAATCCGTCCACGTTCTATGTCGGCTTCGCGACCGGCGGCGTCTGGAAGACGACCAACAACGGAACGACGTTCACGCCCCTGTTCGACGACCAGCCGGTCACGTCGATCGGCGACATCGCCGTCGCCCCGTCGGACCCGAACATCGTCTACGTCGGGACCGGCGAGCCCAACAACCGCCAGAGCTCGTCGTTCGGCGCCGGCATGTACAAGTCCACCGACGCCGGCAAGACGTGGACCCAGATCGGCCTCGTCGAGACGCAGAGCATCGCGCGCGTGGTCGTGCACCCGAAGGACCCGAACATCGTCTACGTGGCGGCGATCGGCCATCTGTTCGGGCCGAACCGCGAGCGCGGGCTCTACAAGACGACCGACGGCGGCGCCACGTGGACCAACACGAAGTTCGTCGATCCCGACACGGGCTTCACCGACGTCGTGATGGATCCGGTCAACGCCAACGTGCTCTACGCGGCGTCGTACCAGCGGCGGCGCGTGCCGTGGGGATTCAACGGCGGAGGCAGCGGCAGCGCGCTCTGGAAGACGACCGACGCCGCGAAGACGTGGACGAAGCTGACCGGCAACGGCCTGCCCGACAACCCGATCATCGGGCGCATCGGGCTCGACGTCGCGCGCTCGAAACCCGGCACGATCTACGCGTCGATCGAAGTCGGCGCGAGCGGCGGCACGGGCGCGGGCGTGAACGAGGACGGCACGCTCGTGGAGAACGTCGGACGTCAGGGCGGCGCAGGCGCCGCGGGCGGCGGCGGAGGTGGTGGTGGCGGTGGCGCTGGACGGGGCAATCAGCCTCCGCCGCCGCCGGATCCCAAGAAGTCCGGGATCTGGCGCAGCGACGACGCCGGCAAGACGTGGCGGTTCCTGTCGAACTCGATGGACCGGCCGATGTACTACAGCCAGATCCGCGTCGACCCGACCAACAGCGAGATCGCCTACCAGGGCGGCGCGCCCTTCTTCAAGACGATCGACGGCGGCAAGACGTGGCGCCAGGTGCAGGGACTCGCGCACAGCGACCATCACGCGATCTGGATCAACCCGAAGAACGGCAACCATCTGCTCGTCGGCAACGACGGCGGGCTCGACATCAGCTACGACCAGGGCGACACGTGGGAGTTCGTGAACTCGCTGGGCGCGGTCGGTCAGTTCTACAAGATCAGCGCCGACATGCGGAAGCCGTACTACGTGTGCGGCGGCCTGCAGGACAACGGGAGCTGGTGCGGTCCCAGCTCGGTGCGCAGCACCAACGGCATCCTCAACTCCGACTGGTTCCGGGTGGGCGGCGGCGACGGCTTCTACACGGCCAACGACCCGACGGACTACCGCATCCTGTACTCCGAATCGCAGGACGGCAACACGAGCCGTCTCGATCTCGGCCGCGGCACCTCGACGCTCATCCGGCCCCGCGGTGCGGGCGGCCGCGGCGGATTCCAGGGCGGCGGTGAAAGCGGCGAGCCCGCGCCGGCGACGCCCGCGCCGGGCGCGACCGGCAACATCGTGCCGCCCCCGCCGGCGGGGACGAATTTCCGCTTCTACTGGAACACGCCGTTCATCCTGTCGCCGCACAATCCGTCCACGATCTATCTGGGTGGCGAGCGCGTGTTCAAGTCGCTGGACCGCGGCACCACGTGGATGATGTCGCCCGACCTGACGCGGAACGTCGGCCGCAACGATCGTCCGATCATGGAAGTGGACGGCAAGGCGCCGATGGCGTCGAAGCACGACGGCGCGGCGGCCTACAGCAACGTCATCACGCTCAGCGAATCGCCGGTCGTCCCCGGCGTGGTCTGGGCGGGCACCAACGACGGCAACGTGCAGGTCAGCCGCGACGGCGGCATCACGTGGAAGAACGTCGTGGACAAGGTGCCGGGCGTCCCGCAGGAAACGCACGTCTCGCGCGTCGAAGCGTCGCCGTTCGACGCGGCGGCGCCTACGTGACGTTCGACGCGCACCGCACCGACGATCACAAGCCGTACGTCTTCGTCACGAAGGACTTCGGCGAGACGTGGACGTCGATCTCGTCGAACCTGCCGTCCGGCAACGTGAACGTGATCACGGCCAGCAACCGGAACCGCAACCTGCTCTTCCTGGGCACCGAGTACGCCGTCTACGTGTCGATGGACGCCGGGAAGTCCTGGAAGCGGCTGATGCAGGGATTGCCGACCGTCCGGATCGACGACCTCGTCATCCATCCGCGCGAGCGCGACCTGATCGTCGGCACGCACGGACGCAGCATCTACGTGCTCGACGACATCTCGCCGCTCGAGCAGATGACCGATCAGACGATGACGCAGGAGTCGGCGCTGTTCGACGTGCGCCCGGCGACGGCATGGCTGCAGGACATCCAGAAGCAGATCACCGTGGGCGGCGCCAAGAACTTCCGGGCGCCGAACCCCGATCCCGGCACGCAGATCAGCTACTGGCTCAAGAGCGACGCCAGCGACGTGAAGCTCGAGATCTCCGACGTCACGGGCCGCGTCGTCCGCAACTTCGACGCGCCGAAGACGGCGGGGCTGAATCGGGTGCGCTGGACGATGACGGGGAACCCGCCGGGTGCGCGGGGTGCGCCGGGTGCGGCGGGTGCGCCGGGTGCGCCGGCTGCGCCAGGTGCGCCGGCTGCGGCGGGTGCGCCGGCTGCGGCGGGTGCGCAGGGCGGAGGCGGCGGCCGCGGGCGCGGTTTCGGAGCGCCGGCCCTGCCTCCGGGCTCGTACCTGGTCAAGCTGACGGTGAACGGCACGGTGGTCGGTCAGAAGACCATCACCATTCAGGCCGACAGCCTGGACTGACGTCAAGGAGTCGTGACGAATGCTGAAGTCCGCGGTCGCTTCGGCATTCGTCATTTCGCTTTCGGCATTCAGCATTCGTCATTCGGCATTGACGCCGGCGCCGACGCCGACAGCCACCGCCACCCTCTCGCTGCATCTGCTCGGCCACACGATCGGCGAGGAGCGATCCGAGATCACCGCGGGCCCTGACGGGAGCGTGCTGCGCTCTCGGTTCGAGTACGTGGACCGCGGCACGACGGTCGCCCTCGATTCGACGCTCACCTACAAGTCGGATTTCACGCCGCTTTCCTTCGAATCACACGGCAAGAGCTACCGCTACTTCTCCGTCGATGCGTCCGTGCCTCGCGCGTCGCAGGCGCCGGCGACGTTCGCGCTCGAAGGCGTGGCGCCGATTGCGGCGCAGGGACTGCTCGTCCGCTACTGGCTCGCGCACGACCGGCCGGCCTTCATCACGCTGCAGCCGTCGGGGGATCGCGTCACGGTCCGGGAGAGCCGTGCATCGCTGGAGATGTACGACGGCTTCAGCCGGCGGACGACGCTGCGCCAGTTCACGATCGATGGTCTCGCGTGGGGCCGCCAGCGTGTATTCCTGGGGCCCGACACGCTCGACCTTGCCGCCGCCGTGTCGTCCGTCGGCGTCCTTGGTTTCGAGGCGATCGCTCCGTCGGCCGGCCTGACAGCCGAAGGACTGGCTCGCACCGCGACCGCGCAGCGTCTGCGCGAGGCTGCCGACGAATCGCGCGCGACGCCGCCCCTGCATCGCGGCACGTTCGCCTTGACGAACGGCCGCCTGATCGACGCGACCGGCGGCCCCGCGATCGAACAGGCGAACGTCATCGTCCGCGACGGCCGGATCGAATCCTCGGGTCCGTCGGCCACGACACCGGTCCCGCGCGGCGTGCCGGCGGTCGACGTCGCCGGCAAGACGATCCTGCCGGGGCTGTGGGACATGCACGCGCACGTGAGCCTTGCCGAGTGGGGCCCCGTGTATCTCGCGTCGGGTGTGACCACCGCGCGCGACATGGGCGGCGAATTCGACGTCGTCACGTCGCTGCGCGACGCCTGGCGCGACGGACAGGCGATCGGGCCCAGGCTGCTGCTCGCCGGCCTGGTGGACGGCCCGGGGGCGGCGTCGTTCGGGCACGTCACTGCCGCGGACGCCGCCGAAGGGCGCGCGGTCGTGCGCAAATACAAGGACGCCGGCTTCCAGCAGATGAAGCTGTACTCGCTGCTGGATCGTCCGACCATGACCGCCGTCATCGACGCCGCCCATGTGGCCGGCATGACGGTCACGGGCCACATTCCCAACGGACTGGCGATGCGCGAGGCCGTCGAGATGGGCCTGGATCACCTCGCGCATCTCACCGTCCGCGAGGCACCCGGCAGCGACGCATTGCGCGAGACGATCGCGTTCCTGAAGGCGCACGGCACCGTCGTCGACCCGACGGTTTCCTGGAACGAGCTGCTCGGGCGCAGCGCCTCGACCCCGATCGACTCGTTTCAGCCCGGCATCGCGCATGCGCCTCCCCCGTTGCAAAGACTGCTCGCGGGTGCCAGCGGCGGCAGCGTCACGCCTGACCAGGCGCGCGAACGGCTCGCCCGCTCGCTGGCCATCGTCAAGGCGCTGCACGACGCCGGCGTCCCCATCGTCGCCGGCACCGACAAGGGTGTGCCGGGCGTGAGCGTCGCGCGCGAGATCGAGCTCTACGTGCAGGCCGGCCTGTCGCCGATCGACGCCATCCGTGCGGCGACGGCTGTACCGTCGCGAGTGATGGGACTGGCGCGCGAGAGCGGCACGATCGCGCCCGGCCTCCGCGCGGACCTGATCGTGGTCGACGGCAATCCGCTCCAGCGCATCGGCGACATCCGCAGCGTGCGGCTGGTCAGCGCGAACGGCCGTCTCTACGACGCGCCGCGGCTATGGCAGGCCGGTGGATTTCGTCCCTAGCGGTCGCTCCTATTGACATTCGATAGGAACAAGCGCAGACTCCGTCTCGTATCGATTGTCGATAGGAGGCGGACATGCCGCGCGATCGTGCCACGCTGCTCCAGGGAACGCTCGATCTGCTCATCCTCAAGGCCCTCTCGGCGGGCGAACTGCACGGACTCGGGGTCTCGCGGCGCATCGCGCAGATCACCGACGGCACCTTCACGGTCCAGCCGGGCTCGCTCTTCCCCGCCCTGCATCGCCTCGAGGAGGCGGGCTGGCTCTCGTCCGCCTGGCAGGCGTCCGAGAACAACCGCCGCGCGAAGTACTACGCGCTGACGAAGGCCGGACGCAAGCAGCTGGGCGAGGAGCGCGCGGAATGGAACCGCATCGCGATCGCCATCGCCAAGGCGCTGGAGGCGTGAGATGGGCGCCCTCGCCCGGCTCCGGAGCCTCTGTCGCAACCTCGTTCTCCGCGATCGCGTCGAACGCGATCTGGACGACGAGCTCGCCGCGGTGTTCGTCGCGCTCGAAGAGGAGCACCGCCGGGCAGGATTGACCGCGGACGAGGCGCGCCGCGCGGCCGCGATCGAGCTCGGGCGTCCCGCCGCGATCAAGACGCAGGTTCGTGACGCGCGCGCGGGCGCGGCGATCGAAACGCTGTGGCACGACGTGCGCTTCGGCGTGCGCCTCCTCCGCCGGACGCCGCCGTTCACCGCGGCCGCCGTGCTCTCGGTCGCGCTCGGCGTCGGCGCCACGATCGCCCTCTTCGGACTGCTCGACGCCGTGCGTCTGCGTCCACTGCCCGTCCCGCGCGCCGGCGAGCTCGCCGAGATCAGGCTCGACGGTCCGCGGTGCTGCCGCCACACGGGCCGCAACCGGCAGGTGTCGCTGCCCCTGTGGCAGGAGATCGAACGGCAGCAGCAGGCCTTCTCGTCGATGTTCGCGTTCGCCGACACGCGCGTGAACCTGGCGCCGCAAGGCGAAGTCCGCTACGTCGAAGCCCTCTACGTGTCAGGCTCCTTCTTTCAGGTGCTCGGCGTACGGGCGCTCGTCGGCCGGACGATCGAACCCTCGGACGACCGTCCCGGATGCGACAGCTGGCCCGCCGTGATCAGCCACGCGCTCTGGCAGCGCGAGTTCGGCGGCCGTCCCGACATCCTCGGCCAGACGCTGGCCATCCGCAACGGCCATCATCCGATCGCCGGAGTGCTGCCGCCGGACTTCTTCGGCGTCGAAGTCGGCCGCCGCGCCGACGTCGCCATGCCGCTCTGCGCATCGGGATACAACCGCCGCGATCACTGGTGGCTGGCGGCGATGGGACGCTTGAAGCCGGGATGGACCGCCGCGGCCGCCGACGCGCACCTGTCGGCGCTCGGACCGGCGCTGCTCAACGCGACGGTGCCGCCGACCTACACGGCCGAGATGGCGCGCGAGTTCCCCACCCTTCGCTTCTCCGTTCACGCGGCGCCCAACGGCGTGTCGCCGCTGCGCGAGGAATACGGGGACGCGCTGTGGCTGCTCGCCGGAATCGCGGCCGTCGTGCTGCTGACCGCCTGCGCCAACGTCGGCAGCCTCTCGCTCGTCCGCGCCGCCGCGCGGCAGCCGGAGCTGGCCCTGCGCTCCGCGCTGGGCGCGACGAAGCTGCGCATCTTCCGCCAGCTCGCGATTGAAGGCGTGCTCGTCACGCTGGCCGGCGCGGCAGCGGGCCTCGCGCTCGCGCGCGCTGCCGGCGGCGGCATCCTCCGCGCGCTGAGCACGCCGAGCGACCCGATCGTGCTCGACCTTCGGCTCGACTGGCGCATCGCGGCCATCACCGCCGGCATCGTGGGCGCGACGACGATCGCGTTCGCCATCCTGCCGCTCCTGCGCGCACGCGCCTCGCAGCCGTCGATTGGCGTGCGTGTCACGGCAGGACGGCGGACGATGGTCGTGCGGGAAATCCTCGTCGCGCTCCAGGTCGCGACCTCCGTCGTCCTCGTCGCCGCCGCGCTGCTCTTCGCCTCGACGTTCCGCAACCTGGCGACGATGGACGTCGGCTTCGCGTGGGATCGGATGCTCGTCGCCAACGTGTTCTTTCCCGCGGAGCCCGCGCCTGCCGCACGGGCCGCCATGCAGCGCGAAGTCGCGCGCGCAATGGCGGACGTGCCCGGAATCGAGCGCGTCGCGCATGCGACGACGCCGCCATTCGGCGGATCGACGTGGAGCACGATCGTCAGCATGCCCTCCCCCGCCGGCGAGGTCGAGGCGGAAATCGTACGCAACCAGGTCAGCCCGGGGTATTTCGCGGTGGTGAACATGCCGCTCATCGCCGGGCGCGACTTCGACGCCCGGGACACGCCGTCGACGCCGCTCGTCGCGGTGGTGAACGAGCGGTTCGCCCGGACGTTCTTCGGAGGGCAGTCACCCATCGGCCGCCGCTACACGGAAGGGAAACAGCAGTTCGAGATCGTCGGACTCGTACGCGACTCGAAGCAGTACACGCTGAGAGAGGACTTCAGGCCCATCACCTACACGGCGAGCTCGCAGGCAGGCGACCCGCCGTTGACGATGCGGTTCGTGCTGCGCACGAGAGCTGCCGGCGCGGTCGCGACGGCGGGCGTGAGGGATGCCATTCTCGGCGCCGCCCCGGGGGCCGGCATCCGTTTCGCGACCGGCCGCGACCTGCTGACCGACGCGATGCTGCGCGAACGCCTGCTCGCCGGACTCGCCGGCTTCTTCGGCATCGTCGCGCTCGCACTGGCCGTCGTCGGCGTCTACGGCGTCGTCGCCTACGCGGCCGCCACGCGCCGGCGCGAGATCGGCATCCGCCGTGCGCTCGGCGCGCGCGCCGCCGACGTGCTCAAGGCCGTGCTCGGTCGGATCGGCCTCGTCGCCGCCGCCGGCATGGCCATCGGCCTGGCGATCACGCTGAGCATCAGCGCCGGCGTGACGTCGCTGCTCTACGGCGTCGAGCCGCACGATCCGCACGTGCTCGCGGCAGTGGCCGGCACGATCTTCCTGGCCGGCCTGGCGGCGTCCGTCTTTCCTGCGCGCCGCGCGCTACATACCGATCCAGTCACGGCGTTGAAGGAAGAGTGAGCATGACCGTCCTGTCGCGTCTCCGTCATCTGTGGCGCAACCTCGTGCACCGCGGCCAGGCCGACCGCGATCTCGACGACGAGATCGCCGCGGCATTCGCGGCAGCGGTGGACGAGCGGGTGCGGACAGGCGCAGATCCCGCGGAAGCGCGGCGGCTCACCGCACTCGAGCTGGGCAACGCCGGATCGATCGTGACGCAGGTCCGGCAGGGACGCGCGGGAGCGGGCGTCGAGAGCATCTGGCACGACGCGGCTTTCGGTGTGCGCCTGCTGCGGCGCCAGCCGCTCTTCACGGCGACCGCGGTGCTGTCGCTCGGACTCGGTATTGGCGCGAGCACGACGATCTTCAGCCTCGTCAACGCGCTGTTGCTGCGCAACGTGCGCGTGTCGGACCCGGCCGCACTCGTGGAACTGTGGCGCACGACGCCGCTGGGCGCGCGCGGGACGGCCTTCTCGTATCCCGCGTACGAGCGTCTTCGCGACGACAACGGCGTGTTCGCCGGCGTCCTGGCGCTGTCGAAGAACACGGTGACCGGCAGCGCCGGATCCGGGGCCACGCCGGCGACGGGACGGTTCGTGTCGGCGAACTTCTTCGACCTGCTCGGCGTCGGCGCATCGGCGGGGCGGACGTTCGCGCCACCCGACGATCGGCCCGGCGATCCGGCGGCGGCCGTCGCGGTGATCTCGCACCGCCTCTGGCGGCGCGGATTCGACGGGAATCCGGGCGCGCTCGGCCAGACGATCCGCGTCGACGCCGTCACGTTCACCGTGATTGGCGTGACGCCACCGGCGTTCGACGATCTGCTCGTCGGCCGGGGCGCCGACTTCTTCATCCCGATGGGCAGCGAGCCGCTGATCCGGAGCAACAGCCTGCTGCGCAGCGTGCCGTCGAACTGGCTCGGCATCGTCGGCCGCCTGAAACCGGGCGTGACGCCGGACGCCGCGCGTGCGGGTCTCGAGCCGGCCTGGGGCCGCTTTCTCGTCGACGTGGCGTCGGACGTCCGGGACCCGGATGCGAGACGGCGCACGCTCGCGCAGCGGATCTACGTCGAGTCGGCGCGCAACGGCGTCTCCGACATCCGCCGTGACGTGTCGCGGCCAATCCTGCTGTTGATGGGAGCGGTCACGCTCGTGCTCCTGATCGCGTGCGCCAACGTCGTCAACCTGCTGCTTGCAAGCGGTGTGGCGCGGCGCCGCGAGATCGCGCTGCGCCTGGCGATCGGCGCAAGCCGGTGGCGCGTGATCCGTCAGCTGCTGACCGAGGCGCTGTTGCTGGGCGCGGCG
>Ga0075362_10000472_pt1 | contig 11698 bp, 12 predicted proteins | sample EndMetdeltDD1762_FD_71397 | JGI IMG/M metagenome (GOLD analysis project Ga0075362, IMG submission 71397) | Populus endosphere microbial communities from Tennessee, USA - Endosphere MetaG P. deltoides DD176-2 | ecosystem: Host-associated > Plants > Roots > Endosphere | place: USA: Tennessee...
GGTTCAGGTCGTCGGTGTAGCGGCCTTCGCCGCGCAGCAGGGTGGGATCCTCTTGCCGCGGCACGGGCTGGCCAATGCCGAATTTCATCAAATTGAGGTCGTTCGCGGCCATCGGCGCGTTCATGGGCGGTCCGTCCAGAAAGGGTTGGGAGATAAGGCCTTTATCATATCGTATCGACCGGGCGTTGCCGCCAGTCCGCAATGCAGGTCTCGTATCGCGGTTTGCCCGATCTCTCGGCGCTGGCACCCCGCAGGGACCGTGCCAACAATGACCCCGAGAATGACCACATTGGCGTTACGGAGGTGTTTCGGTGTCCGCCATTGCCTGGGAACTGCCGGAGGACGTGCGCGCCGTGCGCGACGGCCTGCTCGATTTCGCGCGCAAGGAGATCCTGCCGCGCCATGAGGCGCATCGCGACCTGTTCGAGGATCAGCGGCGGCTCTATCGCGAGGATGGTCGGTTTTCAGACGCCCTGAAGGCCTTGATCGACGATGTGCGGCGTGTCTCGGCCAAGGCGGGCTACTACAACATGTGCGTGCCCGAGTCGCTCGGCGGCGGCGGGTTGGGGCACCTTGCCTATTATGTCGGCTGGGAGGCGCTGTTCCGGCAGTGCGGGCCGCAGAACTGGCTGATGCTCTATGTCATCAGCCACTGGGCCTTTGGGCCGAGCCGGCTTCTGGAAAAAGTCACGGACGAGGCGCGCGAGCGCATGCTGGCGCCGATGATGGCGGGCGAGGCGTCGATGTGCTTCGGCCTGTCGGAGCCCGGTGCCGGCTCGGATGCCGCGGCACTTGCCACGAAGGCGCGGCCCGATGGCAACGGCTGGCGCCTGACGGGCCGCAAGATCTGGACGTCGAACGCGCCGGTCGCCGACTACTGCATCGTCTTCGCCGTGACCGATCCTGAGCGCGCTGCCCAGCGCCGCGGTGGTATCAGCGCGTTCCTGGTGCCTACAGACTCGCCAGGCTTCGAGGTCCAGCGCGTCATAAAACTGTTCGGCCATATCGGTGGCGATGAGGCTGAATTGCGCCTGGAGGACGTGCGCGTCGAACCCTGGCAGGTCGTCGGCGAGCTGCATCAGGGCTTTGTCGCCGCGCTCTACGGCGTGTCGCTCGGCCGCATCTACAATTCGGCGCGGGCCGTGGGCTACGGCCGTTGGGCGCTCGAGCTCGCCCTGGAATACGCCAAGACGCGCAAGGCCTTCGACCGGCCGATTGCCGACTACCAGGGCGTGACCTTCCCGCTGGCCGAGAGCGCCACCGAGCTGCATGGCGCGCATCTGATGGGGCTGAATGCCGCCCTGCTGCTCGACCAAGGCGCGCCCGCCATCAAGGAGCTGTCGATGGCCAAGGCCTATTCGGTGCAGGTCGGCTACCGCGCCGTCGATCGCGCCATGCAGACCCACGGCGCCATGGGCTTCACAAACGAGGTCGGCCTTTACCACGCCTGGCATTCCTTGCGCATCGTCAACGTCGCCGACGGCACCAACGAGATCCTGAACCGCGGCATCGTGCAGCGCCTGCTCAAGGGCGATGTCGAGCTGTAAATCGTGTGTTAGTCATAGGCCCATGTCGAACCGCGATATGTCGAACCTCGATCCCGTCACGCTGACCGTCATCCAGAACGGCCTGATCCAGGTCTGTAACGAGATGGACCTGGCGTTCGTGCGCGCCGCCTTTTCGCCGGTGATCTCCGAGGGCATGGACCGGTCGGACGGCATCTATGATGCAGCCGACGGCGCCCTGATCGCCCAGGGCGAGCTCGGCCTGCCGGTGTTCGTCGGCACCATGCAGTTCTCGACCCAGGCGGTGATCGAGCGCGTGAAGAGCCATTACGCCGGCAAGGTCGATCCGGGCGACGTGTTCATCGTCAACGACCCCTATCTCGGCGGCACGCATCTGATGGACGTGCGGTTCGTGAAACCGTTCTTCTACAAGGGCGAGCTGTTCGCCTGGCTGGCCAACACCGGCCACTGGCCCGATGTCGGTGGGATGGTGCCGGGCGGCTTCTCGGCGAGCGCCACCGAAGTCGAGCAGGAAGGCCTGCGCCTGCCGCCGGTGAAGTTCTTCAAGAAGGGCGAGATGGACCAGGAGATCCTGTCCATCATCCTTTCGAACATCCGCATAGCCGACCAGCGCATCGGCGACATCAAGGCCCAGGCGGCAGCGCTCACGACGGGAGAGCAGCGGCTGACGGCCCTGATCGACCGCTACGGCGCGGAGGTCGTGCGCCAGGCAATCGCCGAGATGCGCCATCGCGCCGAGCGCCAGATGCGGGCGAAGATCGCCGGCATCCCCGACGGCGTCTATGAAGGCAGCTCGCAGGTCGACAGCGACGGCGTGGTCGACGAGCCGCTGGTGATCAGGATGAAGATCACCAAGAAGGGCGAGGACCTCACCTTCGACATGACGGGGTCGAGTCCGCCCTGCCGCGGGCCGATGAACAGCGTCATCGCCACGACAAAGTCGGCGATCTACCTGGCGGTGAAGCACATCTTCCCCGAGGTGCCGATCAACGCCGGCACCTTCGAGCCGCTGAAGATCGTCGAGCCCGAGGGTACGTTCCTTTATGCGAAGTATCCGCGGCCGGTGTCGGGCTGCGCCGCCGAGGTGAGCCAGCGCATCGCCGAGGCGGTGTTCGCGGCCATGACCAAGGCGATCCCCGATCTCCTGTTCGCCGCACCTGCCGGCACCTCGGGCAATCTTGGCGTCGGCGGCTACGACCCCGAGCGCAACCGCAACTACATTATGTATCTCTTCACCGGCGGCGGTTACGGCGGTTTCCAGGGCGGCGACGGCTTGAGCAACGGCTGCTCGACCATCGGCATTTCCAAGATGCCGCCGGTCGAGGTGCTGGAGCAGTTCTATCCCGTGCTGTTCGAGGAGTTCTCGTTGCGCGAGGGCTCGGGCGGCGCCGGCGAGTTCCGCGGCGGCTTCGGCATCAACTACGCGATCAAGCTGCGCCGCGGCGAGGCGCGCGTCTCCATGGTGATGGATCACGGCCGCACCGGCCCGCAGGGTGTCTTGGGCGGCAAGGATGGCGGCACCAACACCGTCGAGGTGGATCAGGGCGGCAAGACCTACCGGCCGCCGCACCTCTCCAAGGACCAGGATATTCAGATCGGCGTCGGCGATGTCATCCGCGTGTCGACGCCGGGCGGCGGCGGCTTCGGCGATCCGGCCCTGCGCGATCCATCGGCGATCGAGCGCGACGTGGCGCGTGGCTACTACACGCAAGCCGAGGCGCGCGAGAAGTTCGGCGCGCAGCAAACGCCTCCGTCATCCTGAGCGCAGCGAAGGATCTCATGGCAGGTCGACGAGCACACTGGTGGCAATCGCCATGAGATCCTTCGCTACGCTCAGGATGACGGGGTGCGCTACCAGACGTGGCCTGTTCATTGCGCTGCCCCTGGCGGTGGCTTCGGGCGCCAAAGCTCAATCAACCTGGCACGCCGTGCGCGGGCCCGGCAACGCCTTCTTCGTCGATATGCCGGGCGAGCCGGTCTACAAGGTGATCGACACGAAATCTCCCGGCGGCACAGCCTTCGCCTATCATTCCTACAGCCTGGAATATCGCCGCCTGTCCTTCGTGGCGCAGACTGCGCAGTTGCCCGCCGATATCGACCTGCGCCAGCCGCGGGGCTACCTGCAATCCGTGTTGGACGACCGCGCGCAGCGCCTGGCCGGCGGGAAATGGACCAGCGTCAACTGGCGCGACATCCAAGGCGTGCCGGCTGCCGAATCGATCGGCTCGGTGCAGGGCGGCAGCGTGCTGCGCCAGCTCGTGCTGCTGAAGGGCCGGCGCTTTGTGTCGCTCGCCTACCTTGCGCCGGCTGACGCACTGCGCACGCCGGAAGCCGATCGTTTCTTCGGGTCACTGAGGTTGGGAGCATGAGCAGGCCGCGTATCCATATCCTGGCGCTGGGCGGCACGATCGCCACAAAGCCCGACCCCAGCGGCGTCATGCAGATGGGGGCAGGCGCCGACGATCTCGTGAAGGCGGTGCCCTTGCTCGCCACGCTGGCCGACATCGAGGCGGAAACAGTGTCGCGCGTGGGCAGCCATTCGCTCTCGTTCGACCAGATCCACGCGCTCGCAGCCAAGATCGCCGCCTCGACGGCCGAGGGCGTAATCGTCACGCAAGGCACCGACACGCTGGAGGAGACGGCCTTCCTGCTCGACCTGCTGGTCGAGCGCGACGTGCCGGTGATCGTGACGGCGGCGATGCGCAATCCCTCGCTCACGTCGGCCGATGGCCCGGGCAACCTTTCGGCCGCCGTGCGCGTGGCTTGTGATCCGTGGGTGCGTGCCCATGCGCGGTCGCTTGGCGTCATCTCGGTGATGCTGGACGAGGTCTATGCGGCGGCTGACGTCCTCAAGGTCCATCCCACGCGCCTCAACGCCTTCGCCTCACTGCAGACTGGCCCGCTCGCGGCCCTGGTCGAGGACCGAGTCGTGCCGCTGGGTTTGCCAGTGCGCGATGCGATGGAGGCGACGCGCAGGAAGCTCGGCAGGGTCGGTGGAACGGCCCAACCGGTGGCGCTGCTTTGGATGGGGCTCGACGAGCCGGGTCATCTCATCGACGCGATGCTGAACGCATCCGATCATCTCGGCTATCGCGGCGCCGTCGTGGGGGCTATGGGCGGCGGCCATATTCCGGAGCGCCTGGCGTATGTCACCGCACGCTTGGCGGCAGTGATGCCCACGGTCGTGTCTCCTCGCGCCGGCGGCGGGCCGATGCTTCGGCAGACCTATGGCGGTCCGACGTCGGAGATCGGCCTGCGCAAGGCCGGCTTGATCTGGGGCGGCCGTCTACATCCCCTGAAGACACGCGTGCTGCTCGAGACCTGTCTCAGGGCCGGCCTGCAGCGTGCGGCCATCGCCGACTTGTTCGACGCCTGGGGCTGAGCTGCGCGCACGCTTGGCGGCGGCGAAGCCGTGCATGCCGGCGTGCCATTGCAGCGCCACCACCATGCCCTTGATGGGCTGCAGCAGGCCCAGCGACAGGATCAGCACCAGCGGCAACCAGATCGCCGCGTGCAGCCAATAGGACGGCGCCCACGCCAGCTCGACATAGAGCGTCAGCGGCACGACCACATGCCCGACGATCACGATCACCAAGTAAGCGGGAAAGTCGTCGGCGCGATGATGGTGAAGGGCCTCGCCGCAGCTCTCGCAGGCGTCGGCCACCTTCATGAAGCGGCGGAACAGATGACCCTTGCCGCAGGCCGGGCAGCGGCCGCGCAGGCCGTTCAACAGCGCAACACCGGCTTTCGGCTCCATCATCTTTCTCCCTCGTTCCTGTTGCCTATATCCATACAATAAGCCATACATACAATGGCAATCTGGGTTAATTGTATGGATTGGGTCCCTACACTCGGCGACGGCGCCGGACCGGTCTACGAAGGGATCGTGGGCGCCCTGGCGGCCGACATCGCGTCCGGTCGCCTGCATCGCGGCGATCGCCTGCCGACGCATCGCGCGCTCGCCAAGGCGCTGGGCGTCGACCTCACCACGGTGACCCGCGCCTACAACGAGGCGCGCCGGCGCGGTCTCACGGAGGCGCGCGTCGGGCAGGGGACATTCGTCGCCGAAAGCCGCGTGCGCGCGCCACGCGCGGCGGCTGCCGGCATCGACTTCGACCTGTCGATGAACCTGCCGCCGGAGCCAATCGAGGCCGATCTGGAAGGCCGTGTGTCGCGCGGCCTCGCGGCCCTGCAACGCGCCTACGGCATCTCCGATTTCCTGAGCTACCAGCACGCCGGCGGCAGCGATGCCGATCGCGGCGTGGCGGCCGACTGGCTGCGCCGGCGCGTGCGAACAGCGGAGACTCATCGCCTGGTCGTGTCGCCCGGCACCCAGACCGCCCTGATGGCGCTGCTGCTGGCGACGACCAAGCCCGGTGACGCCGTGCTGACCGATCGTCTCACCTATCCTGGCTTCAAGGCGGCCGCGGCGGCGCTCGGCGTCAAGTTGATCGGCGTCGAGGCGGACGGCGAGGGCGTGATCCCGGCCGCCCTCGACGACGCGGCCCGCCGGCAATCACCCAAGGCCGTCTATCTCGTGCCCACCATCCACAATCCGACGACGGCGACGATGGGTGCGGCGCGGCGCGAGCAGATCGCCGCCGTGATCTGCCGGCGCAACCTGCTGCTGTTCGAGGACGATGCCTACGGCAGCCTCGACCCCAAAGTCCAGCCGATCGCCACGCTGATTCCCGAACGCTCCTATCTGGCGGCGAGCCTGTCCAAATGCATCGCGCCCGGGCTGCGTGTGTCGTTCGTGCTCACGCCCGATCGCACCGCTGCCTCGACCATCGCCAACGCCTTGCGCACAGTGTCGCAGATGCCGGTGCCGCTCACCGTGGCGCTGGTCCTGCGCTGGCTGAAGGACGGCAGCGCCGACGCGATCGTTGCGGCTATCACCGCCGAGGCTGCGGCAAGACAGAAGCTGGCGGCCAAGGCGCTTTCGGGGCACACTTATGCCGCGCATCCCAAGGGCCATCACGTCTGGCTGGCGCTGCCGCCGGAGTGGACTCGAGCGGAGTTCGCCACGCATGTTCAACGACAGGGGCTCGCCGTTGTGACCAGCGACAGCTTCAGCGTCGACAGCAATCCGCAGCACGCCATCCGCGTGGCGCTCGGTGCGGCGCGCAGTCGCTCCGACTTGGTCGGTGCGTTGGATGTACTGACTATCGCCTTGAAGTCGCCGCTCCTATCCTCACGTATAATTTGAGACGGCGGGGGCTTACGTATACTCGCTTGAGAGGCGGTGACCCGTCGGGGAGAAAGCCATGCTCGATTCATTGGACGCCACCCTGCTGGCCCGGATGCAGTTCGCTTTCACCGTCTCGTTCCATTTCATCTTTCCGTCATTCACCATCGGACTCGCGAGCTATCTCGCCGTGCTCGAGGGCTTGTGGCTGTGGACCGGCCGCTCGGTCTATCTCGACCTCTTCAAGTACTGGCTGAAGATCTTCGCGCTCTCCTTCGGCATGGGCGTGGTGTCGGGCATCGTCATGTCCTATCAGTTCGGCACAAACTGGTCGGTGTTCGCGGACAGAGCGGGTCCGGTGATCGGGCCGCTGATGGCCTATGAGGTGCTGACGGCGTTCTTCCTCGAGGCCGGCTTCCTGGGCGTCATGCTGTTCGGCATGAACCGGGTCGGCAAGACGCTGCACTTCGTCGCCACGCTGGCGGTTGCCGTCGGCACCTTCATCTCGGCCTTCTGGATCCTGTCGGCCAACAGCTGGATGCAGACGCCGGTGGGTCACGTCATCGCCGCCAACGGCCAGTTCCAGCCGGCCGACTGGCTCGCGATCATCTTCAATCCGTCCTTTCCCTATCGCCTGGTGCATACGGTCTTCGCGGCCTATCTCACGACGGCGCTGGTCGTGGGCGCGGTCGGCGCCTGGCATCTGCTGCGCGAGCGCGCCAACGATGGCGCACGCACCATGTTCTCGATGGCCATGGGCATGATCGCGGTGGTGGCGCCCTTGCAGATCCTGGCCGGCGACCAGCACGGGCTGAACACGCTGGAGCACCAGCCGGTCAAGGTCATGGCCATGGAAGGCCACTTCCAGAGCCATGAGCATGGCGCGCCATTGGTGCTGTTCGCCTGGCCTGACCAGGCCGAGGGCAAGAACCTCTACGCCGTCGAGATTCCCAAGGCCTCGTCGCTGATCCTCAAGCACTCGCTCGACGCGCCGCTGAAGGGCCTCGATACGGTCGACCGCAAGGACTGGCCGCCGGTGGCGATCGTGTTCTGGGCCTTCCGGATCATGGTCGGCCTGGGAACGCTGATGCTGCTGCTGGCGCTGGTCAGCCTGTGGGCGAGGGTGCGCCACAGGCTCTATGACTGGCCCTTGTTGCATCGCTTCGCCATCGCCATGGGGCCCGCGGGCTTCGTCGCCGTGATCGCGGGCTGGGTGACCACCGAGGTCGGCCGTCAGCCCTACACGGTGCACGGCTTGCTGCGTACCGCCGACTCGGTTTCGCCGCTGCAGGCGCCAGCCGTCGCGATCTCGCTGCTGGCCTTCATCGTCGTCTACTTCATCGTGTTCGGCGCAGGTGTGCTCTACATCCTGCGGCTGATGAGCCATTCGCCGCTTCGCGGCGAGGAGGGGCCGGAGCGCGGCCAGCCGGTGCGGGCCGCAGGCATCACGCCTGCGCCGGCAGTGCCCGACGCCATCGGCACGTCGGGTGGAGGGAACTGACCATGCTCACCTTTGACCTGCCCACCATCTGGGCCTTCATCATCGCCTTCGCGATCTTCGCCTATGTCGTGATGGACGGCTTCGACCTCGGCATCGGCATCCTGTTCTCCTGGATTCCGGTCGGCCGCGAGCGCGACACGGCGATGAACACCATCGCTCCGGTATGGGACGGCAACGAGACCTGGCTGGTGCTCGGCGGCGGCGGTCTTCTGGCGGCCTTTCCGTTGGCCTACGGCACCATCCTGTCGGCGCTGTACGCCCCCATCGTCGCCATGCTGCTGGCGCTGATCTTCCGCGGCGTCGCCTTCGAGTTCCGTTGGCGCGACCCCGGCCACCGGCCGTGGTGGGACCTTGCGTTCAGCATAGGCTCGATCGGTGCGGCCCTGGCGCAGGGCATCACGCTTGGCGCGCTGCTGCAGGGCATCGCCGTCGACAGCCGCGTCTATACAGGCGGCTGGTTCGACTGGCTGACACCGTTCAGCGTGCTGGTGGGCGTGAGCCTGGTCGTCGGCTACGCGCTGCTCGGCGCGACGTGGCTGATCATGAAAAGCGAGGACACGCTGCAGGTGCGGGCCTATCGCATGGCCTTCGGGCTCGGCATTGCTACCATTGTCGCAATCGCCGCCGTGAGTGCGTACACGCCCTTCCTCAGCCACGCCTACTGGGAGCGCTGGTTTGCCTGGCCGCAGGTCCTGTTCACGGCGCAGGTGCCGCTGCTGGTCGCCATCGCCGCAGTGGTATTCTTCGCGAGCCTGGTGCGGCGGCATCACTACACGCCGTTCCTGATGACCCTGCTGATCTTCACGCTGAGCCTGGCCGGCCTCGGCATCAGCCTGTTTCCCTACGTCGTGCCGACCAAGATCACGATCTGGGATGCCGCCGCGCCGACAGCGAGTCTCAAGTTCATGCTACCCGGCGCGCTGATCATGGTGCCGATCATCCTCGCCTACACCGGCTATTCCTACTGGGTGTTCCGCGGCAAGACCGGGCATGAGGGCTATCACTGATGCCCAAGGCGCGGCAGTGGCTGTGGTTCGTCGGCCTGTGGGCCGCCGGCGTCGGCGTCACCGCGCTTGTGGGTTACGTGATCAAGCTGTGGCTGAAGGCATAGTGTCTTGCCGGACCGCGGGCCTCCAGGCTCGCTCATGATTCATGAGCGCGCAGGATGCGCGCGGTCCGGAAGAGCATGAGCATGAGCGGGCCTGGAGGCCCGCGGTCCGGCAAGAGAGCTAGGTCGTCCGCCGCAGCGGCCGGCAGTTGAAGGCGAGCGGCTTGGCCGTGCCGCTCTCGCGCAACGCGGCGAGATCGTCGCGGCCGACCCATTCGTTCGACGTGTCGACATAGCGGAAGCCGCCGTCGGTCGGTTGGTACTCCATGCGCCAGGTCCGCCCGTCCAGGGTCACCGAAGCGCGGTTCTTGGCATAGACCACGCTCACTTCCTTGCGGCCGTCGCAGAGATAGGCGATGCCGGCGGGCGTCGGATCGTCCGGCGCCGGCCGCGGAATGAAGGTCGTCAACGGCTGCTGCTCCCTTGTGCAGGCGGCGAGCAGCAGGATCGCCAGAATCGACAGGCGCTTCATCGTGCGCTTTCCTCCCCATGTCACTTATAGCGGAAAGGGATTCGATGCCACACGTCAAGCTCCGGGACGGGGCCGAGCTCTACTACGAAAGTCGAGGGGAGGGGCCGCCGCTGTTCCTGGTCCCGGGATTGGGCGGCGACGGCCGCTTCTGGGACGCAAACGTCGCCGGACTCGCCCAACATTTCACCGTGGTCGTGCATGATCATCGTGGCACGGCGCGCAGCACCTTGTCGCAGATCACTTATTCAGTCGAGCAGATGGCCGACGACGCCCTGCAGCTCATCGATGCGCTGGGCTACGCCAAGGTGCACTGGTGCGGTCATTCGACCGGCGGCGCCATGGGCCAGGTGCTGGCCATCGAGCATCCTGGTCGCATCGACCGGCTGGTGCTGAGCGCCACCTGGGCCAAGACCGATGCCTTCTTCCGCCGCCTGTTCGAGGTCCGCTCCCTGGTGCTGAAGGAACTGGGGCCGCTGGCCTATCTCAAGAGCAGCGCCCTTGCGCTCAACATGCCGTCATGGGTGCGTGACCACGATGCCGATCTCGCCGTCGCCGAGGCCAAGGCGACCGAGACCATTCCCATCCCCGAGATCGTGCTGTCGCGCATCGCCGCCATCGTGGCCCATGATCGGCGGGAGCAGTTGCAGAAGGTGCGCGCGCCGACGCTCGCCATCTGCGCCCGTGACGACACGGTGACCCCGCTCTACTTCACCGAGGAACTGGTGCGCCTGATTCCCGACGCCCGGGCCTATGTCCTTCCCGATGGCGGCCATCTGTTTCCGAACGTGCATGGGGCGGAGTTTCGTCGTGTGATGACGTCGTTCCTTCTGGGGGCCTGAGAATTCGAACCTGCTCACGCCTGATGAGCATACCCTTCTTGGAACATCCATGCTCCGTCGGCTTCTCCCTGCTTGAGGATGTCATAGGCCTCAAGCAGGTTGGCCGAAGGCGGAACATCGACCGACAATAGCAGTCGTTCGCCCATGCTGAGCTTGATGTGCATGCTCTCGTACGAGCAGCCCTTTGCCTCGAGAAAGCTCCAGTAAATATCGAATTGGGGCGACTTCTCCTCCACGAGGAGCATGTAGGTCGAATGCCCACCTCTCGTAACGATCTCCTCAAACCGGTGGATCGTCGAATCTTCGGTTAGCTGGGCCTTGACCACGTCAAGATAGCCAATCCCCGTCACGAAGAACGGAGAGTTCTCGATCTGAAAATGCTCAGCCGAGGCTGGGACAACCCATAGAAGTTCGCTTCCATGTCCGTGCCAATCACTCGAATCAAGCTCGAAGACCACTTTGACGAGACGTCTGGCCATTCCGGTGCACTCCGATCCTGGGTCAGAATAGCCATATCCGAACGTGCATGGCGTCGAGTTTCGTCGTGTAATGACATCCTTCCTTCCGGAGTCCCGATAGTCACATGAAGATCGAACCCAAGATTGCCGCCGCCACAGCCGAGCTGACCGCCATCCGGCGGGACATCCATGCCCATCCCGAGCTCGGTTTCGAGGAGGAGCGGACGTCGAAGATCGTGGCGACCAAGCTCAAGGAATGGGGCTGCGAGGTCACGACCGGCATCGGCAAGACTGGCGTGGTCGGCACCATCCGCGTCGGCAACAATCCGCGCGCCATCGGCCTGCGCGCTGACATGGATGCGCTGCCGATGGACGAGCACAACACTTTCGACCACCGCAGTCGTCACCATGGCCGCATGCATGCCTGCGGCCACGACGGCCACACGACGATGCTGCTGGGCGCTGCCAAGTACCTTTCGGCCACCCGCAACTTCGACGGCACGGTGCATTTCATCTTCCAGCCGGCTGAGGAAGGTCGCGGCGGCGCCGAGGCCATGGTCAAGGACGGCCTGTTCGAGAAGTTCCCCTGCGAGCAGATCTTCGGCA
>Ga0075362_10000473_pt1 | contig 11679 bp, 14 predicted proteins | sample EndMetdeltDD1762_FD_71397 | JGI IMG/M metagenome (GOLD analysis project Ga0075362, IMG submission 71397) | Populus endosphere microbial communities from Tennessee, USA - Endosphere MetaG P. deltoides DD176-2 | ecosystem: Host-associated > Plants > Roots > Endosphere | place: USA: Tennessee...
GATCAAGCAGGTCATCAAGATCGAGGTGTAGTCGTGATGCTGCCTTTGCTCGCGTTCGTTTTCGGCATGGCGCTCGTCGCGGCCGCCGCGATGATGTTCATGCCCGCCCGCGCCGGCGCGATCGACCGCCGCGTCGAGGAGCTCACGCTCGGCCGCGGCGACGTCGAGGTCGAAGAGAAGCCGCGGATGCAGTCGCTCGTCGCGATGCTGAAGCGCGTCGGCGAGCGCGTGCCGAAGTCCCCCAAGGAGATGGGCAACCTGCGCCTGCGCCTGGTCCAGGCCGGCTACCGCCGCGAGGAGGCCCTGACGCTCTTCTTCGGCATCCGCATCGCGTTCGCGATCGGCCTCTTCTTCCTGCTCTCGACGGGCGTGCTGATCAAGACCAACCTGCTCGTCGCGCTCGGCGCGCTCGGGCTCGGCTACGTCCTGCCCGGCATGGCGCTGGCGCGGATGGCCAAGAAGCGCTCGCACCGCATCCGCCTCTCGCTGGCGGACATGCTCGACCTGCTCGTGGTCAGCGTCGAAGCGGGCCTGGGCCTCGATCAGGCGCTCTCGCGCGTCGGCACCGAGCTCGCCTTCGCCTATCCCGAGCTGGCCGAGGAGCTGAAGCTGATCAACCTCGAGCTGCGCGCCGGCAAGCCGCGCTCCGAGGCGCTGCGCAACCTCGCCGATCGCACCGGCGTCGACGATCTCAGCTCGATCGTCACGATGCTGATCCAGACGGACAAGTTCGGCACCAGCATCTCGCAGTCGCTGCGCGTGGCGTCGGAGACGCTCCGGACCAAGCGCCGCCAGCGCGCCGAGGAAGCGGCCGCGAAGACCGGCGTCAAGATGGTCTTCCCGCTCGTCCTCTGCATCTTCCCCTCGATCTGGGTGGTGACCATCGGCCCCGCGGCGATTCGCTTCATCACCGTTCTCTTCCCGCTCGTGGAGAATACGAAATGAGGCGTCTCATCGCCCGCAACGCCAGCCTCGACACGGTCATCGCCGACAAGGTCGGCGTCGCCGACACGCGCGGCACGCGCGCGGTCGGTCTCCTGACCCGCAGCGGCCTCGAGCCCGGCGAGGGGCTCTGGATCGTTCCCAGCCGCGGCGTCCACACGTGGGGCATGCGCTTCGCGATCGACGTCGTGGCCCTCGACCAGGCCGGCACGGTGATCGACTGCGTCTCGAACCTGCGGCCCTGGCGGATGCGCCTGCCGCGTCCGGGGACGGCGGGCGTGCTCGAGCTGCCGGCCGGGACGCTCGAGGCGTCGCGGACCAGCATGGGCCATCGCATCGTGCTCGAGCTCCCGAACGGGGGCGCCCGATGAGCGTCGCCGCGCTCGACACCCTGCGCAACGCGGCGACGGCGCCGCCGGTCCCGCCCGCGCCGCCGCAGTCGATTGCCGAGACGGGCCTGCATCCCGACACCCTCGCGCAGCTGATGCTGAAGACGCTGGTCGCCGGCGAGGCGAGCGGCACGCAGCTCGCCGAGAACATGCGGCTGCCGTATTCCGTGCTCGACGCGATGATCCAGCACGCGCGCGTCGAGAAGCTCATCGAGGTGCGCGGCGCCAGCGGCGCCGGCTCCGCCGGCTACCGCTACGCGCTCACCGACCTGGGCCGCGATCGCGCGATGCAGTTCATGGACATCAACCGCTACGTCGGCCCGGCGCCGGTGTCGCTGGCGCAGTACTCGGCGTACACGCGCGCCTCGATGGCCGCGCGTCCGTGGGTCGATCGGCCGCGGCTGTCCACCGGCTTCGGCCACCTGATCGTCAGCGACGGGATGCTCGACAATCTCGGGCCGGCGGTGAACTCGGGCAAGGCGCTGTTCCTCTACGGCGCACCGGGCAATGGCAAGACCGTCGTCGCCGAGGGCATCGGCCGCGCCCTCGGCTCCGACATGCACGTCCCGCACGCGATCGACGTCGACGGCCAGACGATCACGATGTTCGATCCGGTCAACCACGTGCCGGCGTCCAACGCCGGCGCGTCCACCAGCGTCGTCAACCTCGCCGTGCACGACCGGCGGTGGGAAGGCATCCGGCGCCCCGTCGTCGTCGTCGGCGGCGAGCTGACGCTCGAGATGCTCGACCTCACGTTCAACCCGATCTCGCGCTTCTACGAGGCGCCGATCCAGATGAAGGCGAACGGCGGCGTGTTCGTCGTCGACGACTTCGGCCGCCAGCGCATGCCGGCCCGCGACCTGCTCAACCGGTGGATCGTCCCCCTCGAGAGCCGCGTCGACTACCTGACCCTGCACACGGGACGCAAGTTCGAGATCCCGTTCAACGTCTTCATCATCTTCGCGACGAACCTGAAGCCCGAGTCGCTCGCCGACGAAGCGTTCCTCCGCCGTATTCCCTACAAGATCCGCGCGAAGAACCCGACACGCGAGGAGTTCGAGCGCATCTTCGAGATGAACTGCCGCAAGCGCGGCATCAACTTCGACCCGATGCTCGTGGACTATCTGGTCACCGAGTACTACGAGCCGCGCAAGCTGGAAATGCGCGCGTGCCACCCGCGCGACCTCGTGGAGCAGGTCGTGGATCAGTGCCGCTACCAGCAGCACGAGCTGTCGATTACGCGCTCGGCCCTCGACAAGGCGTGCGCCGCGTATTTCCTCGAGGAGGCCCAGTCACAGGGGAACGAGTCATGAACGTCGCCCTACCCAGGTGGGTTGCCTATCGAATCCCGGCTCGCCGGGCACAGGGCGCGCGCACGGTCGACATCGGCGAGCTCGCCTCGAAGATCGTCATCGTCACGCTCTTCTCCTTCATGGCGATGCGGATCGCCGAGGACGCGGCCGCGACCGGCCATGTCACCGGGATCCTGCTCCTCGTCAGCGAAGCGCTCGTCGTCGCGCTGACCATCGTCCGGCGTCCCGCCGGGCTGGTCGACCGCACGTTCAAGGCGCGGCTGCTCACGACCGTGGCCACCTTCGGTCCGCCGCTGGTGCGCCCCGACTCGATCGACGGCGTGGCGTCCGATTCGCTCACGATCGCCGTGTCGGCGATCGGGCTGATCGTCGTCGTGCTCGGCAAGCTGTCGCTCGGCCGCAGCTTCGGCCTCGCGCCCGCCAACCGCGGCGTCGTCTGCAGCGGCGTCTACCGCTTCGTACGGCATCCGATCTATCTCGGCTACATGATCACGCACGTCGGATTCCTGCTGGCCAACCCGGCCGGCTGGAACATCGTCGTCCTGGCGGCCGCCGACCTGGCGCTGATGCTGCGCGCGCGCTGCGAGGAGCGGACGCTCTCGGCCGACGAGACCTACCGCAGCTACATGAGCCGCGTCCGCTGGCGCGTCGTGCCCGGGGTGTTCTGACGCAGCGGAGGCTCGAGGTTGGGTCCTGGCGGCTGGTCCCGGAGAGGCGCGTAGCCTTTCGGGCCGACCTCTGAACGCGGCCGACCCAAGCACCCTTCCGCGTCTCCCGGGCAACCTTCACGCAAAGAGCGTCGATCCCCGAGCCATCAGGCTTCCGGAGACCATCCCTCCAGCACCCACCTCCACCCTCCGGCGGCGTCAGCCCGTCAGCACGGCCACGGTCGCGCCGAGGTGCGACTCGGGAGCGTCGTGGAAGGAGGCGACCAGCGGATGGCGGTCGAGCGCCGCCTGCACGATGCCGCGCTGGACGCCCGTGCCGCGGCCGTGGATCAGCCGAATCTCGCGGAGCCCTGCGTCGTGCGCGGCGCGGACGTACTCGTCGACGACCGACGGGATGTCGCGCGGCGCGAAGGCGTGCAGGTCGATGGCGTCTTCGATCGGAACGCGGTGGACGTCATCCACGCTGCTGGTAGCTCGCCGTCACCGTGGTCGTGATGCCGCCGCGCGCGCTGAAGTCGCCGACGACCGTCATGCGCCGCGGCGCGCAGGCCGCGACCAGGTCGTCGAGGATCTGGTTGGTGACCGCTTCGTAGAAGATCCCCTTGCTGCGGAACTCGAGGAAGTAGTACTTCAGGGCCTTCAGCTCGAGGCAGCGCTCGTCGGGCACGTAGGTGATGCGGATCTCGCCGAAGTCGGGAAGTCCCGTCTTGGGACAGACAGAAGTGAACTCTGGATGCCGGATGGCGATCTCATAATCACGCCCGGGCTGCGGATTGGGGAACGTCTCCAGCGGCATGAAAAAAGTGTAGCATTCAAGAGGGTTTTGATAGGATACCTGCCTGTTTTTTGAGTTTCATCCGCTGCCTCCGCAACGCGCGCGCGGCTCAGGCGGGACATCTAGGAGCGCGCTTTAGCAAGGGGAATACCGATGGCAGAGGCCCGCAGGATGGGCAAATCCGAGCTCTTCTCGCACTTCGCCGATCGCTTCGAAGTCAAGCGGACGCAGGCGCGCGAGTTCTTCGACGAGCTGAACATCCTCGCCGAGAAGGAGCTGAAGCGCTCCGGAGAGTTCGTGCTGCCGGGGATGGTGAAGCTCGTCGTGCAGAAGCGCAAGGCGCGCATGGGCCGCAACCCGGCGACGGGCGAAGCGATCAAGATTCCCGCGAAGACCGTCGTCAAGGCGCGGATCGCCAAGCAGCTCAAGGACGCCGTTCTTCCCCGGAAGTAGGTCCGCCGTCGCGCGGAGCGCCCCGGCGGACGCGCGGCGCCGCCGCTACGCGGCGACCGAAGTCCGTCTGGAGGCGAGCGCGCGACTGTAGATGGTGGCCGGCGCAAGCCGAGCCACCTTCGCTTCAAGGCCGGTCAACGAATCGTCGTCGAGGATGATGCGATCCCCCGCATCCAGTACGACCTCGCCGCTGAACCGCTTCAGCCCGCGCGCGGTCTTCGACTCGAAATAGTGTACGGCGTAGACGCGGCCGTCGACCTCCACGTGCCCCGTCTGCAACAGCTTCCGGAACATTCCTCTCCCCCTGGATCTGCGAGATCTTCAACTGCCAACTTGCGCCGACTGCGAACGGCGACCCGCGCACTGCCGAAAGACCGCCGACCGTCTACTGGACTGCGAACGGCTGCCGTCCGGCTGCTGACTGGCCGCGGGCGTCAGCCCGCGGCTTGAGCAACCGGCCTCGCGCTCGTGCGCGGAAAGTCGAGGACGAACGTGGTGCCCTTGCCGACTTCGCTCGCCACGCTGATGCGTCCGCCGAGCTGTTCGACGATCTTCCGCGAGATCGCCAGCCCGAGGCCGAGGCCGCGGCGCTTGGTCGTCACGAAGTCCTCGAAGATCGCCTGGAGCCGGTCGGGCGGAATGCCGCAGCCGGTGTCGTAGACGCGGACCTGCACCCGCTCGTCCTGCGATTCGACGGCGGCGACGACGAGGCCGCCGGGCGCCGTCGCCTGGATCGCATTGACGACGAGATTGCGGTAGACGCGGCCGAGCGCGAACAGATCGCCCTCGATGTAGGCCGGCTCCGGCGCGAGCTCCACCTTCAGCGTGATGCCCGCCGTCTCGGCCAGCCCCTGCATCGACTCGATGGCGTCGCCCACCGTGCGGTTCAGCTCGATCGGGAAGCGCTCGAGCGGGATCGGCTTGGCGATGTTCTGCAGGTCCTCGAGCACCCGCTTCACGACCTGCATCTCGCGCTCGACCATCCGGCGGAACGTGTCGCGGTACTCCATGTCGTCCCACATCTTCAGAATCAGCTTGCAGCTGTTGCCGATGTTCTGGATGGGATGCGAGAGATCGTGGACGAGCCCGGCGGCGATGCGTCCGAACATCACCTGGCGTTCCTGCTTCCGGATGTTCTCCTGGAGCTCGACGAGCTTGTCGGCCATCGAGTTGAAGGCGTCGCCGAGCTCGCGGATCTCGTCGTGGCCCGTCGGCGCGACGCGCGATTCCATCTTGCCTTCGGCGAGCGACCGCGTGACCCGCGTGAGCGCGAAGATGCGCTGGATGAAGCTGCGGCCCCACAGGTACCCGAGCACGATCGTGCCGAGCAGCGCCAGGCAGATGGCGATCACGAGCTGACGCTCGAACTTGTGCGCGGTCGAATACGCTTCGCTCGTCGGCTGTCGCACGACGACGATCCAGTCGGGCCGCGCGACGCGCGCGGCCACGGCGAGCATCTTCCGCCCGCCGGCGCCGTCGTACTCGAAGGGCACGGGCGGCACGGTGTTGCCGCGCAGCGTCGTCGCGTAGCCCAGCTCCGGCGAGATCTGCTGCTGGTCGAGGCTGGCGACGAGGCGCTTTTCGTCCGGGTGTCCGTCGGCGATGAGCTGCCCGTCGTCGCCGACGATCATGGCGTAGCCGGATTCCCCCACGCGGATCCCGTCGACGACGCGCCACAGCTCCTCGAGCGACAGCTCGCCGACCACCCAGCCGTCCTCCCCCAGGCGAATGCCGATCGTCGTCGAGGGCAGCAGGTCGTCGTCCATCCGCATCGGCGCGATCGATACGCCGTTGGCGGCGACCGTCGGCGGGTCGGGAGCCTGGACGCGCGGCGGACCGAACCGGCTGGTCGCGCGGACGGCGCGATCGGGCCCGAACACCGTCAGCTCGCGGAACTCCGGGAAGTCGAGCACGTGATCGCGCAGGATGCGCGTGCGCTGCCAGTCCTGCAGCTGCGTGCCCGAGAGCTGCGCGCCGACCGACCGCAGCACGCGGACGTTGTTGTCGATGTAGAGGCGGATCCGCTCGGCGATCTGGTCCGCGACGCGGAGGTTGCCGTCGATGACCGACGTCTGGGTGCCGGTCCGCAGCGAGGTCACCGAGACGATGCCATAGACGAGCAGCGGCGCCACCGCCGCCGTCGCGATCAGCAGGACGAAGCGGTTCGTGATGCTGGTCGTCACCGGCTGGCCCGCCGATCCGGCTGCGCTGGCCGCCAGCGCCAGAGCATCGGGAGAATGTCGCGGTTGCGTTCCGCCGGAATGTCGAACCGGCGGCTGGCCGCCCGCGCATTCATCAGCCACACGAGGAAGGCCGCCGGCGGATCGTCGTGGAGCACGCGCTGCAGCTCGACCACTCCTGCGCGGGTCGCCTCGTCCGAGGTCGCGAGGCGGAGGCGATCGAGCACGCCGTCGGCGCTGTCGTAGTGGGTGTTGAAACCCTGGGCCTGGTTGCGCGAATGCCAGAAGCGCTCGATCCAGCTCAGGCCGCGTCCACTGTTCATCTGGACCAGGAACGCGTCGTAGTCGCCGGCCCGCACCCGCGCGAGCAGGTCGCTCAACGGCATCGGGCGCATCTCGAGGTCGATCCCCACCTCGAACAACTGCTTCTGCAGCACGACCGCGATCCGTTCGTACTGCGGTCCTTCGTCCCAGTACAGGCACGAGAATCTGAATCGCGCGTTCATGCCCGGTGCGTTTGGCTTCTGCACGCGATAGCCCGCGGCGTCGAGCCGCGCGCGCGCCCCGGCCGGATCGAACCCGTAGGGCCCCTGCGTGGAGCTGGCAGCCCAGAATTCCGGCCAGATGGGCCCATTCGCCGCGACGGCCCGGCCCCGCATCGCCTGTGACACGATCTGCGTCCGATCGATGGCCTCGTTGATCGCGCGGCGGACCGCCACGTTCTTCAGCACCGGGTGCTGCAGGTTGAACACGAGGGGCAGGTAGTAGGCCGTCAGGTAGCGGTAGGAGTTGACGTTCGACTGCGCTTCGACGAAATCGACGGCCTCGCGGCTGACGTCGTTCAGATAGTCGACCTCGCCGCGGAGCATGGCCGCCCAGGCGGCCCGCTGGCTGTCGTAGGTGTGGACCCGAATCCGGTCGATCGCCGGGCGTCCGCGATAGTAGCGGTCGAATTTCTCGAGTTGCGCGGGGCCATCCTGCTTGACGAGCTTGAACGGTCCCGTGCCGACGTCCGGCCGGTCGGCGGGGATCATCAAGAACTCGCGGAGCTGTTCGAGCAGGAACGCGTCCGGCCGCGACAGCGACACGCGCACCGTGTAGTCGTCCTCGGCCTGCACCGACGTGGCGAATGCAATCCGGCCGCGTTCCAGGACGCCGACGGCGTCGGCCGCGGTGAAGCGCGTGCCGTCGTGAAAGAGGGCGTCGCGGCGCAAGTGGAGGCGGAGCGTCCTGTTCCCGTCCGCCCACTCGTAACTCTCGGCCAGGTCCGCCGAGGCCCGTCCCTCCCATCCGACTCCGAGCAGGGGCTCGGCGAAGAAGACCTCGAGGAACGGCCGCAGCGCGGCTGCCCTGGCCGACGCATCCCAGCCCGTGCCGACGTCGATCGTGACAGGCGAGCCCAGCGCAATGCCCGAGCGTTCGCATCCGGACACGACGAGCCATGCGAGCATGGCCGATGCCGCGACGAGGCACTGTGCCGTACGTAAGCGCCGGAACAACGCCCCTATTATCGGCCGTCCCACGCGCCGACGTCAGCGAAAATCAGCGCGCGCCGGGCCCTATTTCTGGGCGGGCTCGGGCATGCACTCGACGATGATCGGGCAGGAGGCGAACGGCTTCGGGCGGACGCTGCTCTTCTTGATGACGGTGATTTTCATGACGGCTCTCCTCGATGTGCGCAAGGCGCACGGTTTGATGTCGGTTGCGAACGGCGATCAGCGAAGGTGGTCGACGACGACGTCCACCAGCCAGGGGCTGAGGGTGCCGTTCTTCTTGGGGTTCTGCGTCTTCTTCTGCTTGGTCATGACGGCTCCTTTGAGGGTCAGGCGGTTGCGTAGTGGGTGCGCGCGGCCTCGCGCGCGAGAGACACGACGCCGGCTTCGAAGCTCGGCTTGTGGCAGTTCGGCGCGTGCATGTCGCCGAGCTCGTTGTGCGCCGCGACCGTGCAGCCGCCGGCGCAGACCGGAATGAATGCGCAGCCGTGGCACTGTTCCCAGGCGGCGAGGCGTTCGAAGTTTCGCAGCGCGGTGCTGCGGGAGTCCTCCTGGCGCCCGTCGATGTGTCCGGTCGACTGTCGCGCCTCGCCCGCGAAGCCGGGACAGGCGAACAGCGAGCCGTCGGGCCCGATTGTGTGCGAGTGATCCGCATGGATTTCGCACGGCCCCATGTGGACGCCGTCGTTGGTGCTGAAGCCGCGCTTCTTCGTCTCGTCCCGCAGGAACGCCATCTTCTCGTCGGCGAGGTTGCAGCTGTCGCAGGCGCGGTTGACGCCCGTGCCGGCCGACGTCATGCACGCCCCGCCGAGCGGCTTGCCCTCCGCGCTGACGGCGGTCAGCGGGATCAGGCCTTTCGCGAGCGCGGCTTTTTCGCGGATCACGGGCTTGAACGCAACCTTCGACAGTTTCGGCGCGAACTCCTGCGCGGCGAGGAAGTCGAGCAGCGCGGGATACGAGTCCACGGTGTCGACGTCGAAGTTGCCGCCGATCGCGATTCGCGTCAGGTGCGCGACCTCACGGACGTTGGCGACGATCCGGTCGAAGGTGCCCTGGCCGCCGCGCAACGGGCGCGACTGATTGTGCGCGTCGCGATCGCCGTCGAGCGTGACCTTGATGCCGTTCAGCCCGAGCGGGTTGAGCCGCTCCACCAGCTCGCGCGACAGCAGCAGCCCGTTCGTAATGATGTTGATGAGGAACTCGACGCCGCGATCGACGCAGGCGCCGTGGAGCTGCTCCGACAGGTAGTAGAGGACCGGCAGGTTCAGCAGCGGCTCGCCGCCGAAGAACGTCAGCACCAGCCGCCGCGGCCCCACGGCGTCGAGACGGCGCTCGACCCAGTCGCCGACGCGCGCCGCCATTTCCGGCGACATCTTCGCGGCGTTCTTGTTGTAGTCGCCGTGGTCCCCCTGGATGCAGTAGTCGCACGCGAAATTGCACTGCAGCGTCGTCAGCACCGTGATCCGCAGGATGTCGGTGTTCGCGCGCGTCTCGCGGAAGAAGCGCCGCAACTCGCGCCGCTCCGCGTCGCGGTCCTCGACGAGGAACCCGTGCTCGGTCAGCTGTTCGATGACCTCGCGCTCGTCCTGGCGGTCCGGCGTGCACGGGCCGCGCTCGAGCCGGTCCAGTACCTCGGCGACATCGCGGCTGACGATCAGCTGGGCGTCCGTGAACGTGTTCATCAGAAAGACGTCGCCGCTGTCTTCGAGCGGCACACGAACGTTGAACATCGACGGCTGCATGCGAACTCCTGCAATCGAACTTGGCGAGCCCGTATTCGACGAACCAGAGAAACCGGCTTGCTGGGTGATGCCTGTTAAAAATTGCAACGGGTGTTCCGGCGAGGCCGCCGGATGTCGCAGGAGTCCTATGAGGCCAAGCGGGTGTGCACTTCGGCCCCAAATTGCAGGATTGTCAACCGGACTCTTTGGATCGGCTGAGTGCGCGGAAATAGCGCACAGACAAGGAGAAAACGGCCCAAAACGGCTAATCCGTTGGCCGCGTCGGCTAATGGATTAGCCGATCTTTGGTACTTTAAGGCGGGTGTTCAGGCGCCCCGCAGCTTGCGGGCGAGGTCCCGGAGATCGAGCCGGGCCATCTTATGCTTCAGCGTGCTGAGCGGTATGCCGAGATACCGCGCCGTCGCCGTCACGTTCCAGTCCGACTTCTCGAGGGCGCGCAGGATGAAATTGCGCTCGAACGTATCACACGCTTCCTGGAAGCGCGTATCGCTGGTCGTCGACGCCGAGTCGAGCTTGGCGAAGTGATATTCCAGCGGCAGGTCCTCGTCGGTGATCCATTCCTTGTCGCTCACCGCGACGAGCCGCTCGATCAGGTTCTCGAGCTCGCGGATGTTGCCCGGCCACCAGTACGACGCGAGGATCTTCAGCGCGGAGTCCGACAGTCCCTTGACCGGCTTGCGGAACTTGCTGCGGTAGCGCTCGAGGAACAGCCGCGCCAGCTCGGGCAGATCCTCGATGCGATCGCGCAGCGGCGGCATGCGGATCGGGATGACGTTGATCCGGTAGTAGAGATCTTCCCGGAAGCGGCCGTCCTTCACCGCGCGCTCGAGGTCGATGTTGGTGGCGGCGATCAGCCGGAAGTCCGTCTTGATCGGCTTGGTCCCGCCCACCCGCTCGATCTCGCCTTCCTGGATCGCGCGCAGCAGCTTCGCCTGGAGATCGAACCGCAGGTCCCCGATTTCGTCGAGGAACAGCGTGCCTCCCGCGGCCAGCTCGAACTTGCCGAGCTGCTGCTTGACCGCGCCCGTGAACGCCCCGCGCTCGTGGCCGAAGAGCGTGCTCTCGACGAGCTCGTGCGGAATCGCCGACATGTTGACCGCGATGAACGGCGCGTCGCCGCGCCCCGATTCCTTGTGCAGCAGCCGCGCCAGCAGCTCCTTGCCCGTGCCGCTCTCGCCGAGGATCAGGACCGTCGCCGACAGCTTCGCGACGCGCTGCACGAGATCGACGATGTCGCGGATCGAGCGCGACGGGCCGATCAGGAACTCGCGCTCGCTCTGTTCGGCGACCTGCGCGCTCAGCGTGATCACCTGGCGGTTGAGATCCTGCCGCTCGCAGGCGTTCCGCACCAGCGACCGCAGCTCGTCGTAGTCGAAGTCCTTGGTGATGTAGTGATACGCGCCGTGCTTCATCGCCTGCACGGCCGTCTCGACCTCGTTGATCGCCGAGATCATGATGCACTCGACGAGGCTGTAGTTCTCCTTGACGATGCGGAGCACGTCGAAGCCGGTGATCCCGGGCAGACGGATGTCCTGCAGGATGAGATCGACGTCCTCCGTCTTCAGCAGCGACAGCGCGGCCTCGCCGCTCGAGACGGAGATCACGCGGTAGTCGCGCTTGAGGATCGCCGTCAGGGTGTCGCGCATCCCCTGATCGTCGTCACAGATCAGGATCGTCTTGGTTGGCCGGGTCATGGTCCCGTCCGCATTCTAGCGCTTCCGCCT
>Ga0075362_10000475_pt1 | contig 11668 bp, 14 predicted proteins | sample EndMetdeltDD1762_FD_71397 | JGI IMG/M metagenome (GOLD analysis project Ga0075362, IMG submission 71397) | Populus endosphere microbial communities from Tennessee, USA - Endosphere MetaG P. deltoides DD176-2 | ecosystem: Host-associated > Plants > Roots > Endosphere | place: USA: Tennessee...
GAACGCGGTGACAAAGTGCGCGTCAAATTTGTCGATGCGGCTGATGCTGCCACCGATTTTGAAGGCGTTTACCTCATGCAAGGTGCGCAAGCAGAAGGGATCGAAGTCAGCCTGAATAAACACAAATTTGTGTCTTGGAGCTTGACTGACAAAGAAATTTCCGAGCAACCACAGATCGAGCTTGAGACCTTTGCTAGGCAGAAAGGGTTTGCGCTCGCGAAAGCCGTGTTTCAAGACATTCTTTCGCAGGTAGTTGCTAGCACATTTGCACAGACGTTCGGTCTGAAAAAGGAAGACAACGGAAAGCCGATTTTCGGTGTTGACGAGATCATTGACTTGTCGTCCGTCGTTGATGTGCTGTCTTGGTCGGAGCTTAATCGAGCGTTGATCGTTAACTCTGCCATTCATGCCACACTGCGAAAAGATCCGGCGTTGAAGAGCGCCCTGAATTACGGTGGAGCAGAGGTCATTCGGAAAGGTGATGTGCCGTCGGTAGACACGTTCGACAAGATCTACAAGAGCGTTGTTTTGCCGGCTAACATCCCTTACGGAATCGCGGTCAAACCGGATGCCATGTTAGTTGCCATGCGGTACCTTCAACCGCAGCCAGGTAACCTGTACCACCAGGCGATGCCTGTTTCTGATGCTGAGACGGGTCTGACTTTTGGCTACCGCGAATGGTATTCTAATGACACAGGTACCCGTAATTCTGTCATTGAGGCTGTGTACGGTTACCAGGTCGGCAACCCGAGGGCGCTGGTTCGTCTGACGGATGCTGCCAAGTCGGAATTTAAGAAATCTGAAAGCGCTCGTTTGCCTGACGATGTAGCTAAGCCGGAAACTAAGAAAGCCTGATGCGTCGCCGCTTAATCTAGAAGTTAAGAACACCAGGGGCGGGGTGATACCCGCCCCTTTTGGTATGCCCAGCGATCTAACAAACGCAATTGCAGAGGGCTTTGACGCGCTCCTAGATATCTCGGGGGAAGCTGTGCTTATCAACGGCGTTGAAGTCACGGTATTAGTTACGCGAGAACATTTCACGATTGACCAGCACCGACACGATGTCGTGAAAGTCTGGCAGGTCGGCGTTCGGCGTGCTGACTGTCCGGTAGTTAAATTCGGAGATAAAATCGAGATTGGAACGGAAGTTAGGACCGTTTTTGAGATCAAGGAAGACCCAGTTAGTTTCACCCTTTGGGCGAGGTAGAACATGATCACATTCACAGAAAAAGGAATTGAAGAGGCTAAAAAGATTCTGAGCCACGTTAACGAAGGGATTGAGAAGGCCGTTTGGAATGCAGGCGGTCGAGCGCTTAATGCAGGAAAGAGCCGACTATCTAAAAGTATCCAAAAACGTTACACGATCCGAGCCGGGTCCAAGAATCCTGGCGAGCAGCACAAAACGCTCTCCGGAAACATCAAGGTGAAGAGGGACTACAGAAAATTGGGTGGCCACTTAAAGATTAAGGGCCACATGCTTAATCTGTATAATTTCACGGTCACCCCTAAAGCTCCATTTCGAGCGGGAGAAACTAAAAAAGGTAAGGCTAAGAAACGGCCTGAGGTATTGAACGTCGCTGTCCTAAAGCAAGGCGGAAAGAAAAAGCTTTTACACACGTTTGTGCAAAAGATGAAGAAGAGCGGCCATGTTGGTGTTTTCGGACGAATTAAGGGGTCGAGAATGAAAGACAAAAATAAAGAGAAGATTTACGAGATTAAATCTCCTGCGGCTGCCATTATGGCCACTAACGAAGAAGTTGCACCCACTAGCCAGAAAGCGATCGACACCACCTTTATGAAGCGTCTGGATCACGAGGTGGAGCGCCTTTTGAAGGTTAGGTAATGTACGGACTTTTCTCGTTGCAATCAGCTGTGGTTGAGGCTGTCAAAGAGGCAGTTAAAGACTATCGGCTCAAAAATTCACATGGAGACCTAGTGCCGGTCAACGTCTACCCCGGATTCATCCCGCGTGATGGTGCAGGCGAGATCGACACTGAGCGTGTAACTAACTACCCTTCGGTGATCGTCCAAGCCAGCGGAGCCGAGCACACATGGGAAGATGGCACCGTTCAAGTGCGGCTATTGGTTGGGGTTGCGGACAGTTCACCCAACATGCAGGGTTACCAAGACGCACTCAATGTCACCGATTCAATCACACGCCGCTTCTTTAGATACAGAATTCTAGCAAATGCTTTTCCGCTTGCCATGCCGTACCACTGGCAAACGTTAGACTACGACACATTTCCAGTCTTTGTGGGTATCATTACATCGACATGGCGCATTGAAACCCCACAGAGCGCCCACGCCGATACGGTTTACGACGACTAGTTGACACAATGCCATTCTCAAATGGCATCTTCTAACTACAAGCATGGCGCAAGTTGGTCTGAGGTATCGACCCGACTCAAACCCGTCATCACGGCGGACAGCGGTATTTCTGTTGCAATCGGCTCTGCACCGGTCCATCTGGTGCGCGGCGGTACAAAGCAAGTTAACAAACCCCTGATGTTTTTGACGTTGCAGGACGCACTGGCAACCGTGGGTTGGTCCCTCGATTGGGGCAGATTTGATCTGTGCGAGTTAATTTACTCGGCCTTCCAGAGGTATCGGTTTTCACCGATCATCCTCATTAATGTGTTCGATCCCATGAAGGACGCCGGTCACATGGGAATTGCGCCACTCGCAGTTACAAACAAAAAAATCGTTCTCCCGTTTGATGGAGTCATCTTCGATTCAATTGTTGTTCAGATAGATGATGATGAATCGAAAATGTCTAAGTCCGAGAAAACGTCTAAGGCTGATAAGACGTTGACTAGGATCATTCCCGATACCGGACACCGCTATGTTCTCGACCGAGACTACAGCCTTGAATACAACGAGGACGGAAAGATGGTCGTTAGCATTCTCCCCGGTGGATCGATTCCGCAGGATACCGATTGCCTTTTGATCGGCTATGCCAAGATTGGTTCAACGCCCGTCACAGCTAACGATGTGATTGGTGGGATAGACCAACACGGAAGAAAGACTGGTATTGAGCTGATCGAGGAAATTCACCCTCGATTTAACATTGTTGCTGGCTACCTAATGGCACCGGCCTTTAGTTCGAATGCGCCCATCCTGACAGCGTTGGCGTCTAAGGCCGAGCTGTTTGATGACAGTTACAGGTGTATGGTTGTAGGTGATGTCGACCTTTCTGTTGTTAAGAAATATCAAGACGCCGAAGCCTGGAAAGCGACTAACGGTCTCACTTCGCATCGACAAATTCTATGCTATCTGCGGCTTGGAATGGGCAACAAACGTTTCCGTTTTTCGGTCGATTACGCCCTACGTTCTGCTAAACTAGATGCGACCAATGGAGGCGTTCCATACGAAACAGCTTCAAACAAGGAACTTCTGGCCGATGCCATGTATGATGGTGATGGTAACCCGGCCTTCCTGTCGAAGAAAGAAGCAAACTACCTAAACTCACTCGGGATAGTTACTGGACGCAGCACCCGTCGCGGCTTGGTGATTTGGGGGAGCAACACCGCATCGTTCCCTGGAACGCCGGATGTGAAAGACCGCTTCATTCCGAATCGCCGCCAGATGGATTTTATTGGAAACACAGTAGTCACGACCTTTGATAATAAGATTGATAAACCGGGTAATCGACGAGAAATCGATGCGATTATCAATGACATCAATTTGTGGTTAGCCGACCAGCAGAACTCCGGTTATCTGCTTGAATATTATGTGCGCTTCGACCATGAAGAAAACCCCGACAGCGAAATTCTCAACGGTCATTACAAAGTCCACATTGGTGAAGGAAGCCCAACACCGATTGAGAGTCTTGAGTTTGTTCTTGAGTTTACGACTGGCGGATTTGATTCCCTCGCCGACTAATTGAAAGGATTAATACTATGCCCGATATTTCGACCAACCTAGAGGATTACACATGCTGGATTAAGGGAAAAAGATTGCCCTCCTTAATCGATCTAACCTTGCCGAAACTCACGAACGTGAAGGCTGAGTTTAAAGGCGCTGGACATCTCGGAACCACAAACTACAACGCAAAGGGCCGATTTGAGTCCATGACAGTCAGTCTGAATTTTCAAACGTTCCGTGAGGAATGCGCCCAACTGCTGAGCCAGAGCGGAGTATCGTTAGACTGCCGTGCTGGGATTCAGCACAAGAAGGGAGGCGGCTCGGGTCTCTATGTTGTGCCTGAGCAAATCCTGATTGAAGTGCTTCCTCAGGAGTTTGATCTGGGCAAATGGGCCATCGGAGAAAAACAGGAAGTGACTGTGCAGTTAGAAGCGACCGCGCTGCAAATGATCTGGAACAAGAAGAAAATCATTCATATAGACAAAGAACGCTACATTTGCATCATCAATGGTGTGGACGAGGTAGCTGACACGCGAGCTGCTATCGGCTTGTCTTAATTTGCACCACGCAAAGCACGAGAGCGTCTGGCAGGCCAGGCGCTCTCTTTTTGTTAACACATCGTTGACACCTTGGACTAATTCATGAAGAAAGACGCGGTTACTCTCAAATTGAGAACTCCAATCTTGGTCAACGGCGCAGAGACCAAAGAACTGATATTTAATTTCGGTTTGCTTAAAACCCGGCATTCGATCGAAGCTGAATTATTTGCCCGACACGAATTCGGTGAAGTGACTAACACGGCGATTGGCATAGCTATGGCGGCGTTTGCTGCCGGTGCAGTCCCTAACGACTTCCTAGAGTTGTCTCTTCTCGATGGGAACGCTATTGCTGCCCTACTCGCTGAAGCCCAAAAAAAATAGGTTTCCCATTCGACAAATCGCTTACCAAGACTCTACGGCGAACAGCAGCCGCAATGTCATCCCACACGAGCACACCAGTTGATCACTGGCTGGACATAACATTGAGCGAGTTTGTCGAGTGGGCTGTGGTGCTCGGTGAAATGGTTAGAGAAAGTAAGTCCAAAAAGTAGATGGCTGCGAAAACCTATATCACGATGTTCGAGGTGGGAGGGAAGTTACAAACCTCTTTCCATTCGTCATTTGAATCTGCCGGTAAGCAGTTCAAGATCTTGGAAAGCAAGTCTGCGCATGCTGCCAAAAAGATTCACTATTCTTTTGAGAAGTTGGGTCACTCCATCGAAAAGGCTTTTGCGCCTCTACACAAATTAGCTCATTTCACGGGAATTGGAGCCATCCTGGGTGGTGCCATTACAGCCTTTGAAGGAGCTAGGCTCCTAGAGGGTGGGTTCGAGATTCATGCTGAACGCGAGGTGTTGCAGAACCAAATGCGCGCCGTTCTGGCGTCTAAGCACGGAGAAGGTCAGCTTGGCGAAATAGACAGCATGGTTCGGCGCTTCTCTGACAACGAAGCGCCTATCAAATACGAGCCGGCAATGGAAGCGATTAACCGGCTTCTATCGACTAACATGGATAAGTTTAAAACGCCAGAAGCGCTGCACACAATACTCGGAAACATTGCCGATCTTTCGAAGGACGAAAACTCGTTCGAGCACGTAATGGATGCTTACGTAAAGATGCAGTCCATGCACAAGGTTGACCGCCAGCATTTGCAACAGATGGACTTGCGATCGGGTTTTTCCGTGTCGTCAGAAATGGCAAAATCCGCTGGAATGAAGCCTGAAGAGTTCACATCAGCAATATTCAAACATCAGATTTCACAGGACAAGCTATTAATAGCCATCGCTCAACTCACTGGGGAAGGTGGACCCGCTTATCAGTATCCAAAGGAGCAGATGAAGGGGCTAAAGGGGATTTTTGTCCGCATGGAAGAACGATTCTGGGATTTCAATGATTCCATTGGAAATCTTGAAGAAGCATTCATCTCTCCGCTTGCAGAGTCATTTCTTGAGTTTGTTGGACCAGAGCAGCTGAAACATCTTTTTGATCCTATTCTGCCCCAGGTGAAGCAGATCGGGAACAGCCTGCGGATGTCTTTTAATTTCTTGGAGGACACTGATAGGTTTGAGAAAACCGGTAGACGGTTGGAAGAGATTTTCGGTGTGTTTATTGGTCAAGGATCGAAAGGCGATCCTTGGGATTTTGTGGCTACTGCAACCGCCGTTTGGGACAAATTCAATGCCACCTTAAGGAAGATTGAGAATTCACTGATATGGGTCCGAGATAACTTTGGAGAAGTTGAGAAGCGGGCAAAAATGGCTCTCGGTGTGTGGGTCGATTCAGAGGTTATAGCTGTGGTGGCTAACATTGCTACCATCACAACTACTCTATGGGAAGCCACCGCCGCTGCGTGGGGTCTTATTGCCCCTCTGTTAGCTAATCCGATAACATGGATTGTTGCGGGCGTCGTGGCTTTGGGAGTGGCGGTATGGTGGGTGGCGACGCACTGGGAGGATGTAAAAAAATATGCTGTGATGGCTTGGGATGGGATTACGGAAAAGTGGGGGCAGTTCTCCTCTTGGCTCGCAGGAGTGTTCAAACCCGTCACTGATTTTTTCGCGCCATTGTTTGAACAAATAGGAAAGATGTTCGGGAAATTGCAAGCTATAGGGTCGGATTTGGCACCAATTTTTGAAGATATCTTTGGATGGACAAAAGAATTTGCTTGGGAGCGACTAAAAGAAACTTGGGGAGTGCTGAAGCCTGTCTTCGAAGCCATTGGGGATGTTTTTGAAAAATGGATCATGCCCTCCCTGAAATGGTTAGCGGGTTCCTGGGTTGATTCTCTAACCAAAGGTTTTGAGGCACTGAACCTAGCGCTGAATGGTGTCAAGACAGCGGCCGGTGGCATTAAATATTTGTGGGATCGAATTTTCCATGGAGGAGATTCAACGAAGGGAAATCTGGGAAAAACTGAGCCTTTTGTTCCGATCACCGATAAAGAAAGAGTCGAGAAATTGCAGTTCGGCGAGTATACACTAGGCGGCATATTTAGCGCCCCACACTTTGGACTGGTTGCGGAGGCTGGACCAGAAGCGATCATCCCGTTAAACAGATCCCATCGCAGCCTCAAGCTCTTGGAGAGCGCAGCCGATGCGATGGGGTTAGGAAGTGGATTGGGCAGCAGCGGTCCGTCTGGGAATACTTCGTTCCATATTCCGGTGTCCATTACGATCAACGGAAACGCAGACACCGAAACTGTTAGAGAGGCGGGCGCGCGTGTTGCGCAATCGATCCGTGACGAGGTTCTGGCGATGTTCGAAGGTCACCGAGGGACACGGCTCGCATGAGGACTTACACAACTATCCAGGGCGATCGATGGGATATTATCTCGCTCAAAGTCTATGGCACTGAATTAAAAATGGACGTGCTTATTGACGCGAACTTTCCGCATCGGAACACGTCTATCTTTTGCGCTGGCGTTGTCTTGAATGTGCCGGATGTGGATACCACTCAGTTGTTTGAAGACCTTCCACCGTGGAAACGTGGAGGCTACGCTAAGTGAGTTTCGAACTGCCTAACATCATGACTTCATCCATGCGCCGAGCCCGTGCATCAGTAATGTACGAGGGCAAGGACATCAGTGAGGAGATTTCTAATGATTTGATCGATTTAGCCGTGACAGACAATATGTCCGAGCACGCCGATGAGGTTACTATCCGGCTTCAGGATGTCTCTGAAAAGTGGATCAACAATTGGATGCCGGACCAGGGGGGCACGCTGCATGTTAAGTTGTTCGCGGACAATTGGAACACGCCAGGAACGCAATTCGTCGACTGTGGCACCTTCCAAGTTAACAGTGTTCGTTTCAGCGGACCGCCACGAACCGTCACAATCAAAGGCATTAGCCTGCCGGTCAAAGGGTCGCTAAAATGGCAGAAAAACAGCAAGGGTTGGGAGAAGACTAGCCTAAAACAGATCGCCACTGAAATCGCGAACAAGAATGGACTTTCTGTCCAATGGGAGGCGAAGGAAAGTCCAACGTATGACAGAGTGGATCAGTCTGAAAGGACAGACATCAATTTCCTGAGCGAACTAACTGAAAACGCAGGAATAGCGATGAAGATTTCCGACAAAAAAATCATCTTGTTCGATGAAGAAGAGTATGAAGCCAAAGAGCCAAAAGGCATGATCACTCTCGATGACAACATTTTGCGTTATGATTTCGAATGGCATTCGAACGATATTCACAAAGCTTGCGAAGTTCGTTATCACAACCCTGATACTGGAAAGGTCGCTAAACATACATTTACACCGGACGAATCTTCGGATGAGTCTTCTGCTTCAGGTTCAACTTTGAAACACAATGTTCGGCTAGACTACGATCTCTTTAGAATCAATCGAAACCCGATCGCATAATGACTATAAATTATGACGATGGTCATGAGTCGCTAGATTATATCGACTCAACAACAGCTACGGAGAATCTCGCGAAGCGACGGGCCAAAAAACGGCTTCGACACAAGAACAAGAAAGGACGCCACTGCAAAAACCTGACACTCCCTCTAGATCTCAAAAAGTGCGCTGGCGACACATACACTCTCGAACCCAAATTTGGAAAGTTCGCCGGAAAATGGATCATCACGAAAGTCGAGCACCGCATTGGTCAGGGTGCAGTTACTAACCTTACACTGCGAAAGACTCTCAAAGGTTATTGACAAGTGGGTATCATTTGATGCTCGAATTTTTAGACGTTAGCGACAGCGACTTCAGGCAGTCCCACAAAGTGGGATTTGTTTGTGCGCGAAGGGTCCATCCCGAAGAAGGCCCACAAGTCCGTGTCAGTCAAACAGACAAGGACGATCTCATTTCTGACTGGTTAGCTGTTGTGCAGAAAAGCACGATTGGTACTAAAGATTTCTGGTTACCTCAATTGGGCGAGCAAGTGCTCTTCTCAACGCTCCCCAATGGCACCAGCAAAGGTTTCGTGCATGGCTCATTTTATTGTCGTGGTATCCCCCCTCCAACCACCAGTGAGCACGTTCGACACACGACTTTCGCGGACGGCACAGTGATCGAATTCGATTCGTCTAATAGCACGCTCATGATCGACTCTAAAGGTCCAGTAGACCTTAAAACCAAGGGGCCAGTCAAGCTAGTCAGCGAGGGTGACGTTGAACTAACAACTCAAGGTGTCCTCAGCGTGAAGGCAGCTGGTTTAGCAACTGTCGAGGCTTCTAACATTACGCTGAAGGGAAATGTTAAAATCACTGGGAGTCTAACTGTCGGAGATAGTCTAACTGCTCAAGGTGCGACGTTTAGCGGTGATATTCTGGTCAATGGAAATGGCACAGCGACCGGCGTTTGGAAAGACTCAACTGGCTCAGGGGTTGGATCATGATCGGGACATTTGCTGGACTTATTTTTGGGGCATACCCAACCGGCAGCATTATCACGTTTGCCGATTTCAAGAAGAAGGTGTCCAGCCGCTTTCATGAGCATGAGATCCTTGGCCAGAAACCGAAACTAGAATACCTCGGTCCCAAGTTGGATGAGATCACGTTTACGATGGCGTTTAATGATGCCTGGGGAGCTAGTCCAGTAATCATGCTGCCGCTACTTGAGGGCTACGTGCGAAAATGTACGGTTGCGCCCCTCATCATTGGAATCAGCGGGGTAGCTCTAGGTAATTCGCAATATGTCATCAAAAGTTTGGGCGAGGATCACCATTTCATAAACATGTGGGGCCAGGTTGAGGGGGCGTCAGTTCAAGTCACCATGAGTGAGTACGACGGACCAATTCAGCCGGGATTGTTGACTCGTTTAATTCCAAGGAGCCTGTTCAAGTGAGCTTGTTCGCAGATTCAGTCATCGAGGTTGATGGTGAAACATTCGACACTGCGGAGCTAGCTGGAATGGACTGGGATTCGACCGGCACCAAAGAAGTGCTGCACAACATCGTCGCCATCCTCACAACGGAAATTGGAACCGTGCCTCTCGATCGAAACTTCGGTCTGGATGACTCAATCATTGATTTGCCAATCAACCTAGCCATTCCGTTTATGCGCCAGGAGATCTTCATTAAAATTCGTCACTACGAGCCTCGTGCGCAAATTCATGCCATCCGATTTGAGGGTGATCCAGTGCAAGGCAACCTCAAACCGATCCTGTCAGTGGGCATCGCCAATTGACACCGTGACGTTCTTCGATGTTCGAGAATGTTCCCGATTTTACGTTTGCCGAAAAAGATCCCGCTACAATCCGTGCGGAAATCATCCGTGATTATGAAGCGGCTTATTTAGCAGATACGGGTCAAGCCATCACGCTAGCAGCTGGCAATAAGAGACGACTCTATCTGCTAGCTCAAGCCGAGCGTGAAATTCAGTTGCGGGCGTTGATTGATGCGACTGGTAAAAGCTACTTTCTCAAATACGCTCAGGGCGACTTGTTAGATCTTTACGGGTCTAACTACGGAGAACGTGGAGCACGGCTTCAAGAGAGCTACGCCACAACGACAATTCGATTCACACTCGAAGTAGCAACAACCAGTGGAAGCATTGTCCCAGCTGGTACTAAGGTCGCCGCGGCCAATAGAATCACGTTCACCACGACAGCCAGCGCAATCATTCCTCCTGGTGAATTGACTGGCGATGCTCCGGCAACGAGTGACGTAGCGGGGTCTTCAGCGAACAATCTCTTGCCGGGTCAGATTAACCAGTTAGTCCAGTGGGACAATTCTTTCGTCGTTCGTGCATCGAACATCACCGAAAGTGATGGTGGTGTAGACAAAGAAGCTGACGAGCCATACCGTTTTCGATTATGGCTCCTGCCAGATAGTTTTTCTGCCGCGGGTCCCATGAACAGTTACATTTTTTTCGCTAGATCAGCCTCCCAAGAAATCATCGACCTTTCGGTTTATTCACGTGAGGAACTTCTTGGCTCTGATTACGCCGGCCAGGTTGGAATCGTTGTGTTATGCAAAGGTGGAATCCTACCAACTCCTGAAATCATTCAGAAAGTCCAATTGGCATGCGACCATAAAAGGAGAAGACCGATCGCTATACAAGTCATTGTTGAGTCTCCACAGGTTGTTAGCTATGACATCGACCTAACTTACTACATTTCCAGTAAAGACGCTTCCTCTGTCGCCAACATCCAGAAAGCCGTTGAACGCGCTGTGGCTAACTACTCTCTTTGGCAACGATCCAAAATTGGACGCGACATCAACGATGATGAGCTTCTAGCGCGTGTCAAAGCGGCTGGCGCTAAACGCATGACGTTAGCTGCTCCACGCTTTCAGGCACTCAACGCTCAGCAGGTCGGCATTGCCAACAAAATCTCGGTCACATTCGGAGCTTTGGAGGACGAATGATCAATCCCTCCGAGTTAGATATACGATCCGTGCGTTTGATCGACGTAACGCCATCTAGCATTGCGGACAACGCGGAAGTCAGGGCAGCGAGTGCCGCGATCGATGCCGGCTTCTTCTCGGTTGTCGACGATATGCGTCAGATCATCATTTTGCCCATCATCGACGAACTGCCAGAACATCTCGTGGACGCCTTAGCTGTCATGCGAAAGGTCGATTTCTACGACCAGGCGCTCCCGCTCGAAACCAAGCGCTTACTCGTTAAGAAAAGCATCGACTGGAAAACACGCACGGGTACGCCTTCAGTCATCGAGGAGTTGGTGAACGAGGTGTTCACCTACGCCGAAGTGTTGGAAAATTGGGAGTATGGCGGCCAACCATTTCATTTCAAGGTGGTGATCCAAGACAAGAATTTCGATCCCTCCAAAGTCGCCCAACTCATCAAAGCAATTCATGC
>Ga0075362_10000476_pt1 | contig 11649 bp, 9 predicted proteins | sample EndMetdeltDD1762_FD_71397 | JGI IMG/M metagenome (GOLD analysis project Ga0075362, IMG submission 71397) | Populus endosphere microbial communities from Tennessee, USA - Endosphere MetaG P. deltoides DD176-2 | ecosystem: Host-associated > Plants > Roots > Endosphere | place: USA: Tennessee...
GGTGGAGACCGGCTCGAACTGATCAATGTTTCGACGACCTGCATGTTTCTCTTGGCTGCAGCCGGTGTGGTGGTGGTCAAACACGGAAACAGAGCAATTACTTCAAAGTCGGGCGCAGCCGATGTATTGGAAGCGCTTGGGATACCAGTCACATGTCCAATGGAGCAGATGGCTGAATGTATCAACACAACGGGAATGGGATTCTTGTTTGCTCCGCTGTATCATCTGGCATTTCGTGCCGTTGCGCCGATCCGCAAGAAACTGGCGGAGGAGGGCATTGCAACGATGTTCAATCTGCTTGGGCCACTCTTAAACCCGATGATGCCGGAGACGCAGCTTACCGGTGTTTTCTCGCCTACCATCCAGGAGAAATATGCCATTGCATTATCGAAGGTTGGGCGGAAACGGGCTTGGGTTGTGCACGGTCAGGTACCCAATGGCTCAGGAATGGATGAGATATCGCTTCTCGGAGAGACTGTTGTGAACGAGCTAAAGGATGGAAGCTTCGGGCAGTTTCATCTTTTTCCGGATCAGCTCGGGTTTCGTGTGCCGTCGCTCCATGAGTTAAGGGGGGGAGATGCGCAGCAGAATGCGCGTATACTCATCGAAATTTTGATGAATCGGGACAAAAGTGCGCGGCGGGACCTGATTGTCATCAATGCTGCCGCAGGACTCGTGGTTGCAGGGCTTGTCCCCCGGATGACTCAAGGGATTCAGCTAGCCAATGAGCTGCTTGATTCAGGCGCCGCGTTTAAAAAACTCGAGGAGTTTCAACGGTTCTTTGAAGGAACAGCGGCTGCACCTACTGTGGCCTAATCATCACCTGGGTAAGTGGGCGACGCAGTATTCCTCACCATCCCTTGCGACTCGGAAGTCGAGTTCCGGATTATCTTTTTCGGTTTTCTTGCAGATTACGCATCGGTGAAGTGAGTCGTCAGGAGAAGCAGTTTTTGATTCAAATTTCTTTCGTCGTACATCAACTTCGACCTTGTGTCGGAACTTCGTCACCATGAGTGGTCCGAAGAATATAAAATAGTTGGTGAATGAAACCAAAATCCTAGCCTTCTCGCTCAGTGAACCCAAAAAAAACCCAAGCAGTACGCCGGCCAGGCTGATCAAAGCTGCCCATTTCATCTTCACTGGAATAACCAGCAGAAGATATATCTGCACGTCTGGGTAGAGCGTCGCAAAGGCAAAGAAAAGCGATAGGTTCAGGTAAAAGGTAAGCCTGCCGTCACCGAAAAAGAAGGCTGCAATCGTAACGCCGAGCATGCCCAGAACGTAAAAAAGCGTCAATCGGAATGCGCCCCAAGCGTGTTCAAGAGCGTCACCCATCCAGATCAGGAACCAAAGATAAAGGAAAAAAAAGAGCGACTGAATCATAGGATTGCCGCCTGGGAGAAGAAAAATTTCGGGGACAAAGATGTAGGAGACGAGCCGCCAAATTTCCCCGTGCAGAATCCGTTCTGGACTGAGAGTCAGCGCGAAAACAAAATCAGGCTGGAACAGGTGCAGGACGTAGACAAGCCCATTCAGGACGGCAATCATTTGCATCAACCGCGAAATTCCTAAAAACCCGATGCGTGCTTCTAACCAGCTAATCCAGGACATAAGTTTGGTTTCTATGATGCATTTCAATCCTCTGCCAAGCGAGAGACCCTTCGAAATCAAAAAAAATGAGGCGGCAGGGAATGAAAGCGTCCTTCGTGACTATCTCCCGATTTTCCCGGTGTAAGGGTGTTCTCGGTGTCAATGGCTCGCCAATTGTATCGGCGTTCAGTCACGAGCAAACCCCGATCTGAGCTTTGTAAGCAGTTGGGTGTTTGAGCGATCCCAGTTGCTCCGGATTTAGAAGCTTGACCTTGAACAACCAGCCGGTTCCATAGGGATCCGTGTTGACCAACGCGGGGTTGCCCTCCAATTCGGAATTTACTTCGATCACCTCCCCGCTAACGGGAGAGTAAATGTCGCTTGCAGCTTTGACTGATTCCACGACTGCTGTCGCCTGCTTCGGTTCGACGGGTGAGCCAACCTGCGGTAGCTCTACATAAACGATATCGGTTAATTCTGCCTGGGCGTGCTCGGTAATTCCGATGGTTCCAGTTTCGCCGTCTACCCGGATCCATTCATGAGTTTCGGCGTATCTAAGGTTTTCAGGAACTAGCATGGCCTTTTGTATAGCGGTTTTTTCTCAACAGTCGCGGAAATTTTTTTGCCTCGGATATCGATTTCCACATTTTGGCCCGGTTTTGTAAATGCTGTGTCCAGGTATCCGAGACCGATCCCAACGCCTAGACTAGGTGACTGAGTGCCGCTGGTCAGTTCTCCAATCTGCTGGCCGTTCACAAAGATTGGATAATGGGCCCGCAGTGGCGGGCATTTTTCCAGTGCTTTGATTGCGACTAGCTTTTGTTTTGGTCCAGCTTCCTTTTGTACCGCAAGAACCTCGCGGCCGACAAAATTCGGTTTCTGTAGATCGACAAAGAAACCGAGTCCAGCTTCAATGGGGGTTCGTTCAGGTGAAAGGTCAGAACCGTTCAAAGGATAGCAGGCTTCCATTCGAAGTGTGTCGCGGGCCCCGAGTCCGCACGGGCGTATTTCCAACGGCTTACCAAGTTTCAGGAACCGGTTCCAAATTTCTACTGCTGCAATTGCTGGAAAGAAGAGTTCGAAACCGTCCTCTCCAGTGTAGCCGGTCCTTGCCACCAGGATAGGAACGTTGTCAATGGTTAGTTCACAGAGATGGTTTCGAACTGGAAGTTCACCGAAGTGGTTCAGGGCCTCCGGCGATTTGGGGCCCTGAATCGCGAGCGCGGCGTAAGCAGTGCTCTGATTCACAAGAGTCACATTGGCTGCAATTCGCCGTTCCATCCATGCGACGTCTTCGTCGACCTTTGCGGCGTTAATGACCAGAAAAAAACTATCTTCGTGCCGACGATAAACGATCAGGTCATCGATCACGCCTCCTTGTTGATTCAAGAGGAAAGTGTATTGACCTTCACCAACCGCTAGCTTGTCCACGTTGTTCGTGAGCAGAATGTTCAACCAGCGGCTCGCCAGCGGTCCCGACACCTCTAATTGGCCCATGTGCGAAATATCGAAGACCCCGACGCAGGTGCGGACTGCTTGATGTTCGTCCAAGATACTTGAGTAAAAGACCGGCATGTTCCATCCGCTAAACTCAATCATCTTGGCGCCGAGCTGGACATGTTTTTCGAAAAGTGGGGTCTGCTTTAGGGTGGGGTTGATTACGGTGTTCACAATTCAAGCACCATATGTGGGAAGCCAAGCGAGGCAACAGTACGAAGCATGAGCCAGCGGATGTTCTGATAGTCAAGGGTCGAGAAGGAGGTCTCACCGGTTTTGCCCGCTGAAGCTTGTAATTTTTGGCCCTCTACTACATCTTCTACGATGCTGAAGACTGAAGTTGCCGCAAGCGCAACGAATGTTGATTTTCCTTCCTTTGTTGAGCGTCACGTAGGGTCGAACTCCAAAGAATTGGAAGAGATCTTGCGACAGATCGGGTACGGTACGCTCGATTCTCTAATTGATGCCGCTGTCCCGGAGAACATTCGGGTTCGCGCGCCACTAATCTTGCCGGCATCGGACACCGAATATGAGGTGCTACGTCAATTGCGGTGGATTGCAGAGGAGAACCAAATTGCGAGATCATATATAGGGATGGGGTATTACGACTGTGTTACCCCTCCGGTCATTCAGCGGAATATCCTGGAAAATCCTGGATGGTACACGGCGTACACCCCTTACCAGGCTGAAATTGCTCAAGGCCGGCTCGAGGCATTGATGAATTTCCAGACAATGATCACCGATCTTACCGGTATGGGAATCGCAAATGCATCATTGCTTGACGAAGGGACAGCCGCCGCTGAAGCCATGGCGATGTGTTTTGGTCTCCGCAAACAGCCTCTGGTGCAGAAGTTTTTCGTCTCTAAGGCGTGTCATCCGCAGACGATTTCCGTCCTTGAAACACGTGCAAGACCGCTCAAAATCGAAGTAGTGGTCAGCGATCATGAATCATGGGATTTCGCCGATCCTCTCTTTGGGGCATTGGTTCAGTATCCCGCCACTGATGGTCAGATCTACGATTACAGCACCTTTATTGACCGACTCCATAAACAGAATACCCTCGTCGTTGTTGCAGCTGATCTGTTGAGCCTGACGTTGCTAGTTCCTCCTGGCGAATTCGGAGCGGATATCTGTGTCGGATCATCGCAGCGATTCGGAGTCCCGGTTGGATTTGGCGGGCCGCATGCGGCATTCTTTGCAACTCGGGATCAATATAAACGACACATGCCGGGGCGGCTTGTTGGTGTATCAAAAGATCTGGCCGGCCGATATGGTTACCGGCTCTCATTACAGACGCGTGAACAGCATATTCGTCGGGACAAAGCAACGAGTAATATCTGTACAGCGCAGGTGTTGCTGGCGGTGATTGCCGCTTCCTACGCGGTGTATCATGGCCCAACACGGCTCCGACGGATCGCGGAAACGATTCGCTCGAAAACCGAAATCCTCGCGGCGTCGCTAAAGAAATTTGGTTTCGAACTCAGCGAGGGCCCACGATTCGATACCCTCCGCATCAATCCTGGCCAGCACTGCGAACAGATCTTCGCGAAAGCCGAAAAAGCCTTGATCAATCTTCGGCATTACCCTGATGGCTGGGTCGGCATCTCACTAGACGAAACGGTTTCGCATACCGATCTTGTGGATCTTGTTGAGCTGTTTTCTGGTCAGGAGAAATTTTCGGTGAGTGAGTTGGCAGACCAAGCGGTGACTCCATTGCCAGAGAAATTTGTGCGCCGGTCCGGCTTTCTCACGCATCCGGTGTTCAACACTTATCATACAGAAACCGACTTGATGCGTTACCTCCGCAAGCTGGAGTCACGCGATTTGTCGCTGACAACCTCGATGATTCCACTTGGTTCGTGCACGATGAAGCTCAATGCGGCCGCAGAAATGTATCCTATCACCTGGCCTGAATTTAGTCAGATTCACCCCTTCGCGCCGGAATCTCAGACGCGCGGTTATCGCCGTCTCATCGCAGAGCTTGAGAATTTTCTGGCTGAAATTACAGGATTTGCGGTAGTTACCGTCCAACCGAATGCCGGATCGCAAGGCGAGTACGCTGGCCTATTGGTGATCCGAGAATATCATCACCATAACGGCGATACTGAACGGAATGTCTGTCTGATTCCGACATCTGCTCACGGGACGAATCCCGCCTCCGCAGTCATGGCTGGATTTCAGGTTGTGCCGGTCCTTTGTGACAGTGAAGGGAATATTGATCTTGCGGATCTCAGGAAGAAGGCGGAGCAACATTCTGCTCGACTTGGCGTATTGATGATCACCTATCCGTCGACACACGGTGTCTTCGAAGAAGGGATCATTGAGATGTGTGAAGTGATTCATCAGCATGGGGGCCAGGTTTACATGGATGGTGCCAACATGAATGCTCAGGTTGGTCTTTGTCGTCCGGCCGAATTCGGGACGGATGTTTGTCACCTCAATCTCCACAAGACTTTTTGTATTCCCCACGGGGGCGGCGGTCCTGGGAGCGGACCGATCGGCGTCAAAGCTCATTTGGCTCCATTCCTTCCGTCGCATCCGCTTGCTAATTTGAGGCGGGAATTTGGTATCGGGCCGGTCTCCGCGGCACCGTATGGCAGCGCTAGCATCCTCACTATTTCATGGGTTTATATCCGGCTAATGGGACCTGCCGGACTTGTACAGGCGACGAAACTCGCGATTGCCAATGCCAATTATGTTGCTGCGAGGCTTTCACGGTTTTATCCGGTTCTATTCAAAGGAGAGAATGGATTAGTAGCGCACGAGTGTATTATTGATCTGCGCCAATTCAGGAGATCAGCTGGGATTGAAGTGGAGGACGTGGCAAAACGCCTCATGGACTTTGGCTTCCATGCGCCGACGATGTCATGGCCCGTTCCGGGCACCATGATGATCGAACCGACAGAGAGTGAGTCGAAGGCTGAGCTTGATCGTTTTTGCGACGCCATGATCTCAATCTATGGCGAGATTCGCGCCATCGAAACAGGTGAAGCCGATTGGGAAGACAATGTTCTCAAGCGCTCTCCCCATACAGCCCAGGATCTTTTGTCCGACCAATGGAATCGAAGCTATTCCAGAGAATCGGCTGCCTACCCGGCTTCCTGGACGCGGGAACATAAATTCTGGCCAGTCGTTGGCCGGATCGACAATGTCTACGGTGACCGGAATCTGTTCTGTAGCTGTCTCCCTGTCGAGGCGGTGGCAGAATCGCAAGGATAATGTCTCCATGCTGCCTTATCACCCGGCCCAATTTCAGGAAGCGGGCACAGTATGACAATCATTGATCGGTACCTCAGCCGTCAGATGCTAAGTTCCGTTATCTGGGCTGTCAGTCTGTTGACTCTGATCCTGGTGCTGGGGAATATATTGAGAGAGCTAGTTTCCCAGCTTTTGAGTCATCAGCTGCCGATTTCCTATATCGTCACGGTCATCGGGTATCTGTTGCCATTCTCATTGACCTATTCGATCCCATGGGGTGTCCTTATCTCGGTTCTGTTGGTGTTCGGAAAGCTCTCTTCCGATAATGAACTTGTGGCCCTCAAGGCCAATGGAATAGGCATGACCCGAATTTGCTACTCGGTGTTCGGGATTGCTTTGATGTTCCTGGGGATCTGTTTGTGGATTAATCTATATGTTGCTCCGATTGCTCAGGTGAACCTGAAGCGCGCCCTTTTTAATCTGGCGTCGAATGATCCTTTGGCTCTATTTGGTAGCGACGAAGTCATTGACCAATTTCCTAATCGGAAGATCTATGTTGGTAAGAAAGAGGGAGCCAGTCTTTACGACATGCACATCTTCGAGTTAGACAGCAAGTATCTCCCGATACGCGTTATTTACGCTCGGCGGGGAACATTGGAGGTCGACGAGAAGAATACTCAAGTTCTTCTTCACATCTTCGATGCGCGTTATGAGGAACGCGACAGCGTTGCTCCAGGCGATATGAAGCGGATGCGGCACGGCATCACACTGCGAGAAGGGGTTCTCCCGATCTCGCTCGAGGAATTAATCCGCAAAGCTCGAAACAACCAGCGACCGAATGAACTCACGCTCACCCAATTGCGCGATGTTCTGAAACAAACCAAGCGAGCGGAAAACCGGGAAAATGACTCTGCTTTCCGTACCGAGGTAAGCAAACGGTTTTCGAACGCGATGGCTGTCTTCACTTTTGTCCTGGTTGGAATTCCTCTCGCGATCACTGCCCAGCGGCGTGAAACATCGATTGGGATCGCGATGAGTCTGGTTGTTGCATTTTCCTACTTTATTATCATCGTCTTGACGGATAACGTAAAAAATAAACCGAATCTTCACCCCGAGATCCTGATCTGGTTACCAAATTTTGTGTATTTGTGCCTCGGAAGCACGCTGTTTATCCGGTTAGTCCGGCGGTGATTCAATAAAGATCCCGGGTTAGAGCTGTTGAAAGTGATTTTCAACAACAAGTAATGAAACTGACAGGTGCCGGTTGATGTTCGGGTCCAGAATCGACTAGGGTATTTCTATGAGTACTAAAACAGCCGAAGCTGCGTGTCAGCTCTGTACCTATTGGAAAACTTCCTCTAGCAACGAAGGCGAATGCCGTCGCCATGCTCCTCAGACGATCGTTTTCAAAGTTGATAATGAAGTAAAGTTTGAATCACACTTCCCTGTAACAAAGGGGAACGATTGGTGCGGCGACTTTGCGAATAAATAAGATTGCTCAACGGTGACTAGTTCAGGAGCAAAAGTCGCTAGCGGATTTTAGTTGCGAGTGATTCTCATTATGGCTACGGTCATCATGTGTCAGTCGATAGTTCTGTTGATCGAATCTTGGGTCCGTTAACCAAGGGTTTCTTCCGCAAGGCAGACGATTTACTTGACCTTTATTCCGCTGCGTTGACGCGATCCCGTGCGGGGCGTTGCGTGGCTTGCTATTTTAAGCTGCACGGGGTGGGTGAACCCGAAACGTTGCTCTATCCGCTTAAGACCTGGATCGAGGCCAATATTGAGGTTGTAGCTAAAGACGCTCAGGATACAATCCTTGAGCAATTGCCGCTAAGACTGGACGCTTCCAATCTAGAGGCCTATTGTCAGAATGTCATTCATGAGTTTCGAACGAACAGAGTGTATCCTTCACCAAATCTCACCTTGGAGTTTCGCTTCAAGGAAGCAGCCTGACGGGGCTGGGTTGGTCGCCGAAAAGCGGGCAAAGCAGCCGGATGCATTGTTCCAGGAGGCTCTCAACTATCTGAAAGCCGGTGGATTCCGGGTAACTAAGCCGCGTGAAGTCATCGTTCGTGCAGCCATTGCGTTTACCGATCCATTCCATGCAGAAGATCTGCTTGCCAAGGCGCGTGAAGTCGATCGTCTGATTTCGCTTGCGACGATCTATCGGACTTTGCCAATGCTGCTCGATAGTCATCTCATCCGCGAAGTGGAACTCAATCGCGAGCATCGCTATTACGAAGTCAATCGCGAACAGTCTCCAGCCGCTTTCCACATTGTCTGTGTTGATTGCCACCAGGTAATCAAGGTCCAGGATGACTGCATTACTCTTCGGGAGCGTTTCCTGGCGAATAGCATGGGGTTCAAACCGTTGAAGCTGAATGTCCGAATCGAGGCCACCTGTCTTGATCTCCATGAAAAAAAAAGTTGCCAACGGAAGGAAAAAGCAACTTCTGCTGTTCAAGGCGCCATCCTCGGTGCAGTTTAGCTGTTAGCGAACAAACCTCGTCTGCTGACAAGCTCAAGCTGATCGAGGCCTAGAACAATGTTCTTCAAGCGCTAAGTTTGACCTGCTGGCCGTCTCTCCCACAACCACCGCTAAGGCTAGCGCCACCGATCACAACAGCTGCAATGACGTCGAGCTCATAGTCGTCCGGCACTAAAAAATGCTGCGGTACGACCCTCGCGCAAAAAGGCGTTCTAATTGCGGCGCAGCTTGCTCAACAAACGCAGGATCTCAATGTAGAGCCAAACGAGAGTAACCGTCAGAGCGAATGCAGAATACCATTCCATCCACTTCGGAGCACGGTAAGCAATCCCATTCTCAATCAGATCGAAATCCAGAACTAGATTCAATGCAGCGACAGCTGTGACGATCAGGCTGAACGTGATGCCGATTGGGCCGCTCTCGTGGATGAGCGGCAGGGAGATATGAAAGAAGATTCCGAGAATAAAGCTAAATGCATAAACAAGTGCAATCGCGGCAGTTGCGCCGAAAATGACAGCCTTGAACGTTTCCGAGGGCCGTATGATTCGTGACTGATAAGCGGCCAGTAGGGCAAATGCGACACCAAAAGTCAGGAGCACTGCTTGCAGCACAAGTCCTGGAAATCGTTGTTCCAAAACAAAAGAGATTCCGCCGACAAACAATCCTTCCAAGATAGCATAGAGTGGTGCAGTGATTGCTGCCCATTGCCTCTTAAACGAGGTCACTATGGCAAGAATAAATCCGCCGATTGCCCCACCGAGGATCAATGGATAGCCCACCGCTGGATAGCTTGCTGACTGAGTCCACGCGATCGCTCCGGCTATTGCAACCAGTACGAGTAGATATATCGATCGGCTGACGACGCCGGTCAGAGTCATAGGGCGGGAACTACTGGATACCTCAGTAAAGGTCGATTCTTGTAGGACTGGGTTACCTGATCTCATAATAAATCCGTCTATTTATAGACAGAAGTAAATATATTAAAAAGAAAGCGCATTGCAAGGTGCGACCTCTTCTACATATTGCGGATGCAACATTAGCTCATTGCTTCTTGCGGAATATCGATCGGCTTTTCCTTCTTACTGAGCGCGCGGCGCAACTTAGCCAGAGCGATATTCTGCAACTGGCGAATCCGCTCGCGTGTCACGCCAAATTTTTTGCCGACTTCTTCAAGTGTCTTCGGTTTACCACCATCCAATCCAAAGCGCTGGAAAATGATTTTTCGTTCACGATCATCGAGAACTTCCAGGAGTTCACTCACTTCGTCGCGGAGATTCTTATCCTGGAGTAGTTCAAATGGCGTCTGAGCATCTTCATCGCCAACGATCTCACCAAACTCGGTCGAATCATCATCGCTGATCGGGGCGTCCAACGAGGCTGGGCGGATTGAGACCGTCTTTAGCTGGGAAATTTTCCCACTTGAGATACCAATCTCTTCAGCCAGTTCTTCATCGGTCGGTTCGCGACCCAGCTCTTCACTCATTTGGAGCGAAACCCGCCGCATTTTGGAGATCTTATCGACTAGATGAACTGGAAGCCGGATGGTCTTGCTCTGGTTAGCCAGAGCGCGCTTGATCGATTGTTTAATCCACCAAGCGGCATAAGTGCTCAGCTTCCCTCCCTTGGCAGGGTCAAAGCGCTCGACGGCCTTCATCAGGCCGATATTTCCTTCCGATATCAAATCAAGAAGTGGGAGCCCCAAATTCGCGTAATCGTGAGCGATCTTTACGACCAACCGAAGGTTCGCTTTGATCATCAAAGCGCGAGCTTCTCTATAGCCCTTTTTGATTTGCGCGGCTAGCTCAATCTCCTCTTGAGGAGTCAACAACGGTATCTGCCCGATCTCCCGAAGGTAAATCTTAATGCCTGTATCAGAATCTTCACCAGCCATACATTAATTACTTACGTTAACTTTTGAACAGCCAACCTGTCATCCTTATTTACCCCCCCTAGAGCGGTTAGGGAACGAAAAGTTAACCATCTTCACGATTTTGAGCTTCGACAGAGAACCAGTCAGGATGTTCAACGATTTTATCGATTTCCCTCAATTTTTACCACTTTACTACTTCACTTGCAACCCAATCAGCCTTTTCCGGTTGCAAAGCTCCAAAGATGCTTCAACCATTGATAAGTTTTTCTGTTGCTTGGTCTCTCGCATTATCTTCTTGATAACTGCGATAGATATGCCCGCCAACGGATTTAATTGCAAAGAAGTTCGTCCATCAACTCATTCTTAGCGAGTCAGCGAGCTTCAGTAGAAACAATCGTGCCCAAACGTCAAATAATTATTAATGGATCTTATAATTGGGCTGATTTGCCATTTCAAGCCATCGACGACCTAAAATCCTTTTAAGAGTTAATACGATCCTCTTAAGCAGTTAGTGCACCAAAGGCCAATTTTTCAGGCAATTTGCACAGTTTTGGCAAGTGAAAAATACACTAGAAGTTCTTGGTTACTCGCTTGAATTCAACTTCCGAGACCCCCAATCTTTGAGATTCATCCGCTCGATCTGAAAAAAAGCGTCCCGCGTCCGGATATAATTTCCAAGCCCGTTCATTCGTCCGATCGAGTGTAGCTCATCTGACCGAATGTAAGGACCGTTAGGATCGACCAGATCATCCCGGACATGGATCGAAACCACCCAACCAAGGATCACCCGAGAATTTCCAATTTCGAGCGTCGTATACTCTCGGCATTCAAGACTTGCTGGTGATTCAGCGATTCGAGGCACCGAAACGATCGAGGAAGGCGCCGCTGTAAAACCAGCCTGTTTGAGCTCATTAACGCCCGGCGGGAAATCGATTGCACAAATGTTCATCTTTTCAGCAATCTCTTCGTTCACGACATTCACCACAAATTCCCTCTTTGTGCG
>Ga0075362_10000478_pt1 | contig 11627 bp, 8 predicted proteins | sample EndMetdeltDD1762_FD_71397 | JGI IMG/M metagenome (GOLD analysis project Ga0075362, IMG submission 71397) | Populus endosphere microbial communities from Tennessee, USA - Endosphere MetaG P. deltoides DD176-2 | ecosystem: Host-associated > Plants > Roots > Endosphere | place: USA: Tennessee...
CGCGCCGCGGCGCGCGCATCGCTCGAGCGGGCGACCCTGATCTGGATGCCGGGCGGCGATCAGAACCGCTTCATGGCGGCGATCGCCGGCACCGGCCTGGACGAGGTGATTCGCGCGCGGCACCGCGCGGGGGCCGCGGTCGGCGGGACCAGCGCCGGCGCGGCGGTGCTCGCCGCGGAGATGTTCACGGGCGACGCAGACCTGAAGTCGCTCACCGCCGGCGCGACGGTGACGGCCCGCGGCCTGGGCCTGCTGCCCGGCCTGCTGATCGACCAGCACTTCCTGAAGCGCCAGCGCGACAACCGGCTGATCAGCGCCGTGCTGGATCATCCGCCGCTCGTCGGCGTGGGCATCGACGAATCCACCGCGATCGTCGTGCGCGGCGATCGCTTCGACGTGATTGGCGCCAGCTCCGTCGTCGTCGTCGACGCGCGCCGCGCGCGCGTGAACAAGGCCGCGCCGGGTGAGCTGGTCTCTGGAACCGGAGTGGCCCTGGCCGTGCTCAAGGCCGGCCAGTCGTACACCATTCGATAACCTGCCGGACCTGAAGGTCCGGCGCGGCATCCAGCATTCATCGCGGCCCCTGTCACGGATCGCAAGAGACGAGGAGACGAGGAGGAAATCTGCAGAAGGCCGGGAGACCAGGAGAATTTCTTGGCTTTCCAAGATCAAGAGATTGCTCCTGGCCTCCTCGTCTCGTGCGGTCTCCTGACCTCCTTGTCTTCTGCGATCCGTGACTGGCGTCACGCGGCGCCTGCGGCGCTACAGCGCCAGGAGCTCCGTCTCGATCCCCTCGCTCATCGCGCGCTGCGAGCGCCACGCACGCGCGAGCGCGCGCTGGCCGTCCTTGTCGATCAGATAGTGGCGGCGCCTCCGTCCGCCACGCTGGTGCGTCGGCAGCCCGACGTACGACGCGATCATCTTCTTCTCTTCCAGGCGCCCCAACGTCATGTACACCGTGCCCTCGGAGAGGTCGCGCGCGGTGCGATCGCGGATCTCCTTGAGGATCGCCGCGCCGTACGCGCCATTCCCCAGACGGATGAGTGCCAGCAGTACGAGTTGTTCGAATTCTCCGACGATCGGCGCGTAATAATCCTGCGGACGGATTTGACTCACATTGTTAAGTATATGCGATGATTTTTCGCGATTTTGATCTTGCGCACGGCGTGCGCCGCGATGATAATCGCTGCTTTACACGTTGCGACGAAAGGACACCAGCCGCATGGGTTCCGCAGCCTCCAGTGACGCCATCCGCAACATCACCGACTACAGCAGTCCCGCGCGCAGCGCGGCGCCGACCCAGCGCAGGGCCGCCGACGAATTCGGATCGCTGACCTTCAACGAGGAAACGCAGCGCGCGCGCCTGCCGAAGGACGTCTTCCGCGCGCTCCGCCGTTCCATCGCGCACGGCGAGTCGCTCGATCCCTCGATCGCCGACATCGTCGCCAGCGCGCTGAAGGACTGGGCCGTCGAGCACGGCGCCACGCACTACACCCACTGGTTCCAGCCGATGACCGGCATCACCGCCGAAAAGCACGATGCCTTCCTCAACCCGACCGCCGACGGCCGCGCCGTCGCCGAGTTCAGCGGCAAGGAACTGGTCAAGGGCGAGCCGGACGCGTCGAGCTTCCCGTCGGGCGGCCTGCGCTCCACCTTCGAGGCGCGCGGCTACACGGCATGGGATCCGACCAGCCCGCCGTGGCTGCTCGTGACCTCCGCCGGGACCACGCTCGTCATCCCGACCGCCTTCGTGAGCTGGACCGGCGAGGCGCTCGACAAGAAAACGCCGCTGCTCCGCTCGCAGGAAGCGCTCTCGAAGCAGGCCGTCCGCATCCTGAAGCTGTTCGGGTCGAAGGCGCAGCGCGTCGCGACCACCTGCGGCCCCGAGCAGGAATACTTCCTGATCGATCGGCAGTTCTTCTTCAACCGGCCCGACCTGATCAACGCCGGCCGGACGCTCTTCGGCGCCAAGCCGCCCAAGGGCCAGGAGATGGAGGATCAGTACTTCGGCGCCATCCCGGACCGCGTCCTCGCGTTCATGATGGAAGTGGAGCGCGAGCTCTACAAGGTCGGCGTCCCGGTCAAGACGCGCCACAACGAAGTCGCGCCGAGCCAGTACGAGCTCGCGCCGATCTTCGAGAACGCCAACGTCGCCACCGATCACCAGATGATGACGATGGAGATGCTGCGGCGCATCGCGCCGAAGCACGGCCTCGCCTGCCTCCTGCACGAGAAGCCGTTCGCCGGCGTCAACGGATCCGGCAAGCATCTCAACTGGTCGATGAGCGACGACCAGGGCAACAACCTGCTGAACCCCGGCGAGACGCCGCACGACAACGTGCAGTTCCTCGTCTTCTGCGCCGCGGTGCTGCGCGCCGTCAACAAGTTCCAGGGGCTGCTGCGCTTCTCGATCGCCAGCGCCGGCAACGATCATCGTCTCGGCGCCAACGAAGCGCCGCCGGCCATCATCTCGATCTTCCTCGGTGACATGCTCACCGACATCTTCCAGCAGATCGAGAAGGCGGGCGCCGCCAAGACCACCAAGAGCGGCGGCATCATGGACATCGGCGTCAACGTGCTGCCGAAGCTGCCGCGCGACGCCGGCGACCGCAACCGCACCAGCCCGTTCGCCTTCACCGGCAACAAGTTCGAGTTCCGCGCGGTCTCGGCCAACCAGAGCATCGCGCTGCCCAACGTCGCGCTCAACGTCGCCGTCACCGAGTCGCTCGACTACGTCGCCAGCGAGCTCGAGAAGGAGCTGAAGGCGGGCAAGAAGCTCCCCGTCGCGGTCAAGACGCTCCTGACGAAGCTCGTCAAGGACAACAAGCAGATCATCTTCAACGGCAACGGCTATTCCGACGAGTGGCAGAAGGAGGCCGGCAAGCGCGGCCTGCTCAACCTGCGCAATTCGGTCGACGCCTACCCCGAAGCGATCAAGGCCGACGTCATCAAGGCGTTCGAGAAGTACGGCGTGCTCAACGAACGCGAGCTGCACGCGCGCTACGAAGTGGCGCTCGAGCAGTACAACAAGACCATCAACATCGAAGCGCAGCTCATGGTGCTGATGGCCAACCGCTACATCCTGCCGTCGGGCTACCGCTTCCAGGGCGAACTGGCCGGCAGCGTCTCGGCCGTCAAGACGGCCGGCGGCGTCGCAAAGGAAACGAAGAAGACACTCGACCAGGTCACCAGGCTCGTGGACGAGGCGAAGGTCGCCGTCGACGAGCTCCAGCGGCTGCTCGAGCACGAGTCGAACGGCGACGCCGTCAAGCACGCGAAGTACTTCCGCGACAAGGTCATCCCCGCCATGGGCGCGCTCCGCGAGAGCGGCGACGCGCTCGAGAGCCTGGTCCCGCAGGACCTCTGGCCGCTGCCGACCTATCGCGAAATGCTGTTTGTGAAGTAACCAGGCCAACCCCGGCACCCGACCCTCCGTCCAACCATGCTGGACGGAGGGTTTTTCATGTACCGCGCATTCGCGATCGCCAGCGCCGTGGCCGTCAGTGCCCTGGGCGCCAGTCATTCCACCGTGTCCGCGACCGAACAGGGCCGCCGCGTCGACCTCGAGGCGGCCGACTGCCGCCAGAACGTGATGTTCGGCGACTACGAGACGGCGTATGCCACGCAGCGGACGACCGTGCCGGTGAGCGTCGGCACGCTCGAGGTGCGTCCCGACTTCAACGGCGGCGTCCGCATCGAGCGGGGGACGGGCGCCGTGTTCAACATCACCGCGTGCATCGGCGCCGGCGCGGCCACCCGCGCCGAGGCGCAGGCCGCGGCCGACGCCGTCCGGCTGGAAATCGACGGCAACCGGGTCCGGGTGCGCAGCAACGGCAATGCGCTCGCGCCGACGCGCAGCTGGAGCGTCCAGATCGTCGTGCAGGCGCCCGACGGCACGTCGCTGTCGGCCGAGACGTCCAACGGACCGATCGGCGTGAAGGGGTTCAGCGGCACGCTGGACCTGCGCGCCTCGAACGGCCCGATCTCCGTCCACGACGTGGACGGCGAGGTGAAGGCGCGCGCGTCGAACGGCCCGATCAGCCTGGCCGGAAGCCGCGGCGAATTCGACGTCGAAACCGCCAACGGACCGATCAGCGTCAACCTCGACGGATACCGGTGGGTCGGCCACCTCACCGCGCGCGCCTCCAACGGTCCGCTCAACGTCACGGTGCCGTCGGACTACCAGTCGGGCGTCGAGATCTCGTCGTCCTCCCATTCGCCGTGGAACTGCCGCGCCAGCGCCTGCCGCGGCGCCGGCCGCGACTGGGACCGGCCGCGCACGCTCCACATCGGCACCGAACCCGTCGTCGTGCGCCTCTCGACCGTCAACGGGCCCGTGACGGTCGACAACCGGTAGCAGGAGAAATCTGTTTGATGTCGAGCCGGGTCTGACGACCCGGCCTACGCCCGCCTGCGATCCGTGACAGGCGCCGCGACGCGATCAGCGCGCGAACGCCAGCGCGTTGCGGCGCGCCATCGCCATGATGGTCGCCTGGGGATTCACGCCGGGTGAGTCCGGCAGCATGCTCGCGTCGTTGATCGAGAGTCCCGAGACGCCGCGGACGCGGCCGAACGAGTCGGCGGCGCAGCGTTCGGGGCGCTCGCCGATCGGGCACGACGAGAACACGTGGACGGTCTGGAGCGCGAGGTCGGCCCACGGCAGGTCGCGCTCGAGCCACACGCGCGCCTCGGCTTCCGAGCGGACCGGCGCGAGACCGAAGGTCGCTGGATAGATCACGTCCGCGCCCGCGGCGAGCAACAGGCGGCACATCTGCGCGAAGCCGCGGCTCAGGTTCGTCACGTCCTCGCGCGACATCCAGTAGTGAATGCGCGGCAGTCCGTCACCCACCCACGACGGCCGCACCGATCCGCGGCCCGTGCCCCGGACGCCGACGTAGTACGCGGCCATCCGGCGCCGCGCGTCGCGATCGCGCAGCTCGCCGGTCGGGTTCTCGTTGAGCATCACCGCCAGGTGTCCGGGGGTGAAGTAGGCGCCGCCCATGGTGATGTCGGGGGCGAACTCCTTGACCTGGAGCAGCGGCATCACCGATTTGTCGGCGTCGATGATCTCGGGGAAGCGCGCGACGACCTTGAGGTACGGATGGATGCCGAGCGTGTTGCCCACGCCGTGCGAGATGCCGCTGCGCCGCAGCAGTGCCGGCGTCTCGGTCGGGCCGCCGCAGACGAACACGTGCTCGGCCTCGATGTCGACGCGGCGTCCGGCGTCCGCGCCGTGCACCCGGCGCGCGCGCACGCCGCGAATCCTCGCGCCGTCGCGCAACAGCCGCTCGACGCGCCAGCCGCTCAGGATCCGTACGCCGGCCGCTTCGGCGCGCGGCAGCAGCGTCAGCGACATGCCCTGCTTGGCGCCGCGCGCGCATCCCTGCGCGCAGGTGTTGGAGCTCGCGCATCCCGGCGCCGCGCGCGGCGTCTCGCCGCCCTTCCATCCCATCGCGCGCAGGCCGCGATCGAAGACCGCGGTGCTCGGCGGCCACGGCCGCGAGAACGTGCCGACGCCGAGCGCCTGCTCCGCCCACGTGTAGTGCTCGACCAGATCGCTCTCGGACGCGTCGGCGATGTTGAACTCGTACTTCCAGTGCGCGAGCAGCTCGGCGGGCGGACGGCTCCAGAACCCGCTGTTGATCTCCGTGCTGCCGCCGACGCAGCGGCCTTCGGCGTAGGCGACCGGGACCGATCCCATGATCGGGTTCATGCCGCGCGCGCGGAACAGCCGGCCCATCGCCTCCGTCGGCGTCGTCCCGTAGTCGGGCAGCGTGTATCGGGGGCCTTCTTCGACGACGACGACCTCGCGTCCGGCTTCGGCGAGCGTCAACGCGGTGACGGTGCCTCCCGCGCCGGAGCCGACGACGAGGACGCTGGTCTTCATCAGCCGATGCGCTCGAAGTAGGCGAGCGCGGCAAGACTGCGCAGCGGGCGGAAGAGCTTGCGGGCGAGCGTCACGCGTCCGTAGGCCCATGCGTGCATCCAGGCCCGGCGTCGCGCGGCGCTCAGCGCGCCGATGCCGCGCAGCCAGCGCAGCCACGTGATCGCCGAGAACACGGTGAGGCCGCACGCCAGCAGCACCTGGAGAACGAGCGGCATCGCCTGCAGCTGCTCGCGCACGAACGCGGCGCTGAAGTCGAGCGCCTGCGCGCGCCGGTCGGGCGGCTCCGAGGGATGTTCCGGTATCAGGCCGTCGACGATCGCACGCAGGAACGGGCGTGACGGGATCAGCACGGCGTCGATCACAGCATGCGCCTGACCAGCGCGAGCACGCCCTGGCGGACCGGCGAGCGATGCGAGCTGAGGCCGGTGCCGGTGGCCGCCTCCTCGCGATGCGCGCGGAACCACTCGTAGCTGTCGATCAGCATCTCTTCGTTCGAGTAGCGCGGTTTCCACCCGAGCTCGGACGCGGCCTTCGACGAATCGAAGTACATCGACCGGCCGTACATCAGCGCGTGGTACGGCCCGAGCGGCGAGAGCCCGATCGCGCTGGTGACGCGCATGGCCGCGACCGCGGGAGCCATCGGCACGCTCTTCACGCGCGATCCGGTTCCGGCGTGCGCGGCCAGCCCTTCGAGGGCCTGCCTCATCGTCCCGAACCGGTCGGCGCCGATGTTGTACGACGTCGAGCCGGGGCGCGCCGCCGCCATCACGCACGCGTCGGCGAGATCGTCGGCGTGAATGAACTGATAGCGGTTGTCGCCGCGCCCGAGCACCGGCACGTTGGCGCCTTCGCTGATCCACTCGAAGAGGATGTGGAAGATGCCGAGGCGTCCGTGTCCGAGGATCGTGCGCGGACGCACGATCGAGACGTCGAGCCCCTGGCCGGCATAGCGGACGCACAGCGTCTCGGCCTCGGCTTTCGCGCGGCCGTAGGCCTCGGCCGGCGCGAGCGGCGTTGCCTCGGTCACCGGCAGCGCGCCGGGCGCGCCGTAGACGGCCGACGAAGAGGTGTGGACGACTTTGCCGACGCCGGCCTCTTTCGAGGCCTGCAGCACGTGCTCGGTGCCGAGCACGTTCACCGACTGGAACAGCTCGCGATCCTTGGCGAGCGGCACCTGCGCGACGTTGTTGAAGACGGCGTCCCCTCCGGCGACCGCGCGGCGCACCGCGTCGAGATCGCGGACGTCGCCGCGATGGAACTCGACGTCGCCGGCCCGATCGCCGGGATCGTTGATGTCGAAGACGCGACAGCGCCAGCCGCGGGCGCGCAATCGCTCGACGAGGCGGCTGCCGAAGTAGCCGGAGCCGCCCGTCACGATCGCCAGCCGATCGGCTCCGCTCACGGGAGCTGGCCCGCGTCGAAGCACCACTTCAGGCTGCGGCGCATGCCTTCGCGCAGGCTCACCGGCGGGTCGTAGCCGAGCTCCGCCTTCGCGCGCGCCACGGTGCACGCGATGGTCTTGTTCATCTCCGACAGCACGTGGATCTTCGAGTTGTAGAGACCGGCCCCCTGGAGCGCCTTGTCGGCGAGCAGCGCGACCTCGCTCGCCAGATCCGGCAGCCGCATGCGCTTGTGGGCGCACGGCACGTTGAACTCCTTCTCGAACAGATCCTCGACCGTGTCGACGATCTCGTTCATCGTGTACGGGCGCTCGTCGGCGATCCAGTAGACGCTGCCGCTCGTCGCCCTCTCGGCCGCCAGCCGCAGGCCGAGCGCGAGATTGTCGACGTAGGCCATCGATCGCGGACTGTTGCCGTCGCCGACGATCGGCACCTTGCCGTCGCGGATCATCTTGAAGAACAGGCTCTGGCGCGGCGGCTGTCCCGGCCCGTAGAACCACGGCGCGCGGACGATGGCCGTCTCGATGCCCGTCGCGTCCTTGACGGCGAGCTCCATCTGCATCTTGGAGCGCCCGTAGTTCATGTACGGGTTGTAGGGGGACGACTCGTCGAAGCGATGGTCGCGACTGGGGTTGACGCCGAACGGCGAATTGCTCGACACGGCGACAATCCGGCGGACGCCGGCCTGCCGCGACGCGTCGAGCAGGTTCTTCGTGCCCTGCACGTTGACGTCGTAGAGCTCACGCACGCGAGCGGGGTGGATCACTCCGGCGGTGTGGAAGAGCACCGCGCCGGCGGCGCCGGCGACGAAGCGCGCGCAGTCGGCCGGCTTGCGCAGATCGCCGGTCATGCCGCGCACCTCGGCGCCCGGGTACGCGCCGCGGAGGGACTCGACCAGCCGCGAGCCAAGCCAGCCGTCGGGTCCGGTGACAAGGAACAGGGCCATGAAGGTGCGACAACTATATCGGAGTGGAACCTGTCTGATAAGCGGCCGGGCGGGCCTGAGCGCGCGCGTGCGCGCGAGCGTGGAGGGAGTCCGAGGGGCGACGCCCCTCGGTTAGAAGGTCAACTTGCCTTCGCCGACCAGCACGCTGCGCCCGCCGACGCGGACGCGCGTGATCGTGTCGCCGCTGGTGTCGAGCGAAACGTGGATGCGGCTGGGGCGCAGCATCTGCACGCCCTGGAGCGAGATGGCGTGCGACAGGCGCGCGCGATCGACGAGCCGGTACTCGTGGAGGTAACAGGCGAGCGGCCCGCTCGCGCTGCCGGTCGCGGGATCTTCCGCGATGCCGAAGCCGGGGGCGAGCATCCGGCTGTAGACCGCCTCGACTTCGGTGGTCGGCCGCGTCTCCGGTTCGCGGCGCGCCTCCGTCGTGAAGACGAAGAGCGGGACGTCGCCGAGTCCCGCCGCGCGGCAGACCGTGTTGTAGGCCCTGACGTCGAGCGCGACGGCGTCGACCGCGCGCCGCGTCTTCAGCGCGGCGACGAGATAGGGAAGGCCGCACGAGACGACCTGCGGCGGCGCGTCCACGAGGTCGCCGGGATCGACGCCGAGGGCCGCCGCGAAGCCGGCACGATCGGCGAGACGTCCGCCGAACTCCGGGTTCTTCTGCGTCATCCACGCGAAGTCGAGCATCGGGCCCGTCCACGTCAGCGACACCGGCGTCGGCCCGACGCCGAGCCCGAAGACGAACGACTCGCGGCGCGCCGCGATGACGCCTTCGCGCACCAGCGCGAACGTGGTGCCGATCACCGGATGTCCGGCCATCGGCAGCTCCTCGGCCGGCGTGAAGATGCGCATGCGCACGTCGGTGCCGGCGCCTTCGGGCGGGAAGACGAACGTCGACTCCGAGAAGTTCATCTCGCGCGTGATCGTCTGCATCTCTTCGGAGGTCAGCCCGGCCGGCTCGGGAAATACCGCGAGCTGGTTCCCTTCGAACGCGATGTCGGTGAAGACGTCGTAGTGCAGATAGCGGTAAGTGCGCATGATCCACCGAAGCGTAGCCGAACCAGCCGCCCGGGTGAAGGCCAACGATCCGGCGGACCGGTGCGCTCGGGCCGGCGCCGGTCCCTCCTGCGACCCGTGACAGGCGCCGCGACAGTGGTCAGTTCACGGTGATACGCACGATCCGCAGTTGATCGAAGAGCCGCGTGCGGCTGTTGCGGACGAAGACGGCGAGGTCGTAGGTGCCCGGCGCAAGCGTGCCGGTGACGTCGAAGCCGGACGTCAAGTACTCGCCGCCGAAGACGCTCGCGACGTCCGCGCGGGCGCCGTCGATCACCGCGCCCGCCACGAAAATCGGGGCGCCCCCGCCGACGGGCAGCGCCCACGCGTTCATGATGTCGACGCCGGGTGTATCGATGGACGTCTGCTTCAGCGCCCAGCCGGCGATACGCACGGCCGTACCGCTGACGTTCGACGAAGGCAGATCGATGGCCATCCGCGCGATCGGCGGTGGCGCGGCGAGGAATACGCCGCCGCTGAACGCCGGATCGAAGGCAAACGTCCCGAGGATCTCGCGGCCGGTCGCGCCGTCGAAGACCCGCACGTGCGGGCCGCCGCCGGGTCCGGCGCCGGTCATCACGTCGGCGCGGCCGTCGCCGTTCAGATCGCCGGCGGCCACGCGGACCCCTCCGGGGAATCCCGGCTCGTAGGCGAAGAAGCTCGCCAGCGGCCCGGCGATCGCCTGGCCGGTCGCGCCGTCGAAGACGCGGACGTGCGGACCACCGCTCGGGCCGGCGCCCGTCACGATGTCGGCCAGACCGTCGCCGGTGACGTCGCCGGCCGCGACGTAGACGCCGCCGGGGAAACCGTCGAGATACGCCAGGAACTGCCGCCGCGCCCCGCCAGTGTAGCCGTCGATGACGGTGACGGTGGGTGACGGGCCGCCGCCCGCGCCGACGATCGGATCGACGATGCCGTCGCCGTTGACGTCTCCCGCCGCGACATGCAGGCCGCAGGCCGGCGCCGGAAGTGCGACGGCGTACTCGCGCACGAGCGCGCCCGTCCGGCCGTTGAAGGCGCGGACGACGGACGGTCCGCCGCAGCCGGCGGTGGCGAGGATCTCCGGATTGCCGTCGCCGGTGACGTCGCCCGTCGCCACTTCGACGCCGCCGGTGAACGCGGGATCGAACGCGAAGAACGAGGCGCGCACCGCGCGCGTCGCGCCGTCGAACACCAGTACGTGCGGGCCGCCGCCCGGACCGGCGCCGGTCACGAGGTCGGCGACGCCGTCGCCGTTGACGTCGCCCTGCGCGACGGAGACGCCGCCGGTGAATCCGTGCGCGTAGGCGTCGAATCCGGAGCGCACGGTGCCGTCCGAGGCGAACGAGCGTACGGCCGACCCGATCCCGCCGGCCCCGGCGACCAGGTGGCGTTCGGACGAGACGCCGAGCGTGAACGACGCGGAGACCTGACACGCATTCGCGTCGGTGCCGGTGATCGTGATCGGGAACGCGCCGCGGCCGGACGGCGTGCCGGCGATCGCACCGTTGCTGAACGTGAGCCCCGCTGGAAGTGCGCCCTCGAGCGTGAACGAGGACGGCCCCGCGCCGTTCGCGATCGAGAAACTCTGGCTGTACGGCGTTCCGGCGAGCGCGACGCGCAACTGGCCGGGCATCAGCGACAGCGCCGAGCAGTCCGGCAGGACGGCGAAGCTTCGCGTCACGGGCGCGGCGGCGCCGTAGTTGCCGTTGCCGGCCTGGGTCGCCGCGATCGTGCACGCGCCGAGAGTGACGAGCGTCACGGTTCCGCTCGAGACCGTGCAGACCGCCGGCGTGGACGAGTCGAACGTGACCGGCAGGCTCGAGCTCGCCGTCGCGCTGATCCCGAACGGGCCCGCGCCGAGGATGCGATCTTGGAGGGGCGCGAATTCAATCATCTGAGCCGCCTGTGCGATCGTCACGCTGGCCGTCACCTGCGGCGCCGTCGCGTAGTTGCCGTCGCCGCCTTGAGTCGCTGCGATCGTGCACGTGCCGGCCGCGACGATCTGGACGTGCGTCGCGTCGGCCATCGCGCACACGGCCGTCGTGAGCGAGGAGAAGGTCACCGGCAGCGTCGACGTCGCGGTCGCGCTCACCGCGAACGGGCCGTCACCGTAGATTGGCGTCACCGTCAGCGTGAAGTCGATCGTCTGGACCGCCTGTGCGATCGTCGCGCTCGCCGTCACCTGCGGTGCCGTCACGTAGTTGCCGTCGCCGGCTTGAGTCGCTGCGATCGTGCACGTGCCGGCGGAGACGATCTGGACGTGCGTCGCGTCGGCCATCGCGCACACGGCCGTCGTGAGCGAGGAGAAGGTCACCGGCAGCGTCGACGTCGCGGTCGCGCTCACCGCGAACGG
>Ga0075362_10000479_pt1 | contig 11627 bp, 8 predicted proteins | sample EndMetdeltDD1762_FD_71397 | JGI IMG/M metagenome (GOLD analysis project Ga0075362, IMG submission 71397) | Populus endosphere microbial communities from Tennessee, USA - Endosphere MetaG P. deltoides DD176-2 | ecosystem: Host-associated > Plants > Roots > Endosphere | place: USA: Tennessee...
TCGGCCGCGCGGCCGAACAGGTACCCGGTCATCTCGCCGCAGGCCCAGGCGGTGTTGAGCGCCAGGAGCCAGGGAAGGCCGCGAAGGAATCCCGGCAGGAGCCGGGCACGAGCCCCGTGTCCGGCGGCGCGCGCGGTGAGAAGGGCCGGCAGCGCCGGCGCCAGGAGCGCGTAGCCGAGGGCGACGAAGCGTGACCCGTCGCGGAATCGATCGGCGGCGTACGAGCGGCCGTAGTGAAACCGCATGCGCATGGCGTCGCCGCCGGTCATGCCGTTGTGAAACACCACGTGCGCGCCCGAGAGCCACAAGGGCTCGCCGCGCGCGCGCCATCGCTCGTGCAGCGCCGCTTCCCACAGCCCGCGATCCATCAGGTCGCGGCTGCCGTCGAGCGCCGCGCGCTTGTAGGAGAGGTTCGCTCCCGAGAGCTGCGGCGAGGGGCCTTCGGGAAGCGGCGGCGCGAACGCCGCGAACTCCGAGAAGTAGAGCCCCCAGTCGAACGCCGAGCCCCCGGGCTTCAGCACGACGGGCCCCCCGACCGCCGGCGCCTGCGGCGCCCGCGCGTGCGCGGCGGCGATCTCGGCGCACCACGTGCCGGACGGCACCGATCGTCCCTCGATCGCCGCCACCAGGCTGCCGGTCGTGAGCGCGACCGCGCGCCACCTGAGCGCCGGCACGGTGAGCTTCTCCGGCACGTGCATCACGCGCACCCCCGGAAATCGCGCCTGCAGCTCCGCCGTGGGATCCTCGGGCGAGCAATCGGCGACGACGATCTCGGCGGCGCCGGGCTGGCGCGTCAACGAGGTGAGGCAGGCGTCGAGGATGCGGCGCGATCGGTACGACGTGACGATGACCGACAGGGTCGAGGCGGGAATGGCAGTCGATTATAATCCTCGCGCCCGTCCTTCTGAGATGGCCGCCCCGGTCCACGTCCTCACCCCGGCATACTACGATCGCCTCGCCGCGCTCGAGCAGGCGCACTGGTGGTGGCGCGGCGTGCGGCGCGTGACCCAGCGCGTGCTCGACGATCGCTCGCGCATCGACCGTGTCCTCGACGCCGGCTGCGGCACCGGCGCGATGCTGGTCTGGGCCGAGCGCGACCTGCGCGCGCGGGCGGTCGGCCTCGACTTCTCCGCGGACGCCCTGCGTTTCTGCCGGGCCCGTACGAACGCAGGCCTGCTCCAGGGGGACGCCACCGCGCTTCCCGCCGCCGCGGCGTCGTTCGATCTCGTGCTCTCGCTCGACGTCATCCAGCACCTGCCGCGTCCCGGCGGCGACGCGCGGGCGCTCGCCGAGGCCGCGCGCGTGCTCGCGCCGGGCGGCCGGCTCCTCCTGCGCACCAACAGCGCCTGCGGCTATCCGCCGGTCGACGCGCCCGACTACCATCGCTACTCGCTCGCCGAGGTCCGCAGGCTCGTCGAGGGCGCGGGCCTGATCTGCCGGCGCGCCACCTACGTCAACATGGCACCCGCGCTCGCGCTCACGCTGGTGCGGCGCCTCAAGGGCACGACGCCGACGTCCGATCCCGGCCTGCCGCCGCTGCCCGAACGGCAGGGTCTCGCGGCGGCGATCGGCACGACGTGGCTCACGCTCGAATCCGAATTCATCCGCCGCGTGCCGGTGGCGCTGCCGTTCGGCCACTCGATCGTCGCGCTGGCGCGCAAGCCATAGACCACGATCCGCGCGCGGAGATTGCCAAATATTCAAATATTTCCTCTGCGCGCTCTGCGACCTCTTCCGAAACCGTGACGTGACGGATGCCGCAGGCCTTCTCGAACGGTTCGAAAGGATGAGGCCCGCAGGCCAGGAGGTATCCTTACGCGTGCCCTTTGAGCCCCAGATCTCCTGGTCTCCCGCGATCCGCCGGCAGTCGTCGCGCGGATGAGCGTGAGGCTCGGCATCAACGGCTGGCGGCTGTGCGCGCCGCACACGGGCGTGGCGCGCTACCTGCTCAACGTCATCCGTCACTGGACGCCGGACGCGACGACGACGTTCAGCGAGATCACGATCTACACGCCGCGTCCGCTCGATCGGCGGCTCGTGCCGCTGCCGCCCAACATCCGCGAGCGCGTGCTGGGACCGCACTGGCCGATGATCGTCTGGGAGAACCTGCGCCTCGGCCCCGTGGCGCACGACGAGGTGCTGTTCTGCCCGTCGTATTCGCGGCCGATCGTCGCGCGCGGACGGACGGTCGTGGCGACGCACGACGTCATCTATCACGTCCGCCCCGAGCTCTTCCCTCCGTCGGTCCGCCTCTTCTACCGCCGGCTGTACGACTGGAGCGATCGTCACGCGACGGCGATCACGACGCTCGGTCACGCGGTGAAGCGGGAGATCGTGGCGCACTGCCGCGTGCCGCCGGAGAAGGTGTTTCCGATCCATCCGGCGCCGGCCGAGACGTTCCGTCCCGTCCGGGACGCGGCGGCGCTGGCCGCCGTGCGCGCCCGCCGGGTCGGCGCCGAGGTGCCCTTCTTCCTCTTCGTCGGCAAGATGACCGGCCGCCGCAGCCTGCCGCGGCTGCTCGACGCATTCGCGCGGGTGAAGCGGACCGGACTCCCGCACCGGCTCGTGCTCACCGGCCTGAAGCCGGCCGGCGGCGAGCTCGACGAGCAGGCTGCGCGCCTGGGCCTCGCCGCGGATATCATCTTCACCGGCTACGTGGATGACGAGGAGTTGAACCTGCTCTACAGCGCGGCCGAAAGCTTCGTGATGCCCTCGGTGTACGAGACGACGTCCCTGCCGGTGATGGAAGCGCAGGCGGCCGGCCTCCCGGTCATCGCGCTCGACACCGAAGGGCTGCGCGAGCTGACGGCCGACACGGCGCTGCAGGTGCCGGACATGGATCCCGCGCGGCTCGGCGACGCGATGCTGCGCATGGCCGGCGACGCCGGCCTGCGCCGCGACCTCTCGGCGCGCGGTCTCGAGAACGCGCGTCGATTCTCGTGGCGCCGCTGCTCGGCCGAGACGATGGCCGTGTGCGAACGGGCGGCGGCGGCATGATCGCGGTGCGCACGCTCAACCTGGGATCGGGCAACGAGCCCCGGGCCGGCGCCGTCAACGTCGATCTCCGCCGCGCCCCCGGCGTCAACGTCGTCGCCGACGCCCACCGCCTGCCGTTCCCCGACGGCCTCTTCCTCGAGATCCACGCCTCGTCGCTGCTCGAGCACTTTTCCGATCCCTACGCGGTGCTCGACGAGATCCATCGCGTCAGCCGCGCCACCGGCCGCGTCGAGATCCGCGTGCCGTCCCCCTGGTCGGTCTGGGGGCAGCTCGATCGCTCGCACGTGTTCCTCGCGGACCTCCGGCTGTGGCGCCAGATCCTCGAAGGCTACTTCGATCGCGTGCGCGTCACCTCCGAAGGCGCGCGCTACCGCGACAACGCCCTGCTGCGGGGCATCACGCTGATCCTCATCCGCGTGCTCGGCTGGCACGAGATGGCCGAGGTCTGGCGTTTCCAGTGCAGCGAGAAACTGACGCTGCCCCAGCGCCGCTACATTCCCTGGTGGCTCGAAGACAAATAGCTGCCGGCGATCGAGCAGGCTTGACGCGGCCGTCACGTCACGGTTGCACCGGAGCTCGCAGAGCGCGCAGAAAGAATCTGGATCTTTCTCTGCGATCTCCTTGGGTACGTGACGTGACCGTCGCCTCGAGCCTTCTCAGCCGCTACGCTTGCTTCCGCCCGGTGACGTGGAAGAACGGCCCAATCGCCAGCAGCAGCTGGCGCATGCCGGGCGTTCGGGTGAGCGTGTTGTAGGCGCGCGCGAGCGCGGCGCGGCGGGCACCGAATCGCGCGAGCTCTTCGTCGGGAATCGGCGGCGCCTCCGCGGCGGCGTCGAAGCGGCTGTGCGCACGCACCAGGCCGAGCGCCTCGCGCGCGCTCAGCAGCCGCGCGAACGTATACGGCTCGCCCGTTCGCCATTCGACATAGGCGGGCTGGACACGGCGGGGCAGCCAGCCGACGCCCCAGATCCCGACGTGCGGCTCGGCCCCGAGGCTGAAGCGGTTCGGCGTGCTGAAGGCCAGCGCGGCGCCCGGGGCGGACACGCGATCGATCTCCCGCAGCACCGGCCGCAGATCCGCGAGGTGCTCGATGACGTCGAGGGCGACGACGGCGCCGGCCGATCCGTCGGGGAGCGGCAGCGCTTCGCCGACGGCCGCGGCGAGCGGGAAGTGGCGTCCATGCTCCGCCAGCAGCCGCTTCGCCACGACCAGCCAGGCGAGCGAGACGTCGACGCCGATCGCCGCGCGATCCGGCGGCAGCGCGGCGAGCAGGCCGCCGGTGCCGCACCCGATCTCGAGCAGCGGACCCTGCGCGCGGGCCGCGGGCGCGAGCCACGTGTCGAGCTCGCGCGTGGCGCGGGACGGCCCTTCGAGGACCTGCTGCGTGCGGAACCGGATGCGCGCCTCGGTCCAGTGGGGACGGGATCCGAAGACGTCGCGCGCGAGCGCTTCGGCGGAGACGGGCCCGAGCGCGGCGAGACGGCGCGCCTCGGCCTTGTCGCGATCGAAATCGACCCACGCCGGCGTCGGCACGCGCAGGTCGGGAATGCCGTCGACGACGTCGTAGCCGGTGCTGCAGGCGGCGCAGCGGAGCATCGATGCGCCCGCGTCCGCGAGCGCGCCGCGACAGCGCGGGCAGCGCCAGGGAGCGGACACTACCGCACGGTGATGCCCGAATGCCGCATCGGCTGCGACATCGTCATGTTCCACATGCGCATGAACGGGCCGCCGCCGGGACGGATACGCGCGAAGACGTGGACGGCGTACGGCTTGTCGCCGTAGAACGGGACCAGCCGCGCCGGGACGTCGTAGAAGGTCACGTCGGCGCCGACGCCGAGCTGGAACCACTTCGGCGAATACACGTTGCGCACGCCGCCCACCGTGTAGGCGTTCAGCCGATCGATCAGCTCGCCGGGATGCGGCCGGTGGACGACCGAGGGAAAGAGCAGGTGCTCGGTGGCGATGTCGAGCAGCTCGATCCGTGTGTAGAACGACGTGCGCCCGATCCGTCCCAGCGCCTCGGTGAGAAACGCCGGCAGGTCGGTGTAGGTCTTCTTGTTGCGCCCGTACATCGCCGTCACGGAGACGGCGTTGTCGACGCGCTCGCGCGTCCAGGTGATCGAACCGGTGGCTTTCCTGACGTTGCCCGGCTCGAGCTGCTCGGGCTCCTTCAGGAAGCCGTACGACGCCTGCGCGACGAGGCCGCCGGATCGGAACCACAGGCGCGTCGCCCACGAGTCGAGATCGCCGGGGGTGACGCCGTACCGGTACTGATCGGGCTCGCGTCCGTGGAACGCGGATCCTTCGAGCGTGAAGGGGCCGGCGTCCACGCCCATCCCGACGACGCCCTGCGCGATGTGCGTGGCGTCGAAGGTGTGATGTCCGAGCGGCGCGGTCGGGTTTTCCGACGCCGACAGGCGATGCATGAACGCCACGGGCCCGATGGTGGCTTCCCCCTGAGGCGCTCCAAAAAATGTAATCGCCGCGTGCGAGCCGAGCTCGGCGCGCCAGCCGGCGGAGAGCTGGCTGAAGAAGTCGTGCGGATGCTGGCGATCGATGTTCTCGAGACCGTTGTAGGACTCTCCCATCTGGAAGAGCTGGGAATAGCCGCGCTCGGTGACGGTCATCGGCTCGAACGAGATCATGCCGCTGACGAAGAGCTGGCCCGGACCCACCTTGCGCGAGCCGGATCCCATGAACCAGTTCTGCGACCGGAACTGCGTTTCGCCGCGGTCGCTGTCCTGATGGTTGTACGTCGTGAACACGACGCCGTCGGCCATCCAGTGCCACTTCTCCTGCGCCGAGGCGTCGTGCGCGCAGATCGCGAGGACGAACGCCGCGAGAGCGACGCGAATAGACTGTGTCATGTGTATGGCCCGAGTATACGATCCCGATGCTAGAATCAGGAGCGCCGCGTAATATCCGAGGTTTCCTCCTGATGGTCTTTTGGTCCAGATCGCTCGTCCTCCTGTCGCTCTGCGTGATCGCGGCGAGTGCCTGCGGGAGCAGCGGAGGAGGCGGAACGAATCCGCCGGGCCCGACGCCGGTCACGCTCACGGCGGTGACGGTGACGGGCAACACGGCGCCGGTCGTCGGCGACACCGTCCAGTTCACCGCGACCGCGACGTTCTCCGACGGCACGACCCAGGTCGTCACCGGGCAGGCGACGTGGGAAAGCTCCAGTACGGCGGTGGTGACGATCACGGGCGGCGGCCTGGCCACGATCCTCGCGCAGGGGGAAGCCGACATCCGGGCGACGTACCGGTCCTCGTCCGGCACGTCGATGACGGGAACGTCGCGCGTGACCGTGACGAACAGGCCGGTCACGAGGCACACCCTCACCGGCACGGTGTCCGACGCGACCAACGGCAACATGCTGCCGAACGTGAACGCGACGATCCTCGACGGTCCCGACGCGACCCGTTCAGCCGTGACCGACGCGAACGGCCAGTTCACGATCGCGAACGTCGCCGCCGGATCGTTCCTCCTGCAGTTCACCCGCAGCGACTACCAGACGCGATCGATCCCGGTCTCGGTGAACGGCGACACGTCCGTCTCGGTCCAGATCACCGCGCAGCAGGCGAGCGTCACGCGGTTCTACGGCACCTACAACACGGCGCTGACGATCAAGGAACAGACCTGCAGCTTCCCGTTCCCCGTCGGGCCGACCGGGACCTTCAAGATCGAAGGGAACACCAGCGGCTCGTCGATGACGATTACGATCGTCGAACGCGGCACGACGCGGACGTATAACGGATCGATCCGGGCCGACGGATCGTTCAGCGGCAGCGGCGGCGGCGTCATCGCGGGCTTCGCGCCGCCGCGCAACAAGCACGAGTACACCGGCAGCGTCTCGGGCACGTCGACCGGCACCAGCGTGAACGCCACGGAGTTCGTCGACTTCACGATTCCGTGTCCCGGCGCGAAGATGCAGATCGGGTACAGCGGCAGCAAGTGATTCTCGCCGAGCCGACCACGTCGCGCAGGCGCGGCCTTCTCCTCCTCGTCTTCATCGTCCTCGCGGCCATCCACACCTGGCCGCTCCTGCCGCGGGCGGCGTCGCATACGCTCGACGACGGCGACTCGCTGCTGAACGCGTGGCTGCTCTCCGCGGTCGCCCGCGCCGTGGCGACGCATCCGCTCACCTTCTTCGACATCAACGCCTACTATCCGTTCCACCACGCGCTGGCGACGCTCGACCATCAGCTCGCGGCGGTCCTCTTCACGGGGCCGGTGTATCTCGTCAGCGGCAATGCGCAGCTCGCGCTGAACCTCTACACGTTTGCCACGTTCGTGCTGGCGGGCGTGTTCTGCGCCAGGCTCGTGGAGGAACTGACCGGGTCGTTCGAGGCGGGGCTGCTCGCGGGATCGCTGTTCGCGTTCTCGTCGGGCCGCATGGAGAACCTCAACCATTCGCACGTGCTCGGCAACTGCTGGCTGCCGCTCGCGCTGCTGCTGCTGCACCGCTACGCCGCGCTCCCGACGTGGCGGCGGCTCGCGGCGGCGGTCGGCGCCGCGCTGCTCCTCGCGTTGACGGCGTGGTACAACGCGGCGCTCGGTCCGCTGGCGCTGGGGATCGTCGCCGCGGCGGAATTCGTCAGACGCCGGCCGGCGGCGCTCGCCGCGCTCGGACGGCTCGCCGTTGGCGCCGCCGCCGCCGGCGTGCTGATCGCTGCCGTGGCCCTTCCGTACACGACGGTGACCCGCGAGTTTCGATCGCCGGCGCGATTCTCCTGGGATCCGGCGGGGCCCGAGGCGCCCGCTCTTGCCGGGCACCGAACGATCTCGGCATCGGTGATTCAGGACAACTCGAGCGGTCTCGAGGCGTTCGCCGGCGTCCGCCAGGCGGCGAGCGCGCCGTGGCTGAAGCCCTTCCGTAACGTCGGTCTCGTCGGCGGCCGTTTCTTTCCCGGGATCGCCGGAGCGCTGCTGGCGCTCGTCGCCCTCGTAGTGCTCGTGCGCGCGCAGGCGCGCGCGTCCTGGCTGGCGTGGCCCGCGCTCGCCCTCGCCGGCATTTTCGCCATCGCGATCGTGTCGCTGGCGGCCCACCGGTCCCTGGGAGGGGCGCTCGTGATATCGCGCAGCGACTGGTTCTTCGCGCTGCTCCTGGCCTCGTTCGCCGTCTGGATCGTGCTTCCGCTGCCGGCCTCCCCCGCGCATCCATGGATCGAGCACGCGCGCACGTATTTCGTCATCGCGCTCGTGGGCGGCGCACTCTCGCTGGGCGTGACGGTGTACCTGTACAAGGCGCCGATCGCCCACGGCGTCTATCCCGCCGGCCTGCCGGGGTTCGACGTGCTTCGTGCGGCGGTACGGTTCGGCGCGCTGTACGCCCTGGGCTCGGCCGTGCTCGCGGCCATGGGCTACGTGGCGATGACGCGCCGGCTGGAGGGGCGCGCGCGCGCGGCGGTCGCCATCGGCGCCCTCGTACTCGTCAACGTCGAGCTGTTCGCGCCCATGCCGAGGATGCGGGGGATGCCGCGCGTGCCGGACGTGTACGAGTGGCTCCGCCGCGCACCCGCAGGTCCGGTCGTCGAATTCCCCGTCCACGGCAACCTCTGGAGCCTTCAGTGGTCGCTCGCGCACGGGCAGCCGCTTGCCGGCGGATACGGACTCGTCGAGCCCCAGGCCTACGCACGGTTGCGCGACGAGGACGAGCTCTCGCCGGCGATGGTGGAGCACATCCGATCGCACCTGCACGCGCGCTACGTCGTGGTCGATCGCGCGAAGTACACCGGCGCAGATGACGTACGGATCGCGGCCGCCCTCGCGGCCAACGAGGGGACGCTGAAGCAGGTGACTGCCGCCGGCGGGCGCGAGGTGTACGAGATTGGCGGCCCGTCGCGCGGCGCGCCGGTCCTGCGCGCCTACCCGCCATGGATGGTCGACGGCCAGCGCGGCGTGTCGGTGGACGCGCAGCTCGATCCGGTGCGCGACGGCGTGCCGCACGTCCTGCAGGTCTGGGGGAACGGCCAGCTGCTGACGTCGGCGCCGTGGCAGCCGGGCACGCCGATTCCGCGGCTGTTCGCGCCGCTGCCGCCGCTGCGCGACGAAGGCCTCAACATCCAGGTCCTCGGCGACTACGCCGCGCGTCCCCCCGAGATTTCCGTCGAGGCCTCCGCGCGCGCGACGCGGCTGCAGATCAACGGCCACATGTGGGCCGGACGGACCGGCTACACGCTGGCGGTGATCGCTCCGGACGGCCGCGTCGAGGACGTCCGCAACTTCAACACGTCGCACCACGAATCGGCGTCGCACGAGCTCGCCGCCCGCATTGCCGCCATCCCGAAGGGCTGGACGGCGGCGCTCGCGACCTATTACGATGCTTCGCGCGCCCTGACGGCCGATGCCGTCGAGGCGTTGCGCACGCTCGGCATGGCCGCCGATCTCCGCGGCCGCTTCCGCGTGATGCACGCGGCGATCGGCACCAAGGGAGCGGCGCCCGGCACCGCCCTCGAAGACGTCTCCCCAGACGCGGCGCGATGTGCGAACGGCCAACCGGTGCTGGTACCGGTGTCTGTGCGGGATGTGAGGATCTACTGAACCCCACCACGGTTGTCATCATCGGCGCTGGCCCCGCGGGACTCACGGCGGCGCACGAGCTCGCCACGCGCGGCGTGCCGGTCATGGTGCTCGAGCAGGACGTGCGCGTCGGCGGCCTCGCGCGCACCGAAGAGGACGGCGGCTTCCGCTTCGACATCGGCGGCCACCGTTTCTTCACGAAGGTCCCGATCATCGAGCAGCTCTGGCGCCGCGTGCTGGGTCCGGACTTCCTCAAGCGCCCGCGCCTCTCGCGGATCTATTACCGCGGGCGGTTCTTCCAGTACCCGCTGCGGCCGCTCGACGTCGCCCGCAATCTCGGCATCGGCACCAGCCTGTCGGTCCTGGCGAGCTACGCCGCCGCCCGGCTTCGGCCGATCCCCAACGAGGTCAGCTTCGAGGATTGGATCGTCAACCGCTTCGGCCGCCGGCTCTACGAGATCTTCTTCAAGACCTACACGGAAAAAGTGTGGGGCATTCCCTGCTCGAAGATCGCCGCCGAGTGGGCCGCCCAGCGCATCCGCGGGCTCTCGCTCCGCAGCGCCGTCCAGAGCATGTTCGTGAAGCGGACGGGCGCCGGCGCGATCAAGACGCTGATCGACGAGTTCGAGTATCCGCGCCTCGGTCCCGGCATGATGTGGGAGCGGTTTGCCGAGATCGTCACGGCGCACGGCGGATCCGTCGTGCTCGGGGCCTGCGTCACGCGTCTCGTCAGTGACGGAGGGACGATCCGGGAAGTGGAGTACACCGTCGACGGGCGGACCGAGCGCGTCGCCGCGGCGCACGTCATCTCGACGATGCCGGTGCCGGCGCTCGTCAAGGCGCTCGAGCCGTCGCCTGCGGAACACGTGCGCGAGGCAGCCGGGCGTCTGAGCCATCGCGACTTCCTGACCGTCGCGCTGATGATCGAGCAGGCGGACGTGTTCGCCGACAACTGGATCTACATTCACGACTCGTCCGTCCGCGTCGGGCGCATCCAGAACTTCAAGAACTGGAGCCCCGAGATGGTGCCCGACCCGAAGTGGACGTGCCTCGGCCTCGAGTACTTCTGCACCGTGGGCGACGACCTGTGGACGATGAGCGACGCCGATCTGATCGCGCTCGCCCGGCGCGAGCTGGCGCAGATCGGGCTCGGCGACATCTCGAAAGTGCGCCGCGGCGTCGTCGTCCGCGCGCCCAAGGCGTACCCGGTCTACGACGAGGGCTACGCCGATGCCGTGCGGATCGTCAGGGACGGCCTCAGCGGCATCTCGAACCTGCAGCTCGTGGGCCGCAACGGCATGCACAAGTACAACAACCAGGATCACTCGATGCTGACGGCCCTCCTGGCGGCGCGCAACATCCTCGGCGAGCGGTTCGACCTGTGGCAGGTGAACGTCGAGGAGGAATACCATGAGGACGCCGGCGCCGCCGGCGCGCATCCCGAGTTCGGGAATGCCGTGAAGGCGCTGGCCTCCACACAGCCACGTGTCCCTGCCCGAATCGGCACCGAGCGCTGACGCCCCGTCGTTCGCCTCGCTCGCGCGCGGCGTCTCGACGTTGTCCATCGCCGAGGCGATCCGTCTCGGCGTCTCGGCCGTGCTCGCCATCTACCTCGCGCGGCTGCTCGGCTCCACGGCCTTCGGGATGTGGACGTTCGCGCTGGCGGTCGCCGGCTACCCGCTCGCGCTGGTCGAGGCGGGACTCACGTGGATCGGCACGCGCGACGTCGCCGCGCACCCGGCCGCCGCGCAGTCGCTGGTGCGGCGGGTCGTCGTGCTTCGCGCCGGCCTCGCGATCGCCGGCGCGCTCGGCGTCGCCGTCTGCGCCTTCACGCTGACGGGCCCCGGCATCCCCCGCCTGGTCGTGCTGTTCGCCGGCAGCTCGCTGCTGACGATGGCGCTGACGCTCGACTGGGTGTTCTACGGGCTCGAGCGGCGCTCGATCGTGGCGGCCGCCAACGTGCTGCGCGTGATCGTGTTCGCGACGCTCGCGTTCGCGTTCGTCCGCCGCGCGGAGCAGGTCTGGGCGGTGCCGCTCTTCCAGGCGATCGGCGAGGCGGCGGCCGCCGCCGTGCTGTGGATCGCCTTCGGGCGCATCGGGGGCGAGGG
>Ga0075362_10000481_pt1 | contig 11598 bp, 7 predicted proteins | sample EndMetdeltDD1762_FD_71397 | JGI IMG/M metagenome (GOLD analysis project Ga0075362, IMG submission 71397) | Populus endosphere microbial communities from Tennessee, USA - Endosphere MetaG P. deltoides DD176-2 | ecosystem: Host-associated > Plants > Roots > Endosphere | place: USA: Tennessee...
GCGGTGAATTGTTGCGGGCGCAGCGCCTCGCGCAGTTCGGTGAGCGGGTCGAGCTTGAGCGGCGTCTGCAGACCGGTCTCGACGTGGCCGATGTGGTCGATCATCAGCCGCACCGCGCGGCGCATGTCGCCCGCCTCAAGCGCCTGCACGATCTCGATATGCTCGTCGCAGGACTCATGGGCCTTGTGCGTGGTCTGATACATCATGGAGATCAGCGCGGTGCGCACGGTGAGGTCGCGCAGGATGTCGGCCAGCAGCCGGCTACCGAGCACCTCGGCCATGCAGACGTGGAAGTCGCCGAGCAGGAAGGTGCGCGCCGCGACATCGCCGGAGCGGATCGCTTCCTTCTCCTGCGCTATATGCAGGCGCAGCTGATGCAGCGCCTCGGGGCCGACCGACTTGATACTGTGCAGCAAGCCTACTTCGACGGCGATGCGTGCCTGAAAGGCTTCCCGCGCCTCCTCGATCGAGGGCTCGATGATGAACCAGCCGCGCCGCGCGCTCGCCTGCACGATGCCGCGCGTCTCGAGCCGGATGAGCGCCTCGCGCACCACCGTGCGGGAGACGCCAAACAGTTGACACAACTGCGCTTCTCCGAGCCGCATGCCGGCTTTCATGCGGCCAGACAGCACCGCATCGACGACCGCGCGGTCGATCAAGATGGCGGACTGGGTGTTGGCGGGAAGGTCCATCAGGCGCGTCGCTCAATCTCGTATACAAGACTGCTATGCAACGGCCGTGCCAGCACTCCGGCGCCCGCCGCGACGGCAGTGGAGCGCCCAAGCGATAGGCTTTTCGAGCGCTGCCGCGCGTGTCACGATCCGGTCATGACATGGGAGTCGCGAGCATGCGCCGGCGTCCTTGGGTCTGGCTGACCGGCGCCCTGGGGGCCGCCGCGATCGGATGGGGCGCGCTGAACGCCACGGCTGCCCCGCGCTTTACCGACATTCCGGGCAAGAAGGCCGGCACCGAGGTCGATGTCGAACTCGTCATGGCCGTCGACATCTCCTATTCGATGGATTTCGACGAGTTGAAGCTCCAGCGTGAGGGCTACGTCGAGGCGCTCCGGTCGAACGAATTCCTCAACGCGCTGAAACAAGGCGCTCACGGCAAGATCGCCGTGACGGTGGTCGAATGGGCCGGCGTCGGCGACCAGCGCGTGGTGCTGCCGTGGCGGCTGATCGACGGCCCGGAGAGCGCGCAAGCCGCCGCGAACGAGTTGATGGCGCAGCCGGTGCGGCGCGCGTTCCGCACCTCGATCTCCGGCGCGCTGATGTTCTCGGCCGCGCTGTTTGAGGACAACGGCTATCGCGGCGTCCGCCGGGTGATCGACGTGTCGGGCGACGGCACCAACAACCAGGGCCCTATGGTGACGATCGTGCGCGACGAGGTGATCGCCAAGGGCATCACCATCAACGGCCTGCCGATCATGCTGAAGGAGCCGCAGCCGGGCTCGGTCGACATCAAGGAGCTCGACATCTACTACGAGGACTGCGTGATCGGCGGTCCCGGCGCGTTCATGATTCCGATCCGCGAGCGCGAGCGGTTCAAGGAGGCAGTACGCACCAAGCTGGTGCTGGACATCGCGAGGTACGACGGGATGCCACGCGTGATCCCGGCGTCAGCCGCGGCACCGCGCATCTCCTGCACCATCGGCGAGTTGATGTGGCAGCGCCGATGGGGCGGCGGGGGGATTGATTTCCGCTGAGGTCAGCGCGTGAACTTCGCTACGATCTCCACGTGCGCCGAGTGCTTGAACTGATCCACCGGCGTGACGGCCTGCAGCTTGTAACCGCCGTCGATCAGTAGCCGCGCATCGCGGGCAAACGTCGTCGCGTTGCACGACACCGCGATCACGCGGGCGATCTTCGACTTTGCAAGTTCGCGCGCCTGCGCCTCGGCGCCCTGACGCGGCGGATCGAATACCACCGTATCGACGCGTTTCAGCTCCACGGGCAGGAACGGCCGGCGGAACAGGTCGCGCACTTCCACGGCAATCGGCTTGAGGCCGGGCGTCTTCGCGGCCAGCGCGAGCGACTCGATCGCGCCCGCGTCACTGTCGGCGGCGGTGACGCGCGCGGTCTCGGCAAGGCGCAGCGCAAACGGTCCGACGCCACAAAAGAGGTCCGCGACGTGCTTCGCACCGTCGGCATGCTGCGTGACGAGCCGCGCCAGCGCCGCCTCGCCTTCCTCGGTCGCCTGCAGGAACGAGCCGGGCGGCAGCGTCACGATGGCCTTGCCCATTTGCACGTTCGGCGCGGCGCGCTGCGCGATCATCTCGCCATGACGCGTGAGGCGCGGCAGCTTGTGCGTCTCGGCAAGCCGCACCAGCGCCCCAGCGCGCTGCGGCGGCATCGGGCCCGAGCCGCGCACGTCGACATCAAGACCGTTGTCGGTCGCGGTGATCTGGATGTCGAGCGGCTTCTTCATCGCGCCGAGCGCTTCGGCGAGCGCCCACGCGACCGGAATCGCGCCATCAAGCGAACGCGCCAGCACCGGGCAGCGATCGATGGACACGATGTGATGCGCTCGGTAGGCCGCAAAGCCCACCTCCAGCACGTCGCGCTGGCTGCGCCGCGCATGGAACGTGACGCGCCGCCGCCCTGCTCCGTGCGCATCGATCAGGTCATCGACCGGCGCCTCGATCCCAACCTGGTGCAGCGCCTGCACCACGCTGTCACGCTTCCAGGCGCGATAGTGCGCCTCGTCCCAGTGTTGGGTCTGGCAGCCGCCGCATACGGTGAAATGAGGACAGAACGGCGCGATGCGCTCTGCGCTCGGCGTTTCGACGCGCAGCAAATGGCGGCGATCCGGGTGATCCGACGCTTCGACCTCGACCACCTCGCCCGGCAGCGTATAGGGCACGAACACCGGACCCACATTGGTGTCGGCGATGCCGTCGCCGCGCGCACCGAGGGCGCGGATCGTCAGGCGCTCCGTCATTTGGATTCGGACGTCATCATCTCCGGAAGATAGTGCCGCCCGGTAAGCAGATGGAAGCGTCCGATGAGCAAAACAGCATAAACCAGGATGCTGACCGACAGGCCGATCCATATGCCGTAGGCCCCGAGCCCAAGCGTGAAGCCGAACAGCCAGCAGGCCGAGAAGCCGACCAGCCAGAAGCTCGCCACCGCGAACAGCAGCGGGATGCGGGTGTCATTCAGCCCGCGCAGCGCGCCGGATGCGACCGCCTGCACGCCGTCCGCGATGAAGAAGCTCGCGCCAACCACCAGCAGCGAAGCCGCGAGCGCGAGCGTCTGCGGGTCCGGCGTGCTGCCGAGGAACAGGAGCGGCAACTGGTGGCGCGTCAGCGCGACCAGCAAGGTCATCGCCGCCATGAAGATGGCGCCAAGTGCGATCGCCGCAAATCCCGCGCGGCGCGTTCCCGCCGCATCACCGCGTCCCGCCGCCTGCCCGACGCGCACGGTTGCCGCCATCGCGATGCCGAACGGCACCATGAACATCACGGCGGCGATCTGCAGCGCGATCTGGTGCGCGGCGAGCGCATGCGTGGCGATCCAGCCCATCATCTGCGCGGCGGCGGCGAAGATGCCGTATTCGAGCAGGAACGTCCCGGACATCGGCGCGCCGACGAACAGCAATTGCTTCATCAGTGTCCAGTCGAAGCGCCACCAGCGCCCGAGCACGCGGTATTTCTTGAACGGACGGCGCGCGTAGCACACCCACACGGCGGCCACGCACATGCCGATATTGACGATGGTGGTCGCGAGCCCCGCGCCGAGCAGATCGAGTTGTGGCAGGCCGAAGGCACCATAGATCAGCGCGTAGGCGAGCAATGCGTTCGCCGGGATCGCGGCGAGCGTGATCCACAGGCCAGGCTCCGGGCGGTTCACGGCGCTCATGAAGTTGCGCAGCGCCATGAAGATCCAGGCCGGCACCATGCACCAGGCCATGCCGAGCAGATAGCGGTCCGCGAAGTCCGCGACCTCGCGGGTCTGCCCGAGGGCGAGCAAAATCTCGGCGCCCCACATCTGCACGGCGGTGAGCGGAATGCCGACAATCACCGAGGCCCACAGGCCGACGCGCAGCGCGCGCCGCACCATGCGCGGCTGGCGCGCGCCGAAGGCCTGCGCGGCGAGCGGGGCGACCGCCGACACGATGCCCATGCCGACGACGAACATCGTGAACAGCACGGTGTGCGCGAGCGCCGCGGCCGCGACCGCCGTGTCACCCAGCCGGCCGATCAACGCGAGATCGCTCGTCATCATGGCGATCTGCCCGAGCTGCGTCAGCGCGAGCGGCAGCGCGAGCTTGATCGTCTCGCTCACTTCGGCGCGCCAAAGCGTCTTGCCCGCCGGCGCCTGTGCGCCCGCGGCCGTTATCGTTCCTGGCATCGTCATGGCGCGCACCATAGTCAGTGTCACGCTGATGGGAAGTGACGATCTTGTGTTGCATCCATTCACCGCGCTGATGAGTCAGCGCTGCGCCAATCTAGCGTGTCGCTCCCAGCAGGAACTCCTTGTTCCCCTCGCCGCCCTCGATCGGCGAGGGAGTGACGCCTGCGATACTCCATCCCAGTGCCGTGACGACAGCCGCGATCTCGTCGCAGACGGCCGCATGCACGGAGGCATCGCGCACGATGCCCTTCTTGAGATGCTGCCGCCCAGCCTCGAACTGCGGCTTGATCAGCGCGACCAGCCACGACGGCCGCAATAGCAGCCGGTCGAGCGCCGGAAGGATCAATTTCAGCGAGATGAAGCTCACGTCGATCACCGTGGCATCCGGCCGTTCGGCGAGCCGCGCGGGATCGAGGGTGCGGATGTCGGTTTCTTCAAGAGAGATCACCGCCGGATTGCCGCGCAGACGCGCGTGCAGTTGCTCGTGCCCGACATCGACCGCGTAGACCCGCCGCGCGCCACGCGCGAGCAGAACCTCGGTGAAGCCGCCGGTCGACGCGCCGACATCGAGACAGACACGCCCCAATGGATCGAACCCGAAGTGGTCCAGCGCGGCGACAAGCTTGAGCGCCCCGCGCGACACGTAAGGATGCTCCGGCGTAGCTTGCAGCTCGGCGTCCTCGGGCAGCGTGTCGGAGGCGCGCCGCACCACCGCGCCGTCCGCACGCACCAACCCGGCCGCAATGGCGGCCTGCGCGCGCGTGCGGCTCTCGAACAGGCCGCGCGCGACGAGCAGCACGTCGGCACGTTTGCGCGTTGTCATGGAGGAGCTTTAGCAGCCTTCGCGTGACTTTGCCTGCGCGCCGTCTTAAGCGACCTGACGGCCCCGATCGGTCGCAGCGATCACCACGCGGTCGCGGCCCTGCCGCTTGGCGTCGTATAGCGCGGTATCGGCCGCCTTCATCAGCTTCGGGATGCTGTCGATGCCGCCGCCCGCCTGCGCGACGCCGATGCTGATCGTGACCTTCGGCAAGGATCGCAGATCGCGCGGCGCGGCCTCCGCCATCGCCTGGCGCAGCCGCTCGCCGAACAGTGCAGCATCCTCAGCCGAGGTTTCGGGAAGCAGGATCGCGAATTCCTCGCCGCCGATGCGCGCCAGAATGTCGGTGTCGCGCTTGGCCGTGCGGCAGACTTCGGCGATGCGCGCGATCACCTTGTCGCCAACGTCGTGCCCGAAGCGGTCATTGATCGACTTGAAGTGATCGATGTCGATCATCAGCATCGACAGCGGGCGCTCGTAGCGGCTAAAGCGCGACCACTCCACCTCGCCCTGCGCGAAGAAATGACGGCGATTGTAGAGGCCGGTCAGCGGATCGGTGGTGGCGAGCTTCTGCAGTTCCTCGGCCTGACGGACCAGGTCGGTCACGCTCGCATAGCTCAACATGCGGCCGCCGCTCGGCAGCGTCTTGCACTTGAAGCGCAGCACCTCGCCGTTTGCGAGCCGCAGGTCGATCGGCGTTTCGTCACCGCGCCGCACCATCGCGACGCGCTGCGCAACATACTTGTCCAGTTCGTCCGCCGACACCGCATAGGCCTTGGTGTCGCGGCCGTGATACATCAGCGCGACGAAGGCGGGTTTGCCGTCGGCCTTGTTGTCCGGCAGGTTCCAGATCTTGCGGAACGCGCGATTGATGAAGACCGCGCGCAGTTCGCGGTCGAGCAGCACCACGCCGTAGTCGACCTGCTCGAGCGCGGCGCGCAGCGTCAGGAGTTCGTGATTGGCGGCTTCGGTTCGTTCGCGCGCCTCACGCTCGGTTTCGAGTGCGCGCTGCTCGCGATTGTGAAGGAGCCCTACGGTCGCGGCGATCGCCGGACCGACGATGGCGAGCACCAAAATACGCGGCAGACTTGCGTCGGAGAAAACGAGGAATTGGCCGGGCTCGGAGAGGTGGACCAATCCGAACAACAGCGAGATCACCGCGCTGACCATGCCGGAGGCGAAGCCGCCGTAGTAAGCCGACAGTACGATCGCCCACATCAGCATGGCGGCCGCGATCTGCGCCTGCGTCACGTAGCGATTGAGCAGGACGGCGACGCCGATCGTCGCAACGGTCGCGAGCGGACCGACCGCACGTCGCCAGGTCAGATATGTCCCGAGGCTTCCAAACATCGGACCACGGTGGCGCGATGCGGTTAGCGTTCGGAAAAGCGCGCTGGTTAACGCGCCTCAACGTTAACAGGCCGTTGGGGAGTTCCGTCGAATGCGAGGGAAGCGGGCGTTACGCCCGCTTCACGCTGCCGACCTGCTCGCGGCCGAGCGCCTCGAACACCTTGGTGACGATGCTCTTCGCGTCGAGACCCGCCTGCGCGTACATGGCGTTGGGCGAGTCGTGGTCGATGAAGGTGTCCGGCAGCACCATCATGCGGAACTTCAGCTCTCCGCGGTCGAAGGCGCCCTCTTCGGCCAGCGCCTGCGCCACGAAGCTGCCGAAGCCGCCGACCGAGCCTTCCTCGATCGTGACCAGCACCTCGTGCTCGCGCGCGAGGCGCGTGACCAGCTCGACGTCCAGGGGCTTGGCAAAACGCGCGTCCGCGACCGTGGTGGACAGACCGAGCTGCGCCAGTTCGTCCGCCGCCTTGAGGCATTCGGCCAGCCGCGTGCCGTAGGAGAGCAGCGCGACCTTGTGGCCCTCACGCACCACACGGCCCTTGCCGATCTCGAGCGGCACGCCGAATTCCGGCATCTCGACGCCGACGCCCTCGCCGCGCGGATAGCGCAGCGCGGACGGGCGATCGTCGATCGCGACCTGCGTCGCGACCATGTGGACAAGCTCGGCCTCATCGGCCGCCGCCATCAGCACGAAGCCCGGCAGGCAGCCGAGATACGCGACGTCGAACGAACCCGCATGCGTCGGACCGTCGGCGCCGACCAGCCCGGCGCGGTCCATCGCGAAGCGTACCGGCAGCCGCTGGATCGCGACGTCGTGCACGACCTGATCGTAACCGCGCTGCAGGAAGGTCGAGTAGATGACGGCGAACGGCTTGTAGCCTTCGGTGGCAAGGCCGGCGCAGAACGTCACGCCGTGCTGCTCGGCGATGCCGACGTCGAACGTGCGGTGCGGGAATTCCTTGCCGAAATGGTCCAGCCCGGTGCCGGACGGCATCGCGGCGGTGACCGCGACGATCTTGTCGTCCTTGCGGGCTTCCTTGATCAGGCTTTCGGCGAACACCTTGGTGTACTGCGGGGCGTTCGACTTGGCCTTGGCCTGCACGCCGGTGATGACGTCGAACTTCACGACGCCATGATACTTGTCGGCGGACGCCTCGGCGGGGGCGTAGCCCTTGCCCTTCTGCGTCACGACGTGAACCAGGATCGGACCCTGCTTGGCGTCGCGAACGTTTTTCAGCACGGGCAGAAGCTGGTCGAGGTTGTGGCCGTCGATCGGGCCGACGTAATAGAAGCCGAGTTCCTCGAACATCGTGCCGCCGGTGAGGAAGCCGCGCGCGTATTCCTCGACGCGCAGCGCCTTCTTCTCCAGGCCCTTCGGCATCTTGGCGGCGAGCTGCATGCCGATCTCGCGCAGCGACGTATAGGTGCGGCCCGAGATCAGGCGCGCCAGATAGCCCGAGAGCGCACCGACCGGCGGCGCAATCGACATGTCGTTGTCGTTGAGGATCACGATCAGGCGCGAGTCCATTGCGCCGGCGTTGTTCATCGCCTCGTAGGCCATGCCGGCGGTCATCGAGCCGTCGCCGATCACCGCGATGACATTATTATTGCCGCCCGAGAGGTCGCGCGCGACCGCCATGCCGAGGCCGGCAGAAATCGACGTGGAGGAATGCGCGGCACCGAACGGGTCGTACTCGCTCTCGGCGCGCTTGGTGAAGCCGGACAGGCCACCACCCTGACGCAACGTGCGAATGCGATCACGGCGGCCAGTGAGGATCTTGTGCGGATAGGCCTGATGGCCGACGTCCCACACAATGCGATCCTTCGGCGTATCGAAAAGGTAATGCAGCGCGACCGTCAGTTCGACAACACCGAGACCGGCACCAAGATGGCCGCCGGTGATCGACACGGCGTCGATCGTCTCCTGCCGGAGCTCGTCGGCAACCTGGCGCAACTGACTTTCGTCAAGGCGCCTGAGGTCTGCGGGTGTGTTGACTTGGTCGAGCAGCGGCGTTTTGGAAGACTCGGTCACGCTTCTGTTCTCCACGCATTGCGCCGGCCTTCAAAGGGCCGGAAAGGCGTAACATTTACCGTGCCTTACACCAGAAGGAAGTCAAAGCGCAAATCAGGCTTAATCGTGCCGAACCTACGGCGATGCAGGTAACTGATTGATTTCTCAGGCAGAGACGGGAACTCCGTGCGCCCGGGCGCGTTCACACCCTCGATACAATGTATCGAATCGAGCCCCGGTATTGGTGAAGTGATGGCACCGCGTCCCACCTGGAAAGGCTACCTCAAGCTGTCGCTCGTGTCGTGTTCGGTGGCCATGTACACCGCAACGAGCACCTCGAACCGGATTCGCCTCAATATCCTCAATCGCGAAACCGGCAACCGCATCAACAATCAGGCGATCGATTCCGAAACCGGCGACGTCGTCGAGACCGAAGACAAGGTCAAGGGCTACGAGGTCGGCGATGGCGAGTATGTCCTGCTCGAGGAGGACGAGCTCGACGACGTTGCGCTGGAGTCCACGCACACGATCGAGATCGAGTCCTTCGTGCCGCGCGACGAGGTGGACGAGATCTATCTCGATGAGTCCTTCTACATTGTGCCGAACGATCAGGTGGCCTACGAGGCGTTCAGCGTCATCCGCGAGGCCATGAAGAAGAAGGACATGGTCGGGCTCGGGCGCGTGGTGATGCACCGGCGCGAGCGGCTGTTGATGCTTTACCCGCGCGGCAAGGGGATCGTGGCGACCGCGTTGCGCTACAAGCCGGAGGTGCGCGCCGAGGACACCTATTTCGACGAGATCCCGGCGGTCAAAATTCCCGGCGACATGGTCGAACTTGCCGAGCACATCCTCGACCAGAAGAAGGGTCACTTCGACCCCGACAAGTTCGAGGACCGCTACGAGGATGCATTGACCGCGCTGATCAACGCCAAGAAGGCCGGCAAGGCGCCGCCGACCTCGCCGTCGCCCAAGCCTAGCAACGTCATCAACCTCATGGACGCGCTCCGGCGCAGCGTGAAGGGCGATAAGAGCGGCAGCGCCGCGAAGCAGCGCCGCAGCGCCAAAACGACGGCATCCAAGAAGAAGACCACGAAGACCAAGAAAGCGAAGAAGAAGGCCGCGTAGCCTCGCGTCAGATCATGGGCAGGTGAGGCTGTGGCGCTCGAAAAATACCGCCAGAAACGCAAGTTCGGCGTCACCGCCGAGCCGCGCGGCCGCAAAGGCAAGCGCGGTGGCGATGCGTTCGTCATTCAGAAGCATGCGGCAACGCGACTGCATTACGATCTGCGGCTCGAACTCGACGGCGTGATGAAGAGCTGGGCGGTGACGCGAGGTCCAAGCCTGGTGCCGGGCGAAAAGCGGCTCGCCGTGCATGTCGAGGACCACCCGGTCGCATACAACAGCTTCGAGGGTACGATCCCGAAGGGCCAGTACGGCGGCGGCACGGTGCTGATCTGGGATCGCGGGCGCTGGATTCCCGATCATGATCCGCACAAGGGCTACGCCAAGGGCCATCTCGACTTCGCGCTGGATGGCCACAAGCTGAAAGGCCACTGGCATCTGGTGCGCATGCGCAAGAAGCCCGGCGAGAAGCAGGAGCCGTGGCTGCTGATAAAGTCGGATGACGCGGCGGCGCGCTCAGCCGACGATCCCGACATCCTGGAGGAGAAGCCGCGTTCGGCGGTGAGCCGCCGCACCATCGAGGACATCGCAAAAGCCGGCGACGCGGTATGGGAGTCGAAGAAGTCGGTCGCGGAGAATGTGAAGACGCTGAAGAAGGCGAAGAAGGTCGCCACGTTGAAAACCAAGGTGGCAAAACGCAAAAGGAAGAAGACCAAATCGCGCGCGCATGTGGCCACCACGGAGGTGCTGCGCGAACGGCCGCGTCGCGCAAAAAGCTCCCTTCCCGACTTCGTCACCCCGCAGCTCGCGACCTTGAGCGACACCGCGCCGGGCGGCGACGCTTGGGTGCACGAGGTGAAGTTCGATGGCTATCGCATTCAGGCGCGGCTTGACCACGGTAAGGTGAAGCTGCTCACCCGCAAGGGGCTCGACTGGGCGCACAAGTTCGCGCCAGTTGCCAGGGCGGTCGCGCAACTCGATGCCGACGCTGCGCTGATCGACGGCGAAATCGTCGTGCAGGACGAAGGTGGCGTCAGCGACTTCTCGGCGCTGCAGGACGCACTGAAACACGGGAAGAAAAACTTCGTCTACTACGTGTTCGATCTCCTGCATCTCGATGGCGCAGACCTGCGCGGCAAGCCGCTCGTCGCGCGCAAGGCTGCGCTGGAGCGATTGCTCAAAGGCACGGACCGCGACGGCATCGTCCGCTACAGCGAACACTTCGAGGAGTCCGGGACCAAGATGCTGGAGCACGCCTGCAAGCTCAATCTTGAAGGCGTGATCTCGAAGCTGCGCGACGCGCCGTATCGTTCGGGGCGCAACGAAAACTGGATCAAGTCGAAGTGCGGCCTGAATCAGGAGTTCGTCGTTGTCGGTTACAAGGACGCCTCGCACCTGAGGGGCGCGATCGGCGCACTGATCCTCGGCTACTATGAGAACGGCGCGCTGCGCTATGCTGGCCGCTCCGGCACCGGCTATTCGGTGGAGACGGCGCGCAATCTCTTCAAGAAGCTTCAGCCGTTGAGGCGCGATACGCCGGTGTTCGGCAGGCTGCCACCGGAGGAGCGTGGCCGCAAAGGCATCTGGGTCGAGCCGAAGCTGGTCGCCGAGGTGACGTTCCGCGGGTTCACGGCGCAGGGCCACGCGCGCCACGCCGCGTTCAAGGGCCTGCGCGAGGACAAGTCGCCACGCGAGGTGGCGCGGGAGATGCCTATGCCGGCAAAAGCAGTGAAGAAGGCTGCGAAGACAGCGAAGGCGCTCAAGCGCGCTTCGCCCGCGCGGCCCAAAGCCGCAAAGACGAAGGCTTCAACCGGTCCGGTGAAGTTCACCCACCCCGACCGCATCTACTGGACCGACGTCGAGATCACCAAGCAGCAACTTGGCGACTACTACACCTCCGTCTGGGAGCACATGGCGCCGCATGTGATCGATCGCCC
>Ga0075362_10000482_pt1 | contig 11597 bp, 9 predicted proteins | sample EndMetdeltDD1762_FD_71397 | JGI IMG/M metagenome (GOLD analysis project Ga0075362, IMG submission 71397) | Populus endosphere microbial communities from Tennessee, USA - Endosphere MetaG P. deltoides DD176-2 | ecosystem: Host-associated > Plants > Roots > Endosphere | place: USA: Tennessee...
CAGGCGCTCGGTGCCGACCACCGACAGCGCGACGTGATGCTTTACGCCCGTTGCGATCTCCGCCTGCGCGAGGTTCTTGCCCGCCGTCTGGAAGAAATCCATCGCCGCCTGGTCCTCGAACGACGGCGAGTTGGCGACGTCGACGACGACCTGGGCGCCGCGCAGCGCCTCGATCAGGCCTTCGCCCGTAATGGTGTTGACGCCGGTGTTGGGCGCCGCCGCAATCGCCTCGTGGCCCTTGGCCTTGAGCTTCTGGACAACCTTCGACCCGATCAGGCCGGTTCCGCCGATGACTACGATCTTCATGAGAATCACCTCCTGCTCGTCGACCGCCTTCCTGGCGGCGCGGAATCAATGCCGGTTTTGCGAAGACGCCGACATTGGCCCGTCGGGTTGCTCGGGCTCGCCATTGGATGGGCCGACCTCTCACTTGGGATAGGTCTCGCCGGCGCGGCCTGGGCTGCCGGCGAAGGTGCCCTGGGCGAGGCGAACAACCCGGCTAACCAGCAGACCAAGCCATCCTGCCCATCCAGTCGGCCATCCTGTTCGCCGGTGTGATTATGGCGAGCAGCCCGCTTCGCTAAATCGGCGTGGAAGAGCCGTGTTAACCGGTCGCGACAGGGATGATGAATGCGGGCCTTTTTCCGGTCTCTGCCTGCAGCCGACGAAGTGGCAGTCGAGTGTCCAACCTGTCCGGCTCCTTATCACCACATGCACCATGGAGAGAAACGTGACCCAGCTGAGTGGGAAGGTCGTGATCGTGACGGGCGCGAGCTCCGGCATCGGCCGGGCAGCGGCGCTTGGCTTCGCCGCAGAAGGCGCAAAGGTGCTCGTCACGGCGCGGCATGCCGGTCCTCTCGACGAGACCGTCGCTGCGCATCCGAACATCGCGGGGCTGGTGGCGGACGTGGCCTCTCCCGAGGATGCCCAGCGCACCGTCGCCCGGGCGGTCGAGCGCTGGGGCCGGCTGGATGTGCTTGTAAACAATGCCGGCGCCGGCGCGATTCTCCCGCTGGCCGACGTCTCGGCGGAGCGCATCACGAAGATCCTTGCCGTGAATGTGGTCGGCCCCAGCCTGCTCGCCGCACCGGCGCTTCCCCATCTGTCCACGGCGAAGGGAGCGATCATCAATGTCTCGAGCACCTTCGGTCACAAGGCGGCGGCCGGGCTCTCCCACTATGCCGCGAGCAAGGCGGCATTGGATCACCTGACGCGTTGCTGGGCGCTCGAGCTCGCTCCCCACGGCATCCGGGTGAACGCGGTCGCGGCAGGACCGACGGAGTCCGGCGCCCTGACGGGCATGATGGGGCTCTCGCCGCAACAGGCCGCCGCCATAGAGGACCAGGAGCGCGAGCAGATCCCGCTCAAGCGCCGCGGCAAGCCGGAAGACGTGGCCCTCTGGATCGTCCGGCTTGCGAGTGGCGACGCCGACTGGGTGACAGGACAGGTGCTCGCTGTCGATGGCGGGCTCAGCGTCACGTAAGAGCGACCAATACCTTGGCACAGGGTACCTTCGGCCTTCAGCCAGTCGATCCGACCAGCACGACGGGCCTAGTTTCAGCCGATCGTCGCGACCACGCACGAAGGAGACGATGATGGACGGACGGGCCGCATGGACGAGACCTTAATCCCTGTCCTATCCGCGCTGGCCGGATCGGCGATCGGTGCCCTGGCGTCGTTCGTCTCGACCTGGATCACCCAGATCTCGCAGGCGCGGGCGGCGCGACGCATGCACGACCGCGCTCGCCGCGAGGAACTCTATGGCGAGTTCATCAGCGAGGCCTCGCGGCTGTTCGTCGATGCCTTCGAGCATGAGCTGGAGGACCCGGCGAAGCTCGTCCATCTCTATGCCATCGTCAGCACGATCCGCCTGTTCGGAAGTCCCGCGACCCTGCTCGAGGCGGAAAAGGTCATGACCCAGATCGGCGCGACCTATTTTGCGCCCAACAAGGACGTCCGGCTGTTCGCGGAAATCGCGCCCGCCGGCGACCTCGATCCACTGTTCGCCTTCAGCAAGGCCTGCCGCGACGAGCTCAAGATCGCGCGGTCCTAGGCCGAAAGGCCCGCCCAGCGGTATTTTTGGCCCTCCCGGCCGGCCATTTTGACCGGTTGCAGGTCCAGGCCGGCTGGCGCATTTTCCCGCCCCGACCTCAGCCTCACCATGCCAAGGGCCTTTGCCATGACCTCGCGCACCGTCCTTATCGACCGCCATCCCGGCCGCAGCTCGCAGTCGATCGGCGTGGCGCGCGCGCTGGGCACCGATATCGACCTGATCCACGAGCCGTCGGTCGGCGTCGTCGGTACCAAGGGCGACAGCCAGTGCTACCTCGGGGTCATGTCGAAGGTCGACGCTATCCATAACGAGCTCAAGGGCCGCGTCGGCACCGGACAGGGCCAGCTCAAGCTCCGGCTGGTCCAGCCCGAATACACGATCGCCACCTCCGACGGCATCCGCAACGGCACGCGCGAGATGCGCTACTCGCTGATTGGCCGCGAGGTCACCAACGACGCGCTGTGCGAGCATCTCAGCGCCACCGGCCTCGCCGGCACCATCGCCGTCGTCGCCTGCGACAAGCCGCCGGTCGGCACGCTGGCCGCGCTGCTCGAGCATAACCGGCCGGCCATCATCATGTCGGACGGCTCGATCCATCCCGGCACCGACCCCAAGACGGGCGAGCCGATCGACCTCGTGACCGCCTATCAGGTCGCGGGCCATCCCGATGCCGAGTTTCGCCATCACATCGCCTGCCATGCCTGCCCCGGCATCGGCAGCTGCGGCGGCATCTTCACCTACAATACCATGCAGACCTTCATCGGCGTGGTCGGCATGCAGCCGCTGCACATGGTGGCGCCGCCGTCCGACGATCCGCGCCGGGTGAACGAGTTCCCCAAGGAGCTGGTCGGCCATCTCGAGAACCTGATGGCCAAGGACCTCAAGCCGCGCGACATCGTCGTGCGCGATTCGCTGCGCAACGCCACGATCGTGGCGATGGCGATCGGCGGCTCGACCAACGTGACCTTGCACGCGCCGGAGATCGCGCGCGCCGCGGGCTATGCCGACTTCTGGAAAGACATCATCACGCCGGAGGAGTTCAACTACCTCTCCCAGCACGTCGTGCCCGTGCTGACCGACGCGCGCCCCTACGGAAAGTATTCGATGGTCGACATCGACAATGTGGGCGGCATCCAGGTGATCGTGCGCGAGTTCCTGGACGCCGGGCTGCTCAACGGCGACGTGATGACCTGCACCGGCGAGACACTGGCGGCCCAGGTCAAGCGCCTGGGCGCCAAGCACGCCGACGGCAAGGTGATCTACGCCGTCGACAAGCCTTACAAGCCGACCGGTGGGCTGCGCGTGCTGGGCGGCAACCTGTCGCCAGACTTCTCCGCCATCCTCAAGCTCGCGGGCGTCGAGGGCGGACTGGAGAACAACACCTTCCGCGGCAAGGCCCGCGTCTTCGAGGGCGAGCAGGGCCTGCTCGACGCCCTCGACCAGGCACCTCAACAGTTCCAGAACCACGACATGGTCATCGTGCGCTACGAGGGGCCGAGCGGCGCGCCGGGCATGCCGGAGATGCTCGACCCGACGTCGCGCATCACGACGCTGTGCCGCGAGCGCGGCATCGTCGTCGGCCTGATGACGGATGCGCGCTTCTCGGGCGGCTCGGTCGGCCTGGTCATCGGCCATGTCGGCCCCGAAGCGGCGCTGGGCGGCCCGATCGCCTTCATCGAGAATGGCGACGAGATCGTCGTCGACCTCAACACCAACGAGCTGAACTGCCCGGCGCTCGCCGACCCGGCCACACTCGCCAAGCGCAAGGCGGCCTGGGAGAAGGTCGTCGCCGGCAACGGCGGCATCCATCCCAACTGCGGCGCAGCCGACACCCGCCTGCTCCACCGCGCCCGCAGCACCGCCGTGCCCGCGACGCGCGGCGGCGGGCTGCACCCCAACCGCGAGATCTGGGTGCGCGATCCACGCAAGGCCGAGCGGTCGGGCTTCAAGCTCAGCAACAAGCATCGGCCGCAAGCGAACAAGACGTTCTGGGGCAGCGTGCGTCCAAACTGAACGATCTCATCCTGAGGAGGCGCGAAGCGCCGTCTCGAAGGATGGGCAACACAGGCGGTGCTCGTGCCCACCCTTCGAGACGCGGTCCTGCGGACCGCGTCTTGAAGGGTGAGGTCATTCGGAAGCACTGTACCTACCAATGCCCTTTGCGCCGGTTCCAGGCGTAGAGGACATCGGCGAAGCGGTCATAGACAAAGCGGGTGATCTGGCGCGCGATCGGCAGGCCTGTCAGCCGACCGAGCCATGCGTCTCCCGGTGTGCGCAGCCAGACCTCGATGGCGCAGTCGGCACCGACGAACAACCGCCCTTCGGCGTCGACCGCGTGCAGCCGGCGGCGCACGTCCTCGATCCCAGCCCCGAAGCGGGCGAGAGCGGCCGGCTCGAGATTGATGTCGCGGAACTCGATGGCGCCGGCGCGGGCGGCGCGCACCAGTCGATTTCGTTGCCAGTTGATCCCGCCGTCACAGACCGGGCATTTGGTGTTGTACCAAACGACGAGTCTGGAACGCATCGACGGGTCCTTTCCGACTTCAGCCCCAGGCCTGAAGAGCCAGACCGAAGCGCCGCGGCCCCTTGCGTATCTCGGGCCAGTTGCCGCGCAGCATGATCGTCACTGTGTCGATGGCCGGCAAGCCCGCCTGCGTCAGCCAGGCCGCGAGACGCTCGGCTTCGGCGTCGATATCTACGCGCAGCACGCCGGTTGGCGCGGCCTCCGCGGCGGCGGCCACGAGGGCGATGGCCTCGTCTTCGCCCGGCGCCACGATCGGGCCGATGATCGTGCCGCGGCCGAAAGCGCGCAGCACGGCGAAGCCTGCAGGCTGCCCGGCATGCTCAACCAGCCAGGCCTCGCCGTTGGCCAGGAGCCGACTGATGAGCGTGGACCGGTCGGCGCCGAAGGCCGCGGCGTCGAGGGCGCACAATGCTGCGTGATCGGATGACGCTGCGCGGCGCACGGCAACGTCCGGCGCGGAGGGCAGGACCGGCGCTTCGTCGAACCGCGCCTGATGCTGGCGGACGAAGCCGGTCGAGACGAAGCCCAGCTTCTTGTAGAGCTCGAGCCCTTCAGCCGTCGCGTTCAACATCAGCGCGCGTGGGCTCAAGTCGTCGATCAATGCCGTCATCAAGGCACGGCCGATGCCCCTGCCCTGGCAGTCAGGCGCGACCAGCACCAGGCCGATGGTGCCGACATCGCCGAAGTTCCAGCGCAGGCCGACGCCGACGGTGAGCCCCGCCGCATCGACGGCAACGCTGCCGGCGCCCAGCGCGAAGAGTTGCGCACAATCCTCCAGCCGATGAGGCCACGACATCTGCTGGGACAGCCGATGCATTGCCGCAACATCGCCGGCATTCATCGGCCGCAGCGTCGTCCTGGCGCCGGCGGGGCGCACGCGAAGATCATTGTTCATGACATGCCGACTATCACAGGGTCATGCAGAGCCGTAGGGCGTCGTAGATCGCGGCATGGACGCTGCGGCTGCTGACGGCATCACCGATACGATGCAGCTCGAAGGCGCCGTCGCCGGGCGGCGTCGGCCGCTGCGGCTCGCCGTCGAGCAGGGCGTCGATGTCGGTGATCCCGTCGTTGATCGAGCCGGCGCGCAAGGCCTCGAAGGTCTCGACGATCGGCGTGGTGCCGTTCTCGACCACGATCTGCGGCGCCCGCATCTCCACCAGCTCGCCCGTCAATTCATGCCGGAAGGTCGCGACCAGGCCGTTGCCCGACGGCCGCACGTGCTCGAGCTGATGGTCGATGGTGATGCGCACGCCGTGCTCGGCGAAGCGCTTCCGGTAGACGACGCGGGCGTTGTATTCCATCTCCGCCCCCATGTTGTCGTCGAGCGTGACGAACTGCACGTCGCGGCCCTGCTCGGCAAGATGCAGTGCACACGACACCGCCTGATGTCGGCCGGTTCCGTCGTAGACGAGGACTTCGTCCTTGGCGGCGGCGTCGCCGGAGAGGATGTCCCACACCGTGGTGCAATGTTCCCAGCCATCGAGCCAGCCGGCATCGGGCACGCCGCCGGTGGCGATGATCACGGCGTCGGGCTTTTCGGCTAAGACGTCGTCAACCATGGCGTAGGTGTTGAGGCGGACATCGACGCCGAGCCGCGCCAGCTCGGCGGCGCGCCAGTCGATGATGGCGACAAGGTCGCGTCGCCAGGTCGCACGCACCGCCAGCAGCAGCTGGCCGCCCAGCCGATTGGCGGCCTCGAACAGCACGACCTTGTGGCCGCGCTCGGCGGCGACGCGCGCCGCCTCGAGCCCAGCCGGCCCGCCGCCCACGACCACGACTTTCCGGCCGGGCCGCGGCGCGGGCTGCACGATCTGCGGCAGGATCTGCTCACGCCCGGTCGCCGGGTTATGGATGCAGGCGAGCTTCTTATACATGCAGTGCGAGGCGCCGACGCAGGGACGGATGCGCTCCTCCTCGCCGCGCATCAGCTTGTTGACGATCTGCGGATCGGCCATGTGGGCGCGAGTCATCGCCACCATGTCCAGAAGGCCCTCGGCGATGGCGTGCCGCGCGGTGGCGATGTCGGGAATGCGCGCGGCATGGAAGACCGGCAACCCGACCTCGCGCTTGAAGGCGCCGACCGAGGACAGGAACGGCGCCAAGGGCTGCGACATGCCGGGCATGTTGTGCTCGGCCAGGGCGAGGTCGGTGTCCATGCGGCCGAAGATGGCGTTGAAGAAGTCGATATGGCCTTCGCGCTCGAACAGTTGCGCAAGCTTCAGGCATTCCGCGAAGCCGATGCCTTCCTCGATGTCCTCGTCGACCACGAAGCGGATGCCGACGATGTAGTCGTCGCCGACGCGTTTGCGGATGGCTTCGTGCACCATCAGGCCGAAGCGCGCTCGGTTCTCCAGCGAGCCGCCGAAGCCGTCGGTGCGCCGATTGGTGCGCGGCGACAGGAACTGGCCGATCAGATGGCCGCCCGTCACGGTCTCGCAGCCGTCGAGTCCGCCCTCCTTGCAGCGCACGGCCGCGGCGGCGTAGTCGGCAATGATGCGGTCAATGTCGCTGCGGTCCATCTCGCGCGGGAAGTCGCGATGGCGGCGCTCGCGGATGGGGCTGGGCGCCAGGGTCGGCAGCCAGTTCATGGCGGCCGAGGTGGCGCGCCGGCCGAGATGGGAGATCTGGCACATGATCGCGGCGCCATGGCCGTGGATGCGCGATGAGAAAGCCTGCAAATCGGGGATGATGGCATCGCTCGACATGTCGATCTGACCGCCGCCCCAGCTTGAATCGCGCGCCACCATCGAAGAGCCGCCGAACATGGTGAGCGCAATACCGCCCTTGGCCTTCTCCTCGTGGTAGCGCTGGTAGCGCTCCTTGGGCATCCCGCCTTCGTCGATTGTGGCGGCGTGGCTGGTGCTCATGATGCGGTTGCGCAGGCTGAGCCCCTTCAGGCGGAACGGCTGCAGCAACGGGTCGCGCAGGCGCGGCGGCGCCTTCTCCAGGAGATCCGATGTATGGGTGTTCGACATGGCTACGCTCTCTCTGGTTAAGCTCAGTGGTTCAGCCGGCGGAGGGGCACGACAACGGCATCATCCGAGCGGACAGACTGCTGCGCCAAAAGCTCCTGTTCCGTGCGATGGCATCGCACAGTGGAGCCGTTGGCGAAGCGGCGGATCGGCGGCGCCTCGCTTTCGCACGCCCCGCTGCGCACGGGGCAGCGCGCCACGAAGGCACAACGGTCGGATTGACTGGGACGTGCGGCCTCGCCGCGCGCTTCGGCCAGGCGTACGGCGTCGATGCCGTCGAGCCAGCCCGGCCTCAGCTCCGGCATCGAGGCGGCCAGCAGATCGGCATAGGGATGCTGCGGCGCCTGCATCACCGCGCGTCCGGGGCCACGCTCCATGACCTGGCCGGCATAGAGGATCATCACCTCGTCGCAGACCGCGCGCACGGTCGCGAGATCGTGGCTGATGAACATCAGCGCGAGACCCAGCTCGCGACGCAGCTCCGCCAGCAATTCGAGGATCGCGGCGCCGACAACAGTGTCGAGCGACGACGTGACCTCGTCGCACAGCACCAGCGCCGGTTCGGCCGCCAGCGCCCGGGCAAGATTGACGCGCTGCTTCTGGCCGCCCGACAACTCGCCGGGCCGGCGATCGAGCAGCGCCATCGGCAGCTTCACCAGGTCGAGCAGGCGCCGTACCCGTCGCCGCTGTTCCCCACGCGACAGCCGGTGATAGAAGGCGAGCGGCCGGCTCAGGATACGCTCGATGCTGTGTGAGGGGTTGAGCGCAGTGTCGGCCGCCTGGAAGACGATTTGGATGCGCCTGAGCTCTTCCAGGCCACGCGACTCCAGAGACGGTGCCAAGGGCACGCCGTCCAGGGTCAGCGTGCCGGCAGCGGCCGGCAGCAAGCCGGCGATGACGCGCGCCAGGGTGCTCTTGCCGGAACCCGATTCGCCGATGACCCCGAGCGCCGAACCGGCGCGGATTTCCAGGCCGACGTCGAGCAGCACGGGCGTCGCCATCCGGCCCTGCCGGTCCATCGGACCATAGCCCGCCGTCAGGCCGCGGACTTCCAGCAATGGCGCGGCTGTCGCCGGCGCCTTCTCCAGGGGGTGCTGCGGCTTCGGCGCAGCGGCGTCGAGAAGGCTCCTGGTGTAGGCGTCGGCCGGCTCCGACAGGATCTGCGGCGTCGGCCCGACCTCGCGCATCGTGCCGTCGCGCAGCACGATGATGCGGTCGGCGATCTGGGCCACCACGGCGAGGTCGTGCGAGACGTAGACGGCGGTCGTATGGCGCTCGCGCACGGCCTCGCGGAAGGCGCGCAGCACCTCGACCTGCGTGGTGACGTCGAGCGCGGTGGTCGGCTCGTCGAAGATCACCAGCTCGGGATCGGTCATCAGCGCCATCGCCGCCATCAGTCGCTGCAGCTGGCCGCCCGAGACCTGGTGTGGGTAGCGCGAGCCGATGCGATCGGGATCGGGCAAGGCCAGGGCGCGGAACAAGTCGCGCGCCTTGGCCTCGGCCGCAGTGCGCGGCATCAGCCCGCGCATGCGCACACCCTCCGTTACCTGGTCCATCAGGCGCAGCGAGGGATTGAAGGCGGCGGCGGCGCTCTGTGCCACGTAGGCAACGCGTCGGCCGCGCAGCTCCGACAGCTCAGCGGGCGACATCGCCGTCACTTCCTCAGCCCCGATGCGCACGCTGCCGCCGGCGATGCGGCAGCCGCGCCTTGCATAGCCCAGCAAGGTGAGCGCGATCGTGGTCTTGCCCGAGCCCGATTCGCCTATGAGGGCCAAAACCTCGCCGCGGTCGATGGAGAAGCCGATGTCGCGCACGATGTCGCTCGGCTCGCCGCTCTCGCCGGTGGCGGTGACATGCAGGCCGGAGACTTCGACCAGGGCCATCTAACGCACCGTCGTCCGGGCGCGGCCCGAGAAGCCGTCGATCAGCAGGGTGACGCTGATGGTCAGCACCGCGATCGCGACGGCGGGCACCAGCACCGCGGGGGCGGCCTCGTAGATGCCGGTGATGTTCTCACGCACCAGCGCGCCCCAATCGGCATTGGGCGGCTGGATGCCGAGTCCGAGGAAGCTCAAGCCACTCAGTAGCAGCACGACAAACACGAAACGCAGGCCGAAGTCGGTCAGCAGCGGCACGATCATGTTGGGCAGGATCTCCGCCCACACGACATAGGCGCTCCTTTCGCCGCGGGCGCGCGCGACCTCGATGAAGTCCATGGCGTTGATGTCGAGCGCCAGCGCCCGCGCGAAGCGGTAGGAACCGGGCACGTAGCTGATCGCCGCCATCAGGATCAGCACCGGCAGCGACGTGCCGAAGGCGGCGACGACGACCAGGGCGAACATCAGGTGCGGGATCGAGATCAGCGCGTCGGCGGCGCGGCCCAGCACCGAATCGGTCCAGCCGCGCCGGACGGCAGACAGGATGCCGAGCCCGATCCCGCCCATGCAGGCCAGCACCGTCGCCACCATGGCCACGCCCACGGTGTAGCGGGCGCCGTAGAGGATGCGGCTCAGCATGTCGCGGCCGAGATAGTCGGTGCCAAACGGATGGGCCGCACTCATCGGCGCGAACACGCCGACATTGACCACGTCGCCGGCGCGATAGGGCGCGAGATACGGGCCGAACACGGCCAAGGCTACCCAGGCCAGCACCAGGGCGATGCCGGCCTGGCCGGCAGCAGAAACGCGCCGCCGACGCGGTGCGGAGATGGCGCTGTCGCTCATCGGGTCCGGAGCCGCGGATTGGAGAGGATCGAGCAGACGTCGGCGACCAGCACCAGGAGCATGAAGGTCGCACAGAAGATCATGGCGCAGGCCTGCACCAGGGGCATGTCGCGCGTCTCGACCGCGTCGACCGCGAGCTTGGCGAGGCCGGGATAGCTGAAGATCACTTCGACGATGATCACGCCGCCCAGCAGCGACGACAGGTTGAGGGCGACGGCGTTGGCGATCGGCCCCGCGGCATTGCGCAGCGCATGGTGCAGCACCAGCCGCGCCGGCCGCACGCCCTTCAGCCGCGCCATCTCGATGTAGGAGGAATCGAGCACGCCGAGCAGCGCCGCGCGGGTCATGCGCGCCATCTGCGCCGTCACGGCGAAGCAGAGCGTCAGCACCGGCAGGGTGAAATTCTGCAAAGCCTCGGTGAACGAGCCGATCGACGGCTTGGCCAATGCCGAGACCCAGTGCAGTTGCACGGCGAAGACCATCACGCCGACCGTCGCCAGCAGGAACTCCGGCACCGCCACCAGCGACACGGCGGTGACGTTGGCGACGCGGTCGTAGAGCGTTCCGCGCCAGATCGCCGTGGTGATGCCGATCAGCAGTGCCAACGGCACGGCGACCGCGGCGGTGAGCGCCGTCAGCAGCAACGAGTTGGCGAAGCGCGGCCCAATCAGCTGGGCGACCGGCAGGCGGTTGATCAGCGACACACCCGGATCGCCCGTCAGCAGGCCGGCGAGCCAGCGCAGGTAGCGCTCGTGCGCCGGCAGGTCGAGGCCGAGCGCCTTGCGCAGGCCGGCGACTGCCTCGGGCGACACCGACTGGCCCAGGATCGCCTCGGTCGCGTCGCCCGGCAGGATGTTGGTGCCGACGAAGACGACGACCGAGACGAGCAGCAGGGTCAAAAGGCCGCCCAGCACGCGCCGGGCGATCATTCCCAGCATCAGCATGGTGGGCGCCCCCTCATGTCAGGACGACAGAGCTCGGCATGTGCTTAGCCCTCGAGCCAGACGTTCTCGGCGTAGGCGTAGCCCATCAGGCCGCCGGTCGGGATCGGCTTCAAGCCCTTCAGCTTGGACGTATGGGCGTCGAGGATGCTGATGAAGACCGGCAGTCCGATGCCGCAGTTCTCATGCACGATGGTCTGCATCTCGCCGTACATCTGCTTGCGCTTGGCCTCGTCGCGCTCGCCGCGCGCGGCGACCAGGAGCTGGTCGAACTTCTCGTTCTTCCAGGCGCTCTCGTTCCAAGTCGAATCGGACTTGAAGAACAAGGTGAACAGCACGTCGGCGCTGGGCCTGGGATTGATGCTGCCCATGGTGAGCGGC
>Ga0075362_10000483_pt1 | contig 11579 bp, 14 predicted proteins | sample EndMetdeltDD1762_FD_71397 | JGI IMG/M metagenome (GOLD analysis project Ga0075362, IMG submission 71397) | Populus endosphere microbial communities from Tennessee, USA - Endosphere MetaG P. deltoides DD176-2 | ecosystem: Host-associated > Plants > Roots > Endosphere | place: USA: Tennessee...
AGGCTCTCCGTCTGCAAGGATCGCGCTTACCACAAAGGCCGCGCCGACGGAACGGACGACGCAGATTATGCCCGGCTCTGTTAAATCTGCGGACCCCCAGTCAGACCGGATTGTTGAAATCGATCTGGGGTGCCTGTTCAGCGCTAACGCAAAATGTAATTCTTGCCCGCAGATTCTTCAATCAGAGTTGTGGAGGCGGACATGAATCCGGTTAGTGGCGCTGAAGAGTCCTCAGACGAAATCAGGCAACCAGGTGAAGTAGAGCCGCAGAGCGGAATTGACTCATCCAAACTGGTTAAGCCCCAAGATGCAGTCAAAAAGATCGAAAAATATTTGCGGAGTTCTCTCGATTCGAAAGCCTATTTGGTCGATAAACTTCGAGACGGGAAGATAAAGGCGTATGCACTTTGGTATTGGCCAGTAAGAGATATCAATTTAAAAAACGTCTGGTCCCATAAAAAACCGGCAAATGCTAAGCACAAGGTGAAAATAAATAGAAATATATTTCTTGGAAGCAAGACTTGGAGGGAAGACCTTGTAAATTGGAAATGGAACGCAGGAGACTTTTATTGTATTGGTAAGTTACAGAAGCGGATCCACATCTACAAGAATGTTCGTTTCGACGCAGATGATCTCAATTTTCTGTTGGTTTCGCTGAGTGAAGGTGACGTTCAGCTAAGTAGCGGGAAAGGCGGTCGCCCGCGTCGAGATATTGCACGCGACGACGTCTGGGCGGCAGTCCTTGAGATATACAAGACAGATGGCCCAGGTGCATTTCGCAGCCATAAGACGGCGGCCCAAGCGATCGCTATCAAGCTCAAATCGGTCTCAAGGGATGAGAAACTCGGCGATGCTTCGATCACGCCCATCATAACAAAGGCCCGAAGAATTATTAGTTTGGCGAGACATAGAAAATAAAATCAGATACCTAAGTGCCTTTTTAGATAATAACTCAGTCGTTTCTTTCCTTTTCGTTCGCGAGCGACCACTGCCGCTGGCGAAGGCAAGATGGCCTTCGGATAGCGAACGGAGAAAGTATGAAACAGAATGACAATGGTGATTCGACCGAACCGCATGATCCTCGAATGTTGATTGCGGTGGACGTCCAATCTGCAGCTGAACTTATATCAATGTCTGCTACATCGATTTGGAAATATATCGGCACAGGTGACTTAGAAAGTTCACGGATCGGACGGAAGCGCGTGATTTTGTTTGATAGCCTTCTGGCATTTGTCAAAAGAAATAAAGTCACCATCCACTAAACAATAGCGGCCTGCCCCTGGCACCTGATCTGCCAGGGGCAGGCAATGCACTACCGCTTTGAGCGAAAACGCGTCGGCATTCCGGCGGCGCGTTCGCTCGTCCAAACTATGGAGAATGAAAATGTATTACCCAGGCCCTGAAATTCCGAAGCATATTCGGAGGACCCTACACAGCAAGCCAAAGCGCAGCATGTTGCCGGATCTATCGGCCACAAAGGTTAGGGAGTCAAAATCGTTTACGTCGATTGAGGAGACGATGCGAGCGAAGGAGAGCTTTGATGACGCCAAAGTGTTTCAGGCGATTTGCGGCTTAATGCCAATTACTAAATCAAATGCTGCTGGCATGGTGGAGCGCGAGTTCCTTCAGTCTCACTTCCTGTCTGAATTCGAGGATATCCCCAATATTGATGAACTGGAGATGTGCGTTCAAACCGTGGGACTGCGAGCAAGTCCTGCGTCTAGACCGAGAGTGAATGTCACCCCGTTGACTAAGGTCGTCAACAGTCACGGTGCGTTCGGGATCGACAGCGTAACCCGCATCACGTTCCGCCCAGTTCCCAGTAGACCAGACGCGTTGGGATGGGGCATCCAACCTATGTCCACTTCGGTGATGATCGGCAAAAAGCTAAGGGTCAAGGCAAGCCGATTGTCGTCGGCCCGCAGCAATGATCGCGATTTTGCGAACTATTGCGTACAAACCAAGTGGGGCAAACTCGGCGACCGGAAGGTCTTTGACAAGGCGATCAAAGCCCTGATGGCACCCGTGAAGGCCGTATCCGCTGAGCTGGTCGATGAAGCGAAGACATTGGGCCTGACTGGTTGGGGCGATAAGACGCAAATCCAACAACGCCGGCTCGTACTCTTTGCCTGTCACTCCATGCTGCCGCTGGACAGACAATTGCTGGCCATCGGGCGAGGCAAGGATATGCGTCGCTCGGCATTTAGCGCACTTAGCACTCAGTTGCGTAAGGTGTGGGGCAGGGGAATTAAGCCGGTCCACGCCGACTCCCTGCCGCATTGGTGGTTCGATCAGTACCAGCGCCTGGGCTTGAACTTGAAGGTGCCGTTTATTCAGTACCGATGACGGTTTGGGGCTGTTGAACTTGTTTGGGGTTGCCGATTCAATGGACTCGGCAACCCCTTTCGCCTGGCGAATTAGTCAATTTCGACACAGCCTGGCGGGGTGTCCTTTGTTCACCCCCTACTTCCCCTCATAACCAGCCATATCCGGTTACTACACAGCCATTACACCCACCTACACCACCATTCCTTCAATCAGTTTTTTCGCGGTATTCCCCATGTCAACCAATACCAACAGCATCGCCAATGGCCTGCATCATTCCCGGCAATCCGTCGCACGGGTGCAGCGTTTAATTTACTCGTCCAAGATGTTTAACGCTGCCGCGCCAAACGACCAAAATGTCATTGCCAGCCTGTTGGAAGATTGCCCGCGTGCCCCAGCAGACTCGTCATTGGGCTATTTGCACTTGCGACTGTCATCCGGGGTTGCGCTGAATGCTGCCGTACATAACTGCATCGTTGATGGCAGCATTGATCCCAGGGAAGCGAGGTTTGCCACATTCAGTTTCAAGGACGGCATCACCGATATTGATCAACCGTTAGCGGACCTTCAGCGGCAACTGGGGCGCATCGACAAGCTTTGCCGCGAGTTTGGCCTGTCCGCCATCATCTTCCCCGATATCGAGGTGATGCAGTATCCTGGCTATGCGCCGCCACTGCTCGCGTACCACCACCATGCCATTGTCTGGCCGATAAGCGGTGAACCCATCAAACCAAGGAGCCTATCCAAAGCCATGAACAAGCGGCTGGTGGGCCAAACTCTTATTATTCCGGCGGTGGAGATCAGTCCAAAGCTCGCAGGGCAATCCGCAGTGGATCGGGCAATGACTGTTGCAGGGTATGCCACCAAGGTCACGTGTCGGATCAAAACCGTCAGCTACGACGACACCGGTAAAGCGCATGTGGTTTCCAGCCGTGAGGATGTGTCCGGCACAATGGCACTACGGGTGCTGCATGCATGGTCACTGCTCGATGTACTCGAAAACGTCCGGGGTATCGGTCAGGGAACTGCCATCCGCAAGGCCTGGAAGGACGGAATTCAAACGAGGCTTGCAAAGTCGAGATTGAAGCCGGGGCTTTTTACGACCCCCGACCAACTCGCGGACCAGTGGCAGCGGTTCTGGGCCAAGGTATCCAACAAGCCTCTCAGCCCGCTCGACCAAGCCATACGCGATCGGAAGTTTGATGCCATTGCCGTGGCGGCTGAGTTTGCAGGCGATGCCAAAGGGACGTGGGCATCTAAGATTAAGCAGATGCGGGCTGAAATTGTTCAGTCGCGGCGTGGTTCGCTTGCCGACCTTTGATTGCGCGCAAGCACATATCAGCAGCAGAACCTCGATTGTTTGCGTTTCGCTCCGCTCAATTTCGGCTCCGAGCGTAGGAACGGGCCCAGCACAACCCGTTCACGAGTTCCATCTGGACGAGTGAGCCGCACGGAATCTCCAGAAGCCGCGGATTTGCGATCAAAACCGCAAGGCAACGGGCTCGACTGATTGCGACGTTGAGACGATTGCGGCTGTAGAGAAATTCAATGTTGCGCGGCAGATCTTCGCCGGACGAAGTTGCCATGGAAATCATGACGACCGCCGCTTCCTGACCTTGGAACTTGTCGACTGTTCCGACCCGCGCCCCAGGAGGAAGCATGCCTCGCAGTAGATCGACCTGCATGTTATAAGGCGACACTACCAGGATGTCCGCCGTCGTTATCGGCCTAGTCTCGCCGCTCTGGTCAACCCAATGGCAACCGAGCAGCGCGTTGTAGCGCTCGATAATCAGCGCCGCTTCTTCGGTCGAACGCTGGGCGCACGCCTGATGCGAAGCCTCAACGAACGATATTCCCGCCGTTGGGAGACCGAGACCGTGTCCGGCCCTACTCAAGATCAGTTGCTGGTCATGGGTCGTAGGGTGCGGTGCGAGGCGCCCATCATAGACAGCCGCTGAGATGAAGCCGCACACTTCGCGGTTCATGCGGCGCGTCACTTCAAGAAAAATGCCACGGTCGCCGGGAACAGTGGCGTGACCCTCCATTAAGTGGTCGAGACCTGAGAGCCCGGATTGACCCGGATGTGTCCCCTGGATTGGTTGGGATAGCTGCATCTGGTCGCCGATAAGCACTATGTTCCTTGAGCTGAGTCCCATTGCTACGAGGTTCGCCAGGCTCACTTGCCCGGCCTCATCGACAAACAAGTAATCCAGAGACTGGTCGAGTGTATCGCGCGCAAACAGCCAAGCCGTGCCCGCTATCAACTGATGCGCCTGCGTCACCGCGTTGTTGTCGGTGGTGTCGGCGATCATGCCAGCACCGTTTAGATATTGCTCCTCACGTGAAGACTTCTTGATGCCGCGCAAACGGAATCCCTCCTCACACGCCAGCGCTTCGACGTCTTCCAGCACCTTGTTGATCGCCTTGTGCGAGTTAGAGGCCACGCCGATCCGCTTGCCGGTACGGAGGAGCGCAAGAATGGCGTGGGATGCCGTGTAGGTCTTCCCGGAGCCCGGTGGCCCCTGAAGCAAAAAGATGCTGCGATCCAGTCGCGATAGGGCGCCGATCGTTGCATCAAGTGTGGTTTCGCCGAGTGACCTCAGGTCGGGGACCACCTGCATCCCTGCCAATCGCGTCGGTTGGCGGGCCAGAATGTCGATGACTGCCCGATAGCGATCTGCATCGCCCGCGAGGACAGCCTCCGCCAATCGCTGGATGGCGCCGCGCAGGATCAGATCGTCAAGCGGGCCTTCCGGGATGAGGCTGACAGGATCCGGAAGCGGCGACCTCGAAGGGCCAAGCTTCAAGGCAACGGTACCGGCAAGTTCGTCAAGTGCGACGATTTCCCCTGCTGGCTCGAGCGAACCCGCGCGCAAGGGCTTGTCGCCAAGCCAAAGCTTGAAGTCCTGCGGCGGAAAACGGAAGCTGAACAGGGTCGAGCGCTTGTCCGCATAGGGCCCGATGTTCGGATCGGGTTGCAGCCCTGCAAGGCATTCGGCGTCATCGAGCAACTCCTCGTCGCTCAGCCATTGGCGGGTGAACATCGCCCAATAGCCTGGCTTCGCTTCGCGCCGATGGAACTCGAGAAGATCCGCCAGCAGGCTGCGCCATGCACGATCCTGCTCGGGGGATTCTTCGACCAGTCGCCTGTAGAGCGTCTCGATCCGTTCGATTGCTTCTGTCCGCTTGGCGACCTTTTCCGGCGTTGGGGTTATCGCTGCCGGCCCGGCGAACCACGAAGCGCCGTCCGGTCGCAACGTAAGCAACCAGTTTCGGCACTCCCACGTCGAAACGCAGTCGTCCTCGTTATAGGTGGCGATGTCGTCCAGGATTTGCTGTTCTTGGGTACGGCGCCAGCGCTCGTACATCACGATGCTCGCGCCCGCCGTCGTAACTTCGCCTTCGCGCTTCCCCGCGCGATAGAAGACTTCGAGATTCTTGATCGAGTAGCGTGGCTCGGACACACGGATCGCCTCGCGAACCGCCTGAAAAAGATCGACAAGCTTTTCATGTCGCAGCAAATCATCGACAACATTCTCGCGGGTGCCGTGGATCATCGCGAGCCGTTTGAGCGCAGTCTCCTCGTAAGAACCGTAGTGGTAGATGTGCGCGGCTGGGAAACGGCGCAGCCGGTCAGTCATGAAATCAACACAGGCTTCGAATGCAAGCTTTTCGCCAGCGCGATCATGCCCCCAGAACGGCTTGAAGTCGGAGCGACCTCCATCAATGACTACGATACCGAACAGATATTCGAGGCCGCCCTCCTGGTGAGGGTCGCCTTCCATATCGAAGAAGATGTCACCTTCGTTTGTGCGGGGAATCCGATCGAAGCCGCGCGGCGGGTCGGAAGGCAGGATTTCGTGCGCATTGTCGCCGGTTGTCCGTTTGGCGAACTGCAAGGCGGCTTGCGATCGAAGTTTGTGGAACTGCGCGGGATTCAGGTCCGGCACGTCGGTGCCGACGCCTGCGGTAGCCATATCCGCTAGCGTCTCGATTCCACTTGCGTGTAATTTGACGATCTGCGAGCGCGAGATATTAGCGACCTGGCTCAAGTGATCGATCTCGCTCCAATGCGCTTCACAGGTCGGCGCCCAGCGGCAGAATGTGCAATGCCTACACGGCTCAGCCGAGGTGTTTCGCTCGCCTTTGATGGCAAAGTCCTGAAATCGTTCGCGCGCCGTCGCGTAGTAGTGCCGGACGTTGGCGGTCGAAACCGTAGCGACGGACCCGCCACCCAGCACGACGTGAAGGTTGGGAGGATCTATGCCCTGAACTGCAGCGAGCAGGTCCGCGTAAACGCACAGCTGGATTATGTGTTTCGGCTTGGCGGTCCGCGCAAGTTTGGTGTCTGCCACTTCGTAAGCGTAACTTCCAAGCCTGGACTTCACGCCATCGACCTTCAGCAGGAAGTCCGAATAACCGTGCCACGATCCATCGATCAACGCACCTTGATAGATGACTTCGACACCGGCGCGCATGGCCTGCAACGTCCGTTCGACGCGCTCGGCAAGATCGAGGTCAGCCGGAATTTCCGCGACCGTCTTGCCCTCACCTTTGAGAAGTTCAAGGTAGGCGAGTTCGTGTTCGATACCCAATCGCTGGAGCAGCTGAGTTTCCTCGTCGACTTGCCCGAAGCTTTGCGGCCGATCGAGATTACCGAGGTCAAGCGTGGTAGCGTGCTCACAACCCAGGAAGTTGACCAGATCACTTGCGGAGAACAGAAGCTGGCCGTCCGAACGCCTTTGCATTGCCGAAATATCCCTCAATCTTGCGCTTTAGGCTGCCTGTTCGAAGTCAGCGTCTAAGCTGTCGCCCGCGATTCTCTGCCGATTTCTGGTAAAAAATGGATCGCCGACCGCATCCGTGTCGTAATGTGTACAGCCATGACTGGCGATTATTTTCATGATGTTGCTTGGCCGCAGAAAATGCTGATCGCCGTCATATTCGAGATAGGCACTCGGCCTGGCAGCGGCCCACGGCGTCACCAGGCCGATCGCAATTCCCACCGCAGTCGAGGCCAGTACACCGTTCGGCCATACAACCTGCGGACGACCGCCCGCTTCCCCATAAAGCTTGGCCTCTTGCGACAATCGCTCGTCGGTGATGAAGCCCATGCACCGCATGCAGTGCGATCCTGGCATCGACAGAATAACCTGACCCGCAATGTGAAACCGACCGGCGAGCGCATGGACGTCCATGCCGATGTCGATCAGCGGGATCAGGAAGCGGCGGCAATAGGCCTCAAGCTCGGCGCGCGCGCCAAAGCCATCAATGCAACCGACAACGACGTGGCGGTCGCGCAACTTCTCGGCATCGTCCTGCCAATTGCCTGAAATGTGCATGATCGAAGCATCAGGGTTGATCCCGGCAATGAGCCTTCGGGCAACTTCACCTTTCGTGCACTCGTCGAACACATCCTGTGCTGTCGCTCCAATCAGCCGGTTGAGGTTCTTGTCCTCGACGATATCACCATCGGCGGTGAGGAAATTTCCGACACCGGCATGGGCGAATTGCTGCCCTACGTGCGAACCGCCCCCGCCGAGCCCGACGATGGCCACCTTGAAATGCTTCAGGCGCTCGTCGCTATCCTTGCAGAGGAAACTCTGGCGGAGATTTCGGTCTTTCATTGCGGCCTCCTGCTTATGACCATTGGGGTGCCAACCTCATGGATTTCGTCGAATGCAACAGGGCCACTACCGCGCTCGGGCCAGATCAATCCGGCGGCAGCGTCGTGGCTCAGAACGATGGCAGCATGTGGCAGGAGTGGCTGCACGTTGAAGAATTCCGGCATGAACCGGCCGTTCTCCTCCAGATCGAGCAGCCCGAACCCGGGTTGCCCCCGATGATCGTGCAGATGGACGTGGATCATCGAGCATTTCGACCGCCATGCGACCTGCATCGCCTTGCGGACAGAGGCTTCGCTCATCATCGCACCAACGGTCGGATTGGGAACGTAGTCCTCGTCTGCGACTGGATGATAATCGCAAGCAAGCAATATCAACCCGTCGCCGACGTGGGCGGCGCGCGCGGAGATGAAGGCGACACGTTCATGGGCGTGGTGATGCGGGCGCAAAAGATCTTCGCGCATCCGTGCCGCGAAATCTCCAGTCATGCGGCAAACGAAAGTCATGCGAATGCTCCCAGGTGTTCGGAAAGGATGCGGATCCAGGGCTGATCGGGTGAGACGCCGCGCCAGGAAATCGTCTGCCAGGAACGGGTCAGGATCTGGTGGTTGTACCAAGTCCCTGAAAAACCGGGTACTGTCTGCTCAAAGAAGAGGCGGGTATCGTATCCACTGTGCGCGTTCGGGCACAGCAGTGCGTCCATACACAGGGTGGCACCCTTCGCACGAAAGCGGAGGCGGGGAAGAAAGGCGAATACATTGCCTGCTTCCGACATCGGCTCAGCCTCGGGACACACTGCCCGCAAGCCCGCGATTTCCGCCTCCGTCTCCGTCACGACGATGACCCACCACGACCGTGGCTGACGAGAACCAGGCCATCGCGCAGCTTGATGTCCTCATCGTCTGCCACCGGGTGGAACGTCCCGTCCTCATCGACGATATCGATGACCTGCGTGGGTGCGATCCCGAGCAAGGCCTTCAGTTCGGCCGCCGTCATTTTCGCTTTCGGGACCGTACGATCTTCGCCGTCGACCTTGATGGTCACTGTCTTCTTGTCGGCCTTGTCCGGCCGGTGTTCACCGCCTTCGCCCTGCTTTTCTAACACACTGCTCATTTGGCACTACCTTTCACGATGCACGTTCTGGCCCCAGCGATTCCTTGCCGTCCCGGCGCCGACTCTTGACGGACGGACAGATTAGACTAAACCTTCGAATCTGTCCGTATCTGGAGTGAGTAGGTATTCGGACTGAATTACACAGTCAAGTATGAATCTGGACCGAAGGGACATATGTATGAATTTGTCGCCAGCAGAGGCTGCGGATGCGGTCGAAAGCCGGGCGAGGTCACAGGCCACACTGGAAGCATTTTTAGACATTACTGGCCGTTGGGGCCTCTCCACCGAGGAACAGATCGTTCTCCTCGGCAGTCCGGCACGATCCACGTTTTTCAAATGGAAGAAGGAAGGGGGCCTGCTTCCCCGTGACACCCTCGAGCGGATCAGCCACGTCTTCAATATTCACAAGAATCTGGAGATTTTGCTCCCCAACGAAGCAATTGCCGACGTTTGGGTTCGCCAACCCAATAGCAGTTGGGGTGGTCGAAGCGCACTTGCACGAATGCTCGACGGTAGCCTTTCAGAACTTTATGAGGTGAGGCGCTATCTCGATGCCAAACGTGGCTGACCTGATCGAAGGCGAGCTACAGGTAAAGGCGTCCTGGTACCGCCTGATCCCTTCGCGCTTTCCGACCGTAGATGTTTACCGACGGGTTGCCCCCAGCGAGCGCTGGCCCATGCTCAATGAAGTGGAATTGCTTACCAACCCTCGACAAAAAGAGCGGGCATCCATCCTTGGGTCAGATATGGTCGATGGCGCTCCTGCTCGACTGCAAAATTGGAACCATGCTCCATTCGTCTACCTCGATCCTGACGGCAGCTACCTCCTGAGCGGAGAATTTGGCGTGCTCGAACTCGGTGAGACGAAGGATGTAGCGCTTGCGATGGCGGTGTCCCGTCGGGAGGCCTTTCTCAGCGCTACCGCGTTACCTCCGCAAGCAATTGAAATGCGATTGCTAAAGCATCCGGTCGAGGGAAAGTTCGCAGTCCTCCGAAACCTTGAACATCTCAGCGAGGAAGATCGCTGGAAGCTAGGTGAGTCGCTTTATGAAGAATGGGATGGCGCCGTGTTCGACTGCGCTACCGCGCCTCGTGGGAAGTCGATGGCCGTCTTCAATTCGGAGTGTCTCAGCAAGTCGGTCCAAGGCGACCACTTCCGCTTCTGGTGGGACGGTAAGCGCATTCGCAATGTCTACAACTTCAATGAACGCTCCAAAGACGATAAGGGTTACGATCCCTACGAAAGCCTAATGGCCTCACCAGACCAAGCCGCCTGAATCAAATGGGTTCAAAATGCGGTAGAGACCAGAGATATGCGGGTGCGAGATGTCAATGCTGCAGCTAGCTCTCGACCGGGCGTCCGCCGGATCACCCTTATATATCTGTAGCAGGCCGCCGGAATGGCAGATGTGGTATACTATGCGTAAAGCCGCGAGTTTTGGACATAAGGCACTGGCATCGGTCATAAAATATAATTTGCGTGGTGCTGAGCCTAGCCTTGTCTGTCGCAAATCGGTATGAAACTCCATGCCCAGCAACGGCCAATCCCAGCATGCCGCAATGGCGAGTGTTTTCCAATTTCCGCTTGTCGTTGTCGATTTTGAAGCCACGGCGCTTACCCTTGAAAGCTATCCCATCCAGGTCGGGGTCGCACGCGCCATCAACTCTGCGGATCCGGTTAGCTCCTGGTCCGCGCTGATTGTCCCAGACCCAACTTGGAACGTGTCAGCACACTGGGACCCCGACGCTGAGCGCGTACATGGCATTTCCCGCTGGGAACTGCGCAGCGGAACTAGCGCGCGTGATGTCATGGCGGCCTTAAATGCTTGGGCTGGTGACGTCGATATTGTCTGGTGCGATGGTGGGCACTACGATGCCTATTGGCTGAGAACACTGGCGGAAGCAGCGTGTGTGGAACCAAACTTCGCTTTGGGCGACCTATCGGCTGTTCTTGCAGCCAATCACAACAGACGCGACAGCTATCTCGAATTCATAAGCCGATCGGCCGCGCCGCATCGCGCAGGTCCTGATGCCGAGCGGATTTGCAGAGCGTTGATGTCTCTGGCCCCAGGCTGAAGGCCAGACCGGTTCGAGACTACCCTTTGCCCCCGTTCTGCACGCACAAGCACCTGGTGGGGGTTGGGACTCGAATTTGTTCATTCGCCGACGTTAGGCCGGACAGCGCCAAACAGCTGGCAATGCGGGCTGCCAAGTTTGAGCTAATTTTGGACCTGGTGGAGCAAGCCAGGCCAGGGCTGAATGAGCCGATCTGAAAAACCATTGTGAATGTCTGGCTGAAGCCGGAGGCCAGCAATGCTCCGCTCAAGAGCCTATGGTGGAGGATCCGACTTCAACCGCCTTCACGAAGACAGACATGGCATTGAAGCGGTCCATTCCAAACACCCCGTTTCAAATCTAGAGCCTTCGAGCACATTTATCTCGATCGCACGCATATATAGATAGCCCCTATGAGGCAAATGGCACCGCAAAGCAGCCATTCGGGGGAGGATCAGAATG
>Ga0075362_10000484_pt1 | contig 11578 bp, 10 predicted proteins | sample EndMetdeltDD1762_FD_71397 | JGI IMG/M metagenome (GOLD analysis project Ga0075362, IMG submission 71397) | Populus endosphere microbial communities from Tennessee, USA - Endosphere MetaG P. deltoides DD176-2 | ecosystem: Host-associated > Plants > Roots > Endosphere | place: USA: Tennessee...
TTGCGCGCGCTCCTCGTTGTCGAGGTCGAACTTCTCGAGCTTGCGGCCGTCGAGATGGATGAGGCGGGCCTTCAGGGCCTGCTTCTTGGCGGTACCGAAGATGGCGTCGACCGTCCAGTATTCGCGGGTTTTGAAGACCTCGATCTCGGCCTCGCGCTCGCAGATCAGGCGCAGTGCCACCGATTGCACGCGGCCGGCGGAGCGGCTGCCCGGCAGTTTGCGCCACAGCACCGGCGACAGGGTGAAGCCCACGAGATAGTCGAGCGCGCGGCGAGCCATGTAGGCGTCGATCAGCGGCTGGTCGAGGTCGCGCGGATGGGCGACGGCGTCCAGCACCGACTGCTTGGTGATGGAATTGAAGGTGACGCGCTTTACGTCGACGCCGGCAAGCGCCTTCTTGCTGCGCAGGATGTCGAGCACGTGCCACGAGATGGCTTCGCCCTCGCGGTCCGGGTCGGTTGCCAGATAGAGTTTGCCGCCCTTGGTGACGGCCTTGGCGATGGCGTCGAGGCGCTTCTGCGACTGGGGGTCGACTTCCCAGTCCATGGCGAAATCCTCGTCCGGACGGACCGAGCCGTCCTTGGACGGCAGATCGCGGACATGACCATAGGAAGCCAGCACGGTGAAGCCGGGGCCGAGATACTTCCCAATGGTCTTAGCCTTGGCCGGGGACTCGACGACCAGCACGTCCATCGGCGAAACATGCTCCAGTGAAACATCAATTGCCGGAGCTAAATCGCTGATTTACATCAGAGATACGCGGTTACCCCGGTGCCTCTCCAGGCGGCCCTCCAGCTCTAGAGCCAGCAGGACCTCCGCCACGGCGGCGGCGGACACTTGGCACCGGCGCACCAGTTCGTCAACCGCGGTGGGGACCGCCCCCAGGGCTTCGACCACCTTGGCGGCATCTCCCTCGAGCCGATTTTGCCCTTTCCGCCCAAGGGGTTGGGTGGGGGCCGAGGGGCGACCCAAAACGTCCAGAATATCGTTGGCGTCGCGCACCAATATGGCCCCATCCCGGATAAGGCTATTGGATCCGGCGTAGCGCGGGTCCATGGGGGAGCCTGGCACGACAAAGACCTCGCGGCCCTGTTCGGCGGCGCGCTGGGCGGTGATCAGGGAGCCTGATTTGGCTGCCGCTTCGATCACGATCACGCCCGCCGACAGGCCGCTCACGATGCGGTTGCGACGGGGAAAGGCCCGGGCGACCGGCGGCGTACCCCAAGGCGATTCGCTCAAAATCAGTCCCCGAGCGGCGATGCGGCCGTGCAGGTCGGCATTCTGCGGCGGATAGACCTGGTCGATTCCGCCCGCCAGGACGGCCACGGTGCCGGTGGCGAGGGCGGCTTCGTGCGCGGCGGCATCGATGCCGCGCGCCAGGCCGGAGGCGATGACGAAGCCCGCGGCCCCCAGGGTCGCCGCCAGTCCGGCGGCGAAGCGTCGGCCCGCCAGGGAGGCGTCGCGGGCGCCCACCACCGCCAAAGTGGGGCGGCCCAGCAGCGTGAGATCGCCAATCGCCGACAGCACCGACGGTGCGCCCGGGACGGCGGCCAAGGCGGCGGGGTAGGCTGGATCGCCCGTGACCAGAAACTGACCGCCGGCCCTGGTGAGGTTTGCTTCCTCGCGGTCGATGTCGGCATCGGGGCAGGCGGCCAGCCGGGCGCAGGCCGCCCGGGCCGAGCCAAAATGAGTGAGCGCTTCATGGAAGGTTACGGGGCCGATGCGGGCGCCGCGCGCCAGCCGCAGGCGCGCCCGGCGTTCCAGAGGATCCAACTCGAGACTATGCGGGCCATCGAACATGTCGCGACAATAGGCGAGAACAACAAATGTGTAAAACAACCAAAAGTAGTATTCAGCGCAGCCGGGGATTGAGCGCGTCGCGCAGCCAGTCGCCCAAAAGATTCACCGACAGCGACAGGATCACCAGCGCCAGTGCCGGGAAGATCACGATCCACCATTCGCCCGAAAACAGGAAGGCATTGCCGATGCGGATCAGGGTGCCGAGCGAGGGCTGGGTGGCCGGCATGCCGACCCCGAGATAGGAGAGCGAGGCCTCGGCGATGACCGCCAGCGCCAGCTCGATGGTGGCGATCACCAGCACCGGCCCCCAGGCGTTGGGCAGCACATGGGCGAGCGCGATCCGCGTGCCCGGCACGCCGATGATGCGGGCGGCGTTCACGTAGTCCTTGTTCTTCTCGGCCAAGGTCGTGGCTCGCGTGACCCGCGCGAACTGCGGCCAGTAGGCAAAACCGATCGACAGCACCAGCACCCAGATGGCGACACTGTCGTGGACGCCCTTGGGCAATACGACGCGCGCCACGCCATCCAGCGTGAGCGCGATCAGGATAGCGGGCACGGTGAGCTGGATGTCGGCCATGCGCATGATCACCGCCTCGACCCAGCCGCCACGGAAGCCCGCGAGCAGGCCCAGCAGCACGCCGGTCGTCACCGACAGCACAATGGCCGCGAGGCCGATCATCAGCGACACGCGGCAGCCGTAAAGGATGGCCGACAGCATATCGCGGCCCTGGTTGTCGGTGCCCAACGGATGCTTGGCGGTGCCGCCTTCGTTCCAGGCCGGTGGCGTGAAGGCATCCATCAGGTTGAGCGCCTTGACGTCGAACGGATCGAACGGCGCCACCCAGGGCGCGAAGGCCGCGCCCACGAAATAGATCAGCGTGATCAGGGCGGCGGCCACGGTGAGCGGTGAGCGGCGAAAGCTCCACCACATGTCGCTGTCGCGGAAGCGGGCGAAGCTTGTGCTGTTGTCGCTCATGGCGCCGTCATCCGCCGGCAGAGGAGCGCGCCCAGCGCGCCCAGCAGGGCCAGCGCCGCGGCGAGCGGTCCGAAGCCCTCGAAGCCATCCCAACTGATGATCGCCGCCCCGAGCGCTGCCGCGCCGACCCAGCCGACGCTCGCCGTGGTGCCGTTCAGCCCCAGCACGGTGCCGCGAAGATCCTCCGGCACCGAGGCAAGTGCTGCCATGTAGGAGGGCCGGCCCAGCGCATTCAGCAGCACATAGACGAAGCCCAGCGCGACCGAGCCCTCGAGGCTGGGATGCCACAGGAAGAGGACGAGGGCCGCCACCGCCGACAGCGCCATGGTGACGGCGAAGACCATCAGCCGATCGCGCAGACGGTCGGCGAGCTGTCCGCCCAGGATCGTGCCGGCAACGTTGCCGATCGCAAACACCGCCAGCGGAAGGGCGAGCTCGATCAACGACAGGTGATAGGTCGCCTGCAGGAAGGTGGCGAAATAAACCGCGGCCAGGCCGTAGCAGATGCGTTCGGCGATGCCGCTGGAGAGGAGCCCCAGCACACGGGGCGACAGCGCGGCCCGGAACGAGGGGCGCACGGCCGGGCGCATATGGCCGGCAGTACCGCGACCCACCGTGGCGAACAGGCTGATGCAGGCGAGGAGGGAAAGCCCGCCCAGGCAGATCAGCCAACCGCGCCAGCCGATCAGCGAGCCCACGGCCGCTGCCATCGGCACGCCGATCAGCAGCGTGAGCGATTGGCCGCTCATCACCCAGCCCAGCGCACGGCCACGCTGGCTGTCGACGACGCGGCCCGATACTTCCGCGAGAACCACGCCGGTGAAGGCGCCGCAGCAGGCGCCGGCCACGGTTGCCCACACCCCCACCCAGAAGAACGAGTCGGACAGCGCTTGGGCGACGAGGCAGAGGGCCAGCGCGAAGGGCGAGGCGACCAGCAGGGGCCGCCGGCCGATGAAATCGGAGAGCCAGCCGCCGAACGCCGAAGCGACGCCCCACGACACCGACGTCAGCGACACCAGGTTGGCGACCAACGGCATGGAGACATCGAGGTCGCGGGCCATGTCGAGCAGGAAGGGTGCGCGCGTGGTGCCGCTCGAGGTGGTGGCGAACGAGCCCAGACAGGCCGCCCCGATCAGGGCCCACGGCAGTGTACGTGAAGCTGTGAGGCTCATCCGCCAGCCGTGCCGAGCTGGGCGCGATCGAGCCTCAATCTGGGATCGATGGCGGCATAGAGCAGATCGACGAAGAAATTGATCGCCACGAAGATGAACGAGACCATCACGAGGTACGCCGCCATCACCGGAATGTCGGCGAATTGCACCGACTGGATGAAGAGCTGGCCCATGCCCGGCCACTGGAACACCGTTTCGGTGATGATCGAGAAGGCGATCAGGCCGCCGATCTGGATGCCGATTACGGTGATTACCGGCAGCAGCGTGTTCTTGAGCGCGTGACGGAAGTGCACGGCGCGGTCGGTGAGACCGCGAGCGCGCGCGAACTTGATGTAGTCGGTGCGCAGCACCTCCAGCATCTGCGAACGCACCAGGCGCAGCACCAGGGTCATCTGGAACAGCGAGAGCGTGAAGGCCGGCAGCACGATCGCCTTGAGGCCGGAAGCAGTGAGCAGACCGGTGTTCCACCAGCCGAGCTTCACCGTCTCGCCGCGGCCGAACGAGGGAAAGCACCAGTGCGACGGCAAGCCGATCGCCGGCGCCCACGCTATGCACTCCACGGAAAAGACATAGATCAGCAGGATGCCGATCACGAAGGTCGGCATCGCCACGCCGGCGAGCGAAAAAGTCATGATCGCGCCGCTGTCGAAGCTGTGGCGGCGAAGCGCCGTCACGACGCCCAGCGGGATGCCCATGCAAAGCGCCAGGAGCGCCGCGACCGCCACCAGCTCAAGTGTGGCCGGCATGCGTTCGACGATCAGGTCGGAGACGGGCCGGGCGAGACGATAGCTTTTGCCGAAGTTGCCGGTCAGGGCGTTGCCGAGGAAGCGCACGAACTGCACCGCCACGGAATCCTCGAGCCCGAGGTCGCGCCGCATCTCGGCGCGATCGTCCGAAGACGCCTCCTGGCCGACCATGTTGCTCACCGGGTCGCCCACGAAGTTGAACAGCACGAAGCACAGGAACGACACCGCCAGCATGACCGCCAGCGACTGCAGGAGACGGGAAACGATGAAAGCCAGCACCGTGCCGGCTTTCCTGTTGCTTCAGCGTGGCCTTACTTGATCTTCGAGTATTTGAAGTTCGGCGAGTCGTTGGCGAAGATCGGCATGGTCACCTTGTCGCTCATCGCCCACACGATCAGCTGGTGATGCAACGGCAGGTACGGCATGTCGGCGACCACGGTCGCCCAGGCGTCGGCGACCATCTTGTCGCGCTTGGCCTGATCGACCTCCTTCAGCATCGCGTCGCTCAGCTCGTCGAGCTTGGCGTTGCTGTAGCCGGTGAAGTTCCAGCTCCCCACCTTCTTGGCCGCATCGCTGGTCTGGTAGAGGAAGGTGAAGACATAGTGCGAATCGAGCGTCGGCACGCCCCAGCCGAGCAAGAAGAAGCTGGTGTCCTTCTTCTGCAGCTTGGGGAAGTGCAGTGTCTTGGAGCGCGCCTGCAAATCGATCTTGATGCCGATCTGCGCCAGCATGCCCGCCACCGCCTGGCAGATCTGCTCGTCGTTGTTGTAGCGGTCGTTGGGGCAGTCGAGCGTGACGCCGAAGCCGTTGGGATAGCCCGCCTCGGCCATCAGCTTCTTGGCCGCCGCAACGTCGTACTTCTGGCGCTGGTCGAGGGCGGCGGTGTGGCCGTGCACGCCGGGCGATGTGATAAGCCCGGCGGGCGCCGCGAAGTTGCGCATCACCTTGGCCTTGATCGCGTTGATATCGATCGCCTGGTACATGGCCTGGCGAACGCGCTTGTCGGCGAAGGGGTTCTTGCCCTTGACGTCGGAGTATTTGAGTTCGGCCGAGCCCATATCGAGGCCGAGGAAGATCGAGCGAACCTGCGCAGTCTCCTCCGTCTTCAGCCCCGCCGTCTGCTTGATGCGGGCAATGTCCTGCAGCGGCGCGTCGAGCACGAAGTCGACCTGGCCCGAGATCAGCGCGGCGACGCGGGTTGAGGGCTCCTTGACCGGCGTGTAGACCAGTTCGTCGGGATAGTCGGGAAACTGCTTGGCGCCCCAGTAGGTCGGGTTCTTGGTCATCACAGTGCGCACATCGGGATCGCGTTGCTTCACGACGAAGGGCCCGGTGCCCATGGCATTGCGTACCGCGAAGGTCTCTTCCTTGTCCTTGTAGCTCTGCGGCTTGGTGACGTTGTTCTTCTCCGCCCATGCCTTGGACATGATCATGATGCTGGTCGTGTAGTCGGGCAGGATCGGGTTCGGCCCGTTGGTAACGATGTGGACGGTCAGCGGATCGATCGCCTTCACGTCCTTGACGCTCGAAATGTAGGCGCGGAAGTCCGACGTCGGCGCCAGTGCGCGGTTGTAGCTGAACACCACGTCGTCGGCGGTGAAGGGCGTACCGTCGCTGAACTTGACGTCGGGCCGGAGCTTGAACTCCCAGATGTCGGGGGCGATCGGCTTCCACGACAGCGCCAGGTTCGGCACCTTCGCGAGCTTCGGGTCGCGCGAGATCAGCGGATCGTAGACATGCTGGTTCATGGCCGTGGTCGGCCCCTCGTTCTGCGAGTGCGGATCTAGGGTGAGGGCATCGCCCTGGCTCGCCCAGCGCAGCGTCTTGGCCTCGACGATCGAGGCCAGGCAGAGGGTGGCGGCCGTGAGGGCAGCGATACGAGCAACGAACATCGTCATTGCCTCCTGCAGTTGTTGTGTATCGACCCTAACGCAGGCCTGGGTGCTTGACGAGGCCGGCTGACGACCTTTACGCAAGGACATCCAAGGGGGGCCCCGACAAGGGGCTGAGAGGCTGCTACGTGCGCGGCGACCCTGCGAACCTGATCCGGATCATGCCGGCGGAGGGATGGGCAATGACGAAATGGGCGATGGCAATGGCCCTGCTGCTGGGCGTCGCGACGGCGTCGGCGCAGGACCGCACGCGGCTCGAGGTCTATTCGACGCTCGAGATCGAGAACCTCAAGGATTTCAAGAGTTCGTTCGAAGCCGAGAATCCCGACATCGAAATCCTGTGGAACCGGGATTCGACCGGCGTGATCACCGCCCGCATCCTGGCCGAGCAGGGCGTGCAGCGCGCCGACGCCATTTGGGGGCTCGCCGTCACGTCGATGCTGCTGCTCGACAAGCGTGGTCTGCTCGAGCCCTACGCGCCGAAAAATCTTGCCGCCATCAAACAAGCGTTCCGCGACCCGGCCAATCCGCCGGCCTGGGTCGGCATGGAGGCGTGGGTTGCCGCCGTCTGCTTCAACACGGTCGAGGCGGCCAAGCTCGGCCTTGCCAACCCGGTGTCCTGGTTCGACCTCACCGACGCGCGCTTCAAGGGCAAGCTCACGATGCCTCATCCGGCCTCGTCGGGGACCGGCTACTTCCACGTCTCGGCCTGGATACAGATGTTCGGTGAGGCCAAGGCCTGGGAATTCATGGACAGGCTGCACGACAACATCGCGGTCTATGAACATTCCGGCACGCGGCCCTGCCGGCAGGCGGCGGCTGGCGAATTCCCGCTCGGCATCTCCTATGAACTGGCCGCCGCCAGCGCCCGCCAGAAGGGCGCGCCGATCGAAGGGTTGATCATGAAGGAGGGTGGCGGCTGGGACATGGACGCCGCCGCCATCCTGCGCGGCACCAAGAAGCCAGAGGCGGTGCGCCGCCTGATGGACTTTGCATCAAGCCGCAAGGCCAACGAACTCTATGCTTCGTTCGTGAGCCAGGTCGCAATGTCCGGCATCTCGAGCAATATCCCGAACTATCCCGCAGGGGTGGCCGACTCGATGATCAAGAACGACTTCGTCTGGGCATCGGCCAACCGCACACGCATCCTGGAAGAGTGGGCGCGCCGCTACGACGGCAAGGCGGCGAAGAAGAACTAGGCGCTCTTCTTCGCGCCGATCTTCGGTTCGCTGCCTGCCAGCAGGCGGCGGATATTCTCGTGGTGCTTGGCCCACACCAGCAGCACCAGCACCGTCGCCAGCATTGCAACCGGGCGCGGCGAGAGCCACCAGGACGAAGCGGCGGCGAGCGCCGTGGAAAGCAGGGTGGCCAGCGAGGAATAGCGCAAGGTCACGAGGATCAGCAGCCAAACACCGGCGCCGATGGCGACGATCGGCCAGCTCAAACCCAGGAAGACGCCGAGCACGGTCGCCCCGCCCTTGCCGCCCTTGAAGGAAAGCCAAACCGGAAACATGTGGCCGAGCACCGCGCCCGCTCCCGCGCCGACGGCAGCCAGTTGACCGACCTGATCGGCGATCAGCACCGCGACCAGGCCCTTCAGGGCATCGAGCAGTAGGGTGGCGGCAGCCAGGCCCTTGCGGCCGGTGCGCAGCACGTTGGTGGCGCCGATGTTGCCGGAGCCGACCTTGCGGATGTCGCCCAGCCCGGCCGCGCGGGTCAGCAGCAGTCCGAACGGAATCGACCCCAGCAGGTAGCCCAGCAGGAACGGCCCCAGGAGCAGGATCAGCGTCGAGACCATCGCCGTCGGCTCAGGGGCTCACGACACGGCAGTTGGTGGAGTCGATATAGGCCGTGGTCGGTGGGCCGATCAGTTCGGTGCTGATCTGCTCGCCGGGCTGGATGGTCACCGGCCCGAAATGGACGTCCTCGACCGGCCGGCCGGCATTCATGAAGGTGCACTGCGCCTGCGTCTCAAGCGGGCGCGGCGTGTTCGACGTCAGCGTGATCGAAACCTGCCAGTAGCGTGAATCGCCGTAGGTGAGGTTGGAGGCACCCAGCACCACCAAGGGCTGCGGCGTGGCGGAATAGGGAATGGGCCGCGCGCCGGTCCGGCGGACGGCCGGCCGTGGCTTGGGCTGCAGTCCCTCGGGTGGCCGCGCCTGCATCGCAGTGCGCGGATCGAAGGCGGCATTGGGATCCTGCGGCTGCCCGAGCGGGCTCGCCTGCGGCTGTGTGCCGGCACCCAAGGTGGCGACGCCGCCGCCGGGGACGCCGAGCGGTTGCGGGGTGAGCGGTGCGGAACTGATCGATGAGCCGCTCGAGGGCGCCGGCGCGGTCTGCAGCGGCGTTGGTGTCGGGGCAGCTGCGGCGGGAGCCGCTCCCTGGACGCCGCCAACCTGGGTCTGCAGCCGGTCGTAGCAGGCGAGTTTGGCCTGCTGCTCCGTGATCTCGCCGCAGATCTGGATATGGCGCGTAAGCGCGTCGAGCAGGTCGTCGCGCGACTGTCCGCGCGTCTGAGCATGACCGGCACTGGCGAGCATCGCCGTCGCGACACCGAGGATTACTGACTGTCGAAGCATCGTCGATTGTCCTGACTTGTGGGAACGCCGCGACAATACCAGACGAAGTGGCGGTTTCGAGGCGTCAATTAAGCCGCTGCGGCGGCGGTCACGAAGCTGTCGTCGCGGTAGATCGTGCGGCCGCCGACAATGGTCGCCATGACGCGCCCCTGGACCGGGCGCTCGTCGAACGGCGTGTTCTTGGTCTTGCTCCAGAGATCGGTGCGGTCGATCTGCCAGGCATAGTCGGCGTCGAACACCACGAGATCGGCCGGCGCACCCTTGGCGAGACGTCCGCCCGGCAAGCCGAACAGGCGGGCCGGCGTGCTCGACAGGCGCTGAAAGAGCTGCGGCAGGGTGAGATGGCCATTGTGCACCAGTTCGAGCGAGATCGGCAGCAAGGTCTCGAGGCCGATGCCGCCCGGCAGCGCCTGGGCAAACGGCACGCGCTTGCTGTCCTGATCCTGCGGCCGGTGGTCGGAGACGATGGCGTCGATCACGCCGCTTTTCAGCCCCTCGACGATCGCGGCGCGGTCCTTCTCGGCGCGCAGCGGCGGCACCAGCTTGCCGAATGTGCGGTAGTCGCCGACCGCGAGATCGTTCAGCGCAAAATAGGGGGCCGCCGTATCGCAGGTGATTTTCAGCCCGCGTGCCTTGGCAGCGGCGATCACCGCCACCGATTCGGCGGTCGAGATCTTGGCCAGGTGCATCCGCCCGCCGGTCATCTCGACCAGGCGAATGTCGCGTTCGACCATCATCACTTCGGCCAGCGGCGGATTGCCCGACAGGCCGAGCCGCGTTGCCATCTCGCCGCTCGTCATGTGACCGCCCGACAGGGTCGGTTCCTGCGGCAGGTGCACGATCAGGGCGTCGAATGCCTTGCAGTAGTAGAGCGCGCGCCGCATCACCTGGGCGTTGCCCACGGCATGGTCGGCATCGGTGAAGGCCACGGCCCCGGCTTCGGCCAGCAGGCCGATTTCTGCCAGCTCCTTGCCTTCCAAGCCCACCGTGAGCGCGCCGTAGGCGTACATGTTCACCAGCTTGATCAACCGGGCGCGGCGGGCCACGAACTCGATCAGCGAGGCATCGTCGAACGGCGGTTCGTTGTCAGGCAGCAGCACCAGCGAGGTGATGCCGCCCACGGCGGCGGCGGCGCCGGCGCTCTCCAGCGTTTCCTTGTGCTCCTCGCCCGGCTCGCCGGTATGGACGCGCGTGTCGACCACGCCGGGCGCCAGAACGAGGCCGCGGCAGTCGATCGACTCGATGCCGTAGGGTGCGCCCGAGGCGAACAGGTTGGGGCCATAGTCGGCGATCTTGCCGTCGCTGATCAGTACGGCGCCGCGATATTCGCTGTCGCCCGCGGGATCGACGATGCGGGCATTGATATAAGCAGTCGATCCGGCGTGCGGCGGCGCGGCCTTGTGGATGTTGCCGCTCATGCCACGGCCCCGATCTGGTTGCGCCGCCCGCCGATCAGCGCCTCGAGGCAGGCCATGCGCACGGCCACGCCCATCTCGACCTGCTCGTGGATGACGCTGCGGTCGAGATCGTCGGCGACCTCGGAGTCGATCTCCACGCCGCGGTTCATCGGGCCGGGGTGCATGATCAGCGCGTCGGGCTTGGCGAACTTCAGCTTTTCGTGGTCGAGGCCGAAGAAGCGGAAATATTCGCTGATCGACGGCACGAAGGTGCCCTGCATGCGCTCGGTCTGGAGGCGCAGCATCATCACGATGTCGACGTCGGCCAGGCCGGATTTCATGTTGTAGTGGACTTCGACACCCATCTTGTCGATGTCGGTCGGCATCAGGGTCGGCGGGCCGACGACGCGGACGCGCGCGCCCATGATCTGCAGCAGGTGAATGTTCGAGCGCGCCACGCGGCTGTGCATGATGTCGCCGCAGATCGCCACCAGCAGCCCCTGCAGGCTGCCGCGTCGTCGTCGGATGGTGAGCGCGTCGAGCAGCGCCTGAGTCGGATGCTCGTGCTGGCCGTCGCCGGCGTTGATGACGGCGCAATTGACCTTCTGTGACAGGAGGTTGACCGCGCCCGACTCGTGGTGGCGCACGACGATGGCGTCGGGCCGCATGGCGTTCAGCGTCATCGCCGTGTCGAGCAGCGTCTCGCCCTTGCGCACCGAGGAGGTGGCGACGTCCATGTTGATGACATCGGAGCCCAGCCGCTTGGCTGCGACCTCGAAGCTGGTGCGCGTTCGAGTCGAATTCTCGAAGAACAGGTTGATGACGGTGCGGCCGGCGAGCATGTCGCGCCGCTTGTCGATCGATCTGTTCTGGTCGATGTAATTTTCGGAAAGGTCGAGCAATCCCGAAATAGTCTCGGGAGAGAGTCCCTCGATGCCGAGGAGGTGGGGCAACCTCGGCAGGCCCATGCGTTTCTTTGTCACTAAAGCGCGACGTTAAGCACGCGGGTGCCGGTC
>Ga0075362_10000485_pt1 | contig 11575 bp, 14 predicted proteins | sample EndMetdeltDD1762_FD_71397 | JGI IMG/M metagenome (GOLD analysis project Ga0075362, IMG submission 71397) | Populus endosphere microbial communities from Tennessee, USA - Endosphere MetaG P. deltoides DD176-2 | ecosystem: Host-associated > Plants > Roots > Endosphere | place: USA: Tennessee...
GATTTCAGCATGGCTTCGCTCGCCCTCAAGTACAACATTTTCCTTTGAGTCGGCCTGCGGCACTTTTCGCTTGAATAATGAAAACAATTTCACGATGTTTTCTCCTATTTTGCCGAGAGACGTTTTTCTAAGCTCTGCAGCATTTTAGCCTGTATATCAGCCAGTTGTGTCAGCTCTTCGTCGGTCAATTCGCTCGTAACTTCCGCGAAAAATGCCTCACCCGTAGCTTCAAGTTCAGCAAGATACCGATCGCCTTTTTCACTCAGTGACAAATAAGTGATACGCCGATCCTTAGAATCTTCGGTCCGAATGATGTATCCGGCCGTAAAAAGACCGTCTATCATCTGCGTAACCGCACTGCGGCTGATCTGCATGTGTTCGGCAATACGTTTGCCGCTCACCGGCTGCAGATATTTGGTCTTCATTAGGATACCCATCTGTGCCATCGATAACCCGCTCGTATTATGCGTGCGGTAATACATATGCCACATGCGGTGCATGCTGCGATTCTGATCAAATAACTGGTAGTTTAGCTCGTCTCGTTGCATATTATTTTATTAAGATCCTTAATAGTTTAGCGACTTAACTATTGCCTGTCAACGTCTTGCAAGAGATTATCTGGCTGCATATACAGTTTGAGCACTGCATACTCGCCCTCGGTGAGCAGCAATGGACTGATCGGTTTTTCGCGCAAACAATCAGCTACTATTTCTGCACAGCGGTCTGCGGGGCTGTAGGTATCCTCTGGAGCGCAACGTTGCGGGCACAAGCTTGCACGCACTGTCTGTCTGATGCCGACTACAGCGACGGTACCTGCAATCACCGCTCTCCGAAATAAGCTGGCATGGATAGCCGCCTCACGGTGCTCAACGGTGTCGAGAACCTTACGCGGGCATAATGTATTGCACAAGTTAGCTTCCATGTACTCATTATTATGCACAATCACTGTTGGTTTCTGAACAGTTCCCTGAATACACCAGATCTGTTGTATTCAGGGAACTGCAGGAGGAAGGACGATAATGAAAAAATGAACGCCAATAGCGCTCTTCACTATGTCCTCCCTCCTGGGATTGCAGTTCTCTGTTGTCTTACGAAGCCAGTACCGGAGTGCGGTCGGTCGGCATGAGGAGGACGCCTTGCGGCGAGAGCTGAGCGTCGACGATGTCGAGCAGGACGAGCTCACAGCGCTTGATGCCACTGGTGGCCGAGATGAACTTCATCGCGGCGTTGAACCAGCTGAACGTGCTTTCGGTCGAACCATCGGTCGGAGCCTTGAGGTGCTCCTTGGAGTACATCTGGACGGTGGCGTCGATCCGCGTGGTGCTTGCCGAGAAGCTGGCCATCGGAAACACTTCCGAAGACTCGTTCGGGCAGACCAGGGGCTGCACCAGCGACAACATGAGATGGTGCTGTTCGGCCCAGTCGGACCAGGTTGCAGTGACGTCGTCACACAGCTGATCGCGCTGGCAGGTGTGCGGATCGGCAACGATCAGTCCACACCAGGTCTGCTCGGCGAGAGCCAAGTCAGTCCAGGATGCGATCTCTTCGAGCGCTGCGTCGAGACTTCCCGTCAGAGAGGTGAGCGCCGAAAGATCAGGCACGATCACCAGACGAGGAGCCCGTTGAATGTAACCGGGAGTACCGATACGCTGAACATTGCTGGTCATGACACTCCGTTCTAGTCGGTGTCCGCATGCGGACAACAGAGAATGCAGGTACGCGAGAGAATCTCTCCACGAAGACTATACTATATCATATTTTTACAATATTAGATATTATTATGAAGCTGAGAATTTGAGCGTTTTAGTCACTAACGTGTTGAAATCGCTTAATGCGTTCGGATAGTCTGGTGTTTGGACGTAGCGTGCCGTATATGTTCGACCATTCGTAAAGAAAACGTATTGCGTCACGACGCTTCCAACGGGGAGCGCGCCGACACCGTCACCGGATGTGGATGTTCCGGTTTGTTTGGTGCCCGTAACGCCATTTGCCGTCGCTGTCACTTGCGTAACGCTCTCGAAGCCCTCGCCTAACCCGCTATCGGCGCGAACGTCACCCTCCGTACTCATGACCACCATTTGCCCGAAGGATTCCGTTGCACACTTGCCCACCGCGCTTGCACTTGACGCAAAAAGTACCAAGGTTTCGGTACACCATTCCGGGTTTTCGGCAAATACCCAGCTCTTAGGGTGCTTGAATGAGAAATCGCCCGGCGTATTGGAGTACGTGGCCCAATCGTCGGTCGGATCTGCTTTGGCAGGTTTTTTATCGCTGCTTTTGTCGTCTTTTTGTGAGGTGTTGGTGTTTTTGTCCGAACTGTTATCCTGTTTTTTCCAGAGATACCAGCCGGCAAACCCAATAATCGCCAGAATAAGTATGATGAGAATAATACCGAGAAGACCGAAACCCTTTTGCTGATTTTTCATGACGCTTCCTCTTATAAGCATAAGTATACCGCGGGGAGGAGGTTAGGACCAGGTTCAAAGCAGAGTTACCGCTGAGAGCCAAGACTCGGAAGAGAAAGTGCCTCAGCTGGGGACCAGGACTCCTTTCTGGAAGCAGCAAACTCTTCTCAAGAGTTTGCTCATTTTCCATCAAGTCCTGAAGTTCAAAACCAAGGAAAAACACCCACTTTCGTGGGTGTTTTTCCTTGGTTGCGGGACCAGGACTCGAACCTGGGACCTCGTGGTTATGAGCCACGCGAGCTGCCGCTGCTCCATCCCGCGTCATCTGTGTAACTGCATCATTGTACCAACCATTCCGTTCTCTGTCAAGAAGTGGAAGAAGGTCGAGAAGGAGCGGGGCATACTGTAAGCGGATCACCATACTGGCGATAAGACAACCCGCTTACAGCTAGCCGCGTGGCACTCACACCTTCAGGAGCCTAGCGCCACAAGATTATCGTCAGCGCCAGCGCTGCCGCTTCGGCAAAAAGGATTGCCGTGCAGCTGCAGAGCAAGTTGTACTCCCGGTAGTAGGGCATCCCAGCGAAATGCACCCACCAGGGCAGTTTGCGCACAAGCACCGCAGCGACCCATAGCCAGGCAACCACCGGTGATGTCACCATGCAGAACATAACAACGTCGTTGTCGACTCCACGGAACCGAAGGTACGGGATGCTGAACTCAGTAGCCAGCTCGTAATAAGCGACCCCGGCAACAATGCCGCAGCCCATGGCCAACACTGAGAGTATCAGCAGAAACGTCGATTTCAACGTCGATTCTTCAATGGTCTGGTCGTAGTCTTCGTCGGTCATACCGGGTTTGGACATTTCTCCCCTTCGGCAGACGATGAGCGTTTTCGCTCCTTCTCGATACATTGTCTCTCGAGACAACCCTGTAATTATATCATTTAAGGTCTAATCGACTTCAACTTGCTGACGATGCAGGAAGAAATTCATCCATGCCTGAAAATTCCGTTGGTACGCTGGCTGCTTTGCACGCGTTTGAACAGCTTGTACCTGTTCGGCATTTTCGATAAGCGGCGCATGAGCGAGTGCGACATTCTTCGGTACAATAAGTTGTTTTTCACCAGGCTTAGCCAGGCCAAAATTCTGGCGGGCTGAGAGTTCGAGGTATTGGTCGGTATTAAAGTACTGGTTCTGCAGTTTCAGGTTGTCGTTAGCTAAACTGTGCACGGCATTTTGCTGCTCTAACTGGGAGATTTGCTTTTGCAAGCGGTAATTGGTGTCGATCGCCTTGGCACCACTCCAGCTGATCAGTAAAATCATCAAGGCAAACGTCATTAGCCCTACGAAGCGCACGTCGTGGAGTTGATCGGTATAATATTCTATTTTGTCTTGATATTGTTTTAGTTTTTCGAGCATATCCTATAATGTATTATATAACTTTCGACGAATATCTGCTATACTCATCTCTGTTAGATACGCGCGAAAGTGTTCGGTATCGTACGGGGGCGTAGCTCAGTGGTTAGAGCAGTCGGCTCATAACCGATTGGTCGCTGGTTCAAGTCCAGCCGCCCCCACCAAAGAAAAGAGGTCACTATGCGTGGCCTCTTTTCTTTGGTCTGAGACTGTGAGCTGGGCTTGATGAAGAATGGGCACAATTTCCGGTGAAAATTGTGCTGCTACCAGAAAACAAGTCCAGCCAGAGTTTACTTCAAGTCAACCACAGCTCAGCTGGAGTATTTTATTGTTCTCTGGCAATACATTATACGGTGCAGCAGTGGGTGGAAGAGGTTGTATAAAAAATAAGGCGTATGCCCTAACCTCTTCCATCCACTGGCCTGACTTAAAAAACGTCAGGACTTTTCGTCCTACTACTCATGCAGAATGTCGAGAAATGCCTTGCTGCTCTTTTCGTTCTTCTCGCCCCAGGTCATGACGACCACATACGTGTCACTCGGCATGCTGTCGCAGTCTAGCGTCCAGCTGGCGTCGCCGTTTTCGTCGGTGGTCTTCGTCCATGATTTTTTGGTCGGGCCGCCGTCAGTCACGTTCAGCTGAACGGGATATTCCTCGATGGGCCCACCGCCGGTGATGGTGAAGGTAGCTGTGCCTGCCTCGTAACAGATGGCAGGGGAAACGAAAATCCTCGGGTTGGTCGGGGGTGGCCCGACGGCGGTAGCGCCACCACTCATTCCTCCGTTGGTGCCAGAAGTGCCGCCTGTTGTTGAGCTTCCGCCCTCACAGCCGGTAGCCAGCAGTAACGCAGCTGCCATTCCGAGCGCGGTCAGCGTGGGGCGTATGCGAAGATTTCGCACGGTATTCTCCATTCTCTAGGACCGTATTATTTTAACATCCTTTTGGAGTCTTGTCAGATTTGTATTATGTAAGTAGCGGTGAAAAACTGTACTTCTAAATCCATGATGTCTATGGTGTCAGCTGAGCGTTTCTTCCATCGTTGGACGACTGTCGTGTGTCGCTTTACGTCTGTACAGCTGATGCAATACAAATCTGCCCTTGTAAGCCCACACCAACACATACACCATGCCAAGAAGACTTATCATCGTGTATGCATCAAAAGTACCTCGCTCTTGCGCTATCCAGCCGAACAATAAGCCAAGCGGAACAAGCAAAGCGTTGCTTGCAAAACTCAATACCGATAGTGTCGTTGCCCGTATATCGCTGGAGGTGACATCCTGCACGGCCGCCTCGGCCTGGTTGGAGATGATCGAGTAGAGACAACCGGCGATAAAGAAAGATACGAGTGCCCAACGGCTATGGATAAGGCTAAATACCAAAAATATTACAAAAAATACCGGTGCCAGACGAAGCGCTTTACGACCTATTTTGGGTGCAATAATTTGACCAAGCGCGCTTACCAGCCACTTTCCGGCATTTGCATAACCAGTAGGAATCGCCGTTAGCCCCAGTGTAATGAACAACAGTCCGGAATACTCCGTATACGTCCCGCGCAATACCCCCAGTGCAGTGATCAATAAAGCCAACTGCATAAGTAGCTGACTGGCCCGTATCTGTTGAATACTGAGCCTGACGTGTTCTCGTAGTTTACGGTCTGCAACTGGCTTGTGCGAGCGAGGCTCCTTCAGCAAAGAACTTACTCCCAGCGCGATAATCGCAACGGCGGCACTCATGAAATACGTATCGCGAAAACTGAACCAATCAGCTAAATATCCGCCAGCGAGCGAGCTCAGACCAAGTCCGGCAAGAAAGAGTGCGTATGCTCGTCCTTGATGCTTGTCATATTCTTTCTGGTGGCCGCTATCCTTGAGGCTATCAAACATCATCGCCTGGAAGGTGCCGCTCGTTAAGACAACGAAACCGCCTAACAAAATATTAGCAAGCTGGTACTGCAAGAGACCGTGGCTCAGGCCGCCAGCAAGGCACGCACCGATAAAACAACATATTGCCAACTGTAGGGTCTGCTTTCGTTTCCACTTATCAGCTAAGATACCAGATGGCACATCGAATAGAATCATTACTGTTAGGAACACCGATGCGCTCACCGTTACGCCAAAGGGCGTTACACCAATTTGCTGCAAAAATAATTTCTCTATAGGGTACCAAAATACGATGCCACACAGAAGGTTCAGGATATAAAGTTTACGGATATTCGCGTGCATGACAGTATTACTCTATACTACCCGGTATTCTACGATAAGCAAATAGCCTCTTTTTATGTTATAATATACTTACATGGTTACACCATGTCGCACTTCTCTGTTCATTTGCCCTGTCAGCCCACCCCTAGGAGCACATCGTGACCCACACACACCCCACCGAAACGGTTCCCCAGGTCGTTGTCGTCCCCGACGTCAGTCAGTTTCTGGGCGGCGGCTGGACCTCCGACGCGATCGACGCCATCACCGGGTTGAACACGTCACCGTCCAACGCCAACGTCCTAATCGGCGCACCGATACTGTCCCGGGAAGAACTCTTCGGGAATGGCTCTTTTCGTGAGGCCTGGGCGATCTGGTCCTATAACCGAACCGAGCGCCTGCTTGTTCACGTCCTGCATGACTGTGGTGTAGCAGAACCATGGTTCGAGCACCTGCCCGCGCAGCCGGGTGGAAGTCTCATCAGGATTGCTCCGAAGGAGTATTTCGACGCCATGACACGCGACACCTTCGAAGGGCCGTGGGATATATTCCTGAAAAAGGTGGTCGGAATCGAACCCGCCCTTCGTCAGGCACTCCTGAGCTACCTGACGACAGGCGTCTCTCACTACGGTTCGGCGACCAGCTGTGTGCACAAGCACCACATCCGCCAGATCATCCTCAGGGAGCTCACCAACAGCGCACTGCGCATCGGTTCTCTGACGGCGTCTGACAGTCACTGCGGCTGCACCGACCGACCGGTCGCCGCGCGCAACATGCAATAACAGAGAACTGCAATCCCAGGAGGGAGGAATACGGTGAGAACGCTATTTGCGTTCATCTTTTCACGTTTTCCTCTCTCCTGCAGTTCCCCAAGTACATCACCGCTAGGTGTGTTTAGGAAACTGCATATCACGAGAGACTCCTAGTTGGCGTCGCGGCGCATAAAGAGTACCCAGGCAACAATCCAGCCGATAATCAAATAGATGCTGAAAACCTGTGCCGCTTTGCCGGGCGATAGATTACCTGGTTGCGTTACTGAATTGAGCGCAGTCATGGGCAGATACTTAGCGTTGTCGCGGAGCAGCATAGCCAGCAGTGGCTCGATAGTTGGCAGCAAGAAATATACCGACATCGCGCCTACTACATGCCGGAACAAGAAGCCCAGCAGCAAACCAAAGGCAACATTTGCCCAAGCATAGTACAGACCCTGCCAGATAAGATCTTTCCAATATACTATTTGGTCAGCCAACGTTATACTTTTCAGGCTTAGACCGATATACATCGCAAGAACGGATAACGATACACCGATAACAACGAGTGCTAAAACATACACCGATACAGTTATAAGCTTGGCAACCAACACCTTACTGCGACTATTCGAGCTGGTAAGCGTGTACATGATGGTGTTATAGCGATATTCGTGAGCGATCAATAAAATCGCCACTAATGCGCCAAAACTCGGCAACAAGCTCAGTGCTGTTCCCATAACGTTCTGCAAATATGACGGGCTAAGTACGTCTGCCGCAGATGCGCGCCAGCCACTCAGGTAAAATGAAAGAAATATCGACAAAGCTATAGCAAAAATACTGATGAAATACGTCGATCGTACGGTCAGCAGTTTGCGGAATTCTGCCTTCAAGATAGCTAGCATTATTTCGTATCCTCCCCGTTTTTCGCTTCGTGCGATTGGTATTCCTGCGCGTTTGCGGTGAGTTCCAGGAATGCTTCTTCCAGAGATGCAGACTTTGGTGCCAGCTCCAATACGGCGATGCCAGCATCAAACGCAGCCTTACCGATTTCATCACTTTTGACACCGGTTACTGTAAAGCCGTTTTCGTGCGTTTCAAAATTGAATTTAGCTTGATCGAGCATCTTCTTGAGCGCAGCAGCATCGTTGGCGCGAACAAATACACTGGAATGCGCACTGCCAGCGATAATATCACTCATAGAAGTACTGACGATCAGCTTGCCCTTACCAATAACAACAAGGTTGTCGGCCATCAGCGACATTTCACTCAGCAAGTGGCTCGAAATAAACACCGCATTGCCTTCTGCGGCGTAATCACGGATGAAGTTACGCAGCCAAGCGATACCCTCCGGATCAAGACCGTTTGCCGGCTCGTCCAGCATCAGGTATTTTGGTTTACCTAAAATTGCCGCGGCTATTCCGAGGCGCTGGCTCATGCCCAAACTAAATTTGCCGGGTTTCTTATTGGCAACATCGCCCAAGCCAACAAGCTCGAGTACTTCGTCGACACGGGTGTACGGTACGCCACTGGCGTCAGCAAGTACCTGCAGGTGACTATGTGCGGTACGTGTTGGATGGAAAGCCTTGGCCTCCAGCAAGATACCCACCTGGTGTGATGGCTGGGCATACTCGTGTAGTTTTTTGCCTTCAAACGTAGTGGAGCCCTCGCCGTTATCCAGGCCCAGCATAAGGCGCATAGTGGTTGATTTACCGGCGCCGTTTGGCCCCAGAAAACCCGTTACCTTGCCGGTTTCGACTTCAAATGAAATATCATCAACAGCGACCTTGCTGCGGTAGCGCTTGCTCAGATGTTCAGCCTTAATCATATACCCCAGTATATCAGCTTGTGGGTGTATGGCTACGACTGTAGCTTGGCAGTTGCTAAAATACTCAGCAATTCATCAGTTGACTGAGCGTTCATAAGCATCTCGCGCAGTTCTTTGGCGCCATCAAAATGATGTATGTAGATCTTGCAGTATTTGTTGAGCGGCGGAATCGGGCGCTCGCCCTTCGTCCACGTTTCGGCAAAAAGCGTCACATGCTTAGCATACAGATCTATACGCTGCTCGCGCGAGTAATGCAGCCAGGGGCTTTGTTCGGCAAAAATAAACGGATCGTGGAATACACCGCGGCCGATCATGATACCGTCGAGATTGTACTGGCGGGCTAAGTCCAGACCTTGCTGACGGCTTTCGATATCGCCGTTGCCAACTAAAATTGTGTCGGGCGCGATCTTATCGCGAAGCTTAGACACTTCTCCGATAAGATCCCAGTGAGCCGGCACAGCGCTCATTTCGCGCTGCGTACGACCATGCACTGTCAGCATATCGAGATTTTGCTGTAACAACAGCTCGTGCCACGTCAGATCAACCTCTCGAAAGCCCAAACGAGTTTTAACGCTCACTGGAATTTTGCCAGCTGCGCCCTCTTGAGTGGCTTTGATAATTTCCAGCGCCAAGGGTCGATTTTCGATGAGCGCGCTGCAACAGCCGTTCTTGATAACAGGCTTGGCTGGACATCCCATATTGATGTCGATGCCGTCAAAACCCATCTCAACGAGTTCTTGCGCCGTCTTGAGATACTTTTCCGGATCTTTTCCCCAGATCTGAGCGATGAGTGGGCGCTCGGCTTCAGTGTAGCGAAGTTTTTTCAAGAGATGCGGTCGCCCGGGGCTTTGCAGGCCATCGACATTCACGAACTCGGTAAAGAACAAATCCGGAGCGGCCGACTCAGCAATCACCTGACGAAAAACGGTGTCGGTGACATCGTCCATCGGTGCCAAAACAAAAAATGGTGATTGTAATTGCTTGAGTTTATTCATAAAAAGTTTCATCTACAGTTAAGGGCTCGATGCCATCAGTGAGATTATCGAAGCGAATTTCTTCTGGGCTTCGCGCGTCAAGGTTAGTTATTTTTTTGTACCTGTTTCTGTTTGTCTCATATCTAATATTATACAACATTTGAAACGACTTTGGTAGTAAGTGATCCTACCCTGTGCTATAGTTTCCTTACGTTAGACGGTCTGCTCCGTCTATAGCATTTTAAAGCTCTCTGTTGATGAGACAGTGGGTAGGAACATGTTCACGGTATCTATTGGATGTGTTCCTACCCACTCGTCTCGTCCCTTCGGACCTTTTGCAAAGGAAGCGTCTATGTCCGCTAAGTCCAGCCACAGCGATGACAAGAGTCACGCCGAGCCAACAGCCACCACCAACCATTACGTCAGGGCAGCACTCGCCATCATTGCTGCAGCGTGCGTGGTCATCTGCGGTCTCATCTGGGGAATGTCGGCAGCTATCGCCCTAGTGGTGGGATACGTGTTGACTGCCTTCTACGTCGCAGTAAACGACGTGCGCCTCTCGGTTATAAAGGACAACTCATCCTGGCGTAGGCGTCACCGAGTACTGTCGTTCGTTGTGCCGAAACATCCGCTCGACAACAACGAGCATGAACACGACTCACGAGAAGAGTAAAACAGAGAGCTTCCGGTTGCGGGAGGTGAGGCATATCCATGTCATCATATCCCTCCCGCACCGGCAAGCACAGTAAAGTATCCAAAAATACTCTTTACCCAAAAAAACAGCCCTGGAATTCGGGGCTGTTTTTTTGGGTAAATATCGCGAATTTACTCCCAGCGGAAGAATTTGATGGCAACCGCGTAGATAACAACTGTCCAGACAGCCATGACGAGCAGTTCCATACCGAGCTGAGTCAAGCCTTTGCCTTCGGTCATGATGTAGCGCATACCGTCAACAATCGGCGTCAGCGGCAAGTACAGGGTAATCTTTTCCAGCCAATCAGGCATCAGGAAACGCGGGAAGAACGTACCACTCAAGAACATCAGCGGAAACGCTACCAGGTTGGAAAGCGGTGCGGATTGGTTTTCGTTTTTGGCCCAACCACCGATGGCCAGCCCGAATCCAAACATCACGATGATACTCAGGAGCGTGAAAACACCAAAGACGAGGTAATTACCGCGCATCTGGAAATCGAAGACGGCCATACCGACAGCCATCATCAGAGCGATAGAAATCACACCGATCAGCAAGTAGTTCAGCGCCGTAGCGATTATCAGCTGCGATGAATGCAGAGGTGAAGCTCGTAAACGGCGCAAGATTCCGGCTTTTTTATCTGCCGGGAAGCCATTGGCCATACCGAAGATACCGAGTGACAGGATCGAGAAACCGATTAGGCCCGAGAACACATAATCAAAGTTGGAGAGGTTGGCCGTTTTAGTTGGCTTTTGCTGAACTGCGAACGGATCAACGTGGCCGGTTAGTTGCTTGTTGATACCGTCAAGCTGTTGCTGCAAGATACTTGCCAAGGTCTGACCTGTCTGAGGGTTGGCCTGTTCGTAGTACACCACGACATCGCCGCGCGGAATACCTTTGGCGTCTACTTTACCGAAGTTAGCAGGCAGCTCAACGATAGAGTCAAGCTCACCGCGGCCCATGCGTTCTTTGGCGTCGTCAAGCGATTTGATATCGTCCTTAACTTTTAGCACCTTGCCGTCTTTGGCTTGTTTTTCAAACTGCTGTGCAAATGTCGTGTTGGAGTGGTTTATGAGTGCTACGTTAAAATTAACGCCGCCAGTGTTCTTATTGAGTGACCCGAACACGAACAGGAAAAGCAGCGGGAATAAAAAGGTAAAGAACAGCGCTGTTTTGTCACGGAAAAATCGGCGAATCAAATTGCCGGTTAGAGCCAAAATCGTTTGGATATATCGTTTCATGTTATTCCCTCAAGTCCTTACCGGTCAGATCGATGAAAACATCTTCCAGGTTTGCCTGTTGGACGGTGACATCC
>Ga0075362_10000486_pt1 | contig 11570 bp, 5 predicted proteins | sample EndMetdeltDD1762_FD_71397 | JGI IMG/M metagenome (GOLD analysis project Ga0075362, IMG submission 71397) | Populus endosphere microbial communities from Tennessee, USA - Endosphere MetaG P. deltoides DD176-2 | ecosystem: Host-associated > Plants > Roots > Endosphere | place: USA: Tennessee...
GGTTCGACGTCGCGACGTCGAACCTGAAGTTCGAGGGGAACGGCGTCCGCATGGAGTCGTTCGACGTCACCAAGGGCGCCGGCGGCATGACCGGCGCGGCGTGGATCGGCTGGGACGGCACCTACTCGTTCGACGCCAACGGCCAGAAGATCCCGGTCGAGTCGCTCGACCTGCTGACGTTCCCGAACGCGCAGCTGTCGGGCATCCTCGGCTTCACCGCCACCGGCGCCGGCACGTTCGAGAATCCGCGCTACGACGTGAAGACGACGATCGCCGACCTGTTCATCGCCGACGAAGGCATCGGCCAGGTGTCGGGCACGTTGTCGCTGCGCGGCGCGATGCTGACGGTGTCCGAGCTCAACGCGCAGTCGCGGCGCCTGTCGGTGACGGGACAGGGACGCCTGGCGCTCACCCCCGAGCGGGACGTCGATCTCACGCTGCACTTCTCCGACACGTCGCTCGACCCGTACATCCGCCTGGTCGCGGGGTTCTCGCCGTTCAACACGATCATCGCCGACGGCACCATCCGGGCGACCGGCGAGCTCGCCGACATCGACCACCTCGTCGTCGAAACGACCGTCGACAAGCTGCAGCTGAAGCTGTTCGACTATCCGGCGACGAACGACGGTCCGATCCAGCTGGCGCTCGACCAGCACGTCATCGAGGCGCGGCGCTTCAAGCTGGTCGGCGATCAGACGCAGCTCGACGTGAGCGGGTCGATCGATCTCCACCAGCGGCGGATCGCGGTGGACGCCTCGGGCGACGCGAACCTGAGCATCCTGCAGGCGTTCTACCGCTCGGTGCGGAGCGCGGGCTCGGCGTCGCTGCACGCGCAGGTGCGCGGATCCCTCGACGCGCCGGTGTTCTCCGGCGACGCGACGATCGCCGGCGGCCGCCTCCGCCACTTCTCGCTGCCGCACAGCCTGCAGGACGTCAACGGCCGGCTCCTCTTCGACGCCCAGGGCATCCGCATCGTCGACGCCGTGGCGCAGCTCGGTTCGGGCCCGGTGAAGTTCGGCGGCCGCATCGGCCTGAACGGTTTCAAGCTCGGCACGGTGGATCTGACGGCGACCGGCGACCAGATGCACCTGCGCTATCCCGAGAACTTCCGATCGATCATCGACGCCGACCTGACGCTGCGCGGCGATCCCTCGTCGCTCCTGGTGCTGGGCGGCACGGTCACGATTCGGGACGGCGTCTACGACAAGCGCATCGAGCCCAACATCGACATCTTTTCCCTGGTCGGCGGGAACGGGACGCTGCCGGCGCCGGTGTCCGAGACCGCGACGCTGCCGGTCCGCTACGACGTCCGCGTGCTGGCCCCGGGCACGCTGCGGCTGGACAACAACCTCGCGAAGATCGTCTCGCGCGCCGACCTGACGCTCAACGGCACCTACGATCGTCCGGTCGTCTTCGGACGCGCCGACGTCGAGCGCGGCGAGATCGTCTTCGAGGGCAACCGCTACCGGATCACGCGCGGCACGATCGACTTCGTCAACCCGACGCGCATCCAGCCGTTCTTCGACATCGAGGCGGAGGGGCGGATCCGCTCGACGTCGCAGTCGATCGGCAGCGTGATGAGCGTGACCGACACCTACCGCGTCACGCTCGGCGTGTCGGGGTCGCTCGACGGAAAGATGAACCTGTCGCTGAATTCCGATCCGCCGCTCCCGACCGTCGACATCATCTCGCTGGTGTTCGGCCAGGAGACGGGGGATCTCGGCAGCCCGGAGACGCGCCGTCTCAGCGCGCAGGCGACGGCGCAGTCGGAAGAGCAGCTGCTCAAGGCGATGTTCCTGCGGATCGCCGTCGGCAGCATCACGGGGTCGGTCTCGCGAGCCGTCGAACAGACGTTCGGGATCGACACCGTGCAGATCATGCCGGGTCTCGGCTCGTCGGTCGATCCGCTGACGCCGACCGCGCGGCTGGTCCTCGGCAAGCGGATCTCGAGCCGCGCCTACCTGACGTATTCGAAGGCGCTCGGGACGACGACCAACGGCGATCAGGTCGTCGTGCTCGAGTACGACGCGTCGGATCGCCTGGGCTGGGTCTTCACGCAGACGGGATCGAACATCTTCGCGATCGACATGCGCGTGCGGAGGACGTTCTGAGCGGGGTGCTCGGGGTGCGCGGGGTGCGCGAGGTGCTCGGGGTGCGCAGGGTGCTCAGGGTGCTCACGGTGCTCGCGGTGCTTCCGGTGTCCGCGGCGTCTGCGCAGCAGGCGCCGCCCGCGGCGTCGTACGTCGGGAAGCGGGTCAGCTCGGTCTCGGTCACGATCGAAGGGCGCCGCGAAACCGATCCCGCGCTGCTCGATGCGGTGCAGGTCAAGCCGGACCAGCCGCTGAGCATGACCGACGTGCGCGAGACGATGACCCACCTGTACACGCTCGGGCGGTTCGAAGACGTCCTGGTGGAGGCCGACGCGGCGGCCGACGGCGGCGTCGCGATCACCATCCGGCTGGAGCCGGTCCACGTCGTGACGAAAGTCGAGTTCCACGGACAGCTCGGACTCTCCGAGGGAGATCTGCGCGATCAGATGGCCGATCGCTTCGGTCAGACGCCGCCGGCCGCGCGCGCCGCCGACGTCGCCGCCGGATTGAAGGAGCTCTACACCGAGAGCGGCTACCTGAGCGCGACGGTCACGCCGGCGCCGCCCGTCGTCGAGCACGACCCCGATCGCGCCACCCTCGTCTTCGACGTGACCGCCGGTCCGCGCACGCGGATCGCGCGCAGCAACATCGCCGGGCAGCCGCTGGAGTCCGCCGAGAAGGTGCAGCAGCGCCTGCGGATCGTGCCGGGCGAGCCGTACCAGCCCGGCGATCTGCGCCGCCGCCTCGCGAGCTACGTCACCTGGATGCGGAAGCGCGGCCACTACGAGGCCGACGCGCGCGATCTCGCGCCGAAGTTCAGCGAGGACCGCACGGAGGCCGACGTGACCGTCGACGTGCGTCCGGGTCCGATGGTCGTCGTGCAGTTCACCGGCGATCCGCTGCCGGGCGGCAAGGACGAGCTCGTGCCGATCGAGCGCGAAGGATCCGTCGACCAGGACATCCTCGAGGACGCCGCGCGGCGGATCACCGACGCCCTCCAGCAGCAGGGGTACTGGAAGGCGAACGTGGACGTCCCCGATCGCAAGGAAGAGAACGGGCAGCTCACGATTGCCTTCAACATCCAGCGCGGCCCGCTGTTCACCGTCGCGCCCGGCGGCCTGCAGATCAGCGGGACGCAGGCGATTCCGCTCGACGAGCTGCGGACCGGCGCGCGGCTGGCGGAAGTCAAGCTGGCGGAAGGGGAGCCGTTCATCGTGTCGCGGATGAGCGCGATCGAAGGGGCGATCACCCAGTTCTACCGCGAGCGGGGCTTCGCCACCGTGCAGGTGTTGTCGCAGCCGAACCAGACCGGCGCGAGCGTGGTGCAGCCCGTGATCGTCGTCAAGGAAGGCCCGCGCGTGACGCTCGGCAGCGTCACGATCCGCGGCAACGAAAAGCTGCCGGAGAAGGACCTGGCCGATCAGATCCGGGTCAAGCCGGGCGAGCCGTACTACGGGCCCAACATCGCCGCCGACCGCGATCGCCTGGAGACGTGGTATCTCGATCGCGGCTTTCAGTCGGCCGAGGTGACGGTTCCGGCGCCTCAGCCGGTGGTCGACGGCGCGGCCGCGCGCGCCGACGTCGTGTTCCAGGTCCGCGAAGGCGTGCAGACGATGGTCGAGCACATCTTCATCAGCGGCAACGTGAAGACGAACGCGGGCGTGATCCGGCGCGAGCTGCGGATCGCCGAAGGCGCGCCGCTCGGCCAGCAGGAGCTGGCGGAGAGCCGGCGCAACCTGGCGGCGCTCGGCCTGTTCCGCCGCATCCAGATCGCCGCCCTGAGTCACGGCGATCCGTCACGCAGCGACGTGATCGTCACCGTCGAAGAGTCGCAGCGGACGACGATCGACTACGGCGGCGGGCTGCAGGTCGAGTACATCCTGCGCGAGAACGAGGCGACGCCGATCCGGCAGCAGTACGAATTCGCCCCCCGCGGGTTCTTCGAGATCGGCCGCCGCAACCTCGGCGGCAAGAACCGGTCGGCGAATCTCTACACGCGCTTCGGCGTCCGGCCCAGCTCGGATCCCGAAGACAGCAGCCCGTTCGGCTTCTTCGAGTACCGCGTCGTCGGCACGTATCGCGAGCCGCGCGCGCTGCACAACTTCGGCGAGCTGACGGCGACCGCCGCCGTCGAACAGGGGGTGCGCACGGGCTTCAACTTCGTGCGGAAGGGCGGCAACGCCGAGTTGTCGCACCGCCTGTCGCCGAAGGTCCGCGTCAGCGGCCAGTACGCCTTCACGACGACGAGGATCTTCGACGAAGTCCTGTCGGAAGAGGATCAGCTCACCGTCGATCGGGTGTTCTCGCAGGTCCGCCTGTCGACGTTCTCGGGCGCGATCTCGCGCGACACCCGCGACGATCTCATCGCTCCGCGGAAGGGCACGCTGCTGAGCGCGGACGGGACCATGGCGGCGCGCGTGTTCGGCTCGGAGGTCGGGTTCGCGAAGGTCTTCCTCCAGAGCTTCTACTACCGGAATCTCGGGCCGCGCAACGTCGTGTTCGCGGGCGGCGCCCGCTTCGGGCTCGCGCGCGCGGGCGAACAGATCAAGGACGGCCTGCTGGTCGCGGACCTGCCGGCGAGCGAACGGTTCTACGCCGGCGGCGACACGACGATTCGCGGCTACGCTCGGGACGCGGTCGGCACGCCCGAGACGTTGACCGCGACGGGCTTCCCGATCGGCGGCAGCGCCGAGGTCATCCTGAACGCCGAGCTGCGCATCCCGGTGTTCGGAGATTTCGGCGCCGTCGTGTTCGCGGACGGCGGCAACGTGTTCGCCCGCGTCTCCGATCTCGATCTGGGCGAGCTGCGCACGGGCCTCGGGTTCGGCGTGCGCTACCGGTCGCCGTTCGGTCCCCTTCGCCTCGACCTCGGCTTCCCGGTCAATCCGATCGATCGGAGCAGCACCGGCGGCGAGCGGGAGAAACCGAAGTTCTACTTCTCGTTCGGGCACGCATTCTGATGATGGCCGCGCTTCTCGCCCTGCTCGTCCTGAATACGCCGCCGGACATCATCGATCGCATCATGGCGGTCGTCGGCCCGCAGGCCATCACCTTGTCGGAGGTCGTCGCGTCGGCCGAGTTCGAGCTCGTCCCGGTGCCCGCCGGGACGAAGGATCCCACCGGCTACGCGCTCGAGCGGCTGATCGATCGGTCGCTGATGCTGGTCGAAGTGGACCGGTTCCAGCCGCCCGAGCCGGATCCCGTGGAGATCACCCTTCAGGTCGATCGCCTGCAGGCGCGCGCCGGATCCGCGGAGGCCTTCGAGAAGGCGCTGGCGATGACGGGGACGTCGCGGGAACAGCTGCGCCGGTACATCCGCGACACGCTGCGGATGCAGATCTATGTCAACCAGCGCTTCGGCGGCATCCTCGATCCGGTCGAGCGCGCCGAGTCGATCGCCGCGTGGGTGAGCGAGCTGCGGCGCCGCGGGCAGATCACCGTGCTGTACCGTCCTGCGCCACCGAAATCCTGATCCAGTCGATCGCCGCCGCGAGCGGACGCGGATCGCCGCCGGCGCCGACATCCATCGGCCGCTGCGCGTAGGCGAACCGCAGCGTCATCGCGTTCACGCCCGCGCGCCACGCGCCGGCGTCGAGCACGCACTCCAGCGTCTGCCAGCCGGGCGAGACCAGGCCGGGGGCCGCTGACGGGACGGCGGGATCGCCGGGCGTGCAGGTGTGGCCGTTGGCGTCGATCGTCAGCGTTTGCGCCGGCGCGTTCGGATAGGCGAACGCGTGCAGCCGGACCTGCACGCGCAGCGGCGCCGCATGATCGAGCGGCAGCCGCAGCGTCGCCGGCGCGGCCACCCAGCGGAACGTCGTCGCGCCGTCGCGCTCGGGGGCGTGCCAGCCGTCGCCGAGCAGCCACTCGTCGCCGTCGGCGCCCGTGTCGATGCGCCCGTACGGCTGGAGCGGATCGGCGAGAAAGCGGTTGGTGGAGAGCAGGTCGTAGTCGCCGGGCGACACGCCGTTGCGCAGCGCGTAGGCGAGGCTGGCGGGATAGGTGAAGGGATTGCCGAACCAGCCGTGCACGACGCGCCCCTGCGCGGCCCACGCGCGATCGAACGACACCGCCTCGCCGAGGCGGAGCGCGCCCTGCTGGGACGCGCCGACGAGGCCCAGGTTCCAGACGGCGAGCACCGCCATCGCGGCGACCATCGCTCCGACGGCGTGACGCCGCACCAAGGCGCTGCCGCGATCGATGCACGCCGCGAGTCCGAGCGCGAACAACGGAATCAGGCCGTCGAACCGCCTGCCGCCGAAGCCGGCGGAACCCCACCAGTCCTGGATGCAGGCGTTGAAATACACCATCACGGCGACGGCGGCGAGCGCGGGCAGGCCGGCGGCCGGCCGCGCGATCGCGACGATGACCAGGCCGATTGCGCCGAGATAGAGAATCGGCGACGTGCTCAGCAGGCCGTTGCGTGCCGACCACAGGATGTCGACGAGATGCGGGTCGCTCCAGCGAATCTGCGGGCCGACCGGCGATCGCGCGACGAGCGTTCCGTAGATCGCCTGCCACGCGAGCATCTGCGGCAGGAACGCGACGAACGCGCTGGCGAGGAAGATCGCGCTGGCGAGCGTCGTGCGCTTCAGCAGCGGCCAGTCGTCCTGGCGCCACGCCCTGACGAACAGCCGCAGCGCGTCGAGTCCGGGCAGCAGCGCGAAGAGGACGTTCTGCCAGCGGATCAGGCCGGACAGTCCGATGAGCAGGCCGAGCATCGCCCAGTCGCGCGGCTTCCGTGTCTCGAGCGTCGCCGCCCACAGCCACATGAAGGCCGCCGCGGACGCCATCGACGCCGCGTGGGTCATGCTCGGTTCCTTGACCAGATACCAGAGCATGAACGAGCCGGTGACGGTCAGGATCACCGCGGGCGTCACGAGGCGTCCCGGGAAGAACAGCCGCGCGAACTTGTACGCGAACCAGCAGCCGAGCAGTCCGTAGAAGAGGCTGGCGACGCACACGGCCTGCCGGTAGGGATACGACGTGCCGTCGGTCGCGACGTCCACGCCCGACGCGCGCAGCCGCAGCGCCGTGACGTGTCCCACCGCGAAGAAGGGAGACCACACGATCGCCGGTCCGATCGTCCACGCCGATTCGGCGTGGCCGCGGCGCGTGGGCTGGAACAGGTACGTCTTGTCGCCCAGCCCCAGCATCCGGTAGTCGTTCATGAAGTTCACGTCGCGATCGAAGGCGAGCGAACGGAGGTACGCGAAGTAGTAGAAGCCGTCGCTCTGCAGCCGCGCGCCGAGCTGCAATTGCAGCGCGATCCCGACGGCGAAACAGGCGGTCAGCAGCGGTCCGGCGGCGCGGCGTCCCTTCGTCGCGACGATCGCGACGACGGCGAACACGATCGCGGCCACGACCAGCGAGGCGACCGACGCGCTGCCGCCGATGACGGCCTGCAGCAGCGAACGGCGGGCGATCTCGCGGAACGCCAGATCGATCGCAAAGACGATGGCGGCGCCCCAGGCGATGCGGCGGATGACGAGGGCGTTCAGGGCTGTCTCACTTTCAGGATGCGCAGTTCGGGACCCGGATGCTCGGCGGACGGCGTGAACCGGGCGACTTCGTCGGTCTGCCCGAAGATGGCCTGGTACTCGCGGTGCTCGGCCGGAAACACCACCGGGCTGTCGTACTGCCCGTAGACTTGCGACGAGGCGACGAGGTACTGGATGCCCTTGCCGGCGTAGTCCGGCGTCCCGTCCATTCTGAGCTGCTTGGCGTACGTCACCTTGTAGGCCCCCGGCAGCTTGGGCGCCACCGAGCCTTCCAGCCGGATCGACGTGCCGGGCGGCAGCTCGCGCCGGATCCAGTCGTAGGCGAGCGCCTGCGTCCACGTCTTCGCCTGGTCGGCGTCGTAGGCGATCGCGCGGTACGCCGGCGGCGCGATCGCGATGACCGTCAACGCGATCGTGATCGCGTGCCGCACGCGCATCGGCACGCCGGTGCTCCGCATCCACGCCACGAAGGTGACGACGGCGGCCGCCGCGAGGATCGAGAGGAAGGGCACGATCGGCAGCAGGTAGCGCGCGAAGATGATGTTCTGCTGCGAGATGAAACGGAAATAGAGGAGCGGGAACGCCACCGCGAGCACCCAGCGCAGCCGGTCCTGGTCGCGCGCGACGCGCCACACGCCGACGGCGAACCCGCCGATCACCATCAGGCTGCCGGGCCATTGCAGCGCGAGCCGCAGGTGCTTCAGGTAGATCAGCCAGACCGGCTCGCTCACCGCCGCCGGCATCTTGTACTCGGACGAGAGCCGGGCGAACTGGTTCAGGAAGTGGGGGAGGTCGAGCATCGTGTACGGCGCGGCCACGAGGAAGGCGCCGACCATCACGGCGACGATCGTCATCGCGCAGACGATCCGCGAGCCGCGCAGGCGCGGCGTCAGCGCGCACGCGACGAGCGGCATCACCACCGCGAGGATCCCGTTGTACTTGAGCGCGCCGGCGAGTCCCGCCGCCAGCCCCGCCAGCGCGAACGCCCCCAACGTCGCGCGCTCGTGCGCCCGCAGCGAGAGGAGGAACGTCACCATCATGACGAAGGTGGAGGGGACGTCGGTCAGCACGTAGTGCGATTCGCGGACGTGCAGCGGCATCACCGCGATCAGGACCGACGCGAGCAGCGCGACCTGCGGGCCCCATCGCAGCCCGGCGCGGTACACGACCCACACCGTCAGGGTTCCGAGCAGCGCCGTCATGCCGCGTGCCCACAGGTAGAAGTCCTCCGTGCCGGCGTGCGCGAGGCTCGACCACTTTCCCTGCATCGCGCCCACCATGAAGCGGACGATCGACACGGCCATCTCGACGTACATGTAGAGGCTGGGATAGTCGAAGAAGTGCGGATTGAGATCGCCCGTCTTCATCATGCGGACGGCGCGTTCCATCACCTCGGGCTCGTCGACGCCCGGGTTGAACCCGATGCCCTGCGAGAGGGCCCAGAAGCGCAGCAGCGCGGCGGTGAGCAGCGCCAGGAACAGGCCGAGGCGCGCGCGCTTCACGTGGGCCGGGGCGTGGATCATTGATTCCCGAGGGGCTTCGCCCCTCGGACTCCCCTGCACGCGCTCTTGCCCGCCGCTTCGCCGGCTCGCTCCGATCGCGTGGGCTCGCTCGCTACGCTCGCTCGCATTCGCTTCGCGGGAAGTCTATCCGAGGAGCTGACGATAGAGCGCGACCGTCGCGTCGCCGGCGGCCGTCCACGAGAATTCGCGTTCGACGATGGCGCGGCCGGCCAGGCCGTAGTGAGCGAGGCGGGCGGGATCGGCGAGCGCGCCGCTGATGGCCGCGGCGAGCGCCGACGGATCGCCCGGCGTCACGAGCCAGCCGTTCTCCCCGGGGCGCACCTTGTCGGGGATGCCGCCTGCGGCGGACGCGACCACGGCGCGGCGGTGTGCCATCGCCTCGAGCGTGACGAGCGAGCTGCCTTCGTAGAGCGTCGGGTGGACGAAGAGCGTCGAGAGCTCGTGCCAGCCGTGCAGCTCGGCGTCGGGCACGCGGCCGGCGAACTGCACGTGCGCGGCGATGCCCAGCTCCGCCGCCAGCATCTCGAGCATCGGCCGGTAGGGGCCGTCGCCGAGCACCACCCACCGCCACGGCCTGCTGTCGAGCGCCCCGTGATCGCGCACCGCCGCCAGCGCGCGCAGCAGGACGTGGAATCCCTTGCTCGCTTCGAGCCGTCCCGCGCTGAGCAGGATGCGCTCGCCGGGGACGAGGTTGTGGTGCAGCCGCAGATCGCCGAGCAGGACCGGGTCCGCGTACGCATCGATCTGTCGCAGATCGAGCGCGTTCGGGATGGTCCGCATCTTCGCGCGCGGAATCTTCAGATGGCCGAGGACGACAGGCTCGAGCGCGCGATCCGTGGCGATGACGGCGTCGGCGGCGCGCGCGCAGCGCAGCACGGCGCGTCGCAGCGGCAGGTAGGCCGCGACCTTCAGCCGCGCTCGCGACGGATCGGTCGCGCCGAATTCCTCCAGCCCCTGCGGATTCAGCACCAGCGGGGCGGTCGCACGAGGATCGCCGGCTTCCCCCGCCGACGCCGCGAAGCGGCGAAGCCGGGCATAGCCGAGGACGCTGGCGCCGAAGCCGTGCACGAGGTCGGCGCGCCCGTCGCGCACGAGCGCCGCCGCGCGTCTTCCCGCGCGCAGTCCCCACAGCGGATACGCCGTGCTCCGATCGAGCACCGTCGTCCCGCGCCGGTTGGCCAGCGGGAAGGTGTGGTACGGCACGAACTCGACTGTCACCGCCGGATGAATGGCCGCGATCGGATCGTCGATCGCGTCGTTGGTCGGCGGCGGGGTGACGAGCGTGACGCCGATCTGCCGCTCGACCAGCGCCCGCGCGAGATCGTAGACCGATCGCTCGAGCCCGCCGAACCCGTGCAGCGGGAACACCGCGCGCGCGACGATGACGACGTTCATGCGCCGGTCAGCTCCCGGTACAGCCGCTCGACGCGATCGACGACGGCCGCGGCGTCGAACTCGCGCTCGATCTTGATCCGGGCCGCGGCGCCGAGCTGCGCGCGGAGTGCCGCGTCGCCGGCGAGCCGGCGTACGTCTCCGGCGAGGGCGTCGGCGGACGTGGAGAGCAGGCCGGTGACGCCGGGCTCGATGATGTCGCGTGTGCCGCCGGTGTCCATCGCGGCGATCGGCACGCCGAGCGCGCTGGCTTCGAGGAGCACGCGGCTCAGCGACTCGGGCCCGCGCGACGGGAAGATCAGCATCGAGGCGCCGCCGAGCAGCCGTGCCGCCGTGTCCTTGTCCACCCAGCCCGTGAGCTCGACGTCACGGTTCGAGGCACGGGCCTCGCGCTCGAGCGCGGCCCGCCCGGGTCCGTCGCCGGCGACGATCAGTTTCCACGGGAGATCGGCGCGCGTGATGACGTCGATGAGGACCTCGGTGCCTTTGTTCGGCGCGAGCTTCCCGAGGTACAAGGCGTAGGGCGTTTCGGACCCCGATCGAACCTCGGCCGTCGGACCTCGGACGTCGGACCCCGGACCTCGGACCTCGGCAGCCGCCCGCAGGGCGGCCACATTGACCGGGTTGGGAATGACTTCGATGCGCGTGCCTGCGAGCTCGGGCGCGCGGGCGCGGAGGTCGGCGGCGATGCGGCCGCTGACGGCGATGACGGCGTCGGCGCGGGCGAGGCCGGTGCGCTTCCGCGTCAGGTTCGCGCGCATGTAGGGGATCATCGGGAGCGCGAGCGGCCAGAGCGCCCCCGCGCGCGGCTGGATGCACTGCCGCATGTTGCCGGCGGTGCAGGCGGGACAGAGATCCAATCCGCTGCGCGTGTGGATCAGGTCCGACCAGTAGCAGACGGGCCAGTAGTCGCGCACCGTCGCGACGGCCGGGACGCGCGCGCGTGCCGCGGCGTCGACGGCCGCAACCGTCGTCAGCACGTGCTGCGCGTGGACGATCTCGTGGTGCTCGCGCTCGAGCAGCGACGAGAGGTAGGCGCCGAGCGTGAGGGTGAGACGTTCGTT
>Ga0075362_10000487_pt1 | contig 11566 bp, 11 predicted proteins | sample EndMetdeltDD1762_FD_71397 | JGI IMG/M metagenome (GOLD analysis project Ga0075362, IMG submission 71397) | Populus endosphere microbial communities from Tennessee, USA - Endosphere MetaG P. deltoides DD176-2 | ecosystem: Host-associated > Plants > Roots > Endosphere | place: USA: Tennessee...
CGCGCGGACGGCAACAACTGGGCGCCGCGCGTCGGCGCGGTCTACACGATCGACGACAAGACGCTCGTGCGCGGCGGCTACGGCATCTTCTACAACCTGTTCGACCGCGTCGGCAGCGAGGATCAGCTCGCGCTGAACCTGCCCGGCCTGATCAACACCAGCCTGTCGCGCACCACCGGGACGCCGCTCTTCCTGCTGAAGGACGGCATCCCGACCAACTTCCTGACGCCGCCGAGCCTCAATCCGGCCGACGGCCAGCTGCGGTCGATCCGTCTGCGCGCCGTCACGAACGAGGCGCCCAAGACGACGACGCAGCAGGCGAGCGTGGGGCTGCAGCGCGAGCTCGGATCCGGACTCGTGCTGTCGGCCGACTACGTGCACACGCACGGCAGCAACCTGGCGACGCTGGTGAACCTGAACCAGCCGCTGCCGAGCGCGCCGGGCGCGAACGACGCGCGCGGACCGCTGCCGTATCCGAACTTCGGGTTCGTCGAGTGGCGCGCGCAGAACGGGACGTCGGACTACGACGGCATCGACGCCGGGCTCCAGCGGCGCTTCGAGAAGGGCTACTCGTTCGGCGTGTCCTACACGCTGGGGGACTCGCGCGACAATTCGTCGGAGCAGCTGACGACGCAGGGATCGAACGCGTTCCCGCAGAATTCGCGCGACTTCTCGAACTGGTACGGGCCGAGCGACTACGACGTCCGCCACCGCTTCACCACCAACTTCGTGGTCAACCTGCCGCTCGGACGGAATCCGTTCCTGAAGGACTGGGTGGCATCGGGCGTCTACGCGGCCCGATCGGGCCGGCCGTTCACGGTCAACCAGAGCAACAACAACGTCGGACAGAACATGACCGGCCTGCCCGACCTGACCGGCGACTGGCAGGGGCCGGAAACGATCGACAAGTGGTTCAACACGGCGGCGTTCACGCCGGTGGCGTCCGGCGTCTTCGGCAACGAGAAGCGCAACCAGCTGCGCGGCCCCGGGTTCCAGACGTTCGATCTGACCGTGCAGCGCATCATCCGGTTCGGCGCCCGCTACGGCCTGACGCTGCGCTGGGACGCGTTCAACCTGTTCAACAAGACGAACCTGGGCCTGCCGGCGCGCAACATCTCGGGCGGCGACGTGGGGACGATCACGAGCCTCTCGGGCGATGCGCGCATCATGCAGCTCGCCGTCCGATTCACGTTCTAGGCTCTCTCTCTCTCTCTCTCCCTCTCTGTAGTTTCCGCCTTCAGGCGGAACCTGGCGGCGCCGGCATTCCGCCTGAAGGCGGAAACTACAGAGAGAGGAGAAGAGCTTTCGCCGTCGCGAAAGAGACGGTCCGTTTGGTCATTTCTGCGGCGGCGGGGAGCCAGCGGCCGCGCAGTTCCCGCGTACTTTTCGAGACACGCCTGTCGCCGCCGTTTTGAAATCAGGCACTTAGCGCTGCGACGTCGGTTGCATGTCTGCACCGGCGCTCGTCGTCGCTCTTCCGCTCGTCCTCGGGATCCTGATCGGCGCGTTGTGCGGGGAGTTTCCCTTCGCCCTGCCGTCGCTGATCGCCGTCTGGCTGCTCGCGGCCGCCGTGACATGGCGGGATGCGCGCAGCGGTTCGCGTGCGACCGCCGGCGCGGCGATCGCGCTCGTCGCGGCCGGCGGTCTCGACGCCGGCGTCCTGCTCGGGGCCGCCGCGCAACGCGAGGCCGAACGGCCGTCACTGCTCGCGTGGTACGAGCAGGACCGGCGCGCCGAACGCCTGGTCCATCTCGTCGGCGTCCTGAGAGAGGACGCGGCCAGGACCGGACCCGTCGTGTCGGTGACGCTGGACGCCGTGCGCGCCGACGGACAGCCGGTGAACGGCGGCGTGCGCGTCACCATCGCGGGCGCCCTGGCCGCGGAGGCGGCGCCGCAGTGGCGCGCGGGGCGAACGATCGCGCTCGATGCGACGCTGCGCGAGCCGCTCGACTATCGCGATCCCGGCGTTCCGAGCGACCGCGCGCGGCTGGCGCGGCAGGGGATCGTCCTGATCGGAACGGCGAAGAGCGCGGCGCTCGTCGCCGTCGTGGGGCCGGGCGGCCTGCTCAGCGAGACGGCCGCGGCGTTGCGCGCTTACGTACGAACCGCGATCGCCGCGGCGGTTGGACGCTGGGGCCCGGCGTCGGCGGCCGTCGTGACCGCCGTGCTGATCGGCGACCGCAGCGGCCTCGATCCCGAGGACGAGCGCCGCCTGCAGGAAGCGGGCACGTACCACGTCATCGCCATCTCCGGCGGCAACATCGCGCTGCTGACCCTGCTCCTGGTCGCGCTCGGCCGGACGGCACGGCTGCCCGCGCGGCCAACGGCAGCCGCCGCGATCGGCGTGCTCGCGTTCTACGGCTACGCCGCCGGACTGGCGCCGTCAGTGCTGCGCGCGACGATCGCCGGCATCGTGTATCTCGCCGCCCGCGCGGCGGACCATCGCGGGCCCGCCCTGAACGCGATCGGCGTGGCGGCGATCCTCGCGAGCGCGCTGTCGCCGCTGAGCGTGCTCGATCCGGGCTTCGTCCTCTCGTTCGGCGCGACGTTCGCAATCCTGATCGCCGCCTCGCGCCTCGCGCCGCCCGCACGTGAGCGCCGCACTCCGTCGCCGCCGCCCTGGCGGCGCGCCGCGCGGGCCGCCGTCCTCGCCGCCCGCGCCCTCGGGGTCGCCACGCTCTGTGCCGAGATCGCGCTGGCGCCCGTCGTCGCGCGCTTCTTCGGGCGCGTCAGCATCGCGGGGCTGCTGCTGAACTTCGCCGCGATTCCCCTCATGTCGCTGATCCAGATCGCGGGGCTCGCCGCCGTCGCGCTCTCGCCGGTGCCGGCGGCCGCGGCCGCCGCCGGCTGGGTTGCGCATGCGGGCACCGCCGCCCTCCTCGGATCGGCGTCGCTCGTCGACGTCGCCCCGTGGCTCGTCTTCGATGTCGCGCCGCCGGCGGTGTGGACGATGGCGTGCTGGTACGGTGGATGGACGGCGCTGATCGTCGCCCGCCGCGGGGCCATTCGCTGGTGTGCCGCCGCCGTCATCACGCTCGCCGCGGGGGCCGCCGTGCTCGGCCTGCGACCGGCGCGCGCCGAAACCGTCGCGCCTCCTCCCGCAGGCTGGACCCGCGTCGTGATGCTCGACGTGGGACAGGGCGACGCCACGCTCGTGGCGCCGGCCGGCTCGTCGCCGTTCCTCGTGGACGCCGGCGGCGTGCCCGGCTCACCGATCGACATCGGCCGCCGCGTCACGCTGCCGGCGCTGTGGGCTTTCGGCACGCGCCGTCTCTCCGCGCTCGTCGTCACCCACGGCGATCCGGATCACATCGGCGGCGCGCCGGCGTTGCTGCGCGCGCTTGCGCCGGCGGAGGTCTGGGATGGCGTGCCGGTCCCGCGGCACGAACCGATGCGGCGGCTGCGTGCCGCCGCGGCGCGCGCCGGCATCCCGTGGATCCAGCGCCGGGCCGGCGAGACGCTCGCGATGGGCGCGATGACGGTTCGCGTGCTGAACCCGCCGCCGGCCGACTGGGAGCGGCAGCGGGTGCGCAACGACGACTCGATCGTGCTCGACGCGCGCGTCGGCGGCGTCGCGTTCCTGCTTCCCGGCGACATCACGCAGGCCGTCGAAGCGGACGTGCTCACGCGCTTCTCCGCCGCGCCGCTGGTCATCGTCAAGGCCCCGCATCACGGCAGCGCCGGCAGCAGTTCGCCGCGGTTCGTCGACACGCTGCGTCCGGCGGCGGTCATCTTCAGCGCCGGCCGCCGCAACCCCTTCGGCCACCCCGCGCCGGCGACGGTGGCCCGCTACCGCTCCGCCGGCGCGCGCGTGTTCAGCACCGCCGAAGACGGCGCCGTCGTCATCGACACCGACGGCGACTCGGTCGTCGTGTGGACGACGACCGGACGCCGCGAGGCGTTCACCGTGCGGGGCCGGTGAGATGAGCGATGAGATGAGCGACTGAAACGGGCCGACGGCTGACGCGCCGGCACGAAGGCCACGAAGAACACGAAGCTCACAAACGAACAAATGTTCAGGAGGACAGATGGACCGCATCGTCTACGATCCAATCCCGGCGGAAGTCGAGTGGGTAGGCCGACGAGTCATCGGTTGTGCAATCAAGGTGCACCGGGTTCTCGGGCCGGGATACAAGGAGTCGATCTACGTCGAAGCGCTCTGTCTCGAGATGGATGCGCGAGGCCTGATGTTCGAGCGCGAGGTGCCCATTACGGTCATCTACGACGGGCATGAGATCCCGGGCCAGCGCCTCGATCTTCGCGTTGGCGGCGCTCTGATCGTCGAGTGCAAGGCCGTCGAAGCTATCAACAAAGTGCACACACGGCAGGCGCTGTCGTATCTGAAGACGACGCGCCTGCGTCTCGCGTTCATCTTCAACTTCAATGTCGATGTGCTGATGCCCAGCGGCTTCGAACGGGTGGTCCTGTGAGAAACCGTGCTTCGTGCGCTTGGTGATCTTTGTGGCCTTTGTGACGGCGCGTGAGCCGTCGGCCCGGTCAGTCGCTCTGGGCAGCGGCAGCCTTCACGGCAGCCCACTCACGCTCCATTTCGTCGAGCGTGGCGCCGTGGACCGAGCGGCCGCGGGCGTGCAGGCGGTCTTCGAGGGCTTCGAAGCGCGCGGTGAACTTGGTGTTGGCCTTGCGCAGGGCGGACTCGGGGTCGATGCCCAGCTTGCGGGACAGGTTGGCGATCGCAAACAGCAGGTCGCCCATTTCCTCCTCGCTGCGGGCGGCGCCTTCGGACGCGATGGCGCGGCGCAGCTCGGCGACTTCCTCCTCGATCTTGTCCACGACATCCCCGGCCTTCGCCCAGTCGAACCCGACCGCGGCGACGCGGGTCCCGATCTCGTAGGCGCGGAGCAGCGCCGGCAGCGAGCGGGGGACGCCGCGCAGCACCGATCGCCGTTCGCCGGCGTCGGCCTGCTCCTGGGCCTTGATCTGTTCCCACTGCTGGTGCACCTGCCCGGGCGTCTCGAGCGGGCGTCCGTCGGGATCGAAGATGTGCGGGTGCCGGCGGACGAGCTTGGCTGCGATCGCGCGCAGCGAGTCGGCGACGGTGAAGCGTCCTGCGTCGGCGCAGACCTGCGCGAGGAAGACGCCTTCGAAGATGAGGTCGCCGATCTCGCCGCGAAGACCGTCCATGTCGCCGCGATCGATGGCGTCCAGGACCTCGTGCGTCTCTTCGAGGAGGAACGCGCGCAGCGACTCCAGCGTCTGCTCCCGATCCCACGGACACCCCTGCGGCCCCCGCAGGCGGGCCATGATGTCGACCAGCGTCTGGAAGGCGGGGCCGGCGTCGGAAGCCATGCGGTCCGTATGGTACCATCGCCTTGTGAGTGAATACGCCGACGAGCTCGACGGAAACTTCGCCAACCTGATCGTCTACATCGGGCAGATGGCCGCGATGGCGTTCGGCGACATGGCCGACGCGACGGGGCAGCGCCCCGAGCCGAACATCGAAGCGGCCGCCATGTTCATCGAGATGCTCGGCATGCTGCAGGAGAAGACCCGCGGCAATCTCACCGCCGCCGAGTCGAAGGTCCTCGACGGGCTCCTCTACGATCTGCGCATGCGCTACGTGCAGGTGGAGGGCGGGCAGAAGCGCATCATCGAACCGTGACGCGAGCGAGCGTCAGCGAGCGAGCCACGCGCGCGCGGCGGGGCGCTCCCGGGTCCCCGCGAGCGCGAGTGCAGGGGGGCCGGCGGGGCGAAGCCCCCCGATAAGCATGAAAGTCACCTTTCTCGGGACCGGCACGTCGCACGGCGTGCCGATGATCGGCTGTGACTGCGCCGTCTGCCGGTCGGCCGATCCGCGCGATGCCCGCCTGCGCCCGTCGATCTTCGTGGAGACCGCGGGCGCGCGCGTGCTCGTGGACGCCGGTCCGGACCTGCGGCTGCAGGCGCTGCGCCACGGCATCCGCCGCGTCGACGCGATCCTCTTCACGCACGGCCACGCCGACCACATCCTGGGGATCGACGACGTGCGGCGGTTCAACGCGCTGATGAAGGGCCCGATGCCCTGCCATGGCGACGCGCGCACGCTGGCCGACATCCGGCAGACGTTCCACTACGTGTTCGACTCCGGCACGCCGAAGGGCGGCGGCCTGCCCGCGCTGGATCTGCGCGAGGTGAACGGCGCGGTCACCGTCGGCGATCTGACCGCGGTCCCGATTCCGCTCTGGCACGGATCGCGTCCGATCCTCGGCTTCCGGTTCGATCGATTCGCCTATCTCACCGACTGCAACCGCATCGCCGACGAGTCGTGGGCGCGCCTCGAGGGGCTCGACGTCGTCGTGATCGACGCCCTGCGCGAGCAGGCCCACCCGACGCACTTCTCGCTGGCGGAAGCGATCGAGGCGGGGGAGCGGATCGGCGCGCGGCGCACGCTGTTCACGCACATGTGCCATCATTTGCCCCACGAGGCAACGAACGCGAAGCTCCCCGCCGGGATGAGCCTCGCCTACGACGGACTGACGCTGGACCTGTGATCGCGCACTACCCCGACGATCCGTCGCCGCGCTGGCACAACCCCGTGCTGGCGCTCGGCAACTTCGACGGCCTGCACCGCGGCCACGCGAAGATCATCGACCGCGTGCGCCGGCGCGCGGGCGAGCGCGCCGGCACGCCCGCCGCGATGACGTTCGACCCGCATCCGCCGCGCGTCGTCCGCCCCGACAAGGCGCCGCCGCTGCTGATGACGACCGAGCAGCGGATCGAGGCGCTCGGCCGCGCCGGCATGCAGGGCGTGGCCGTCGTCCGGTTCACCCGCGAGATGTCGCAGTGGGATCCCGAGACGTTCGTGCGTACGGTGCTCGTCGAGTGGCTGCACGTGGCGGAGGTGTGGGTCGGCGCCAACTTCCTCTTCGGCCACGACCGCGCCGGCACCTTCACGGTGCTGCGCTCGCTCGGCGCCCGCTACGGGTTCCGCGCGGAGAAGATCGATCCGGTCCGCTACAAGGACTTCGTCGTCAGCAGCACGCGGATCCGCCGGCTCGTCTCGGAGGGGCGCGTGGACGAAGCGGGGGCGCTGCTCGGCCATCACTATTTCGTCGACGGCGTCGTCGTGCGCGGCAAGGCGCGCGGACGCGAGCTGGGCTTCCCGACGGCGAATCTCGAGACGGCCAACGAGCTGCTGCCGCCGTCGGGCGTCTACGCGACGACCGCGACGATCGACGGCGTGGCGCACCCGTCGGTGACCAACGTCGGCACGCGTCCGACCTTCGGCGACGTCGATCGCGTGCACGTCGAGACGCACCTGCTCGACGGCGCGCGGGATCTCTACGACGCGCGGCTTCGCCTCTCGTTCGTGCAGCGCCTCCGCGACGAGCGGAAATTCGCCGACGTGGACGCGCTCCGCGCGCAGATCGAGGCGGACTGCCGGTCGGCCCGCCGGCTGTTCGGCCATATTTCGCTATAGAATCAATCGATGGCTGAGTCGCCGCGGCGCCTGGATCTGCGCCTGACCATTTCCGGGGCCGCGCCGTTCCAGGACATCGTCGTCGAGCTGGCGGCGAGGTTCGCCGAATACGCGGGCGCCTCGAAGCCGGCGGCCCAGGCCGTGTCGAAAACCGTGGCGGCCGCGCTGGTATCGAGCGACGGCGCCTCGGCGCCCATCCACGTCCGTTTGTCCGCCGTCGACGGGAACGTCACCGTGACGACGGCCTCCTCGCCGGACTGAGCCTTGCGCCTTTACAACACGCTGACACGACGCGAAGAGCCGTTCACCCCTTCGCAGGGAAACACCGTCCGGATGTACACCTGCGGGCTGACCGTCTACGCCCGCGGCCACATCGGCAACTTCCGCACCTTCGTCGCGCTCGACGTGCTGCGCCGCGCCCTCGAGTTCGAGGGCTACGCCGTGCAGCAGGTGCGGAACTACACCGACGTCGACGATCGGACGATCCTCGAGTCGATCAAGTCGGGGCGTCCGCTGCGCGAGCACACGCAGCAGTTCGTCGACGCGTTCGCGCGCGACGCGGCGGCGATCGGGCTGGAGCCGGTCGAGTTCTCGCCGCGCGCCACCGATCACATCGACGCGATGGCGTCGATGATCCGCGCGCTCGAGCAGAACGGCCACACCTACGCGACCGACGGCTCGATCTATTTCAAGATCGCCACGTTTCCCGACTACGGCAAGCTGGCCCGTCTCGATCACACGGGCATCAAGGCCGGCGCGCGCGTCGACTCCGACAAGTACGAGAAGGAGGACGCCCGCGACTTCGTGCTGTGGAAGGCGGCCAAGCCCGACGAGCCGTCGTGGGAGCCGGGGCTGCCGAAGGGACGTCCGGGCTGGCACATCGAGTGCTCGGCGATGGCCGAGGAGCTGCTCGGGCCGCTGCCGATCGACATCCACGGCGGCGGCGTCGACCTGATCTTCCCGCATCACGAGAACGAGATCGCGCAGGCGGAGGGGGCGGCGAAGCGCCCGTTCTGCCGCGTCTGGGTGCACGTCGAGCACCTCATGATCGAGGAGGAAGAACGATCCGAGAAGATGTCGAAGAGCCTCGGCAACGTCTACAACCTCGAGGACGTCGTCGCGCAGGGCTTCAGGCCCTCCACGCTCCGCTATCTCTATCTCGGCACGCACTATCGCAAGCAGCTGAAGTTCTCGTGGGTGCTGATGAAGCAGTCGGAAGAGTCGCTGAAGCGGCTGACCGACTTTCTCGCGCGGCTCGACACGCTCCCGCCGGGGGCGGTCAACCCGGCGACGACGGCCCGGCTCGAGGAGGCGTCGTCCGCGTTCGCCGGGCACATCGCCGCCGACGTCAACACCGCGGCGGCGCTCGGCGGCATGTTCGAGCTGGTGCGCGCGCTCAACTCCGCGATCGACGCGGGCGAGCTCCGCAGCGGCGACGCGCAGGCCGTGCGCGAGACCTTCGATCGCTTCGACCGCGTGCTCGGCATCCTGTCGCTGCGCCGCGCCGAAGACGAGCAGCCGCCGGTGCCGATCGCCGAGATCGAGCAGCTGATCCAGGGGCGCCGCGCCGCCCGCGCCGCGCGGAATTTCGCCGAAGCGGATAGAATCCGTCAAGACCTCGACGCGCGAGGCATCGTGCTCGAAGACACCGCCGCCGGCACGAGATGGAAACGCAAGTAAAGGACCAATGAAAGCCCCGGACATCAAGACGCCCCTCCCCGGACCCAAAGCGAAAGCCATCATCGACAAGGACGCCGCGTTCGTCTCGCCGTCGTACACCCGCGACTATCCGCTGGTCATCGCGCGCGGCCAGGGGGCCGTCGTCGAGGACGTCGACGGCAACACGTTCCTCGACTGCGCCGCCGGCATCGCGGTCAACTCGACCGGCGTGTCGCATCCCGACGTCGTGAAGGCGATCGCGGATCAGGCGGCGAAGTTCATCCACATGTCGGGGACGGACTTCTATTACGAGCCGCAGGTGCGCCTCGCGGAGGAGCTCGCGTCGATCGTGCCGATCGAGGGCGCCGTGCGGACGTTCTTCGCCAACTCCGGCACCGAGACGACGGAAGCGGCGTTGAAGCTGTCGCGCTACTTCACGAAGCGGCCGAACGTCATCGCCTTCCTGGGCTCGTTCCATGGCCGTTCGCTCGGCGCGCTCGCGCTCACCTCGAGCAAGTCCGTGCAGCGGCGCGGCTTCGGTCCGCTGATGCCGGGCGTGTATCACGCGCCGTATCCGGACACCTACCGCTTCCACGGCAGCGCGGACGCGTGCGCGGAGGCGTCGCTCTCGTTCATCCGCGATCAGATCCTCGTCCACCTCACCGCGCCGGACGAAGTGGCCGCCATCGTCGTCGAGCCGATCCAGGGCGAGGGAGGCTACATCGTGCCGCCGCAGGCGTTCCTGCAGGGCCTTCGCGAGCTGACCACGCAGCACGGCATCCTGCTGGTGCTCGACGAAGTGCAGTCCGGCATGGGGCGCACGGGGAAGATGTTCGCCGCCGAGCACTTCGGCCTGACCGGCGACGTCGTGAACATCGCGAAGGGGATCGCCTCGGGCCTCCCGCTCGGCGTCACGTGCGCGCGGCGGGACGTCATGTCCTGGCCGCCCGGCGCGCACGCCAGCACGTTCGGCGGGAACCCGGTGGCGTGCGCGGCCGCGCTCGTCACCATCAGGCTGCTGCGAGACGAGTTCGTCCGCAACGCCGCGGACGTCGGCGAATACCTGATGAACGGCTTCCGCGCGCTCGCCGACAAGCACGCAATCATCGGCGACGTGCGCGGCAAGGGCCTCATGATCGGCGTGGAGCTGGTCCGCGATCGACGGACGAAGGAACGCGCCGTCGAGGAGCGCAACGCGCTGGTGCAGGCGATGTTCCGCCGCGGCGTCCTGATCCTCGGCGCCGGCCGCAACGCCGTCCGCTTCGCGCCGCCGCTCGTGCTGACGCGGTCGCAGAGCGACGATGTGCTGCGGCTGTTCGACGAAGCGCTGAGTGAAGTCGCTGCGGCGGCAGTCCGTCCGTAAGACGTCTTACGGGGTGTTGGCCTTGCCGGCCCCCGGCTGCACGCCGCGGGCGATGCCGCGAAAGAAACGGCCGAAGAAACCGCCTCGCCGCTGCCTGCGCGTCGGCTTGTCCACTCTGCGCGTGACCGCGTTCGCGGGCGCTCTCATCCCGATCGGCTCGTAGGTCGCGCGCACAGGCTCGGTGTCCGGCGAGCGCGGCGATGCCGGATTCATCGGCACCTCCGGACGGACAGCGGGCAGCGCAGGCCGAGGTTCAGGGGCGCTCGGCAGGACGGCGCCGCCCACGAGATTGCGGCTCGGAATCGGCTTGGTCATCACTCCCAGGGTGACGATGTACAACGCGGCCGCCGTGCTCACAACGGCGACGCGGACGATCTCGCGCTTGTCCTGCCGGGGAAGTTCAGCGAACGTCGTTCCCGGCCGCGGGCCGTCGCAGCACTTGGCAGCCGTCATCCACCCCAGGGTTCCATCCGACATGCGGCCGGACCCGTTCATGAACCGCACCAGCCGGCCGCACACCATCGTCGGCTCGAAGATCCTGAGCGCGACCCGCTTAGCGCCGCTGTCCGGATTCGCCGCCGCCGGGTGTGCGCCTCGAATCCATTCGATCAGGGCAGTTCTTACGTACCGGTCAGGCTCGTCGGGCGATCACAATCCTGCTGGCGCACGGCTTGCTGAGCGTTCCGCGTCCCCGAATGACCATCGAACGCCAGCACCTCGGTCTCGTGGGCGAGGAGCTCGCGGTGCGCGAACTCCGGTCGCGCGGATACGCGATTCTCGAGCGCCGTTACCGCACCCGCTACGGCGAGATCGACATCGTCGCCAAGGACGGCGAGACGCTGGTGTTCGTCGAAGTGCGCGCCCGCGCCACCGGCGAGTTCGGCCGCGCCGCCGAGAGCATCGACGATCGCAAGAAGCGCAAGGTCACCGCGATGGCGGTCGACTACCTGGCGCGCCATCACGTGACGAACCGGCCGTGCCGCTTCGACGTCGTCGCGATCGACGACGCGCTGGGCGACTCGCCGGCCATCAGCGTGTATCCGGCAGCCTTCTGAAGAGGGGGGTGCTCGGGGTGCTCGGGTGCTCGAGGTGCTCGAGGTGCTCGTGAGTCGGGCTGACACGGCGTG
>Ga0075362_10000488_pt1 | contig 11546 bp, 9 predicted proteins | sample EndMetdeltDD1762_FD_71397 | JGI IMG/M metagenome (GOLD analysis project Ga0075362, IMG submission 71397) | Populus endosphere microbial communities from Tennessee, USA - Endosphere MetaG P. deltoides DD176-2 | ecosystem: Host-associated > Plants > Roots > Endosphere | place: USA: Tennessee...
CTGGATGCGTTCCCTTTTGGAATGGGATTGATTGCAGCTTGTTTGAGATTGAGTTTCTTCGAGGACGCCTGTGCCTAGCATGGATTCTTTGAAGCGCTGCCTCCCGCATTGCTGTAGGTGCTTTCGGGCTGGGAAAGAAATCCCAGTTTGAATCCCATCCCCCGGGCTATCTCGTAAGGAAGGGAGAGTCAAAAGAATTTCAGTCAGCTATGTAGCTGTAGTAGTCAGCCTGTCAGGAAGGTTATATTAAGCAAAGCAGTAAGTTAGTGATTCATTCAAAGTCTAGCCCTGGTGCTGGTGTATGCACTTATGCTGCCTTCACTCAAAAGAAATAGAAAGCACTATCAAAGAAGCAAGGGATGAAGGAGAAGGCCTTCCGCCCAGTAGAAGAAAGCCCTTACCCAAGCAAGTTATCTTATCTATTTACGTAGGTGAATCAAGTACAAGAACATCTATAGCTTTCACGTGGCGAGCTACTAGAGTACTTCACTCCCTAACCCTACCACGCTTCCCTACTTCACTGCCTCTCCCAGTCAGCCTGCACCTGTTGCGGATTATGCTCTTTTTTTTCGTCGTTCCTCTCGTGTTTCCGTTCCTCCTTCTCGTTTTATTTCCTTTTACTTTGAAAGCGCAACAGCTAACCGGTTGCTTGGTACCAAGTGGTTGGTTGGTTAAGAATAAGAAGCAAAGAAATAACAATAACCAAGGGTGGTGGGGGGTTTAGGGTGAATAGGTTTGCATCAAGGTACGTTTTCCCAAATGTTGATGGCTTGGAGTCCCCTATCTCTGAAGAGAAGGAGAGGTATGGAGATTTAGCATATAGAGAAGAGAGGACCTACCTAGGGTACGGTGCCCGAACACGATTTCTGTCTTTCTACCAGGGCCCTCTCTTTTGGAATTTCATCCACAGAACCAAGAACTGATGGAATTGTTGATGCCACCGCACCGAGAAAGAAGAGTGGAATGAATGATTTGAAAAAGAGAGGTGGGTCTAGCCAAGGATTGAGTCCTTTTCTTTTGGATCTGCTACTCGACCCGTATTCTATTACAGGTTTGCCTAGCGCTTCCATCGATAGCTTATACCTGCGGACTTTGAAGCCAATTGCCATCCTCCTTTTTTTTAAAGCATCCCGTTTTTCGATTTCTGATTCATATGCATCTCAAGACCGACCAAGCAAGGGTTAACGTTGTGTAGTCGGAATAGAGTTGCCGGTAACCTTTGGCTAATAGCTAGCCTAAGACAAGAGGCAATAAAGCAGAGCTAGCGAAGGCAAAGCAGGAGCTTTTTAAGCGCGCTCTGAAACAAAGGAGGCAGATGCGGATACGTGAATGAAGTGAGATCTTGGAACAAGGGCAGTGGGCGTAGGGTTTGATCCTTCGCACCGAGGAAAGAGCCCCCATTTCAGGAGCGCGCGGGACTCAATCCAATTCCCACGGAGCGGTAAGCCATTCCCGAAGAAGACTTCGTGCAGTATGGAAGTTGCTACGTGGAAAAAGTCCATAGGTGAAATGAAGAAGAAGGCTCTTCTGGTCGAATAAGAGAGACTTTTGCCTCAAAGGAAGAGCGGTGGGTGGGGTAGGAATACGGGTCGAGAATAGGTTTCAAAAAAAAAGATGTACCAGGCCTTTAGCTTTAGAAAGGCAGGGCAGTTTAACATGGGAAGAGTACTGTACCACAAACCTCTTAATTAAAGTAGAACGTGGGTGTTCCCTTTCCTTTGCCTGCTGACCCGAAATTTACCAATACGAACTCGGGCTCGGGTTAGACTAGGCTGTGTTGCTTGATGAAAGAAGCGGATCTGGGTGGTTCAGCTGGACTCCTTGTACCAGTTTATTCCTTATATTGTACCTGTCTCTTCCTTATTCGGATGAAGGTGAGTGGCAAAGTCCGGTTCAACTAAGGAGTAGGTCGTCCTATCTGATTGAGCGGGTAATTTATAAAAGAATTTTCGCCCTAGGAGCTATTCTTTCTGAGCCAAGAGCTGTTAGCTAAGCGCTCTAGTAGCTAGGGCGGCTAGCATGCTATGAGCTTTAAGTTGTTCTTTCTCTCTATTATCCTATTTGTTATTAGTTTCATTTCCTTAGGATAATTTCTTTTCTTCTTCCTTTTCTCTTTCTTTCCTTTCTAATCTAATTCATCAAGGTTTTTTGTTAGAGTCATTGAAGGTTGTGTAGTAGTTCTGATCGGACTTGTCCTTATCCGCAGCTCCCTTTTCTTCCTCGATTTAATTCCTCTAATCTAGATATAGGCCCCGGGCCTGTAACTACTGAATCGAGGCGCCCTATTCCCCTTAATTCCTAGGAGCGAATAAGGGAGAAGGGGCCCCGGTAATACTTAATTGACGGAGCATTCCTTTGTTTCACCCGGTCATTAATCGAGTAAGCCATCTACGAATAATGGAATACTGAATATCCCAGTCCACTCTGTTCCTAGCGCCTCTTCAGAACAAAGGGGTAAAGCTGGTAATGACCCAAGTCATTCTCCGTCCGAAAGCTAAGGGGGAAGTCATTGGATTATTCGCTTTGAGATGAGAGGATGACCTTTTTCTCCTTATGTGGTTATGTGGTACTCGACCGGCTATACTTCGATTCTTTTTTTTTTTGCACTCTCTTATCAGCCTTTTTCTTTGGCGAAGGGAGCTTGAAGGGAGAAAGGCTGGTCTAGGTTCAACCACTCTCACTTACTAGGAAGAAGGACGGAGACAATCTAAGACGGAAGACATTTTAGTTTGATTTGCTTTCTTAAGCTGATCCGCTGACCCGAGTGCTTGCCTAAGCCCTTTGCATCTGTTTCCAGCATGGACCCGGGCCTGAGATTGTCATACCACTCGTAGGCAGGACCGTCGAGGGAAAGGGGAAATTGTCTCAATAGCAAAGACCCATTTGTGGCGGTGTCCCGACAAGCGGTAATGAAATGAGATAAGTGTCTTTTAGGGCCCCATCAAACATAGAAATGGTGGGATTTGGTACCCTGGTGGATAAGGAAGCGTGTAATGATATGGAGGATATGGACTGCGATAAGGCTGGATTGGTCTTGCATTCTTTGGGTTTTTTAAACTCATCCAATTCTTTTGTTTCAGTTCTGGAACCACCCATTTTTTTTTGGCTTTATGCTATATTCGGAAAGACCAGTAAGTGGTTTTGGCATATCTTATGCAATCGATTGATTCTTTCAGGTCCATTCTTCGGTAGTGCATAGGCTCCGGCTTCTTCCTCTACTATTAATCGATTCATAGAAGGGGCTGATGCCCGAACAACGAGGGTTTACGTATTCAGGTTGGTAGAACTCCTTTTATCCAGATTCATAGAAGTGAGTTAGAAGGTCCTGCCCTGTAACCAAAGACAGAGTAGAAGTCCCTTGCTGCTTCATTTATAGAGGGAGATGGGGTGGATGCGTGAACAACCACATATCACCTATGCAACCGAGCTGTTGGAATTCCTTTTCTCAATCTTGATATAATCGATTCCGAGGGGTAAGCTCCAGGTAATGTAATAAAGAGTGGCATCTTCCTTCCGAACTTTTTCACTTTTTTTTTTGCTATAGAAAAATTGCCATAGATCGAAAGTGATTCCAGGCTTAGTGCTTCCGCCTATCCGGCAGCCGTTACCAGCTGTTCACCACTCCTCCCTTCTTGCCTATTTTGCTAGCCCTCTCTAAAGTTTCATTCAAGCCCACATAAAGCAATTTTTAGAGACTTTTGACAGGTGAACCACTTCCTATTCGATTGCTTTAACAAAAGCCCTCTTACTAAATCCAATCGGCCAATATTGGATAGACCCTTGCTACAGATCAGAAGAGCGCATACCGATTTCAAAGAAAGGAAGCGATATTGGACAGGATCAGGATGCGATCGACCTTTACCTTAGCAGTGATAGAGATAGCATAGCTGTAGACAGGGGCAGGGCCCGAGACGGATTCTATATAATAATGAAGGGAATCGCTTTGATTGATTGCTTGCGACAGCTTATCGATGCTCGTTAGCGGCCTCAAACCAGAAATTGCAAAAGCGGGCCTACGAGAGAAATGAACTTTACATACTGATATCGCATACCGATGGGAAGGAAAAATTGCACCACTCCTCCTTACCTTCCGCCTGCCGTCCTTATAAAAAAGATTATCTTTTCGTTTGTTACGGTATCCCTGAACCCTAACTGGTCGAACGAATGAAGCGTGCTTCTTCTCTTTATTCCTTTTTTATTGTTACTGATTCTACTCTTTTTTCTTCTATTTCTCTTTCTTTCCATAGGTAAGCTCCGAAGGTTGTTTGTTAGAGTTCTTGCCGGAAGGCCTTTCAGGGCGCTGTTAATGAATAAGACTGAATAAGAAGGTAGTTCCTTTTTCTTGGTTGTGTGAGCGAGCGAAGTGAGCCGTTAATCGTCGAGGGAGTGGCTTCTTTCTCCTCCCCCTTCTGTCTCCCTTGTCTGCCTAAGGTGAGGGCGGGCCGCCCTCTTTTCCGCACCAATCCGTCCCCCTACATCTTTTTTAGGGTGTAGCTAAAGCGTAATTTTTTCTTTTCGGGCTTTCCTAATTTCCAATAACTATCAGCCCCTTTCCTCGCTATCTAGAGCCAAGCCTTTCTCCTTCCTATTCTCGCCTTGCCTAAAGAACCTCTTTTGGGGCATAAAAGCCTGATTTTAGCCTTCCCCTATTATGGCCCGATCTCAACAAGCTTCTGCTCTGCGACTTGCTTTGCTTAAGCTTAAGCCAACCTATCTATAGTGTCCTTTGGGAAAGAAGACTGATTTTTGATCAGTTCAGTATAGGGGGGAAAGACTCGGTACTTGCTATAGCTCTTGTTTACTGGCTCCCTAGCTACCGTCTTAGTTGTATTAGTTAATGGCTCCAACCCTTCTTGCTTGACCCAAACCTTCGAACTGCAACAGATGCAGCAGGAGCTAAAAACAACTTACTACTTGAACTCGCTACTAACACTTGGCGTTTAGCAGCAAACAACTACAAGATAATAGGGCCACAGTAACAGTAAGGGAAGCTGAAACCGTAGCTTCACTCCTACTCTCTTACTTAAAGAGCTTACACGAAAGCTGCTGAAGGGCTGGTGCCATTCTAGTCTACTAATCGAGTCCGTTCAATCGGTGTAGCTAAGCGAGTAAGTCCGTAACGAATAGAAGAGTAAGCCAGTAAGCCGGTAACGAATCCAACAAGGAAGCTTTCAGCTAAGCCCCGTTTAGTTGATTCCCCCTCTGTCTCAAGGCGGATGAGTCCGTAATAGTCTTCCTTCTTTTTCCGAAGGTTGTTATCGAGGTGGTTGTTGCAGCTCTTTCTGCTGTTGCCCTTTTCTTCTTTTTTTGCTGCTCCTAACTCTAGTATAGGGGTTTTCGGGAATACGTCCTATGGCAAGGAGCTCTTTTTCTGTTCCTTCATCTGCTGTTTTAGTCCCCCCCTTTCTTAGTATTCCAAGCCAAGTGGTTTCTTCTCAAGGTATCCGGGTCGGCCGGGTGCCGGATCGGGGTTCCATGTTCTCCCCCCTGGCAGCTGCCGAAGCGAGGGTCTTTTTGCCCTATCGTCTAAGGCTTCTGCGGGGAACCAATCTGATCCGTAAATAGATCTCCTGCTAGGTTGGCCTTACCTGCTTTCCAGCTTGCCTTTTCCTCCCCGCAATGAGAACTTCCCTTTCGCCTTTTTCACTTGAAATGAGAACTTCTTTTTCCCCCGTCATCTAAAGGGTTCGCTTCCCTCTCCTCCCCTGTAATGGCAGCAGCCAATCGGTAGTTTAGACCCTATCATTAGGGATTGCTCCACTTCAACCTTACCAACCCCTGTGATCGCTGCTGAAGATCTTTCTGAATCTAAGCAAGCACTCCTGCCTTCCACAGCTCTTAACATGGAATGTGCTCGCTGTTGTAAGCGATTTTCCCGGAGTTGTAGCTTTTAGCTGTTAGCTTTTATCTCCTGCCAACCTTTTCTTTGAGAACCACAAGTCCAAAGCGAGTTTCCGTACCCTGCGTTTAGTCGGCTCCTCTTTATCTTTAGTCTTAGACTTTGTCGCTGATTCGTCCGCTATATAAGTTTTCGGTGTCCGGAGACTCTTTGTTTAGGTTCCTTCATATCGCTTCTTTGTTTCTTTTTCTGTTTGTTTCGGGCGAAGTGAGCCGGGGATCGGCGAGTGAGGGCAGCGTCAATCGGTGTAGCTAATGCCGTAGTGAGTGACCAAGGGGAACGCTCGGAGTGAGGTAAGTCTTCCATGATTGGAAGGCTAGGGAATGAGCGTAGTGAGTTAGCAAGTGCAGACAGCCCTAAATGAAATGGTCGATCGAGCGCGGCGTCTCTTCTTTGTTTCCTTTGTTGTTTGTTTGCGGCTCTCCTAGTATTAGGTTTGTCGGAGTTTCGTCCGCTTGTAGCTGATCCGATGTCGGTACTTCGTCTTGTGAGTTTCTTTTTTTTCTTTGTTTAATGTGAGCCGTGAAGCTCGCCGAGGTGGGTGAGCGAGTGTCGTGTGTAACCTTAGTGTGCCCTAAGGTTGTTTGTAAGGTAGCTCGCTTGTTTCCTTCTTTCGTATTCCGTCTTAGTAGGAACTCCCCTAGTAGCTTCTATTCCCCCTACCCAGTAAGTCTTCCTTTACTGTTAGCTCCTTATCTAAGGGGTAAGCCCCTGTAACTACTAACAAGAGAAGGTCGCTGCTGATGTCCCCCACCCACCCATTAATGAAGAAGTGGGCTCCTTCTGACCAACATCCATTCTCAAAGATGGAAGTGTTGAAAGTCCTATTAGGACCTCCAATAGCCGAAGAGTTGAGTTCCTTCTATACAGATGCAGTTTCGTTTCCTGCTGCTTTAGTTAGGTCGTCTGTAACTCCCGACTGAGTTCATTATGTACGCTGTCCCTTATCAGTACCACCCCATCGATGACATGCCTTGATTGTTCCCTTTCGTTCCCAGGCACACGCGCTGGATGCGGACATTGAATGTCCTCACCGATCAACCGCTCATGAATGAACACCAAACAACCACGCTTTTGACTGGTCCCTTATGAAATGACTTTTCTCGATCAAAATGGCAGGAATTGGGTCCTGACATGTGCCTACTGAAATACCTAGAAAGCATTCCTTCACTTTCCTTATAAGGGGCGCTGCCTGATTTGCATGAATGCCGAACCCCAATAAATGAGTATTGGTTCACGTCTTAATCATCCCATTGTTTTCAAATAGACATGACATATTGGCTTTCTCCGAGGCCATAAGAAGGTAGTTGCTTAGGGACCATACAAGTAGCGAATAAGGGAGTTGCTGTTGCCGCTCATACAGGAGGGCGGATGTAACTAATGAATAGAGAAGGGGGTATCCCTGTGTCCCCCAACTGTTAGCAAAGATGGACCCGTACCAACTTCAATAGTCTCGGATATGCCCCCTAAGCTGTAACCACTGCGTGAAGGCCTTTTTCAAGTAAACAGTCAACAAGTAAGTCGGCTGTTTCCGGCCGAAAGCTACATCGCAGTAATGAATACAACCAATTAAGTCGGTAGCACCTAGAGCGTCGAAGCCTTTAAGGTAAGGAAGGGGGGGCGTTCGTCAGTGCTTTACTACTCCAGAAGTCCTCTCTATCGGGTTCACGCTCGAAGCATACTGAAATGTATTGAAAATTGCCTTTTATGTGGGACTACCAGCCAGGTGAGCCAGACGCACGTGAATCGTCGAGTAAGGTTCCGACCTACATTGACCATTTCGCCTGGACCGGAAGAGGCATCTATGAATTGACTGCCATAACGTAAGAACCTACTAAAAGATTGAAGCATCATGGAGAGGGAGTTAGGCACTACCTAGCCCTACGCCCCTTTTCCTGTAGTCGTCAGCTCGTTCTTGACAGATCCTTTCGGGTGTTCATAATCTGGAGTAAAAGGATTCGAACCTTTGCATGCCGGTACCAAAAACCGATGCCTTACCACTTGGCTATACTCCATACGGCCTGTTTTGGACGATAGAAGGGAGAGAGGGGGAAAGGAGAAGGAGGGCTCGAAGAACGAGCCGTGCAAGAACGCGGGGATATAGCAAGTAAGCAGCGACGGTTCTCCCTTTAGGACCGACTACAACAAGCTCGCGACTCTAATAGAAACAAAGGGTGACGCTCTCTGCTCTATTTGCTTGCAATGCTATACCTATCAAAGTTGGCGAACGCTTCTTGTTCTCGCCCAGCCGTTTCTTTTTATTATTATTTAATAATAACCTAGACTAAAGAAGAAGCTCCTGAATCAGCGCAGGGCCAAATAAGCAGCAGGAGAACTTGACTAACCTGCCGCCGGTGACTTTAAGAAAGAGGGTCCGGGTCCAATTTCTAATGAAGCGAAGGTCCCCCGTCACTCCCTATTCTCTCTTAAAGCTAGCTCCGCGAGAGGTTAAGAACTATTGACTGTAAACCATAGCAGTTACACTCACTCAATGGAAATGTTCGCCTTTGGAATGAAGATGGATGAGCAGGCACTCACGCCTGGACCTGATGAAGGGAAAGATGTCACCGGTCACTATACTGGGGGGGCGAGACATGACCGCGACTTAAGATTCAAGTACCGTTGAAAAGACTAAAGGAACGGGGGGAATGACTACCTGTAATAAAGCACAGGCTAATACGAGCCGACCAGAATAAGCGACGGCTTATATTACCAGATCCTGGACACAATCTTCCTAGAGATGGAGAGCCCCTTGCCTCGCCTTTTCTAGGTTGGGTCGATTTTTCATTTACCAATGAATTGGATCCGCCCCGATCAATAACAATAATGGGCTAGAAGAAAGGTTCTGTGACATGGACGCCCAACTCGATCGGTCGGTTGGCCCACCTAACAGATGATGAGATTCTCGTTGATCGAATTTTGAAAACTCTTTCTCACTATTAAGAACAGTAGAGCTTTCGATCAAGATGTTCTCGCCTCCCCCGTTTGGGCTCTCGCTCGAATCGGAACCTTTATGCGTTGGTAGGCTTTCGACGTGATCTAATAGCCTACCTATCAGGCGCCAATAAAAGAGAAAGTTTTCGCATGGGCTTCTCATCTGATGCAGAACTGATTTCATAACCACCATCCATCACCAATCACATTCCACATCCCACTTCAAACTTTTCGATTCCTCGGGCCTCTAGAAAGGCATTCCAGCTTCAGAGGCAGGTGAGCCGGGTCAGGAAGGAGTGTCGACTGCTGGGATGGGATCGGATCCTATTCGAAGCACTCCACCACGAATAAGAGTCTTTGGGTTGGATAGGCAGTAGAGATAGGAGTTCCTATCTATAGGGCGGGCTTTCAAGACAGAGATGCACTACTCCATCTGGAAAGGGCTTTTCCAGAAGGGAGTAGAGAAATCAATAGAAAAAATCCCTTCCCGGCCGGCGGGACTCTACGTCTGGGTCTTATTCCATCTCAAACTCGGATTAGGAAGAGTGCCCTTGAACTAAAGATCAATCATAATAAACAATACAAGAAAAGAAATGGATTCTCCTGCCGGCGAGAAGGGGGGAGATAGGGAAGAGGAGATTAAGGATAGATATTCACTCCACTCCATAGATAGTGAACACAGATTTTTTTTTCTCCTTTCGGGTCCGCGCTGGTGGGTTTTCCTTCCATTCTCCCTCTTCTTCCGCTCCGGAATAAGGAACCTTAGAATTCACCCTACCTGTCGATGAAAAAATGGGATTTTATAGGACCACTAGCTAGCGGATTAGTTATGGAATGTCCTACTCCTGCCTGAGCTTTCCGATCAACTAATCCCCTATTTCAGGGACATCTCTGTGTTAGGTAGGGCCAGGGATCTCTGATTAGTCGAATGAGCATGAGCCCATCCCTCTGGCCTATCATTTATTGGTCGATCCGGCGCTCCTGTATCTCCTGCGTTGCGTCTCCATGGGAGCCCTTCATACAAGTTTGCTGATAGGAGCCCCTCTAGTCGAATCAATAAAAAATAGAAGTTTAGGCTCGTCAATCGACGATCTACTGTTCCCTCTTCTCTTAGTTGCAGATGCCCATGCTTTGATTCGAGAGCCCTAGCCAGTGATGAATCCCCAGTAAGATCGGAGTATGGAATTCCTCCTCCCTTCAGTCCAGTTTGAACCCGTCCCAGCAACCTGCGCGGAGAAGACAAAGAAGTTGGGAGTCTATGCCTTGAATGAATCAGTAACAACGGATTAGTGGAATGAGGGATCAAGAGACGGATAGGGGGGGAAGGGCCTATCAATCATTGGTGGACCCTCCCTTGAACGGTCACGTAGCTCGTGACTGAGTTGTTTAGGTTCTTGAATTCCATCTCTAGTTGGGGTTTCGGTTCGAAGGTTAGAAAATGTGGTGCGGGTTCATCTCTCTCGACCAGTTCAGGTTCAAAGGAAAGGGTGATCAGCGGGACCCAGACTTTAGATCTCTTCTCTATGGTGGGAGGGTTTTTTCGTATCATGTTGGGGAGGCCAGGGGAGACGGATTGGATCGAGAGGCCTATGCCTCTTCTTTATCGATAGAATTCCCATCATTTGCAGTCTCCGGCGAAGAAGACAAGGGCGAGGCCCCGAACAATTTCATTGCCGTGACCTCCATCCGTCATTAGTAATCGTGATCCGCTTTTCCTATTCACTAGTACACTGCGCGCTACAACTAGCAGCCCCTTTACTAGTAAGGGAAAACGCTAGCGCGCAACGGCTGAAAAGCCAGCAACTTGTTAGGAGTAGGTTCCAACCTTTCTTATTATTAGTAAGAAAGGCGCGACGGCCCCCTACCCCTAGGGGCTGCTTGCTGCTCGACTCTATCTCTAAAGGAAAGGGGCTTATGCACTGCTGCCTACTCCACTCGTTATCACTAAACGACGAAGCCAAGAGCGGAAGGAGGGACTTGAACCCTCAACCTCAGCCTTGGCAAGGCTATGCTCTACCATTAAGCTATTTCCGCCAGCTACGGTAGTGGCGAAGCACTACTGAGCAATTCACGTATCACTTGATACAGACGACTTCTGTTTTTCCGCCGGACCACACTCCATACCCCCGATCGAGCTACGAGCACGAGTAGGTAGGCGGCTAGGGCTGGGAAGGTTCCAGCCTTCTTTTTTTTTGCTTCGCGTCAGATGAGATGATGATTAGTGGGTCAGGTCCAGCGTGTGCTCTTGATCACAATCACTAAAGGGGCGGGCTGGCGGGGCTGCCTTTTCAATCAATCTCCGGCCGCCGCTATTGGTGCGAGTTGTAAGGAGTCTTGGTCTCGAGTCGAGCTGGAGCGTCATTTCATTCTCGTAACGGGAGTGAGTGCACCGCAAGACCAGACAAGTTACTCCTTCGCCTCGCAGCGGCGGTATCTGTCGTCCATCCTAAGACGGCTCCTCTTATTCTAAGATAATCCAAGCAGCAGCTCCACAAGTCGGAAACAGTCGATTTCTGAGCCATTCGTTCTCCCCTCTCGGTTGGCCTTTGCCAGCCACTAGAGCAAGTAAGAGAACCTACAGTGAATGAACTTAAAGATAAAGAACCGCAGATTTGGATCGGATTGTACACCTTTGTGTCTGGCTATGTATATGGATGTTCATAAAGATATGACGGGACATCGCTCTCCTTTCTTTTTTTTTTTTTGCTTATAG
>Ga0075362_10000489_pt1 | contig 11538 bp, 14 predicted proteins | sample EndMetdeltDD1762_FD_71397 | JGI IMG/M metagenome (GOLD analysis project Ga0075362, IMG submission 71397) | Populus endosphere microbial communities from Tennessee, USA - Endosphere MetaG P. deltoides DD176-2 | ecosystem: Host-associated > Plants > Roots > Endosphere | place: USA: Tennessee...
GTTCGCGTCGTGGGCGACGAAGTCGTTCGTCTCGCTCGCCGGCGGCACGCTGCCTCCGGGTGCACCGATTGGTCTCGACGCCCGCGTCGTCGTGTTCTCGCTCGCGGTCGCCACACTGGCGGCTCTGCTGTCCGGTCTTCTGCCGGCGCTGCACGCCTCGCGGGCCGCGGTGAGCGATTCCCTGCGGGAAGGCGGCCGCCAGGGCGGCCCCAGCGGCAGCCGGCGCACGCGGAACGTGCTCGTCGGCGCGGAAGTCGCGCTCGCGCTCGTGCTGCTCACCGGCGCCGGCCTGTTGATGCGGACCCTCTGGGGCATGCAGCGCGTCGAGCGCGGGTTCAGCGCCGACCGCATAGGCCTGGCCACCGTCAACCTGCCGGGGACCAGGTACCGGAACGCCGAGGCCTGGCGCGCGTTCTACGCCCGTTTCCTCGAGCGCGCGCGTGCGGTGCCGGGCGTCGAGTCCGCGTCGCTCGCCAGCGGCATCCTGCTCCCGCTGCTCGCGAACTCGACGACGTTCGCGTTCGAGGGGAAGCCGCTGCCGCCGCCCGAGCAGCGGCTCGAGTACCCGGTGGAGAACGTGGCCCCCGGCTTCTTCGAGACGATCGGCGCGCAGCTCGCCGCGGGACGCACGTTCCAGGACGGCGACAACGACCGCGCTGCGCCGGTGACGATCGTCAACGAGACGCTCGCGCGGAGCATCTGGCCCGGCGAGGATCCGATCGGCAAGCGCCTCAAGCCGGGCGACGGCACCGACAATGGCCCGTGGTTCACCGTCGTCGGCGTGATCAAGGATCTGCGGCGAGGCGACGTCAAGCGGCCGATCCGCGGTGAGCTCTACAGCTGCACGCTGCAATACACGCCGCGGACGCAGATGCTCGTGTTCCGCGCGTCGGGCGACCCGGCGATCGTGATGCCGTCCATCCGGCGCGAGCTGCAGGCCATCGATCCGCAGCTGCCGCTGTTCCGCGTCACGACCCTCGAGGCGCAGCTGTCCGACACGCTCAACCAGCCGCGCTTCCAGGCGACGCTGCTCGCCGGCTTCGCCGCCATCGCGCTGCTGCTCGCCGCGATCGGCATCTACGGCGTGACGTCGCACGCCGTCAGCCAGCGGACGCAGGAGGTCGGCATCCGCATGGCGATGGGCGCGGGCCGCTCCGACGTGCGCCGCCTGATCCTCCGGCAGCACGTGACGCCGGCGCTCATCGGTGTCAGCGTCGGTCTTGCGGGCGCGCTCGGGCTCAGCCGGTTCCTGACGTCGCTGCTCTACGGTGTGCGCGCGATCGATCCGCTGACGTACGCGCTGGTGTCGCTCTCGCTGATTGCGGTTGCCGTCGCGGCCTGCTGGCTGCCGGCGAGCCGCGCGATGCGCGTGGATCCGCTGGTGGCGCTGCGGGCGGATTAGATGCCGGGTCGCAGGACCCGGCTTAGGTCCGCGAAGCCCTCGTCAGCGAATCGACGCAAGCCGGACCTTCAGGTCCGCGCGTCAGAGGACGACCAGATCCTTGACCGTGGTCTCGGACCCGTTCTGTTCGAACCAGTCGATGCCTTCGCTGACCAGGTCGAACTTCAGCTTGTAGCGCCCGGGGGTCTCCGGCGCCTTGACGGTGACGGGGATCTCCAGCGTCGCGCCGGGCTGGAGGTGCTCCGGCAGCCACGCGCGCTCGTAGTCGCGGTTGATCAGCGTCCCGTCGGCGGCGCAGAGTTGCGCGCCGAGGCGGACGAGCCGGCGGCCGTAGCTGGCGTGTGCCGGGAACGTCCGCGAGGAGAGGTTGGTGACACGCGTACGGATCTCGACGGGCTGGCCGGCCGTGGCCTTCACCGGCGCCTGTCCGATGCGGTCGAGCCACGACGTGCTGCCGACCTCGATGCGGGCCCGGGGCGTCGCTCCCGGAATGGCGTTGCCGAGACCGGTGCGGTCCCAGACTTCGTACTGGATGCGGTCGAAGTCCGGCGTGCCGGGCGCGAACCGCCGCGAGAACATGTTCTCGGGATGGTCGGTGAGCTCCCAGCTCAGACGATCGACGCCGATGTCGGCGGCCATCCGGCGCGCGAGCTCCATTTCCTCGTCGCTGTCGTTGTGCGTGAAGAGGATGTAGCGCCAGTTGACGAACGGGACGTCGAGTCCGTGCCGCCGCTTCTCGTCGGCCAGCGCCGTGAGATTGCGGATCGCCTTCGCGAAGTCGCCGCGCTGCCGGTACTGGACGTAGCTGCCGGGCGTCGCGCCGTCGATCGAGAAGGTGACCTCGTCGATGCCCGAGCGCGCCAGGCGGCGGGCGCCGTCCTCGGTCAGCGCCAGCCCGTTGGTGCTCGTGTAGAGGTACACGTGCGGGAAGCGCGACTTGATGTACTCGACCATGTCGAGCGCGCGCTTGTGCAGGAACGCTTCGCCGTAGTTGAAGAAGTCGATCCGCACGAGCGAGGGCGCCGCTTCGTCGACCACGCGCGTGAAGAGGTCGTAGTCGAGCATGCCCGCCTGGCGCGTGCGCGTGATGCCGGTCTCGGGCGCGCAGCACGACTGGCTGCACGAGATGTTGCACGCGGCCGTGCACTCGATGTACAGGCGCGACGGCAGCAGGCCGACGTCGAGGGGCCGCTGCGGCGGCGGCTCGTCCCGCTTCAACGGGAGCTTCAGCGGGCAGTCGCCGCAGAACTTCGATCCGCCGTTGACGATGTCCTGGCGGAGCGTCGAGGCGACCTCGCCGGTCCAGACCGACGAGACCGTCGGCGTCACGCGCAGATCGCCGAGCACGCGCTTGCCGTACGGGTCGGCGCAGCCGCACACGAGCCGGCCGTCGCAGAGCATCACCATCGTGCTCCACGGCCAGGAACAGGTGAATCGGGTGGCCAGGTAGTTCAGGGACATGGATTGCCGGGCGGCGGGCGGCTCGCGGGCCCCCCCGTCACTTCTTCTTGAGCTTCCTGACGTAGGCGCCGAGCCGCTCGTTCTCGTAGGACACGATGTTGAGGAAGAGGCTCTCGGACAGGTACTGGCGGCGGTCGGCGTCGCTCATGTGCTCGATGATGTGGGCGATTTCGCGCGCCATGTCCTCGAAGGTCGACTGCAGCTCGTGCTTCGCGGAGACCTCCTTGTAGAGCGCCTCCAGCACCGTCAGCAGGTCGCCGTCGAGCGTGAGGGCCGCGCCCGTGGTCATCTTGATGGTGCGCATGTCAGGCTCCGAAGCTTTTGACGGCGCTGGGTTCGTCGGGGTGTACCTCGATGAAGTTCTGCGCGCCCGTCATGGTGAGCATCGTCTCGACGCGCTTCTGGACGCCGGCGAGCTTCAGCGCGCCGCCGGCGGCGTTGGCCTGCCGGTAGAGATCCATGAGGCACCCGATGGTCGCGCTGTCGACGTAGCCGACCGACGAGAGATCGACGACGACCTTGCGCTCGCCTGCGGAGATGAGCTTCTGCACCGCGGACGAGAACTCCGACAGGAGCGGATACATGAGGCGCGACTCGCCGACCCGGACGACCGCGATGCCGCCGGCGTGTTCGGTCGTGATGTTCATCAGTGACTCCTACGTTTCCGCTGCCGCAACGGCTGCTTGTCCTGGAGCCGTTTGAGCTGGTGCGCCAGCTCGATCCGGCCGCGATTGATGCGCGACTTCACCGTGCCTTCCGGCAGCCCGAGCCGGTCGGCGATCTCCTGGTACGACAGCTCCTGCAGATCGCGCAGGACGACGGCGGTCCGGAGCGAGAGCGGGAGCGTTTCGAGCGCCTGCCGGAGCTGGGCCCGCAGGTCCTGGTGCTCGGCCTGCGCGTACGGCCCCCGTTCGTGCGTGGCCGGCTGCAGCTCGCTCGAATCGACGTCGCGGGCGATCGTCTGCCGCTCCTTCCGCACGCTGCGATAGTGATCGATGCAGAGGTTGCGGCTGATGCTGATGATCCACGTCTGGAAGTTCGCGCGCCGGTCGAACGTGCCGAGCGCCTTGAAGATCTTCAGGAAGATGTCCTGCGTGAGATCCTCGGCCTCGTCGTGCTTGCCGACGAACTTGTACGCGACGTTGAAGACCTTGCGCCAGTTCTGGCGCACGACCTGCTCCCACGCGAGCTGATCGCCGGCCAGGCATTGCTCGATGAGGCTGTCCGGCGTTGTCGGCTGCGCAGCCGCGGAATCAGCAGACATGCGTCGTAATCTGATATCTTACACTCTTTTGTCCAGGCACCTGTGATCGGATTCTATCGACAAGGGTCGACGCTCGTGTGCGACGGTGTGGATCTCGAGCCCGTCGCCGCCGCCTTCGGCACCCCGCTCTACGTCTACAGCGCCGCCGCCATCGCGTCGCGCTACCGCGCCATCGACGACGCGTTCGCCGGCTACCCGCACGCGGTGCACTACGCGCTCAAGGCGAATTCCACGCTCGCCATCCTGCGCCTGCTGCGCAGCCTCGGCAGCCACGCCGACGCCAATTCGGGCGGCGAGATCGACGTCGCGCTGCGCGCCGGCTTCACGCCCGCGCAGATCGTGTTCACCGGCGTCGGCAAGACCGTCGCCGAGCTCGGACGCGCGATCGATCTCGGCGTCCGCTCGATCAACGTCGAGTCGGAGGGGGAGATCGAGCGGATCGAGCGGCTGTCGCGCGAGCGCAAGGTCCGCACGAAGATCGCGATCCGCGTCAACCCCGACGTCGACGCCAGGACCCATCCGCACATCTCGACCGGGCTGAAGATCAACAAGTTCGGCATCCCGATCGACGAAGTGCGCGCGCTCTGCGCCCGGACGCGCGGGCGCCCCAACGTCGAGATCATCGGCCTCCACGCGCACGTCGGATCGCAGATCACCAGCATGGATCCGCTGGCCCGCGCGGCCAGGGCGCTCGTCGATCTGGCGCGGCAGCTCACCATCGACGGCACGTCCATCGAGCACCTCGACATCGGCGGCGGCCTCGGCGTGTCGTACGACGGATCGCCGGTGCCGGGCGCGCGCGAATACGCCGATGCCGTGCTGCCGATCCTGCGCGAATCCGGCCTCGCCATCGTCCTCGAGCCGGGCAGGCACATCGTCGCGCCCGCCGGCGCGCTGCTCACCCGGGTCGTCGACGTCAAGGAAGCCGGACGCCGGACGCCGGACGCGGGATCCGGGACGGAGCGGCTGTTCGTCGTCGTCGACGCGGGGATGACGGAGCTGATCCGGCCGATGATGTACAACGCCTATCACCGCATCGAGCCGGTCGTGCAGAACGGCGCCGCGCCGGCCGTCGCCGACGTCGTCGGCCCGCTCTGCGAGAGCAGCGACACGCTGGGGAAAGAGCGTACGCTGCCGAGACCCCAGGTCGGCGAGCTCTATGCCGTCCTCGACGCGGGCGCCTACGGGTCGGTCATGGCGTCGAACTACAACCGCCGCATGCTGCCGGCGGAAGTCCTCGTCGAGGCGGGAGCGGCGCGGCTGATCAGACGCCGCCAGAACCTTGACGATGTGCTCGCCCTGGAACTCTGAGGCTCGCGTGTCAACCCCCAACCACACGACTCCCAACTCCCGATGAACGTCCAACGCCCAACGCCCAAAACTCCCAGGCTAAGAAGGCGAGTTGAAATTCTGTCTTCTTGCCTTGGGAGTTTTGAGCGTTGGCCGCTGGGAGTTACTTGGGCGTTGGGAATTGCGGAGTTGCGGAATTGACGACGAAAGGGCTTTTGATCGTCTTTGAAGGTCTGGACCAGAGCGGCAAGCAGACGCAGGCCGAGCGGCTGAGAGCGGCCATCCAGGCGCGTGGCGGAACGGCCGTCCTGCTCGACTTCCCGTCCTACGAGACGCGCCTCGGCAAGGAGATCGCCGCCGGTCTGCAGGGGCTGCGCGACTACGCCCCCGACGCCATGCAATTGCTCTACGTGGCGAACCGCTACGAGAAGCGGCCGCAGATCGAGCAGCTGCTCGCGGAAGGGGTCGTGGTGATCTGCGATCGCTACCTGGCGTCGAGCATTGCCTATGGCGAGGCGCAGGGGCTCGACGGCGCGTGGCTGCGTGACGTCCAGAAGTATCTGCCGGCGCCGGACCTCACGATCCTGCTCGACATCGCCCCCGAGACGGCCGCCGGCCGGAAGACCGCCAACCGCGACAAGTACGAGCGGGATCTCGCGCTGCTGTCGCGCGTGCGCGAGAGCTACCACCGCCAGGCGCGCGACGGACAGCGAGAAGGCTGGTTGAAGCTCGACGGCGAGCGGCCGAAGGACGACGTCGCGGCGGACGTGCTGGCCGCCGTCGCGCCGCGGCTCTAGTCGCCCGCCTGGTTCGGCGCGGCGATCACGGCCCTTGCCGCGGTCAGCGCCCGCACTTCTGCCGCTCCGGCGTCGAGCAGCACCGATGCGCACGCGTTGAGCGTCGCCCCCGTCGTGCTCACGTCGTCGATCAGCACGACCACCAGGCCGTCAACTGCCACGCCCGTCCGCAAGGCGAACGCGCCGCGGACGTTGGCGTGGCGCCTCGCCGCCGGCAGGTCCGCCTGCGTGCCGGTCTTCTTCGTCCGAACCAGCGCGTCCCGCAGCGGCAGCCCCAGATGCCGTCCGAGCTCCCGCGCCTGGTTGAACCCGCGTGTCCGCTCGCGCGATCGGTGGAGCGGGACGGGCACGACGATGTCGGAGCCGTCGAGGACGGCCGCGCCGGCCCCCCGCATGCGCTGCGCGAGGTGCTTCGCGATGGTGGAACGCGCGTCGTACTTGAGCGCGTGGATGACGTCGCGCAGCCGGCCGTCGTAGGGACCGACCGCGGACGAGACGTCGATGAAGGGCGGCAGCGGCTCCATGCCGCGGGGCGAGAGCGGATCGATCGCGGACCAGCAGCCGCCGCAGACGGCGCCGCGCGTCGGGTGCGGGAGCGGCTCGCGGCACGCCGCGCACACCGGCGCCAGCAGGACGGCGACGAGGCCGTCGGCCGCCGGCCGCAGCCAGCTCTCAGTGAGCGCGTGCAGCGGGAGGCTCGTCCGACACCTCGATCCGTTCGGCGTCGCCCCAGAGGCGCTCGAGCGAGTAGAACTCGCGCGTCCGCGGCGAGAAGACGTGGACGATGAACGTGAAGAAGTCCATCAGGATCCACTCGGCGCGATCGTAGCCCTCGACGTGCGACGGGCGCACCTTCGCGGCGCGCAGGGCCTCCTCGATCGCGTCGGCGATCGCCTGCACCTGGCGCGTGTTCTGTCCCGAGCAGAGCAGGAAGAAATCGGTGAACGCCTGCGTGTGGCGCAGATCGAGGACCACGACGTCGAGCGCCTTCTTGTCGAGCGCGGCGCTCACGGCTTTGGCGATGTCGCCGGTGAGCTTCTTCTTCGAGGCCGGGCGGGCCGCGCGCGGTTGCTTGTCAGCTTTGGCCATGCGGATCGTACAGATGATGCTGATGGATATGGGCTTCGACGAGCGGCGGCACCAGCCCCGCCAGCGGCTCGCCCCGCCGCAGGCGCGCGCGCACCGCCGTGGACGACACGTCGGGCGTCGGCGCCTGAAGCAGGAAAATCAACGTCGGACCTTCCGTTCGAGCCGGCGCGGCGGCCGGCCGCATGCGCGATCGCAGATCCGGCAGCCGTTCCGCCAGATCGTCGATGTCGTATCCGGGCCGCGAGACGACGACGAAATGCGCGAGATCCAGGACCTGCGGATAGCGTTTCCACGTCGCGATGTCGGCGAACGCGTCGGCGCCGGTGACGAAGAAGATCTGTGAGGGCGCGAACCCGCGCCCGTGCAGCCGTTCGAGCGTGTCGGCGGTGTACGACGGCCCCTCGGCGCGCAGCTCGTCGTCGCACGTTTCCACGCGCGGCATGCCCGACACCGCGAGCGCCGCCATCGCGAACCGGTGGTACGGCGACGCCACGGGCTGCACGGGACGGTGCGGCGGAACATGAGAGGGAACGACGAGGACCCGCGGGAGATCGAAGGCGTCCCGTACCGCCGCCGCCGCGGCCAGATGGCCGCAGTGGATCGGGTCGAGCGTTCCGCCGAGGATGCCAATCCGCCCGAGCTCCGACGTGCGAGGACCGCCGTCCGATCCTGAAGTGCGTGTGTGGCTCGGGTGACTCATCGGGCTTCGGACGTCGGATCTCGGACCTCGGACAGCGTTTTCCAGATCGCTTCGAGCAGCAGCGGCAGTCCTTCGCCGGTGACCGCAGACACAGGGTAAAGCGGAATCCCGGCGTGCTGCAAATGCGCGCGCAGCTGCTCCAGCCGCGCCGGATCGTCGAGCGCGTCGATCTTGTTCGCCGCCACGAGCACCGGCTTGTCCTGCAGCCGTTCCCCCGACGCGTCGCGCCCGGGAAAGAGCGCCAGCTCGCGCGTGATCACCTCGAAGTCGGCCACCGGATCGCGTCCCGACACCGACGAGACGTCCACGACGTGCACCAGCACCCGCGTCCGCTCGAGATGGCTGAGGAACCGATGCCCGAGTCCGTGTCCCTCGTGAGCCCCCTCGATGAGGCCAGGCACGTCGGCGACCACGAACGACCGATCGCCCGACAGCCCCACGACGCCCAGATTCGGCGTCAGCGTCGTGAAGGGATAGGCCGCGATCTTCGGCTTCGCCGCCGAGATGCGCGAGATGATCGTGGACTTGCCGGCGTTCGGATAGCCGACGAGTCCGGCGTCGGCGAGCAGCTTCAGCTGCAGCCGCAGATCTTTCTCCTCGCCCGGCAGGCCCGGCTGCGCCTTGCGCGGGGCGCGGTTGGTGGACGTCGCGAAGCGCGCGTTGCCCTGCCCGCCGAGTCCGCCCTTCGCGATCAGGAGCGGTTCGCTCTCCTCAGTCAGATCGGCAACGAGGACGTAGCCGTCCTCGCCCCGGCGCTCGAACACCTGCGTGCCGATCGGCACGTCCAGGGTGAGGTCGGCGCCGGTCTTGCCGGTACGGTTCGAGCCTGCACCGTGCTCGCCGCGGCCGGCCTCGAACTCTTTCTTGAACCTGAAATTGAGCAGCGTGTTGAGGTTGGCGTGCGCCGCCAGGTAGACGCTGCCGCCGGGCCCGCCGTCGCCGCCGTTGGGACCGCCGCGGGGGACGAACTTCTCGCGGCGGAAGCTCATCGCCCCACGCCCGCCGTGGCCTGCTGCTACGTGGATCTCGACTTCGTCTACAAACATCAACGGCTCCGGGCGCTTGTGCCTGCCGCGGAACGGAGCGAGCGGCGAAGCGCCAGCGTAGTGGAGGAGCCTAAGCGAGGCGCTGGAAGGCACCGCCGCGCAGCGGCGGCGCCGCGCGCCATTATTCGAGAGGGGTGATCGAGATGACGCGGCCGCGCGCGCCGTGGTCCGAGAACTTCACGGTGCCGTCGACCTTGGCGAAGAGCGTGTCGTCCTTGCCGCGGCCGACGTTGAGGCCGGGACGGAAGCGAAGACCGCGCTGGCGGACGAGAATCGAACCGCCGGTCACGACGTTGCCGTCGAAACGCTTCACGCCCAGGCGCTGCGAATTGCTGTCGCGCCCGTTCCTGGAGCTGCCCTGTCCTTTTTTATGAGCCATGGCTAGATCACGATCTCTTTCACGCGCACGAGGGTGTAGGTGCTGCGGTGACCCTTGGTCCGGCGCATGCCCTTGCGGCGCTTCTTCTTGAACACCCGGATCTTCGGCCCGCGCGACTCGCCGTCGATGATGCCGACGACCTTCACGTTGGCGACAAACGGCGCCCCGGCGAGCACCTCGCCGCCGTCTTTTTCGACGAAGAGCACGCGGTCGATGCTGACCTCGTCACCCGCCTTGGCGTCGACGCGATCCACTTCGACGACCGAGCCCGGGACGACCTTCACCTGACGGCCGCCGCTCTGAATGATTGCGAACACCTCTACCGTCTCCTTGATGGGGGAGGCAAAACTCTAGGATACCACAGGTGCTGCCGGACCTGAAGGTCCGGCCTACATCCGCAGAAGGGCGACGTAGGCCGGGTCTTCAGACCCGGCATCTTACTACTTGAGCAGAACCCGGGTGCCGCGGATCTTCTGGGCGCTGAGCGTGCTGAGGAACGACGGAATCACGCGGTCCATCAGCTCGAAGTAGGTGGACAGCGCGGGCACGCTCTGGTTCTGCGGATAGAGGATCTCTTCGTGGAACGTCTCGGAGTAGAGGATCGCGCCGGTGCGGCCGTCGATGAACACGAACCGCGGCTGCAGGATGAACCCCTTCCGCTCCATGTAGGTGCGGACGGGGACGACGCTGCGGCGGCCGAGCGAGTCGAACACTTCGCGGTTGGTCATCACGAAGCCGCTGGTCTGGTTCGGCGTGAAGAGCACCGTGCCGGTGACGATGAGCGGGCTCTGGTATTCCTCGCCCAGCTTCTTCCAGTAGGCGACGTCCGCGAAGATCTTGTCGAACCTGGCGAGATCCTTTTCGTTCCGGATCGACGACTCGCCGTTCTTCTTCGGGTCCGCTGCCTTCGGCTCCGGCGTGTTGACGACGTTCGCCGTCGGGATCGGTCCCACCGGCATGACGCCGGCCGACGAGGTGGTGATGCCGGTGCCGTTGTCGCGCGACGCTTCGGTCGTCGCGATCTCGGCGAGCGGCAGGACCTCGGCCTCGATCACCCGCAGCGGCGACTTCGATCGGAGCTGACTGCGCAGCAGCCGCACCGTCTCGAGATTCGCGTCGACGTCCTCGGTACCGCCGCCGATGAAGCCGGCGACGAGCACGCGCTGGAACCCGGTCACGTCCATCTTCGGCTGGATGGGCGTCTCGATCGGGATCTCGTAGAAACCCGTACAGCCCGCGAGCACGAGGGTGCCGGCGAGAACGAGGCTACTTGCCGCTGCGGCGCTTCGTGCGGTCATTGATTTCTTTGAAGAGATCGTAGTTCTGCCGGATCATCAGGTTCTTCGGATCCAGCTCCAGGGCTTTCTCGTACGCCTTCTTCGCGTCTTCGAACTTGCCTTCGTGCTCGTACGCGATCGCGAGGTTGTTCCAGGCGGCCGCGTAGGTCGGATCGATCTCCACCGCCTTCTTCCAGCGGTAGAGCGCCTCGTTCCAGAGACCGTTCTGCGCGACGCGGATGCCGAACTCGACCTGCTCTTTGGATTTGGCGCGATCGTCGTCGGCGCGAGCCGCGGCCGGCGCGGCGGCACCGACGATGAGGACAACGACTGAAGCGAAGATCAGTCGGCGCATGGAATGTGAGGCCACTATAGCACCTTGAGGAGGGAAAGGGAGCAACAGATGTACCACGGCGGTGCCGGGCGCCGTGATGAAAACAGCCCGGATTTCCGGGCGAATCTTGTAAGCGCCGACGAGACGCGTAAGCGCGACTGTGTTGCCGCGAGGACAGCGGCGCGTATAATAAAGGACACAGGGGTCGGGCACCGAAGCTGCCGCGGGCAGCGCCGGGGTCCGGCCCCTCGCGCTTTTGCCCGCGGCTCCGGAGGCCGGCATGGACCTTCAAGACGCGGTTGCCCTCTCGCTCATCCACGGCATTTCGCGGACGCACGCAGCGGCGGTTTTCAAGGAGCTGACCGCGCAGATCGCCGGCGTCACGCTCGAAGATGTGATCGCCGCGTGCGGCGCGCATGCACGCGCGCACACGCTCGCGCGGCAGGGGCGTGACGACGCGGCGGCGCTGCTCGAGCGCGCCCGCGCATCGGGCATCGCG
>Ga0075362_10000490_pt1 | contig 11537 bp, 8 predicted proteins | sample EndMetdeltDD1762_FD_71397 | JGI IMG/M metagenome (GOLD analysis project Ga0075362, IMG submission 71397) | Populus endosphere microbial communities from Tennessee, USA - Endosphere MetaG P. deltoides DD176-2 | ecosystem: Host-associated > Plants > Roots > Endosphere | place: USA: Tennessee...
CTGATCGTGCGGCGGGGCGCTTAAAGGGACTCGCCGAATTCGCCTTATCATGGTATTCCCATGCAGTTCGCCACTAACGCGAATATTCAGGGGACAACATGTTTCGCACGTCATTGATCGCGCTCGCCTGCATGGCGAGCGGCAGCGCCTTCGCGCAGACACCTTACACCGCAGCCGAAATGCAGGCGCTTCTCGCCAAGGGACTGGTGGTGTCGTCCTCCGATCTCGACGGGGGCAAGACCTTCACGGCGCGCATCACGCTCGCGGCCGGCGGACAGCTCTCGGGCGCGCTCACGCCGGCCGGCGACAAGGCGATTCCGGTTTCCGGGGTGTGGAAATTAAAGGGTGCGCAAGTGTGCCGTACGCTCGCGCCGATCCAGCCGGAAGAAATCTGCGAAACCTGGGTGAAGCGCGGCGCCAAGGAAGCCACGATCCAGGTCGACGGTAAGAACGCCAGCATCAATCGTTGGCAATAGCGTCGGGCCCAAACAGTCGATGCGCCGCCGCTCCCGCGCCCGCGACGCCTTCGGCAGCCCGAGATTGTTCTTGCAATCAATCTCATTATATGATTATAAGCCCTATCTCGGATTTGAGCCGCATCCGTCCTCATGAGGCGGGTGCGGCCAGACCGGGAGCGGGCCTCCTCATGAGGCTCGCGGTGGAGCGCCGGGAGGCGCAGCGTCCGGGCGAAGGGCCTCGCAAACCCTCGCTGCGGGACGCGCGCGCCCCGGAGCGGGATTCGCACCCCCGCTCTGGCAACCGGGCAGACTGCCTTCGCAAAGCAGTTTGTCCGCGGCGCGCGGACTGCCCGGATCGCAACGGGCAGTAAGGGGCTTCGCACGCCCCTGGCGCCTCCCGGCGCTCCATCTCCCCTTCGGGGGATGAGGAAAAAGGGACAGGGCAACCCGCGCCCTCGCCAAAACGGGGAGCGGAGCTTTGGCCGGAGTGCACTACCTTTTCACAACCCAAATTCCCCTGCGAATCTCGTTCAAACCCGCTTGATCCATCGCAAAATTCGATCGAGGCATGGGTGCTACGGTCTCGACAATGGAATAAGAACGCTTCTAAGGTCGCGGCCGTCCGGAGTGCTGTGGAATGAAATACGACGACGTTTTCTCGAATGCCCTCAAGGTTCTGCACGACGAGCGGCGCTATCGCGTGTTCGCCGATCTCGAGCGTATCGCGGGCCGTTTCCCGCACGCGCATTGGCATTCGCCGCAGGGCAAACGCAACGTCGTGATCTGGTGCTCCAACGACTATCTCGGCATGGGGCAGCATCCGAAGGTGATCGGCGCGATGGTCGAGACCGCGACGCGCATGGGCGCGGGCGCGGGAGGCACGCGCAACATCGCCGGTACCAATCATCCCCTCGTCGAACTTGAGGCCGAACTCGCCGACCTGCACGGCAAGGAAGCCGCGCTCGTCTTCACGTCGGGCTACGTGTCGAACCAGACCGGCATTCCCACGATCGCGAAGCTGCTGCCGGACTGCCTGATCCTCTCGGACGCCTGGAACCACAACTCGATGATCGAGGGCGTGCGTCAGTCCGGCGTCGATAAGCAGATCTGGCGCCACAACGACATGGCGCACCTGGAAGAGCTGCTCGCCGCGCAGCCGCGCCAGCGCGCCAAGCTGATCCTGTTCGAAGGCCTCTACTCGATGGACGGCGACGTCGCGCCCGTGAAGGCGATCTGCGATCTCGCCGAGAAATACAACGCGATGACCTACTGCGATGAGGTGCACGCGGTCGGCATGTACGGACCGCGCGGCGGCGGCCAGTGCGCGCATCAGGGACAGATGCATCGCGTCGACGTGCTGGAAGGCACGCTGGCGAAGGCCTTTGGCTCGCTTGGCGGCTACATCGCGGCAAGCGCGAACATCGTGGACGCCGTGCGCTCATATGCGCCGGGCTTCATCTTCACGACGGCTTTGCCGCCGGCGATCTGCGCCGCGACCGTGGCGGCGATCCGGCACCTGAAGGAGTCGGACTGGGAGCGCCAGCGGCATCAGGACCGCGCGGCACGCACCAAGGCGGTGCTGCATGCCGCCGGCCTGCCGGTCATGGCGAGCGACACGCACATTGTGCCACTGTTCGTCGGCGAGCCGGAGAAGTGCAAGGCGGCGAGCGACATGCTGCTTGCCGATCACGGCATCTACATCCAGCCGATCAACTATCCGACCGTGCCGCGCGGCACCGAGCGGCTGCGCATCACACCCTCGCCGTATCACGAGGACGCACTGATCGATCATCTCGCCGAGGCGCTGGTGGATGTGTGGCAGCGGCTGGAACTGCCGTTCGGCAACCGCGCGATGGCGGCGGAGTAATTATTCGCCGCCTTTGCCGTTCTTCTTCTCGTAGGCGCGGATCAGCCCAACCGCCGCAGGCAGCACCAGCGACATGAAGGTGAAGCGTGCAAGGTGATGCACGCCGACAAACACCGGGTCGAGGTGCAGCGCGAACGCGATGATCGTCATCGCCTCGATCGCGCCCGGCGCATAGGCCATGAACACGTCGGCCATGCGCAATGACAATCCCCATGCGACGAGAAGCGCGAACAGCGCCCCGACAGAAGTCCCGACCATGAGCGCGCCGATGCCGACAAGGCCGAGCTTGGCGAGCGACTTGATGTCCGCGCCGCCGAGCCGCGTGCCGATCATCGCGCCCATGATGACGAACGAGAAGATCGCGACCGGAACCGGCAGGAACGCGTGCACGACGCCGGAGCCGTGCAGCACGCCGGACGCCGCCATCGCGCCGACGATCAGTCCGCCCGGCATGCGATAGCGCAGCGCGAGCCAGCCTGCGCCGGCAGACGCCAGCACGAGAACCGCGAGCTCAAAGACCGACTGCAGCAGCGGGCCATCAGGGCCGCGCGGCGGCGGCAATCCGGCGACGCCGAAGGCCGCGAACGCGACCGGCAGCGCGACCGCCAGAATGAACAGGCGCACGGTCTGCACCATCGCGATGGCGCGCACGTTCGCGCCGGTGTCCTGTGCGAGCGCCATCGCCTGCGCGAGCGCGCCCGGAGCTGCGGCAAACAGCGCGTCGAGCGTCGGCCAGCCGTGTACGAATTTCAGGTACGCCATCACGGACGCCGTGACGCCGATCATCGCGATGGCGAGCGCGATCATGCTGAGCGGCCAGGTCACCATGGTGGCGACGGTCTCGGGCGTCACGGAGGAGCCGAGCGAAATCCCGAGGATCACGTAGACGATGCGGCCGATCTCCGGCGGCACGAACACCTTCCGGCCCGACAGGGCGGCGGCCGAAACGCCGACGATCGCGCCCGACAGCCAGCCCGCGGGCAGGCCCGCAAGGCCCAGCGTCGCGCCGCCGACGCCCGCATAGACGAGCGTCTCGGAAAAGCGGCGGAAGAGCTGCGGACGGGGAAGCGGCGGGCTCATGCGTTTGATCGCGATCAATGCCTTCCGGGGTCTGTGGGGTCAAATGACCTCATGACATTGAAGGCATGCATTCTCGCCGAGCAGTCGGCGCCGCGTTACACCTCGTATCCGACCGCGCCGCATTTCAGCGCGGCGATCGGGGCTTCCACGTACACGGCCTGGCTCGACACGTTGGCGCCGGACGCGACCCTGTCGCTCTACCTTCACGTCCCGTTCTGCGCGGAGCTGTGCCGGTACTGCGGCTGCAACACCAAAGTCGTGCGGCGACAGGAACCGATCGACACCTACGCGGCGTTGCTGGCGCGGGAAATCGAGCTGCTCGGCGTGCGCATCGGCGGTCGGCGCGTCACGACGATCCATTGGGGCGGCGGAACACCCTCGACGCTCGGCGCGGAGCGGCTCGCGGCGCTGACGCGACAGCTTCGCGGCACGTTCGACTGCATCGGCTTGCGCGAACACGCCATCGAGCTCGATCCGCGCCATATCAACCCCGCGCTCGCGCAGGGTCTCGCACGCGCCGGCGTAAACCGGGTCAGTCTCGGGGTGCAGGAGTTCTCGGCCCATGTTCAGCGGGCGATCGGGCGCATCCAGCCCTACGAAACCGTCGCGCGGGGCGTCGCGTGGCTGCGGCAGGTGGGCATCGCCGACCTGAATTTCGACCTGATGTACGGGCTGCCGCACCAATCGGCGCAGGATCTGCACAACACGATCTTGCGTGCGCATGAGCTGCGCCCGACCCGCATCGCCCTGTTCGGCTATGCCCATGTGCCGTGGTTCAAGGTGCACCAGCGTCTGATCGATGCCGCGGCATTGCCTGGCGCCGCGGAGCGACTGCTGCAAGCCGAGACCGCCCGCGGCGCACTCACGGCGCTCGGCTACGTGCCGATCGGCCTCGATCACTTCGCGCGGCCGGAGGACAGCCTCGCGCGCGCGGCTGCGTCGGGGCATCTGCATCGTAACTTTCAGGGCTACACGACCGACGACGCCACGGCGCTGATCGGGATCGGCGCTTCGTCGATCGGCCGGTTGCCGCAGGGCTTTGCGCAGAACGCGCCGGATGTCGGCGGCTATTCACGCGCCATCGAGGCGGGAACATTCGCGACCGCTCGGGGTATCGCGCTGAGCGATGACGACCGGACCCGCGGCCAGATCATTGAACGGCTGATGTGCGATTTCGCTGTCGATCTCGACGCGGTGGCGGTGGGCACGGAGTTTCCGGATGCCGAGGCGGCGCTCGAACCGCTCGCGCGCGACGGGCTGGTCACGGTCGAGGGACGGCGCATCGTGGCGACGCAGAAAGGCCACCCGTTCGTGCGGCTGCTCGCCGCCGCGTTCGACGCCTATCTGGCATCCGGCACGGCGCGCCATTCGCGCGCCGTGTGAATACGCCTCAGGCGCGTCCTTCGCTGAGCACGATGCGCACAAGGTCGGCGGCGTTCTTGGCGCCGAGCTTTTCCATGATGCGCGCGCGATGCACCTCGATAGTGCGCGGCGAGATGCCCAGTTCGCGGCCGGCCTGCTTGTTCGACGAACCGGCCGCGATCTGCCCCAGCACGTCGCGCTCGCGTGCGGTCAGCAGGTCATGGCCGGGAAAATGCTTCGAAAACACGTCGGTGCTGCTCTGGCTCGCGCGGCGCGCCGAAGCCTCGATTGCCTCGCGCACGCGCGTCACGACGGTCGCGAGATCGAACGGCTTCTCGACGAAATCGAACGCGCCATTCTTGATGGCCTCCACAGCCATCGGAATGTCGCCGACGCCGGAGATGATGAAGATCGGCGCCGCATAGTTCTGCGCGTTGAGTTCCTTGAGAATGTCGAGCCCGGAGCGCCCGGGCATGTTCACGTCGAGGATGATGCAGGCCGGCGTGCGCGACTTCGCGGCGGCGAGAAACGAGCCGCCTTCGGCGAATCCGGTAACCTGATAACCCTCACGCGATAGAACGACAGACAAGGCGTTCAGCACCAAGGGGTCGTCATCGACGATGAAGAGTTCCCCCTTGTCCGATTGGCCGATAGTCATGTGACGATTGCCCTCGTTACAACAGCCCCGGAAACGTCAGCGACAGTATGCCCCTGTCACGGTCGCGCTGCATGGCGTGAGTTCACTCCGCCGAATCGCATCTTCTTACAGCCTTAATAGGTTGCTTTGCGCGGAATACGATTGCAATCCAAACAATTCGCGCCCATAAATTGGTAACATTAAACCACTTTTCAGCGCGCTGCACTCAGCACTTCCGCTGTGCGGGACAGCGCGACTTTGAGTTGACCCGGATCGCGCGCGAAGCAAAGACGCAGAAAGTGCTCGCCGCCTGCGCCAAATGCCGTTCCGGGAGCCATTCCGGCGTTGGCTTCGTCGATCAGACGCATCACGAGCCGGCGCGTGTCGGGTTCGCCATCGACGCTGAAAAATAGATAAAATGCGCCCTGCGGCGGCGCAAAACGGACTTGGCCGGTTGCGCCGAGGATGTCACATGACAAGTCGCGCCCGCGTCGCGCGCGCTCGATCAGGTGAGCAACAAAGCTTTCACCGCGCTCGATTGCCGCAACGGCAGCGCGTTGCATGAAGGCTGCGACGCCCGACGTCGAGTACTGGATCATGTTCTCGATCACCTGACCCAGCGAAGGATGCGCCGCGATCCAGCCGACGCGCCAGCCCGTCATGGCCCAGTTCTTCGAGAACGTGTTGACGAAGAGGACGCGGTCTTCCGCGTCCATGACGTCGAAGAACGACGGCGCGCGCGGACCCTCGCCGTACCAGAACCGCGCATAGGTTTCGTCCGCGATGATCCAGATGCCGTGACGCCGCGAGAGTTCGAGCAGCGCGGTCAGGTCCTCGCGTGTCGCGGTCCAGCCAGTCGGGTTGGATGGCGAAACGAGGAACAGCGCGCGGGTCTTGGGCGACACGGCAGCGGCGAGACGCTCGAAGTCGAGCGACCATCCGTCATTGCCAAAGGTCATCGGGACTTCGACAGCACGCCCGCCCGTGATTTCGGTCGCGGCAGCGGCGTTCGGCCAGGCCGGCGTCGGAATGATCACCTCGTCGCCTGCGCCCGCGACCATCGCGAGCGCGATCTGGATCGCCTGCATGCCGGAGCCGGTGACGTAGAACTCCTCGGACTTGAACGGGCGCCCGTACAGCGCCGTGTGATAGCGCGCGAGCGCCTCGCGCAGTTCCGGAATGCCGCGTTGCCACGTATAGAACGTCTCGCCGGCCGCAAGCGACCGCGTCGCAGCTTCGGCGATAAACGAAGGTGTCGGGAGATCGCCCTCGCCGGCCCACAGTGGAATCATCCCGTCGCGCCCGCGCCCGTAGTTCATCGCCTCGACGATGCCGCTCTCGGGTGCCAGGCGCGCCTCGCGGCGCAGCGCGGCAACAAGCGCGTCGGATTGCGATCTAAGGTCCGGTGCATTCATCGTTGGATCTCCGTGCGCGGAACGTGCGATTCCGCGCATCTATAGCGGCCGACGTCCCGCAGGACACATCAAAAGACCTGCGGGGCTCATTGATTTAAGTGAAGCAAGACCTGGATTTGTGTGAAGTCAGGCGCGCTTCGCCAGCAGGTCTCGGATTTCGGTGAGCAAGACTTCCTGGCGCGAGGGTTCCGGTGGGGTGGCCGGCTTCTCGGCCTCCTTCTTCGTCAAGCGGTTCAGGCCGCGGATCACCATGAACAGCACCCAGGCGATGATCAGGAAGTTGATTGTGATGGTGAGGAAGTTGCCCCAGGCCAGCACCGCGCCTTGCTTCCTGGCGTCCGCGAGCGCCGTCGCTGTGACGGACTTGGACAGGGGCGTGAAGTGGTTCGAGAAGTCGAGCCCGCCGGTGATTGCGCCAACGACCGGCATGATGATGTCGCCCACCAGCGAGGTGACGATCGCGCCGAAGGCCGCGCCGATGATCACGCCGACCGCGAGATCGACCACGTTGCCGCGCATCGCGAATTTCTTGAACTCTTCGAGCATGGCCGCCCTCCTTCACCGCCCGGCCGCGGACCGCGACCGCAGAAAGCCTAGCGCGATTCAGCGCGGCAAGGCGACAGCGGACCGCCAAGCGTCAAAAATTAACAAGACTCAAGGGCTTATGCTGCCTTAGAGTAATGACCTCGGGGCCCCGGAGGACGACGGAGCGGCCCCGCCGCTCAAGGTTCGTTGTTATGCTGCAAGGCTGGGTCGTTATCGTCGTCGCGCTCGCCTACATCGGGCTCCTCTTCATCGTTGCGAGCTACGGCGACCGCGTGCGGGCACAAAGCGGAGCGCGGGCGCGCACGCTGATCTATCCGCTGTCGCTTGCGATCTACTGCACGTCCTGGACGTTCTTCGGCTCGGTCGGGCTCGCGTCGCGCACCGGCTACGATTTTCTCACGATCTATCTCGGCCCGATCGTGATGATCGGGCTCGCCTCACCGTTCATCGCGCATATCGTCCGGCTGGCGAAGACGCAGAACATCACCTCGATCGCCGACTTCATTGCGTCGCGCTACGGCAAGCATCAGGGCGTTGCCGCCACCGTTGCGCTGATCGCAATCGTCGGCAGCATCCCGTACATCGCGCTGCAGCTCAAGGCGGTGTCGTCCTCGCTCGGAACCATCCTGACGCATCTCGGCACCACGACGGGCCTGCCCCAGCCGTTCCTTGGCGACATCGCGCTGTTTGTCGCGCTCGCGATGGCAGCCTTCGCGGTGCTTTTCGGCACACGCCACATCGATGCGACCGAACATCAGGACGGGTTGATCCTCGCAATCGCGACTGAGTCGCTCGTCAAGCTCATTGCATTCCTCATCGTCGGCGTCTTCGTCACATTCGTGATGTTCGACGGTCCGGTAGCGCTGTTCACCAAGGCGATGGAGCACCCACGTGCGTCCGCGGCGCTTGCGAGCGAGCCGGTGTGGAGCACGTTCATCACCATGACGCTGCTCGCGACCGCCGCTATCGTTCTTCTGCCTCGGCAATTCCATGTGACGGTCGTGGAAAACCGCGGCGAGGCCGAGGTGCGCCGCGCCGCCTGGCTGTTTCCGCTCTATCTCGTGCTCATCAACCTGTTCGTGATCCCGATCGCGATCGCCGGCATGATCCGCTTCGCGCCCGGCAGCGTTGACAGCGACATGTTCGTGCTCGCACTGCCGCTGTCCGTCGGTTCGGACGCGTTGGCGCTGGTCGCCTTCGTCGGCGGTCTGTCGGCCGCGACCGCCATGGTGATCGTCGAGACCGTGGCGCTCGCCATCATGGCGTCGAACGACATCGTGGTGCCGCTCGTGCTGCGGCGGCGCGAGGCGATCCTGTCCGATCGCGAGGACGTCGGCGCGATCCTGCTGAACGTGCGGCGAATCGCGATCTTCGTGATCCTGGTGCTGGCCTACATGTACTATCGCCTCGCCGGAGACGCGCAGCTCGCCTCGATCGGACTTCTGTCGTTCGCAGCAGTTGCCCAGCTCGCGCCGGCCTTCTTCGGGGGGTTGGTCTGGCGGCGCGGGACGGCGCGCGGCGCGCTCGCCGGCATGACGGCGGGGATCCTGATTTGGGCCTACACGCTGATGCTGCCGAGCTTTGTGGACGCCGGCATCATCGGCAAGGATATCCTGGCGCTCGGCCCGTTCGGCATTGCATGGCTGCGCCCGCAGCACCTCTTCGGCCTCGACCTTCCGCCGCTCGCCCACGGCGTATTCTGGAGCCTGCTCGTCAACGTCATTTCCTATGTGGCGCTCTCGCTGGCGCGCGCACCGAATGCCATCGAACGGCTGCAGGCGAACGTGTTCGCCCCCGCCGAAGGCACGACGATGACGCCGAGCTTCCGGTTGTGGCGCTCGTCGGTGACGGTGGAGGAGTTGACCGAGACGGTCGCGCGCTATCTCGGTGAGGAGCGCACGTATTCGTCGTTTGCGAGCTTTGCGGCCTCGCGCCGCATCAGTCTGGAGCCCAAGCAGGAAGCCGATATCCATCTGCTGCGCTATGCCGAACACATTCTGGCGTCGGCGATCGGTGCAGCCTCGTCGCGGCTCGTGCTGTCGCTTCTGTTGCGCAAGCGCACCGTGTCCACCAAGGCCGCGCTCAAGCTGCTCGACGACGCCAATGCGGCGATCCAGTACAATCGCGAAATCCTGCAGACCGCGCTCGATCACGTCCGTCAGGGCATCGCGGTGTTCGACAGGGATCTGCAACTGATCTGCTGGAATCGCCAGTTCGGCGAGATCCTTGATCTGCCGCCACAGCTGACCCGTGTCGGCGTCGGGCTCGACGAAATCGTCCGGCACAATGCCGAACAGGGCGTGCTCGGGCCAGGCCGAACCGAAGACCTGGTGCACGACCGCGTGAAGCGCTACCTCGCGGGTGGCGAGCCGATCCGCGAACGCTTCGCCGAGCGCGGGTTGGTGATCGAGATCCGCGCCAACCACATGCCCGACGGCGGCCTCGTCACCACTGCAACCGACGTGACGCCGAGCGTCGAGGCGGCCGAAGCACTGGAACGCGCCAACGACGACCTGGAACGGCGGGTGAAGGAGCGCACCGAGCAGTTGACCCGGCTCAATGCCGCGCTCGAGCGCGCCAAGGGCGAGGCCGAGGAAGCCAACGTCTCCAAGACACGCTTTCTAGCTGCCGCCAGCCACGACATTCTGCAGCCGCTCAATGCCGCGCGTCTCTACGTGACGAGCCTGGTCGAGCGGCAGGGCACGGGCGAGGATGCACGGCTCGTCTCGAACGTCGATGCTTCGCTCGAAGCGGTCGAGGAAATCCTCGGCGCGCTGCTCGACATCTCGCGGCTCGATTCCGGCGCAATGAAGCCGGAGCTCTCCAGCTTCCGCATCGATGACATCATGCGCCAGCTCGAGGTCGAGTTCGCTCCGCTCGCGCGCGAGAAAGGCCTGACGCTGACCTTCGTGCCGAGCACGCGGTCGGTACGCTCCGACCGGCGCTTGCTGCGGCGCCTGTTACAGAATCTCGTATCGAACGCCATCAAGTACACACCGCGGGGTCGCGTTCTGATCGGCTGCCGCCACAACGGCGGGCGGATGCGGATCGATGTCTACGACACCGGGCTCGGCATCCCGCAGTCGAAGAAGCGTGCGATCTTCCAGGAATTCCACCGGCTCGATCAGGGTGCCAAGGTCGCACGCGGCCTCGGCCTCGGTCTCTCCATCGTGGAGCGGATTGGGCGGGTGCTCGATCATCGCATCGCGTTGCAGTCGAAGACCGGCAAGGGATCGCAGTTCTCGGTCGAGGTCCCGCTTGCGCCCGCGCTGCCCGTGGACGGGCGCTTGCCGGTGCAGAAGCCCGCCGACATCAGCCAACTCGCCGATCTTCTCGTGCTTTGCATCGACAACGAGCCGAAGATTCTCGACGGCATGGCGACATTGCTGGGCGGCTGGGGCTGCCGCGTGCTCAAGGCGCCCGACCTGAAATCGGCACTTGCCGAGGTGAGCGACGCCAAGGCGGTGCCGAGCGGGCTGCTCGTCGACTACCACCTCGACAGTGGCAACGGCATCGAGGCGATCGCGGCCCTGCGCTGGCGGCTCGGGGCTGAACTGCCGGCGATCCTGATCACGGCAGACCGCTCACCGCTGGTGCGTGAAGAAGCGCGCACGCGCGACATTCTGGTGCTGAACAAGCCGCTGAAGCCCGCCGCGCTGCGTGCGCTGCTGGCGCAATGGCGCGTGCAGCGCATGGCGGCGGCGGAGTAGAGAGCGAAGGGCGAGTAGCGAGTAGAACGGGCGCATCTCGCTACTCGCAATTCACGTCACCTGCGGCCATTGGCCGGCTTCGATCTTGGCGGCGGCGATCACCGCCTGCGTCCGGCTCTCGACGCCGAGCTTTTGCAGGATCGCCGAGACGTGCGCCTTCACGGTCGCCTCGGAAACCGTGAGATTGTAAGCGATCTGCTTGTTGAGCAGCCCCTCGGACAGCATCATCAGCACGCGGACCTGCTGCGGCGTCAGCGTCGCGAGGCGCGCCATCAAATCGGCGGTCTCGGCGTCGGTCCCGGCCTTCAGGTCGACATCCGGCGGCGTCCACACGCCGCCTTCCAGCACCCGCGCGATGGCGCCGCGCATCGCCTCGACGCCGAGCGTCTTCGGAATGAAGCCCGAGGCGCCGAATTCCATGCAGCGGCGGATCACCGCCGGATCATCGTTCGCGGATACCAC